>Ga0136633_1001056_pt1 | contig 20477 bp, 20 predicted proteins | sample AntDrymeUQ832206_2_FD_105494 | JGI IMG/M metagenome (GOLD analysis project Ga0136633, IMG submission 105494) | Polar desert sand microbial communities from Dry Valleys, Antarctica - metaG UQ83 (22.06) | ecosystem: Environmental > Terrestrial > Soil > Desert | place: Antarctica: Dry Valley...
ACCATCGACAACTGGGCCCTCGTGGCCGGGCATGGCACACGGCCCTTCGTCCCACCAGATGACCCACGTCATCCCCGCCGTATGCCGGCGGCCGTGGCATGAGCGCGCCTCTATGCGATGCCCACGCCGACGATCACCACGATGAGGGCGAGGGCGCCGACGAAGTCCACCGACGACGTGACCAGGGGGATGCCGTAGGTGTCGGGGTCGGCGCCGAAGCGTACGGCGGCGATGGTGCCGTAGTAGGCGACGGCGATCACGAACAGCACGGCGACGGCCCCGCCGATCAGCGACACGAGAGCCATGTCGAGCAGGCCGGGACTGGCCTGGCCGAGCAGCCGGCCCACGAAGTGGGCCCCCACAGCGTTGAACAGGTAGATGGGGACCGCCAGCAGCAGGATCAGCAGGCCGTCGGCCCGGGCGTCGCGGTTGGGGAAGGAGGCGGGCGTCATGACGCCCAGGTGGAGCTTGGTAGACAGCCGGCTCGAAAGGATGCCGCCGAGGGCGCCGGCGCTGCTGATGAAGGCCGGGAAGAGGATGAGCAGCGCGGGATAGGTCGAGAAGGTGCCCAGCCGCTTCTCGATGGCGATCCCCGCCATGGTGCTCAGGCAGGCGGCGGCGAACAGGATGGGAAGCGACTCCCGCACGACCCTCCGCAGCACCTCCTGCTTCGACCGCCAGGCGGCGGCGAACAGCACCAGGACGAGGGCGACGACCGTCACGCCCAGCACCTGGGAGAGCAGTTCGATGTCGAGCAGGAGGCTGGCCAGGAAGAGTGCGGGGAGAGTGAGCACGTCGCCGAGCGTGGAGACCAGTGGAGCGATGAGGTTGTCGAGGTCCCACCCGTATTTCACCGAGCCGGCGGCCAGCAGCATCGTCGCCACGAGCACCACCACCGATGCGATGGCCCCGCCCACGATGGAGATGAGGGCGAGATCCAGGATCGAGATGGTGTTCATCACACCCAGGGCCACGGCCACCGTCTTGGCCACCACGGCCAGGACCAGCGAGAGCATGAGCGTGAGGACCAGTGACGCAGCGACGTTCTGGCCCATCAGCGTCTGCCGGCGCAGGGACATGCGGAAGTTGCCCAGGTGGATGGCTGTGCTCAGGCGGTTGCCGAGGGCCGAGAAGACGTTGCCCCGCAGGCCGATCGCCGCCGGCACCAGCACGAGCAGTCCGGGGAAGCGCTCGAAGGTGTCGGTGATGGCGCCGAGCACCGCTCCGGCCACCAGGCTGGTGCTGCTGTTCAGGGTAAGGCTGACCAGGCTCTGGCGGACGACCTCGGTGCTCGAGCCCAGGAGCGACCGCAGCCGGGCCCGCAGCCGCAGAGGCTGGGGCCGGCGGATCGGCTGGGCACGGCTACGCCGGCGGGCGGTCTCCGGGGGAGGGGGAGGAGCGCCGGAGGCGCGAGTACGGAGCGGACGTTCCGGGCGGGCCATGACTCGGCGGTTCCATGTCAGGCGTGCCGGTCGGGGCCGGCCCGCTCGATGTCGATCCGGACGACGACCCTCTGCTGCTCCTGCATGGCCCGGCGGTAGTCGTCCCAGTCGGGGTGCTCGCCGGCGATGGAGCGGTAGGCGTCGACCAGCGGCTCCATGGCCTCGGGAAGGGAGAGCACGGAAGCGACGCCGTCGATCTGGATCCAGCTCGAGAAGTCCTCCGACAGCACACAGAGGGAGACGCGCGCATCCTTGCGAATGTTCCGGACCTTGAACGCGCCCTCACGGGTACTGATGGCCGGCCTGCCCTCGGCGTCGAGGCTGACCGACACGATCGACATCTGCGGGCGCCCGTCGGCGCGCATGGTGGCGAGCATCCCGCGGTGGTGTTCACGCAGGAACGAGCGGGCCTCCTCCACATCCATGGCCGGAGCCTATGGCGCGGAGGCGGGCCGTCCGCGAACGTCGGCGATCACGGCGGAGTAATCGAGGTCGCCGAGCCCGGCGGCGTCAGCCCGTTCGAGCCATGACCGGGCGGCGGGAGAGAGGCGCAGCTCGACGCCGGCCTGCTCGGCGGCCTCGGTGACCAGGCGGAGGTCCTTGGCCGCGAGCGACAAGGAGAAGTTGGGCGTGTACACACCACTCTCGATGTGCTGACGCTTGCTCTTCACGGTGGTGCCGATCGGCGACTCGGCCAGGATGTCCAGCACCGCCCCCTGCTCCAGTCCAAGGGCGTCGGCCAGAGCCAGCGCCTCTGCCAGCCCGCACATCAGCGCGCCGAGTGTGGAGTTGGCCACCAGCTTCATGGCCGCGCCTGCACCCAGCGGGCCGAGGTAGCGGGCGACTCCCATCGGGTCGAGCACGGGCCGCAACCGCTCGAACACTGCCTCCTCGCCGCCGACGAAGAGCTTGAGCGTGCCGTCGGTGGCCGCCGGCACGCTCCCGAGCACGGGGGCGTCGAGTACGTCGATGCCCTTGGGGAGATGGGCGGCGAGCGTCCGGACCGTATCCGGCCCGACGGTGGACATCTCTATCAGCGTCATCCCCGGCGTCGCGCCGTAGGCCACGCCGCCGGCTCCGAACACCACCGATTCGAGCGCCCGGGGGTCGGCGAGCATGGTGACCACCACCTCAGCGCCGCCGGCCGCCTCGGCGGGCGTGGCGGCCAAGGCGGCGCCCGCCTCCACCAGGGGCTCGGCCCGGGCCGCGGTGCGGTTCCACACGGTGAGCTCGTGGCCGGCGTGGAGCAGCCGGGCGGCCATGGGCGCGCCCATCCGGCCCAGGCCGCAGAATGCGACCCTCACACTGTCACCCTCACACCGACGCCTCCACGCCCGAGAGCACGACCCGCAGGGCGCCCTCGATCGTGGCCACCTGGTCGTCCCCGGCCACCTTGGCCCCGGCGGCGTCGACCACGTAAAAGGCGTCGACCACCTCGTGGCCGACCGTGGTCACCTTGGCTGACCGGATATCGAGGCCGAGGTCGGCGAGCACCCGGGTGATCCGGTACAGCGTCCCGATCCGGTCCGGGGCCCGGACCTCGACGACAGTGGCCGTCTCCGACGCCTCCGTGTCGACGATGACCTGGGTTCGCGGCGGTGCGGCGGCCAGCACGCCGGCCCGCCCAGCATACTGCCGGGCCCGGGCGGCGAGGCGGGACTCCAGCGAGACCGCTCCGTCGAGGGCCCGGACGACGTCGGCCTCGACGGCCCGCCAGTCCGGCTCACGGCCGTTCGCCGGCTCCACGTGGAAGTGCTCCACCGCCATGCCGTCGTCGCTCGACCACGCCCGCGCCGCCAGCACGTCGAGGCCGTGCAGGGCCAGGACGCCGGCGACGTGGCAGAACAGCCCGGGCCGGTCCGCAGCCACGACGGTGGCCTGCCGGCCGCCGGCGTCGACGACCAGGCGGCCCTCGGCGCGGGCCCGGTCGAGCACCGCCCGGTGGGTCGGACCGGGGAACTCCGTCGCCGCGTGGGCGCCCCCGGACAGATACCGGTCGACCCGGTCCACGAGCTCGGACACCAGGCCCGCCTTCCACGGGCTCCACGCCGCCGGACCGGTGGCCAGGCTGTCCGCTTCGGTGAGATGGTGCAGGAGGGAGAGGAGGAGGCGGTCGCCCACCTTCCCCGCCACCGAGCTCACGGTGGTCGGATCGTCGAGGTCGCGCCGGGTGGCGACGTCGGGCAGCAGCAGGTGGTGGCGCACCATGGCCACGAGCACGGCCACGTCGGCCGGCGGGAACCCCATGCGGGAGCCGATCTCCTCGATCACGACCTCACCGGCCACGGTGTGGTCCTCCCCCCGCACGCCCACGAAGCCCTTGCCGATGTCGTGGAGCAGGGCGCCGAGGACGAGCAGGTCGGGGCGGTCGACCTCGCCCGCGTGGGCCGCAGCCCCTGCGGCGGCCTCGCACAGGTGCCGGTCGACGGTGAAGCGGTGGTACGCGTTGCGCTGGGGCCGGCAGCGTACGGCGGCCCACTCGGGGAGCAGGCGCACGAGCAGCCCCGTCTGGTCGAGGGCCTCGAGCACAGGGATGGCCGCCCTGCCACCGGCCAGCAGGGCGACGAAGTCGGCCCGGTTCTGCTCGGTCCACGACACCGCCAGGTCCTCCGGCGCCTCGGCGGCCAAGCGGTCGAGGGTGTGCCGGCCGAGCGAGGTGCCGGCGCCGGCGGCTGCGGCCGCGGCCCGGAGCACCAGCCCCGGGTCGCTCCGCGGATCGGCGCCGGCGGCCAGCTCCACCAGCCCTTCTCGCAGCACCAGGCCCGACCCGAGAGGCCGGTCGGCGGCGGCGACCCGTCCGCGGGGGCCCTTCAGCGACGAGCCGATCCGGTCCCACGCCTCGTCGCTCGTCCAGGCGATGGCGCGGGCGGCCGAGGACAACCGGCCCATCAGGACGTCGGCGTCGGCATCGCCGAGTGCCGCGGCGACCCCGTCCTGCTCCTGGAGGAGCAGCCGGTCGTTGCCCTTGCCCGTCCGCCGCTGCAGCTCGATGCGGATCTCCAGCACGGTGCCATGGGCCCGGTCGAGGGCGTCGTGGTCGCCCTCGAAGAGGATGCGCCGGGCCGCTTCCGCCCACCGCAGGGCGTGCACGTCGCGCAATCCACCCCGGCCCTCCTTGAGGTCGGGCTCCAGGAGGAACGCGACCTCGCCCGCGATCTCGTGGCGTTCGGCGACTGAGTCGCGCAGGGCGGTGAGCCATCGGGTGCCGGTGGCCCGCCACTGGTCCGCCGCCCGCCGGGACAGCTCGTCGGCCAGATCGGCGTCGCCGGCGAGCAGGCGGGTGTCGAGCTGGGCGGTGGCGGTGTTGAGGTCGGAGCCGGCCAGGGTCACCGCCTCCTTGACTGTGCGCACGGCGTGCCCGAGTTTCAGGCCGCGGTCCCAGATCGGGTACCAGAGGCGCTCGGCGAGCCGGGTGAGCTCGGTGCGGTCCCGGCGACCCCCGCGGTGCAGCAGGATGAGGTCGAGATCGCTGCCCGGGCACAGCTCCCGCCGCCCGTACCCGCCGACGGCGACCAGGGCCAGGCCGTCGGCGGCGGCTTCCGAGGCCGCAGCCGTGAACAACTCGGTCAACCAGGCGTCGACCGCAGCGGTGTAGGCGCGGCCGAAGTCGAACCCCCGCAGGGCCGGGTCGGAGCGGACGGCGACGACGCGCTCCCAGCGCTGGGAAGGTGCGGGCTCAGAGAGCGTCGTGGCCCATCTCCCCGGTGCGGATGCGGATGACGTCGTCTACCGGGACCAGCCACACCTTCCCGTCGCCGATCTTGTCGGTGCGGGCCGCGTCGACGATCGTGCGGGCCACCTCCTGGGCGTCGGCGTCGTCGGTGAGGATTTCGAGGCGGACCTTGGGCGTGAAGTCGACGGTGTACTCGGTGCCCCGGTACACCTCGGTGTGACCCCGCTGGCGCCCGAAGCCCTGGACCTCAGACACTGTCATCCCGGCCACGCCAAGGGCACGGAGCGCTTCCTTGACGTCGTCGAGCTTGAACGGCTTGATGATGGCGGTGACCAGTTTCACGATGGGGAACCTACCGCCGGATCCGATGGGGGTCACCGGTTGGCGGATGAACAGATTGTTTCGCCCTCACCGGCGGAGGGCGGCGAGGAGCTGGGCGGAGGAAATGACATTGGCGCCCGACGCGCTGGCGCCGTCGCGGACCCGCCGGTCGCTGGAGGCCACGAGCACGGGACGGGCTGCGTCGAGGTCGGCCACCCGGGCCAGCACCACGTCGTCCGCCTCCACGCCGGCGGGCGAGAAACTCACCTTGACCCGTCTGGCGGTGGTGGGCACCACGGCGGGCCACACCGAGTCGGCGCCGTCGAAGACCACGGAGATGTCGGCGCCGGTTCGGGCGACAAGCTCGGTGAGCGCGTCGACCAGGCGACGACGCTGCTCGGCGATCGGGAGCTCAAACCACCCCAGTTGCGACGCGTTGTAGCCGTCGACCAGCACCGTGATGCCGGGCACCCGGAAGAGATGGTCGGCCGCCTCGACGGAGTCGTCGAGCACGCCGGGCGGCAAAGGCACCGGGGTACGCCGGGGCGGGCGGGGGCGACGTTCGGGTCGCAGTGGAGGGACAACTCGAGCAGACGGGGCCGGCTCCGGGGGGCGGGCGCCGAGCGCCACGGCCGCTTGGCGGAGCGAGGACCCCATGCCTGCCGCGGCATCGGCGGCGAGGAACAGGGCGACAGCGGCCTTGTGCACCTCATCGGCGCCCGGCCCCGCCTCGGCCGGGTCAACGACCGGTTCCGGCGCCGGCGGGGGCGGCGGTGGCGTGCGCCGAAGCTCCTCCATCGCCTCCTGCAGCTCCGACACCCGTCGGGAGGCGCGGCTGCCATCGTCGCGCGCCTTATTGCGCTCGGTCCGGGCCCGGTCGCGCTCGGCGGTGACCTGCTCGAGACGGAGGGCGAGAGCCTCGGCGTCCTGGGCCGCCGCCCGCCTCGCCCGCCGCTCCTCGGCCAGTGCCGCGGTCGCCCGCGCCGCCTCGGCCTGGGCCGACGCCGCCGCCCCCTCGGCCCGCTGGGTGGCCGCCTCGGCGCCGGCCAGGCGTCTCCGGGCCTCGTTCTCGGCCTTCCGTTCGGCCTTCGCCTCGCCGGCTTCGGCCACGCCGGACGCCAGGGACTGGAGCTCCGCCTCCCACTCCGGCGGGCGGGTCAGCCAGAGCCAGCCGGCGCGACCGACGACGTCCTCGGTGACGGCGTCGGCCACGCGGGCACGGAAGTCGTCGTCTGCGTCGACCACCCGCCGGGCGGCGACGACCGCCGGGGTTGGCAGCTTGGCGAACTGGAGGAAGGGCCGTAGGGCCGGCGGAGCGGGCACTATCGGCGTGTCGTCCTCACCGGCACGGGCCACCGCCACGGCCGCCTCCAGAGCCGGACGCAGGAGCTTGTCGACCGCAGGCGTCAGCCGTCACCACCCTGCGGCGCCGGGTCGTGCGTCTCGACCGCCCGGGACGAACCGCACCAGCGGCAGGCGACGTCCTCCACCGTCTCGGCCAGCACCTCCTCGTCCTCCACGGCGAGGTCGCCCCCGAGCGAGTAATGGTGGAACGCTCGGGTGCGCCGGGTGAGGGTGACGTCGAACCGGGTGAGGTTGCCGCAGGCGGCGCAGCGGTAGCGGGCGGTGGGCACGGGAGGTCACTGTACCGCCCGGCCCGCCGGAGAGTCCTTGCTGCTCGAACGTATGTTCGCCTAAGGTTCCGCCGGTGCAGCGTAGCTTCGACGACCTCGGCGTGCCGCTCCACCAGGTCACGTTCTGCGTCCTCGACCTGGAGACCACGGGCGCCGCCCCGCCGCAGTGCGCCATCACCGAGGTCGGCGCGGTGAAGCTGCGGGGTGGGGAGTGCCTGGGCACGTTCCAGACGCTCGTCAACCCCGGGGTCGGCATCCCCCCGGAAATCACCTTCCTCACCGGGATCACCGAGACCATGGTGCGCCCTGCGCCCTGGATCGACGCCGTGCTGCCGTCCTTCTTGGAGTTCATCGGGTCATCGGTGATCGTCGGCCACAACGTGCGGTTCGACCTGCGGTTCCTGCAGGCCGCGCTGGTCGCCTCCGGGCGGCCGCCACTCGCCAACCGCTGGGTCGACACGTGCGCCCTGGCCCGCCGTCTGGTCCGTGACGAGGTGCCCAACTGCCGGCTGGGCACGCTGGCCGAGCGGCTGCGGCTCCCCCACCGCCCGAGCCACCGGGCTCTCGCCGATGCGCTGGCCACGGGCGACCTGCTCCACACCCTGCTGGAGCGGGCGGGGAGCCTCGGTGTCCTTGGTCTCGACGACCTGTTCGAGCTGCCCACCGTCCGGGCCCATCCCCAGATGGGCAAACTGCGCCTCACCACGAACCTGCCCCGGCGGCCAGGCGTCTACCTGTTCCGGGGTCTCGGGGGCCGGGTGCTGTACGTGGGCAAGGCCACCAACCTCCGGGCCCGGGTCCGCTCGTACTTCGGGGGCGACGACCGCCGGAAGATCTCCCAGCTCCTCCGGGAGACCCAGACTATCGACCACGTGGTCTGCCCGGGCACGCTGGAGGCGTCCGTCCTGGAGGTCCGCCTCATCCACCGTCACCAGCCGCCGTTCAACCACCGGTCGAAGCTCTGGAGCCGCTACGCCTACCTCAAGCTCACGCTCGACGAGCCCTTCCCCCGGCTCTCGGTGGTCCGCTCGCCCCGGCCGGGCGACGGGTGCCTGTATCTGGGCCCGCTGGGGTCGTCCCGTCTGGCCCGACTGGTCGCCGACGCCATCGAGTCGGCCGTGCCCATCCGCCGCTGCACGGCTCGGGTGCCGAAGTGCCCGGTGACCGGGCCGTGCGCGCCGGCGCAGCTGGGGGTGGCAACCTGTCCATGCGCGGGCGCTGTCTCCCAGGCCGAGTACACCGCCATCGTCGACCGCCTGGTGCGCGGCCTCACCGGCGATCCCTCGCTCCTGCTGGAGCCGCTTCGGGCCAGGATGGCGGCGCTGGCCGCAGCCGACCGCTACGAGGAGGCGGCCGACATGCGCGACCGGGCTGCGGCTCTGGCCCGGGCCCTCACCCGGCAGCAACAGCTCGACGCCCTCCGCCGTTCCGGTCGGATGGAGATCGAGGTCCTGTCCGGAGAGGCGCGGCGACTCGTGCTCGCCGGGGGGCGCCTCGTCGACGAGCCCGGGCAGCTCTCGCTCCTGGAGGCCGACGGCGACATCACGGGCGAGGGCGACGATCCCAACCGGCCTCTCCCCCGCCATCTGGTCGACGAGCTGTCCTGCGTGGCCTCGTGGCTGGAGGCGGAAGCGAGGTCCGTCCGGGTGGTGCACTGCGAGGGCGGATGGAGCCTTCCCGTCCCCCGCCTGCCGCGGTTCGAACCCGTCAAATCCCTTACGACAGGCCGGTAGATGCGCCGTGCATCCATTGAGCCGGCACCCCGATGTCGCTAGCTTGTCGTGGCGGCTGGGGAGCCCATTCTGACGACCCGGCATTCGACGCGTTCTCAAGGGAGTTGCGGCCATGAAGATCAAGCAGTTGAAGCGGACCACGAGGGCGCTGGGTGCGACGGCCCTGCTCGGTGCGCTCCTCGTCATCGATGTCAGTCCGGTCAGCGCCGCCTTCCCCGGCCGCAACGGGCGGATCTTCTGCAATAGCAACAGGGACGGCAACAACGAGATCTACTCCTTCGCCCCTGACGGGAGCGACGCCCGGCGGCTCACGTTCGAGAGCACCAACGACATCGAACCCACGGTGTCCCCGGACGGCACGAAGGTGGCGTTCACCAGCACGCGCGATGGTGACCAGGAGATCTACATCATGAACCAGGACGGCAGCGGTGTGAAGCGGCTGACCTTCTCGCCGGGCGAGGACCGGCCGGGCACCTTCAGCCCGGACGGCACGAGGATCTCCTTCCACTCCGGCCGGTTCCCGGCGCCGGCCGGACCGGGCCACAGCTCCCTAGAGATCATGACCATGAATATCGACGGCACCGACGTCCGGCGGCTGACCAACAACAACTTCCAGGACAGCTTCGCCCACTGGTCGCCCCAGGGTGACCGGATCGCCTTCAACTCCAACCGCACCGGCGACGTCGAGATCTGGACACTGGTCCCCGTCGACGCCAACGCCGACGGCAACGCCGACGTGCAGACCCGGGTGACCAACTCGCCCGGCGAGGACGCCCACGCCAGCTGGTCGCCCGACGGGAGCCAGCTCACGTTCCACAGCCGGCGGGACTTCGTTGCGAATCCCGGCGGGACCCGGCTCGAGATCTACCGGGCCAGCTCCGTCGATGGGTCGAACGCCGTCCGGCTCACGGGCATCGACAACGAGTTCGACGTCTTCCCGGTGTGGTCGCCCGACGGGCAGAAGATCGCATGGCCCCGGTTGTTCCCCAGCGACATCCATATCATGAACGCCTCGGACGGCAGCGGCAGGGTGAACATCACGAATACGGCCGCCGACGAGACCCGCTGCGACTGGGCCCGCCTGCTGCCCTGCACGATCACCGGTTCGGGCACCATCGTGGGCACCCGCGGAGACGACGTCATCTGTGGCTCTTCGGGTGACGACCAGATCTTCGCCGGGAGCGGCAACGACGTGATCTACGCCGGGGACGGGAACGACCAGATCGACGGCGGTGTCGGCAACGACATCGTCTTCGGCGAGCGAGGAAACGACACGATCTCCGGTGGCACCGACAACGACATCCTCTTCGGCGACCAGGGTTTCGACCGGATTTCCGCCGGCTCCGGCAACGACACCGCCTCAGGCGGCGAGGACACCGACGGGGTCACCGGCGACGACGGCACCGACGAGTGCTACGCCGAGGCCCTGTCCTCCTGTCCCTGACGCGGTCGGGCTGACGGCGTGCCGGGCGCCGTCAGCCTCCCTCGTTCGACACCGTGATCAGCCGGTCGAGCACGGCTGAAGCGCGGCCTTCGTCGACCGAGGCAGTGGCTGCCGCCAGGCCATCGGCCAGGTCGTCGGCCACGCCGGCGGCGACCAGGCCGGCGGCGGCGTTGAGCAGCACGAACTCCCTGCGGGCGCCAGGCTCGCCGTCGAGGATGCGGCGGGCCAGGTCGGCGTTGGTGGCCGGATCGCCACCCTGGATGTCGGCCAGCGTGGCCGGCTCGAGCCCGAGCGCGCCGGGGTCGACGTCGTAGGAACGAACGTCGCCGTCGCGCAGCTCCAGCACCGTGGAGGTGGTGATGGTGGACAGCTCGTCGAGCCCGTCGTGGCCGTAGACCACAAGGGAGCGTTCCGCCCCTTGTGACCTGAGCACCCCGATCAGTTTCTCGGCCATGGCCGGGTCGCTGACCCCGAGCACCTGGCGGCGCACCCGGGCCGGGTTGGCCACCGGGCCGAGGAAGTTGAAGACGGTGGGCACGCCCAGCTCCCGGCGGGTCGGGCCGACGTGTCGGAACGCTGGGTGGTAGCGGGGGGCGAAGCAGAAGCCCATGCCCGCCCGGTCGACGCAGTCGGCAACGGTCGCGGGCGCCACGTCGATGGACACGCCGAGGGCCTCCAGCAGGTCGGCCGATCCACACTGCGACGACTGCGACCGGTTCCCGTGCTTGCAGACCTTGGCCCCGGCGCCGGCCACCACGAGGGCGGCCACCGTGGAGGCATTGATGGTGCAGGTGCGGTCGCCGCCCGTTCCGCAGGTGTCGACTGCGTCGGTGCCTGCAGCCAGCGAAACCGGCTCGCCGAAGCGGCGCATGACCTCGAGGAGGGCCACCATCTCCTCCACCGTCTCGCCCTTCATGCGTAGGCCCACGGCGAAGGCGGCGATCTGGGCGGACGTGGCTGCGCCCTCGAGCACCTCCGTCACCGCCGCAGTGACCTGGGCGGCGTCGAGGTCACGCCCGGCGGTGAGCGGGCCGAGGACGGCGGGCCATCCTCCAAGGTCTGCGAGGGTCACGGCGCGAAACGGTAGCGGTCCTGCGCCGCCTTACGCTCGAGAATGCTCAGGCCGCGGCGGTCTTGCGGCGCTGACGGAGGATGCGGCGCCGTTCCTTCTCAGTGGCCCCGCCCCAGATCCCCTCGGTCTCGCGGTTCGCCAGCGCGAACTCCAGACACTGCTGCTGCACTACACACGTGTCGCATACAGCCTTCGCCCGGTCCACGCCCTCATCCTCGGACGAGGCGTAGAAAATTTCGGGGTCCAGCCCACGGCACGCGCCTCGAAGACGCCAGGACAGATCCATTGCGGTATCACTTTCCTCTCTCGGCCTGGTTCCAAACCTGGTCTCCGCTTGGTCCAGGGGAAACGACCGTCAGAATTATCCAACGGAAAGGTTGCTGAAGTCCACTCAGTTCTCCGGGGAGGCGAGGAACCTAGGATGCACCGGTGACGACGACCCTCTCGGCTCCCAAGGCGACCCTGGACTACGCCGAACTGACCCGGCGGGGATGACCTGACGTTCGACCGCGACGTCGCCCTCGACCGGCTGGCCAGCGAAACGTTCGACGTGCTCGTGGTGGGCGGCGGGATCACCGGCGCCGGCGTGGCCCTCGACGCCGCCTCACGAGGCCTGCGCACCGCCCTGGTGGAGCGGGGCGACTTCGCCGCCGGCACGTCGTCGCGCTCGTCCAAGCTGGTCCACGGCGGGCTGCGTTACCTGAGCCAGGGCGACTACCGGCTGGTCGCACAGGCGTTGGCGGAGCGGCAGCGGCTGCTCCGGAACGCCCCCCACCTGGTCCGGCCCCTCCCCTTCCTCGTGCCGTCCTACGGCAGCCGGACCCGGATGCGGGCGGTGTCCTCGGCGCTGTGGCTGTACGACCTGGCCGGGGGCTTCCGGATCGGCCGGCTCCACCGCCGGCTCTCGGCCGGCGACGCCCTGGCTCACGCGCCGTCCTTGCGCCCCAAGGGCCTGGTCGGCGCCCACCTGTACCTCGACGCCCACGCCGACGACGCCCGGCTGACACTGGCGGTCGTCCGCACCGCGGTGCTCGACCACCGGGCGGTGGCCGCCAACCACGTGACCGTGACCGGCCTGCTCAGCGGGACGGGCGGTCGGGTGGCCGGGGCCTCGCTGCACGCAGGCGGTCGCGACCTGGAGGTCCGGGCGTCGGTCGTGGTGAACGCCGCGGGTGTGTGGGCCGACGGCCTGGCAGGCGACGGTGAGGTCACCATCCGTCCGGCGAAGGGGGTGCACGTCACCGTCCCCGCCGGCCGCATCCGGACCGACGTCGCCCTGGTGCTCGGCCTTCCTTCCGACGGCCGGTCGATCTTCGTCGTGCCCTGGGCAGGCACGGACCGCGTCTACATCGGCACCACCGACACCGACTACGACGGCCCCCTCGACTCCCCGGTCTGCTCCGCCGACGACACCGCATACCTGCTCGACGCGGTGAACGCGGCTCTGACCACCGACCTCTCCCCCGCCGACGTCGTCGGGACGTGGGCCGGGCTGCGGCCGCTGGTGGCCGGCGCCGCCGGCACACGGAGCGCAGACCTGTCCCGCCGCCACCGGGTGACCTCCGGCCGCCCCGGCCTCGTCGCCATCGCCGGTGGCAAGCTCACCACGTACCGGGCCATGGCCGTCGACACCGTCGACCGGGTGGAGGTGGAGCTGCGCCGCTCCCACCGGCCGTCGCGGACTGCGAACCTCGCTCTACGGGGCGCCGTTCCCAACGCGACCGGCCATCTGGCCGGGCGGTACGGCAGCGAGGCCCGGGTGCTCGATGCGCTGGTGGCCGCCGATCCCTCCCTGGGTGAGCCGCTGGTGCCCACGCTTCCCTACCTCCGGGCCGAGGCGGTCTACGCCGCACGATACGAGATGGCCCGCACACTCGACGACGTGCTCGCCCGCCGGACCCGTGCCCTCATCCTCGCCCGCGAGTCGTCGGTGGCCGCCGCACCCGACGTCGCCCGCCTGCTCGCTCCCGAGCTCGGTTGGAGCGAGGCCGAGGAGGCCGCCCAGGTCGAGGCGTACCGGGCAGGCGCGTGCTAGTCGATCGACTCCGGTCGGTGTGCGCAGACGTGTCCACCGACGCCGGCGACCTGACCGCCTCGGCACACGACCGGTGGGCCATGGCTGCGAGCGTGGCCCGCATCCCCGACGCAGTCGCCCGACCGGCGACGACCCCCGAGGTGGCGGCGGTGCTGGCGCTCTGCTCGCAGGCCGGGGTGCCGGTGACGCCGGCGGGGGCCGGCAGTGGGGTCTGTGGCGGGTCGATGCCCGTCCACGGGGGCGTGGTGCTCGACCTGCGGGGTCTGGCCGGCATCACCTCCGTCGACGACCGGTCGCTGCTCGCCGATGTCGGCGCCGGCACCCGGGGCGACCTTCTGGAGGCAGCGCTCCGGGCCGATCACGGCCTCACCCTTGGCCACCGGCCGCAGTCCATCGCCATCTCCACCGTCGGGGGCTGGCTGGCGTGCCGGTCGGCTGGGCAGTACTCGACCCGCTACGGCAAGATCGAGGACATGGTCGTCGGGCTCGAGGTCGCCCTGGCCGACGGGGAGGTCATCCGAACCGGTGGTGCCCCCCGTGCCGCCACCGGGCCCGACCTCACCCAGCTCTTCGTCGGCAGCGAGGGGACGCTCGGAGTCATCACCGGGGCCCGCCTGCGCCTCCATCCCGCTCCTGCGGCCGAGCGACGGGCCGCGTGGGAGTTCGACTCCTTCGCCGCCGGCGTCGACGCCTGCCGGCGGATCATGCGCCGGGGCGCCACACCGGCGGTCCTCCGCCTCTACGACGAGGCCGAGTCCCAGCGGTCCTTCGACCGTGCCGCCAACGTGCTCGTCGTGCTCGACGAGGGCGACGCCCTGCTGGTCGACGCCGTGCTGGCCGTCGTGGCCGAGGAGTGCGCCGGCGCCGCGGAGCTGGGAACCGACCCGGTCGACCGGTGGATGGCCACCCGGGACGATACCTACGACACCGCGGCGCTGGCCCGCCAGGGCATCGTGGGCGACACCATGGAGGTGGCCGCCCCCTGGTCGATGCTGGTGGCGTTGTACGAGGGCGTGAAGGCGGCGGTCGGCGGGGTGCCAGGGACAGTGTGGACCTCGGGCCACCTGTCCCACGCCTACGCCGACGGGGCCTGCGTGTACGTCACCATCGCCGGGAACGGCGGTGCCTGGTACGTGCCGGCGTGGGACGCGGCTGCCGGCGCGGTCCTCGCCCACGGAGGCGCCCTGAGCCACCACCACGGCATCGGACTGGCCAAGGCCCGCTTCCTGCCCGCCGCGCTGGGTGGAGGCCACCAGGTGCTGGTCGACCTCAAGCGGATGCTCGACCCGACCGGCGTGCTCAACCCGGGCAAGCTCGGCCTGCCCGACCCCTTCGGCGACATCGGGTGGCCCGAACGATGACGGTCGACTGGCGGGCCGTGTTCGCCGGCGCCCGACGGGCGGTGCTGGCTGCGGGCGCCACGATCGTCGCCGCCCAGGTGGTTGCGACTCTCGCCGACAGCGACATCACCCTCGTCCTCTACCCGGTCGTGCTCGTCGGCCTCGGCGCCGGGGGATGGGTGGCCGCCCGCCGCCAGCCCCTCTTACCGCTCACCCACGGCTCACTTGCCGCCATCGCCGCCTATCTCGTCCTGGTCGCCGTCATCACGGCCGTCCGGCTCGCTGTTGGCCGGGAGGTCACCGATCCGGTGTTGATCGTCTCCAACGGCTTCATGGCCGCGTCGGCGGGCATCGTCGGCGGGTACCTCGCGATGAGGCGGGGCCGACGGTCGGCATGAGCCTGCTCGTCATCGACGTCGGCACGAGCAGCGTGCGGGGTTCGATCGTCGCCCCGGACGCCACCGTGACGTCCACCCACCGCCGCACCCTCCTCCCGTCCACGCCGGCGCAGGGCTTCGTCGAGCTCGACGCGTCGGCGCTGGCTGCCGCCGTCCTCGACGTTGCTATCGCCGCGCTCGCCGAGAGCGGTCCCGTCGAGGCGGTCGGCATCACCAACCAGCGGTCCACCACCATCGTCTGGGACCGGCTGACCGGCCAGCCGGTCGGCCCCGGCATCGGCTGGCAGGACCAGCGCACGGTGATGATGTGCCTGGCCCTGCAGGCCCAGGGACTGCGGCTCTCGCCCAGCTCGTCGGCCACCAAGCTGGCGTTCCTCCTCGACACGGCCGATCCCGACCGCACGCGCGACCTCTGCTTCGGCACCGTTGACACGTGGGTGGCGTGGACGCTGTCCGCCGGCGAGCTCCACGTCACCGACCTGTCGAACGCGGGTGTGACCGGGCTGATGCGGCTCGACGGCTCGGGATGGGACACAGCGATCCTGGACACCCTCAACATCCCGATCGACGTCATGCCGGCAATCGTGGACAGCTCCGCCATCGTCGGGCCGGCGCGTGCCCTTCCCGGTGCCCCTCCCATCGCCGGCATGGCCGGAGATCAGCAGGCGTCGCTGATCGGCCAGGGGTGCACCCGGCCCGGACTGGCCAAGATGACCTTCGGTACCGGCGGCATGCTCGACCTCTGCCTCGGTCCCGAACGACCGGCCTTCGAACAGCGGGGGACGCACGGCACCTTCCCGATCGTGGGGTGGCGCCGGCAGGGGCGGGTCACGTGGGGCCTGGAGGCGTTCATGCTCACCGCCGGCCAAGCCGTCGAGTGGCTGCGCGACGACCTCGGGATCATCGCCGACGCAGCCGAGTCCGAGGCCGTGGCGTCGGCGTGCGACACCACCGGCGACGTCTGGTTCGTGCCCGCCCTCCTGGGACTTGCGACGCCCGCATGGGACTTCGGCGCCCGAGGCGCCCTCCTTGGCCTGACGGGCGGCACCGGCCGGCCGGAGGTCGTGCGGGCCGTGCTGGAGGGCGTGGCCCACAGGGGCGCCGACCTGCTCGACGCCGCCGAGGCCGACGGGGCGTGCCACATCCCGTCGCTGCGGGTCGACGGTGGGATGAGCGCCAACCGGATCTTCGTCCAGGCCCTGGCCGACGCCTGCCGGCGGCCCGTGGAGGTGTCGCCGGTGCTGGAGGCGACCACCCTTGGTGCCGCGTTCCTGGCGGGCATGGCCGTCGGAGTCTGGGCCGGCGAGGACGAGGTGGCCGCCACATGGGCGCCCCGAGTTACCGTCGAGCCGGCCCACGAGCCCGACCGCGGTCGCTGGCGGGAAGCCTGCAAACGGGCCCGGGAGTGGATACCCGAGCTCTCCGCCCTCGACTTCTGAGCCCTACGGCGTGTCCGCCGTGCAGGCTGGGAAGGCCGTGGTGTAGCGGTTGTCCTGCCACACGTTGGCGTCGCAGTTGGGGTTGTTGTCGAGCAGGTCGAACGTGGGGCCGAAGTTCATCGACGCCGGCGGCAGCACCACGTTGTTCACTGCGATGTTGTTGCGGACGATGTTCCTGAGGGAGCCGTTGCGGATCGAGATCCCGTTGTCGGCGTTCTGGGTAGAGATGTTGTTCTCGACGATGTTGTCGTTGGCTCCACCGATCTGGAGACCGATCCCGTTGCCGCGACGGGCGGTCTGGCGGTAGAAGCCGTTCCGGGTCACCGCGTTGCCCCGCACAATCGTGAAGGTGTTGTTCCGGAACAGGGTGATGCCGTCGAGCCCGTTGTTGGTGACCCTGTTGTTGAGGATGCTGTTGCCGGTGTTGCCCGGCTCGAGCCGGATTCCGATGTTGTCGTTGTTCACGACGTTGTTCGGCTGGCGACCCTGGATGTTCCCGCTGACGTTGTTCCCGTCGACCACGTTGCCGCTGGACACACCCGTGGTCGAGCGGGGATGGGCCGAGTCCACGTTGGAGTAGATGCCGATGCCCGAGTAGGGGCCGTTGTTCACCGTGTTGTTGTTCAGGATCCGGTTGTCCCGGGACGACAGGATGGCGATGCCGTCGCCGCCGCGACGGACAGGCACGTTCTCATAGGAGATGTTGTTGAGCGCGTTCACGCCTTGCACCGTGTTCGCCGATCCGCCTTCGATCACGACCCCCACGTCGAAGTTGGTCACGGTGCCGTTCCTCACGGTCACGCCCGTGCGACCGACCAGGACGACACCGCCCCCGTCCCCGGAGCCCGCGGTGCCGGAGACCGTGCGACCGTTGAGGTCGAGGGTGATGTTGTTGGCGCCGATGACGATGCCGTTGTTGGCGCAGCCGCTCAGATCGTTGTCGAGCACCGTGCTCTGGGTGATGGTCTGGCCGCAGCTCAGGACGGCTCCGGAGGCGGCGGTGGCCCACACCGGAACCGCCAGGATCGCAGGGAGGGAGGCAAGGACGAAGTTCCGCAGTGAAGGCTTCATGACGCGTGTCTAACATCGCAGGTACCCGGCGTACAATGGAACCGACGGTGAGTCGGCCGGGTGGCCGCGGCCCGGCAGGACCGGGTCGAGGAAGGTCGGGGCTCCACAGGGCAGGGTGCTGGTTAGCGGCCAGTCGGGGCGACCCGCAGGAAAGTGCCACAGAGAACAGACCGCCGATGGCCCCGAAACTCATGGAGCAGAGGGGCACAGGTAAGGGTGAAACGGTGCGGTAAGAGCGCACCAGCGCCTGGGGTGACCCAGGCGGCTCGGCAAACCCCACCCGGAGCAAGGCCGAACAGGGGACGGATGCCCGTCCAGTGCCTCCTTGGAGGCGCACTCCCCAGGTAGGCCGCATAGATGGATGGCCACCGCGCCGCCCCCGGGCGGCGCACAGAACCCCGCCTACAGGCCGACTCACCGTCACTACTCTTCGTGAACCCGCTGCTATAGCCTTCGACCTGCGGTTTTCGGTGTCCGACACTGACCGCTGGTCACCGTGAGTGACCGCCTTGATCCTCAGAGCTGAGGACTTTCTGAAGACTGCGGACTCATTGAGGACTGAAACGGGTCCAAGCGGCGTCCGGAAACGGCCGTCACGGAGAGTGAGGCGGAGCTGATGGCGAGCATCGACAAGCGTCCTGACGGGCGGTACCGGGCCCGGCGGCGGGAGTATCCGGGCCATTGACACCCCGCAGAAATGCACGTCGATCCCGCCGGCGGCCGGACGCTGTTCCAGGAGAACGCCGAGCGCTGGCGGTCCGTGCAGGTCCATCGGTCCGGGACCACCGCGCAGGTCGAGACCTGCCTCCGCCCCCACGCCTACCCGCGCCTCGGCACGCGCCAGCTCGATGGTAGCCGCAGCAACGACGAGGGCTTGACAACGCGCTTACCAAGGGATCAACTCGCTTGTCTCGCCTACCACTCGAAGGAGCAGCCATGGCGGAGAGGCACGAGACCGAGCACAAGGGCTTCGAGCAGCCTGACGAGACGCGAGAGTTCCCGAACGGCAGCGCTGAGATCCTCAGGATCGGTGGCGGCGAGGTCGGGCGGTTGATCCTCCAGCCCGGCTGGCGTTGGTCGAACGATGTAAAGCCCCTCGTGAAGACCGACAGCTGCGAGGCACCGCATTTCCAGTACCACGTCAGCGGCCAGCTTGCGATCCGCATGGACGACGGGTCTGAATTTGTCGCCGGGCCAGGTGACATCACTTCCCTGCCAAGCGGGCACGACGCCTGGGTTGTCGGAGACGAGCCGGCGGTCATCGTCGACTGGTACGGCGCCAGCAACTACGCGAAAGGCAACTGACACCGGAGAGGCCGACGCAACCGGCGCCAGTGCCGCCTGTCAATGGGCTCGACACCCTCACGCCAGAATCGCAGGCGGTTCAGGTGTGTCCAGTCCGAGCGGCCGGTCGCCGAGCGCCGAGAGCGAACGACCCTGCAGCGCTTCGTCGGTGACCTTGGTCATGGTCCGCAAGGCGCTTCCGCTGTCCGGTGCTGAGTTCGTGGCCCGAGCGCAAGCTGCTGCGCCGTCTACTCCTGACGACGTGTCGGTAGTCGTCCACGACTGGCTCGGCTGGACCGACGACGAGATCCGCTCGGTTACCGCCCCCACGTTGCTCGTGATCGGAGATCGCGATTTTGTCCGCCTCGACCACGCCGCCGAGATGCTCGACCTCTTCCCCGACTGCCGCTTGGCGGTCCTGCCCGGCACGAGGCACACCGAGCTCGTGCAGCGATCGGAGCAGCTCCGCGCCGTCGTCGGACCCTTCCTGGCCTAGTTGGCCGGCGCTGCTACGCGTCGGACGTCCCTCGGAGCCGCTGTTCTAGCTAGGGCATCTCGAGTGCGATGTCCTCGACCAGGGCACTGAGACGGTCCGACGCGCTTGGTGGAGCGCCGATGCAAGTTCGGCGCCGATGCTCTACCTCTTGAAGGTCTTGATGATCTTCCCGGAGGCGTCGGATCTGTAGACCATGATCTTGCGCTTGCCCTTGTCGTAGTAGGGCAGCTCCGTGACCTGGTAGCCACCACTGCCGGCGTGGGACTGCCAGGGTGCTCCCGGCTGCGAGGCCGACTGGGGTGCGGACTGCTGCTGAGGAGCTGCTTCTTTGCGCTTTCGACCGAATGCCATAGCGACCATTGTGATCGTCAGCGAAAGAGGTCGTCAAGGGTGAGTGCCGCGTGAGGTGGTGAATGGCGCGAAAGTCGCCGGTCCGTCGCCGGCGGCACTCGGGTCGTCGGTGCCGAGCCACTCCTGCGAATCCTTGCGGGACATGTTCACTGAGGCCTGAACTCGGCGATCACTCGTCTCAATCGCCGTCGGCGCTCACGTCCTCCGCAAGGCGTTCGGCTTGTGGGCCGCCTGGCCTCCCGCCTTCTCGCTCTCGACGAGATACTCAGGGTTGTCGTCGGACGCCTTGACCTCGTGGCCCTTGATCTTGGTCGAGCTGGTCAGCTTCTTCCTCACGGTTCCGGTCGTCTTCCCCTGCGAGGTGTTCCACTCGACCTCGTCGCCCTGCTTCAGGTTGTCGGCCATGGGCGGGGCCTACCCGGCCGTCGCAGTCAGAACCGCCTGGGCCCCCGCCCGGTGCCGGTGGCAAACCGGCGCCGCGCAGGGACGTGGCCAGCGGCTGTCCTGCATGAGTCGACGTGGCCGAGCAGGCGACCAGTCCGACGCCCAGGATCGTCGCCGCCGCTTGGCGCGTCGGACTCTCGAAGCGCGGCGGGGTCGTCCATATCGGATCCGGGTCGACTAGGTGACTCGGCAGAAAGGGTCGTTTTCGAGAACGGGCTCGCCGGAGCGGCAAGATCGTGCGAGATCCTGGGCCGTCCAGCTCCAAATTTCTCGCACAGGGGCCTCTATGGCGCTTACAGG
>Ga0136633_1001057_pt1 | contig 20460 bp, 20 predicted proteins | sample AntDrymeUQ832206_2_FD_105494 | JGI IMG/M metagenome (GOLD analysis project Ga0136633, IMG submission 105494) | Polar desert sand microbial communities from Dry Valleys, Antarctica - metaG UQ83 (22.06) | ecosystem: Environmental > Terrestrial > Soil > Desert | place: Antarctica: Dry Valley...
CTTGACCATGCCCTTCTTGGTGGCGAAGAACAGGAAGCGGCTGGTCTCGTAGTCGCGGGTGTCGATGATGGCCTGGATGCGCTCGCCCGGCGCCAGCGACAGCAGGTTGGGCATGGCCGTGCCCCGGGCCGTGCGGTCCTTCATCGGGATCTCGTGCGCCTTGAGCCGGTAGACCCGGCCCCGGTTGGAGAAGAACAGCAGGAACGCGTGCGCGGTGGTGTGGACGATGCGCTCGACATAGTCCTGGTCTTTGAGCTTGGCCCCGGCGACGCCTCTTCCTCCCCTGCCCTGGGTGCGGAAGGCGTCGGCCGCCACCGTCTTGATGTAGCCGGCCCGGGTCATGGTGACGACGAGCTCCTCGTCGTCGATGAGGTCGAGGATGTCGATGTCGCCCGGGTCGTAGGTGATCTCGGCCCGGCGGGGCTGGACGTGCTTGGCCCGGATCTCGCCCATCTCGTCCTTGATGACCTGCCGCAGCCGGCCTTCGTCGCCCAGGATCGCCAACAGCTCGGCGATGGTGACCCGGAGCGCCTCGAGCTCCTCCTCCATCTGCGCCCGGCCCAGGCGGGTGAGGCGGGACAGAGGCATGTCCAGGATGTGCTCCGCCTGCTCCTCGCTGAACTCGAACGGGGCGCGCATCAGGCCGTCGCGCGCTGCCGGCTTGTCGGCCGAGGCGCGGATCAGGGCGATGATCTCGTCAATCATGTCGAGGGCCTTGATCAAGCCTTCGAGGATGTGGGCCCGGCGCCGGGCCTTGTCCAGGCGGAACTGCGACCGGCGGGTGATGACCTCGACCTGGTGGGCGATGTAGTAGGTGAGGGCCTGGGCCAGGTTCAGGGTGCGGGGGATGCCGTCGCACAGGGCGACCATGTTCACCGGGAAGTTGGTCTGCAGCGGCGTGTGCTTGAACAGGTTGTTGAGCACCACCGAGGCATTGGCGTCGCGCTTGAGGTAGATGACCAGCTTGGTCACCTCGCCGGACGACAGGTTCTTGATGTCGCGGATGCCCTCGATCTGGCGGGAGTCGACCAGCTCGGCCACCTTGGAGGCCACCGACGAGACGCTCACCTGGTAGGGCAGCTCGGTGACGAGGATCTCGCTGCTGGTGGGGCCTTCGACGATCTCGGCCCTGGCCCGCATCTTGATGGAGCCGCGACCGGTGCGATAGGCGTCCATGATCCCGGCCCTCCCCAGGATGTAGGCGCCTGTGGGGAAGTCGGGGCCCTTGACGAAGGCCATGAGGTCGTCGGGCGTGGACTCAGGGTTGTCGATCAGGTGGAGGGTGGCGTCGATGATCTCGGCCAGGTTGTGGGGCGGGATGTTGGTGGCCATGGCCACCGCGATCCCCTGGCTGCCGTTCACCAACAGGTTGGGGAAACGGCTGGGGAGGACGCTGGGCTCGGTGAAGTCGCCCGAGTAGTTGTCGACGAAGTCGACCGTGTCCTCGTCGATGCCGGCCAGCATCTGCATGGCCAGCTGGCTCAGGCGGGACTCGGTGTAGCGCTCGGCCGCGGCCTCGAACTCGGGCGAGCCGTAGTTGCCGTGGAAGTCGATGAGGGGGTGGCGGAGGCTGAACGGCTGGGCCATGCGGACCAGGGCGTCGTAGATGGCCTGGTTTCCGTGGGGGTGGTACTGGCCCATGACGTGGCCGGTGATGCGGGCGCACTTGACCATCGTGCGGTCGGGCCGGAAGCCCTGGTCGTACATGTCGAAGAGGATCCGCCGGTGGACCGGCTTCAGCCCGTCGCGCACGTCGGGCAGGGCCCGGGCCGTGATGGTCGACAGCGCGTAGATGAGATACGACTGCTCCATCTCGGTGGGCAGCTCGATGCGCTCCGAGTCCTCGAAGTCGAGCGGTGGCGTCGTGTCACTCATATGTCGAGGAATCTGACGTCGCTGGCGTTGGTCTGGATGAAGTGCTTGCGAGCTTCGACGTCCTCGCCCATGAGTCGGGAGCACACGTCGTCGGCCAGGGCGGCCTGCTCGACCGAGATACGCAGGAGCGTGCGCTTGCTCGCGTCCATGGTGGTTTCCTTCAACTCGCCGAAGTCCATCTCGCCGAGGCCCTTGAGGCGGGCGAACTCGTGCTTCTTGTTGGGATTGTCGGCGATGAACCGGTCTCGGGCGGCATCGTCCTTCAGGTAGATCTTGTCCTTGCCGACCAGGGTGGAGTACAGCGGCGGCTGGGCGATGTAGACGTAGCCCTGCTCGACCAGGTCCTTCATCTGACGGAAGAAGAAGGTGAGCAACAGGGTGCGGATGTGGTTTCCGTCGACGTCGGCGTCGGCCAGGATGATGACCTTGTGGTAGCGGATCTTCGCCACCTCGAACTCCTCGCCCAGGTTGGCCCCAATGGCCGAGATGAGCGACTGGATCTCGGTGTTCTTGAGCATCTTGTCGATGCGGGCCCGCTCGACGTTGAGGATCTTGCCTCTGATCGGCAGGATGGCCTGCTTGATGGGGTCGCGGGCGTTGATGGCCGAGCCGCCGGCCGAGTTGCCCTCGACGATGAACAGCTCGGACTCCTCGGGGATGCGCGACGAGCAGTCGGCCAGCTTGCCGGGTAGGCCGGCGCCCTCGAGGAGGGTCTTGCGGCGGGTGAGCTCGCGGGCCTGGCGGGCGGCGACCCGGGCCCGGGCAGCCTGCATGCCCTTGCCCACGATGAGGCGCGCCTCGGTGGGGTGCTCCTCGAGCCAGTCGCTGAACTTCTCGTTCGCCGCCTTCTCCACCATGGACCGGATGGAGACGTTGCCCAGCTTGGCCTTGGTCTGGCCCTCGAACTGGGGCTCGCGCAGCTTCACGCTGACGATGGCGGTGAGGCCCTCCCGGATGTCTTCCCCAAGGAGGTTGTCGTCCTTCTCCTTGAGCAGCTTGGCCGCCCGGGCGTAGCGGTTGACCACGTTGGTGAGGGCCTTCTTGAAGCCCTCCTCGTGCATGCCACCCTCGATGGTGGCGATGCCGTTGGCGTAGCTGTGGATCCCCTCGTAGTAGCCGGTGTTCCACTGGAGGGCGGCCTCGACCTCCTGGTCGGCGTCGGACGCCTCGAAGTGGGCGACCCGCTTGAACAGGGCGTCCTTGGATGAGTTGAGGTGCCGGACGTAGTCGACGATGCCGCCGGCGTACTTGAAGGTCTGCTCCTGCTCGTGCTCGGGCCGCTCGTCTCGGAAGCGGACCTCGAGGCCCCGGTTGAGGAACGCGTAGATCTGCAGCCGTTCGAGGATGGTGTTGGCCCGGAACTCGGTGCCCTCGGAGTTGAAGATGGTGTCGTCGGGCCAGAACGTGACACTGGTGCCGGTGCGGCCGCGGGGAGCCTTGCCGATGACCTCGAGCTTGCCCTGGGGCCGGCCGCCGTTGAGGAAGACCAGGCGGTGCCGGGAGCCTTCACGGTCGATCTCGAGGTCGAGGCGCTTGGACAGTGCGTTGACCACCGAGACGCCCACGCCGTGGAGGCCGCCCGAGACCTTGTAGCCCTCGCCGCCGAACTTGCCGCCGGCGTGGAGGACGGTGAGCACCACCTCGGCTGCCGACTTGCCCTTGAACCGCTTGTCGGAGTCCACCGGGATGCCCCGGCCGTCGTCGGTGACCCGGCAGCCGCCGTCGGGCAGGAGGGTGACCTCGATCCGGGTGGCGTGACCGGCCATGGCCTCGTCGACGGAGTTGTCGACCACCTCCCACACCAGGTGGTGCAGGCCGTTGAGCCCGGTGGAGCCGATGTACATGCCCGGCCGCTTGCGGACAGGGTCGAGCCCCTCCAGAACCTGAATGTCCTTGGCCCCGTACGAGGGGGAATCAACCGCCAATGCGCGGCCTTTCTCTACGAGGATGCGTGCGAGCCGGCCGGAGGGCCGAGAGGGGGCTAATCAGGCGACAAAACTGCAGGTCATCGCCCTGATTGCCACTGTGTAATTCTACCAGAAAGGGGCTCTAACGGGGGCGGATCCGGACCGCGATGCGGGTGACGGCGCCGGCGCCGAGCGCCTCGTCGAGACGGCGGCGCAGCTCGGCCTCGAGCCAGCCCAACTGGGCCCCCCAGGCCGGCTCGTCGGCTGCGATGGTGAGGACGTTGGCCCGCAATGAGACCGGGCGGCAGTGGGCCGCGAGCTGGGCGCCGACCACCTCGGGCCAGCGCTGCAGCAGGTCGACCAGGCCGGGCCCGCCGGCGCCGCCAAGGTTCCTCGCAACGGCGTCGAGGGAGTCCGCAACCGGGCGGGGTGGGGGCCCTCCGGGCTCACGGAGGGGGTGCCAGCCGGGTGCGGGCTTGGGCCTGGGATTGCGCCTCATACGACCGCCAGTTGACCGGCGGTGACGGTGACCACTTGATCGGGCTCGGCGCCGTGGGGGATGGGGCCGGCAGTGGTGAGCACGGCCTGGCCGGGGGGGAGGTGGTGCAGCAGGGCCTCGGTGCGGCCCGGGTCGAGCTCGGAGAACACGTCGTCGAGGAGGAGGACGGGGACGTCGTTGAGGGCGTCGGCCACCAAGCGATGGGCACCCAGGCGCAGGGCCAGGGCCATGGACCGCTGCTCGCCCTGGGAGGCGTGGGTGCGGGCGGGCATGGCGTTGATGCGCAGGGTGAGGTCGTCACGGTGGGGGCCGACCAGGCACACGCCCCGCCTGAGCTCCTCCGTCCGGGACTCCGCCAGCGACGCCGCCAGGCCGGCGGTTCTCCACGGGGCGTCGTAGGTGGCCGAGACGACGCCGCGATCCGGGGCGACGTCGGCATAGGCCTTGGCCAGGGCGGGCTCGAGGTCGGCGACCAAGGCGGCGCGGGCGTCGGCCAAGGCCTCCCCCGCAGTCACGAGCTTGGCGTCCCAGACGTCGAGGGTGGTGGCGATGTCGGGCGTGAGCCGGCCGCCGGACTGGCGCAGCAGCGACGTGCGCTGTTTGAGGATCCGCTCCAGGTCGCGGCGGAGGGCGTCGTGCTTGGGCGCCAGCGCCACGAGGGTGTCGTCGAGATAGCGCCGGCGGGCCGAGGGGCCCCCTTTCACCAGCTCCAGGTCGTCGGGGGCGAAGACGCTGACCCGCACCGCGTCGAGCAGGTCGGACGACCGGCGGAGGCGCTGCTTGTTGACCGCCACCCTCCCCCGGCCGTGGAGGGCGATCTCGGCCTCGATCAGGAGCTGTCGGCCCTGGCGTTCACCCTCACCCCGGACGACGGCTTGGGTACAGCCCTCCCGCACCAGTGCCTCGCCCGGCACGCCCCGGAACGAGGCGAGGGTGGCCAGGTAGCTGATGCCCTCGAGCAGGCTGGTCTTGCCCTCGCCGTTGGAGCCCCGCACGACTGTGAGGCCGGGGGGCAGGGTGAGGTCGGCCGCCTCGTAGTTACGGAAGTCGTGCAGCCAGAGACGGGTGAGGCGCACGCGTCATGAGACCCGTACCGGCATGAGCAGGTACAGGAAATCCGTGCCCTCGGTCGGCTTGAGGGTGGCCGGCTTCAGGGCGTCGAGGGTCTCGAGGACGACTTCATCGCCGGGTGTGGCTTCGACGCCGTCGATCAGGAACTCGGGGTTGAAGGCCACCACCATCTCGCTGCCCTCGTACTTGGCGTCGATGTCCTCCCGGGCCTGGCCGACGTCGTGGGTGACGGCGGTGAGCTCGAGGCCGTCGGGGCGCAGGGCCATGCGGATGGGCGTGGCCTCCCGGGCCAGCAGCTTGACCCGGCGCACGGCGTCGAGCAGGGGCTCCTTGCCCACCACGAGGCGGTTGGGATAGCCGCTGGGAACGAGCTGGCGGTAGTTGGGGAACTCGCCCTCGATGAGGCGGGTGGTGACCCGGACGGAGGCGACCTCAAAGCTGGCCTGGTCGTGGCCGAGGCGGAGGGTGACCTGCTCGGCGTTGGAGAGCACCCGCCCCAGCTCGCCCAGGGCCCGCGCAGGTACCAGCACGTGCTGGCCCTCGGCCAGGAGGGTGGTTCCCGGCAGGTCGCGCATGGCCAGGCGGTAGGAGTCGGTGGCCACCAGCCGCAGGCCGGAAGGCTCGGCGGTCATGAGCACGCCGGCGAGGATCGGGCGGGCATCGTCCTTGCTGGCCGCCCGCACCACCTGGCTGAGAGCGGTGGCCAGGGACGATGCGTCGAGGGTGACGGCGTCACCGGCGGGCTCGGGCAGGCGCAGGAACTCCTCGGCGGGCAGGACCCGCACGGTGAACTGGCTGCGGCCGGCGGAGATCTGGGCTTCGCCTCCTTCGAGGGAGAAGGTGACGGCGCCCGGCTCCAGGGCCCGGACGATGTCGGTGCCCAGGCGGGCGGGGATGACACACACCCCGTCGGTGATGCCGCCGATGGCAGCGTCGACCTGGACCGTGAGATCGAGGTCGGAGCCGGCGAGGTGCAACACGTCACCCTCGACCTCGAGGCGGACGCCGGAGAGGGCGGGAAGGGCGCCGCCCCGCGTGGCTGCGGCCCGGGCCGCTGTGGCCAGGGCCTCGAGGAGGACGTCACGTTCGGCTCGGAACTTCACAGGAGTACCTCTGTGCCTTTCACAGTCCGCTTACTTTCTCTCTTTGTAGATCTCAAAAGAAGAGGGAGCAGTAGGGGGTGTGGATTGTGGAGAAGCGGCCATCGGTGCTGGTGGGACCGCTGACGTTGGTCCCCAGCTGTCCACATGCTCCCACAGGGGTGGGACAGTTGGCCGTTGGCCTGTGGGCACACCGGCGGTTCACCCACCGTTCGTCCACCGTTCAGGCACCGGTCTTCAGACGGGTCATGAGCTCGGTGACCTGGTCGTAGATCGTCCGGCGCTCGGCCATGAGCTTGGAGATCTTGGTGACTGCATGCATGACCGTGGTGTGGTCGCGGTCGCCGAACTCCCGGCCGATGGCGGGGTAGGAGAAGTCGGTCATCTCCCGCAGGACGTACATGGCGATCTGGCGGGCGGTGACCAGGGGCCGGCTGCGGCTCTTGCCCCGCAGGTCCTCGATGCTGAGGCCGAACATGTCGGCGGTGGCGTCGAGGATCAGCTTGGGCGTGATGGGGCGGGGGGCGTTGGCCGTGATGAGGTCGCCCAGGACCCGCTCGGCCACGGGGAGGGTGAGGGCCATCTGGGTGATGCTGGAGTAGGCCAGGACCCGGTGCAGGGCCCCTTCGAGCTCCCGGATGTTGTTGGTGATGTGGGTGGCGATGTAGGCCAGCACGTCGTCGGGGGCGCACACCGGCTCCCGCTCGGCCTTCTTGCGCAGGATGGCGAGGCGGGTCTCGACGTCGGGCGGCTGCACGTCGGTGAGGAGGCCCGACACGAACCGGCTGCGCAACCGGTCCTCCAGGATGGCCATGTCCTTGGGCGGGCGGTCGGAGGACAGCACGATCTGGCGGCCGGCGCTGTGCAGCGTCTCGAAGGTGTGAAAGAACTCCTCCTGGAAGCGCTCCTTGTGCTGGATGAGCTGGACGTCGTCGACGAGGAGGACGTCGCAACCCCGGTAGCGCATCTTGAACGTCGACGTGGCGTTGGTGCGGATGGCGTCGATGAAGTCGTTCAGGAAGTGTTCAGTCGACACGTAGCGCACGATCAGGTCGGGCAGGTGCTGGCGCACGTAATGGCCGATGGCGTGGAGAAGGTGGGTCTTGCCCAGGCCGGTGTCGCCGTAGATGAACAGCGGGTTGTAGGACTTGGCCGGCTGCTCGGCCACGGCCAGGGCGGCGGCGTGGGCGAAACGATTCGACTCGCCGATGACGAAGTTCTCGAACGTGTACCCCGGGTTCAGCCCGATCTCGGGCATCCCGTTGCCGGCCAGGGCGCGCGCCCCTGGGTTTGGCTGGCCGTTTGGCTGGCTGTTTGACTGGCTGTTGCCGTAGCCGGTGCGGATGGGCGGACCGTCGAACTCGAGCTGGGGCCGGGGATCGGGTTCGTGGTCGGGGCCGGCGGGGTCGGTGCGGACCTCGAGCACCACCTCGTGGGGCTCGCCGGCGACGTCGCTCACCACGTCGGTCACGAGCTCGAGGTACCGGGCTTCGATGCGCTCCTTCGTCAGGGTGCTCGGGACGGTGAGGAACAACCGATGGTCGACGAGTGCTGATGGGCGGGCCGAGGCCAGCCAGGTGTTCCAGATGCTGTCGGGGACCTCGTTGCGCAACACGCCGACGCAGGCACCCCACAGGCGGTCCGCCCCTGCCATTTCGGAACCTCCCCTGTTCGTAGTGGTCCACAGCGTTGCCCACAGATGTGGATAACGCAGGAACAGCATTCCGTGGACTACATCTCCGTGCGAAACATCCGCACGAAAAACCAGAGCCAGGGAAGTGCGACGGCCCGAGCCCAAGCTGCCCCGGGCGTTCGCAGACGGTAGCACCGGCGGGGGGGTGAAAAAGACTGATCCAGGGGGCCGGAGGGACCGGTGGAGCCCCGCGTTGGCGGGGCGCGGTCGCGGGCTCTACCCTGGGTGACGCCCGTACGGCGCCGGTCGTCGACGCGCGTCCTCACCAGGAACGCAGATTCTCGGAGTCCGAGGGGTTCCCGGGAACCAGAAGGGTTTCGGGTAGTAGCGCCGGGAGAGCACAGTTGCCGGGGAGGCCACAGGGTGAAGCGCACATTTCAGCCGAACGTCCGCAAGCGGGCGAAGAAGCACGGGTTCCGTCACCGCATGTCGACCAAGGCGGGGCGGGCCATTCTCTCCAACCGCCGCCGCAAGGGCCGCCACAGCCTGACCGCCTGATCTGGGCCGTCCGTGACCGGGCCACCTTCGAGGCCCTGCGCACGGGGGGCCGCCGCGTGAGAAGGGGGCCGATCACGGTAACCTGGCTGCCTGGTGACCCCGCCGAACCGCCGAGGGTCGCCTACGCCATCGGCCGTCGGGCCGGCGGTGCAGTGGTACGCAACCGGATTCGGCGCCGGCTGCGAGCGATCGCCCGAGAGGTCCGAGCCCAGTTGCATCCGGGCGCCTATCTCTTCGGCGCCAACGCAGCGGCGGCGTCCCTGTCCTATGAAGATTTGAGAACCACGGTATGCCAAGCGCTCAGCGCACTGCATCACCCAAAGTCGGATCACCCAAAGTCGGATCACCCAAAGTCGGATCGCCCAAGATCGGATCACCCAAAGTCGGCCCGCCCATGACGACTCCCGCTCCCTCGTTGTCTTGCGCGCCCTCAGTGGCCGCGCAAACGCTGTCGGTGCCGGTTCGGGTGTACCAGGCGGTACGGGCCGGGCGGCCGTCGCCATGCCGCTACTGGCCCACGTGCTCCACCTATGCCCTCGAGGCGCTGGAGGCGCACGGTGCGGGGCGCGGTTCGTGGCTAGCGGTCCGCCGTCTGCTGCGGTGTCACCCTTGGGCGTCGCGCTCGGGCGTGGACTTGGTGCCTCAGCCGTCAGAGGTGGCGGTGTGAGACCTCTGCTTGCCGCCTTCTGGATCCTCGATCCCATCTACGGCGCCATGGGCCGGGCGCTGGCGTTCTTCTACTCGGTGGTCTCCTCCTACGGGGTCGCCATCGGCCTGCTCACGATCACCGTGCGGCTTTTCCTGATCCCGCTCACCACCAAGCAGGTGAAGTCCCAGCAGGCGATGCAGCGGATCCAGCCTGAGTTGAAGCGGCTGCAGGCGAAGTACAAGAACGACCGCCAGAAGCTCAACGAAGAGATGATGAAGTTCTACAAGGAGAACAAGGTCAACCCCCTCGCCGGGTGCCTTCCCATCCTCCTGCAGGCGCCGCTCTTCATCGTCCTCTACCGCCTGATCCTGGACCTGAGCCACAAGAACGGGCCCAAGCACATCCCCACGAGCAGCACGCTGTTCACCTCGTTGGTCGAGTCCGGCGGAAAGATGGTGTCGTGGGGCATCGACCTGTCCAAGGCGGCCTCGTCCGTGGGCGGGGCCAAGGCGCTGCCCTACTACCTGCTGATCGCCATCACCGTGGCCACCGGGTACTTCCAGCAGCGCCAGATGACGGCCCGCCTGCCCAAGGACGCCATCAACCCGCAGATGCAGATGATCCAGAAGATCTTCCCCGCCATCATCGGGTTCGTCTCCCTGACCGTGCCCGCCGGCGTGGTCGTCTACTTCATCGTCTCCAACTTCTGGCAGATCGGCCAGCAGGCGATCATGTTCCGGAAGTTCCCGCCGGTGCATCTGGAAGCGGGTGCCAAGAACGACAAGAACGTCCGCGACACGAACGCCCGGGACACGCCGAAGGGCAGGGGCGGTGGGAACGGGTCTGCGGGGTCCAACGGAGCGGGCGGAAGTCGGGGCCCCAAGCCGGCGCCGTCCAACCGGGGCGGCAAGAAGCCGGCGGGCAAGCCTCAGAGCAAGTCGCAGAGCAGTTCACAGAACAGGTCGCAGAACAAGGGCAAGCGCCCTCCGCCCTCACCCCGACCGAAGGGCCTACCCGGTCCTCAGGGCAAGGGCGGTCCGAACGGAACGTCGGCGAAGAACTCCCGAAGGAAGGAAAGCTAGGCGTGGAATGGGTCGAGGTGACGGCGAAGACCATCGAAGAGGCCAAGGACGAGGCGCTCGACCAGCTTGGGGTCGACGAGAGCGAAGCCGAGTTCGAAGTCCTGGAAGAGCCCAAAGCCGGCCTGTTCGGCCGACTGCGGTCCGAGGCCCGCGTTCGGGCCCGGGTGGCTCCCACTGCAGTCCGGCCCAAGGTCGAGCGGGGATCCCGCCGGCGGGGACGGAAGGAGCGGGGCGAGGACGCTCCGGCGGGTGAGCCGACGCCGTCGGCGACGGCTGTCCCGGCTGCAACCTCAGGGCGCCCGGCCCGAAGCGGCCGCAATGCCAACGGCGGGGGGCGCCCGGGCGGCGCGTCGCCCGCCCCCCGTCCCGAGAGACGTCCGAAGCCGGTAGCCGACAAGGGAGAAGCCATGTACGACGCAGATGAACCGGCTGGCGACGCCGGCGACGTGGGCGAAGAGTTCCTGACCGGCCTCATTGCCGCCTTCGGCGTGCAGGGCACGGTGACCCGGAACTCCCTGGACGACGGTGACACCCTGGAGCTGGCAGTCGAAGGACAGGACGTGGGGATGCTCATCGGCCCCCGTGGCGCCACCTTGTCGGCGATCCAGGAGCTCACCCGCACTGTGGCCCAACGCCGGGTGACCGAGGGTCAGCCCCGCCTCGTGGTCGACGTGTCCGGATACCGGAAGGACCGCCGCGAGGCGCTGGAGCGCTTCACCAGAGACGTCGCGGCCCAGGTGGTGTCCACCGGCGTGGTGCGCGTGCTGGAGCCGATGCCACCGGCGGACCGCAAGGTCGTACACGACACTGCGAACAGCATTGACGGCGTCTCGACCAGCTCCGAGGGCGAAGAGCCCCGCCGCCGGGTCGTCATCCAGCCCGACCACGCGGACTGAGCGACAGGGCACCTGCCCACCGGGAGGTGCTGTTCCCGGTGCTGGAAGAGGCTCGACGGCTCGGATTTCTCGGGCCGGGGCCGGTTGACGTTCATCTCGACCACGCCGCCGGCTTCGCCGACGCACTGGCTGCGTCTCTGCCGGCGTCGGTGCCGCCGGCGCCGGCGCACGGGGCCGATCTGGGCAGCGGCGGGGGAGTTCCCGGCCTACCGCTGGCTCTGCACTTCCCGGCCTGTCGGTGGACGCTTGTGGAGTCGGCGGTGCGTAGGGCTGCCTTTCTACGCGAGGCGGTGCGGCAGCTAGGCCTCGAGGACCGAGTGGACGTGGTAGGGCGACGGGCAGAGGAGGTCGGCCGCTCGTCGGACCACCGGGGCCGGTACGACCTGGTCGTGGCCCGGGGCTTCGGTCCGCCAGCGGTGGTGGCTGAGTGCGCCGCTCCCCTGCTCGGCCCCGGCGGCCGAGCGGTGGTCAGTGAGCCGCCCGGTGGCGCCCCGGCTCGCTGGCCGGCCGGAGGCTTGGCGCAGCTAGGGATGGAGCCTGAGTCTTCCGTGCAGGCCGGAGGGTGGGCGTATCAGGTCCTGAACCAGGATCAGCCATGCCCGGATCGGTATCCACGGCGAGTTGGGGTGCCGGCGAAGAGACCGCTGTTCTAGCGACGACCCAACCGCAGGTAGGTGCCGGCGCCGGTCTCCCTGCCTCGAGACGGGGCCTTCGACCAATGGCAAGTGGGCGATGTGGTGCGCCCGGATGGGTCGCAAGTGCTGGTCAGCGAAGCCACCGAGCAGCGCCCAAGGCGTGTCACGGCCCCCAGCTGCCTCCGTTGAACCCTAAACCCAATGTTCCACGTGAAACAGAGCTTGACCCTTTGAGGAGACGTGCCAGAATGCCCCGATGGACGACGACAGCGGAACGGGCGGGTACGGCTGGTCCAGGGTGGGCCAACTCACGCCTGAGCGCCTCTCTGATGAGTCCAAGGACGTCCCTCAGGCGATCCCTCGCATCATGGAGGTTTTTGACGCTCCGCCGGCGACCGACGGCGACGTAGAGCCAGCGTCCGAGATTCTCAACTCCCCTCGTCCGGACGGCCATTTCGCCGAGTCCATCGCGTTCGAGGAGTCCGCCGAGTCCATCGAGCCCGCCGAGCCCGCCGAGCCCGCCGAGCCCGCCGAGCCCGCCGAGCCCGCCGAGCCCGCCGAGCCCGCCGAGTCTTCCATCGAGCCCGCCGAGCTCGCCGAGTTGGTCGAGTCCTCCACCGAGCCCGCCGAGTCCCCCATCGAGTCCACCGAGCCCGCTGAGGCCGCCGAGTCCGTCGTACTTGGCACGGAGTCCGTCGTGGTCACCGCGGAGGCTGTCGACGTGCTGACCCCAACAGCGGCCTCTCCCGAGCCGGATGGGCCTCCCAACCTGGGCGATTTTGACTCGGGACCGCTGGCGGACGTTCCCGCCACGCCGCCGGCCGAGGCGCACCGTCCTACCACGGTAGTCCGGCCCCTCCCCCGCATCATGGCGGTGGCCAACCAGAAAGGCGGCGTCGGCAAGACCACCACTGCCGTCAACCTCGGCGCCGCGCTGGCGGAACTCGGGTATCGGGTGCTGGTCGTCGACCTCGACCCGCAGGGCAACGCCACCACTGGGCTCGGCATCAACGCCCGCAACCTTCAGTCGTCGATTTATGACGTCCTGCTCAACGATCTGGACATCGAGGACTGCATCGAGCCCACCGAGGTCCGCAACCTCTTCCTCGCTCCGGCCACAATCGACCTGGCCGGGGCGGAGATCGAACTCGTGCCTGCGTTCAGCCGGGAGATGCGGCTCCGCCGGGCATTGGCCCAGGTGGGCGACGACTACGACTTCACCCTGATCGACTGCCCTCCCTCCCTGGGGCTGCTCACCGTCAACGGCCTGGCTGCGGCCAGCGAGGTGGTCGTCCCTATTCAGTGCGAGTACTACGCCCTGGAAGGGCTGGGCCAGCTTCTGCGCAACGTCGAGCTCGTCCAGCGCAACCTCAACCCCACCCTCGAGCTGGGAGCCATCATCCTGACCATGTACGACGCCCGGACCAAGCTGTCCGATCAGGTGGCCAAGGAAGTGCGGCAGCACTTCGGCCCCAAGGTGTGCCGCAACATCGTCCCCCGGACGGTCCGCCTCTCGGAGGCCCCGTCGTTCGGGCAGCCCATCATCGTGTTCGACCCGATCTCTCGCGGTGCCATCGCCTACCGCGAGCTGGCCAAGGAGGTGAGCGGTGGCGCGTCAAGGCGGGCTGGGTAGAGGGCTGGGGGCGCTGATCCCGCCCCGAACCACCGACGACGACGAGACCACGTTCCAGGAGCTCCCGGTCGGCGCCATCTCCCCCAATCAGCGCCAGCCCCGGACCCAGTTCGACGAGGAGGCCCTCGCCGCCCTCACCGCCTCGGTCCGTGAGCTGGGCGTGCTCCAGCCAGTGCTGGTACGAGCTACCGGTGGCGGGGCCTACGAGCTGATCGCCGGCGAGCGGCGGTGGCGCGCGGCCAAGCGGGCCGGTCTGTCCCTGATCCCGTGCATCGTCCGCACCGTCGACGACACCCTCTCACTCGAGCAGGCCTTGGTCGAGAACGTGCAGCGGGAGGACCTCAACCCACTGGACGAAGCGGCCGCCTACCAGCAGCTACTGGAGGATTTCCACCTCACCCACGACGAGCTGGCCTCCCGGGTGGGCAAGAGCCGGGCAGCGATCTCGAACACCCTCCGCCTCTTCCAGCTCCCCCCCACCGTCCAGCGCATGGTGGCCGAGGGCCGGCTCACCGCCGGCCACGCCCGGGCTCTCCTCACCACGCCCGACCGGGCCTACCAGGAGGCGCTGGCCCAGCGCATCGTCACTGACGGCATGTCGGTCCGGGCGGTGGAAGAGGCGGCCCGTCAACACAACACCGACCAGGCCGATCCCGGCGGCAGCGGCCCCTCCGGGTCGACGGCCGCCGCCGGCGGTCGTCGGCTCCGTCCGCCCGGCCTGCTGGAACTCGAAGAGCTGCTTGCCACCCACCTCGACACCCGGGTGTCGATCGCCATGGGCGGCTCCAAGGGCGCCAAGGGCAAGGTCACCATCGAGTTCGCCACGCTCGAGGACCTCGAGCGCATCTATCGGGCGATGACTCCCAACCAGACTCCCAACCAGACTCCCAACCAGACCCAGACTCCCAACCAGGTCACACCGGACTAGTCGGTCACCGGGCCGGACCCGCTCGGAACGCACCGGGTGACAAGCAGGCACCCGAGCCAGGTGGTGATGGGTACGGCGGCGATGAGGCCCAGGCTGCCCACCAGCGTCTGCACGATCTCCTCGGCGACGATCTCGCCGGTGAGCACGTCGCCCAGGCGCCGGTCGACCACGGTGAAGATGACGAACAAGGGGAGTGCCGCTCCCGCATAGGCCAGGACAAGGGTGTCGACGGTGGAGGCGATGTGGTCCCGCCCGATCCGCATGGCCGACAGGTAGAGGTCGCGGGCGCTGACCGACGGGTTGGCCAGGTGGATCTCCCACACTGCAGACGCCTGGGTCACGGTGACGTCGTTCAAGACGCCCAGGCCGCCGATGACGATACCGGCCAGGAGCAAACCCCGTAGGTTGACCGAGCTGCCCAATACCCCCCGGAGGTATGTTCCCTCCTCGGACGACAGCCCGGTGAGCTTGGTGGCCTCCACGAACAGCACCCCGAGCAGCGCAGTGAGGGCCAGGGCAACCAGCGTGCCCAGCACTGCAGTCGTCGTGCGGGCCGACACCCCGTGGGCCAGGTAGATGATGACCAGGGCGACCACCGCCGCCCCCACCACCGCGGTGGCCAGGGCGTTCTCGCCGGCCAGGATGGCGGGCAGCACGAACCGCACGATCACCAGCAGGCTGACAGCCAGGCCGAGCAGGGCGGCGAGCCCCCGCCACCGGGCCAGGCCGACCACGGCAACCGCGAACAGCAACCCAAGGACCAGCAGGGGAGTGCGGCGCTGGAAGTCGGCGAAGAAGTAGGCCACCGGCTGGCCGGGATCGTCGGCCCGACCCAGGATCACCTTGTCGCCCTCACGCAACGTGGGCTGATCCGGACTCTCGGTGATGTGCAGCGAAGTCGAGTCGTCCTTTTCCGGACCGCCGTCCAGCCGGACGGTGACGTCGCGACACACGAGCGCCGCCCCCGGAAGGCCCGAACGGCAGGGCACGACCGGCGAGGCGGTGACCGTGGCGTCCACCAGGTCCACCGGCGCGCCCGCGCCCAGCCCTCCGGTGCGGTCCTTGGGCGTGGGCGGGGGCCACAGGACGACCACGCCGACCACGGTGGCCAGCACGAAGAGGCCCACCACGCCGGCCAGCAGCCGGCGCAATGTCTCAGGCAACCGCAGGTGCCCTTCCGTTCCACCCCCGGACGCAGACGGCGGGGGACCGTGTCGGTGGGCCAAGCGCGCCATTGTGGCCTGCGGAGGCCACGAGGCTCAGGCTTGGGCCGCTCCCGGGCGCAGCGGCACGTGGAGGATGGCCCGGCGCTGGCCGGACGTCAGCCGGATGCGGTGCGTCCCCTCGGACAGCGCCCGGCTCACCACGCGAACCACATCGTCGGCCGATACCGGGGTGGCCTGGTGCCCGGACCTGTTCATCGGATTACCCATAGCTGGCCTCTCCTGCCCTTTCGCACGACGTCCAGACACACGACCGCTCTCAGTCGGAGAACCACTGCAGGAGGTCGACCAGCACCCGAGCCACTTCCTGCGCCACCAGGAGTTGGGCGTCGAACCCCTCGACCGTGCCCAACGGACTGTCGGGGTCGACCGACGAGGCCGACAGCACGGCGATCACCTCGTCGCCGGCGTTGGTGACGGGCATGGCCGCCACCAGTGCCAGGTTGCGGGCCCGATGCTGCTGCGCCGGCGTGAGCCCATAGGTGTCGTCGGACACCTCCTCCCCCTTGACCAGCACGTACTCGCCTGTGGACCACGCCTCGCCCACTGCGCCCACGCCAGGCTTCCACCCCTTGCTGGGGCTCGGCCGCCCCTCGAATGCCGGCAGCAGCAGCGCGCGCTGCTCGTCGAACAGGTACAGATGGAACCAGGCGCCGGCCAGCGGACCGGCGTCTGGCGCCAGCAGCCGCCCCAGCGTGTCGGAGGCCAGCACCACCCGGGTCGCGGCCACGACCTGGTTGACCTCTACCGTGGCCGTGCCGTCGGAAGAGGCGGCGAATGCGGTCGACACCACCCGCTCCGCCTCGTCGGCCAACGTGAGCTTGAACCCGGTGGCCGGCCCCACCTCGGCGTTCTGCAGCCGGGGGAGGACGACGCCCAGCACCACCAGGCCGCTTCCGAAGATCAGCAGCCCGACCGCGTAGGCCTGGTTGCCGCCGCCCTGGAACAGCGACGCCACAAGCAGCACGACGCCAAGGCACACCAGCACCAGCGTGTTGCCGTGCCGGGAGAACCATCGCCCAGTGACCATGCATGGATGGTCCCAGGAGGGTGAGACAACAGGGCGCCCGGTGCATCAACCGGGCGCCCCCGCACATCAGTCGGGGTTGGCAGCCCCGTTGTGGACCGGCCCCATGGCCTCGCCCACGTCCTGGCGGCCGCCCTTGGCCAGCAGCTTCTCGGCATCGGCTGCGGCGGCCTCCGACGTCGGCCCGGTGCCCTGCACCCGGCCGCCGTCCTCGCCGCCGACGGTGCGGACGACGGACTCGTTGCCCGCGCCATCGAAGACGGAGATCTCCGAGACGCCGGTCTCGGTGGCAAACGGAGCACGGACACCCTCTCCCGCGCCGGCTCGGTGCTGCTCGTGGTCGCTGTCGCCGGCGACGCCTTCTTGACGGTTTCCTTGTTCGCTCATGGCCAGGCCCCTACCCAGCTCCATCGAGTCGTGAACCGCCTGGACCGTCGACAACAGGGGGTAGCGTGACCGGCGGTGGCCGATCAGGCGAAGTTCAGCGACTTGGCGATGGAGTACATGCCGTCGCTCTACACCGCGGCCCTGCGCATGACCCGCAACCCGGCCGACGCCGAGGATCTCGTCCAGGAGACCTACCTCAAGGCCTACCGCGCCTTCAACAGCTTCACCGAGGGCACGAACCTCAAGGCCTGGCTCTACCGCATCCTGACCAACACCTACATCAACGCCTACCGGGCCAAGAAGCGGCGTCCGGAAGAGTCCGACATCGACGACCTGGAGAACTTCTACCTGTACCGGCGGCTGGGCGGCCTCGAGGGCGCCACCGCCGGCCGCAGCGCGGAGGACGAGGTGCTCGACCACTTCACCGAGACCGAGGTGAAGGAGGCCATCGAGGCGCTGCCCGAGCAGTTCCGCATGGCCGTCCTGCTCGGCGACGTGGAAGGATTTTCCTACAAGGAGATCGCCGAGATCCTCGACGTGCCCATCGGAACCGTGATGAGTCGCCTCCATCGCGGAAGAAGGGCGCTTCAAAAGCGGTTATACGAATTCGGACGTCAGCGTGGACTTGTATCCGAACGTGAGGGGACCCATGGATGAGCATTGCCTAGAGGCTGTGGAGGTTCTGTACCACTACCTCGACGGAGAGCTCACCGACGATCGACGGCTTTTGATCCAGCGCCACCTGGACGACTGCCCACCCTGCTTCGAGGCCTACGATTTCGAGGCCGAGCTGCGCCTCGTCGTCCGCCAGAAGTGCCGGGACCGCGTCCCTGAGTCGCTCATGCTCCGGGTTGCCGCCGCCCTTCAGGAAGGCGAGGAGCACGCGGAATAGCCGGTCTCCCCGGCAGGTTGGGAGGAGCATGTCCGAAGGATCTGTCGCCGCCCACCCGATCTCGGGGAACGATCGGCCCTCCAAGGCGTACAAGGCGGGGCGGCAATGCCGTCAGCCTGCGTGCGCCACCATCCTGTCCATCTACAACGACGGCCAGTTCTGCTCGCAGCACGCCCCCATGGTCGTCCCCCGGGTACGGGGCAAGAAGATCGCATAGTCGTCGGCTTTGCCGACGACCACGATGGTTGGTCGACCCCCGGTCGACTGACCTCCGGTTCCGACGACGACCCAAGCAGGGCTGCGCCTTGACGGCTCGTCGGTCCGGCCGCCCGGCCGGAGCCGGCGCCCGACCTGGGGGCGATGGCGGCATGTTTTTTCCTCGCCGGCCGATAGGCCGGTGACTGTGCCGGTACAGTCGCCGGCATGGACCTGCTTGTCGCGGTTGCCAAGCCGTGGGCGTACTGGATCGCACCGATGCTCCTGTTGGTCTCGGTGCTCGCCGTTCTCCTCTACATCGTGCAGTACGTGTTCAAGGTCGTGGCCGCCAAGTACCCGAAGACCTGATGACCGGCGCCATCGCCTGGGACACCGCCGAGCGGGTCGCCGTCCGCGTGGCCGGGCGTGAACCGCTGGCTGAGTCGTACCTCTACGCCTCCCTCGAGCCCGACTTCCGTGAGTTCACCGCCGAGGCCGAGGCCTTGGTGGAGGCGGAGACCGGCCTGAAGTCCCTCGCCGGCCCCGCCCGGTCCCGCGTCACCGACCGAGCTGGGTGGATCAAGGCCAACCTGGCCTCGTTCCAGCGCCTGCTTCGCCCCCTCACCGACCGCCTGGCCGACAAGATGGGCAACACAAAAGTCGCGCCCATCGGGCGGCAGATCGCCGGCGCCGAGGTGGGTGCGCTGCTGGGGTGGATGTCCACCCGGGTCCTCGGCCAATACGACATGCTCGTCATCGAGAACGAGAACCCCCAGGACCAGGATCTCGTCTACTACGTCGGCCCCAACATCCTGGCCCTCGAGAAGCGCTACGGCTTCCCGCCCCGGGAGTTCCGCCTGTGGCTGGCCCTCCACGAGGTGACCCACCGCATGCAGTTCACGGGCGTGCCGTGGCTGCGGCCGTACTTCCTCTCCCTGGTCGACGACAGCCTGTCCTCGTTCGACCCCGACCCCAAGCGCATGGTCGAGGCGCTCAAGCGGGCCGTCGGCGAGGCCCGGGCCGGGCGCAACCCCCTCGACGAGGGCGGCATCGTCACCGTGCTGGCCACCCCCGAGCAGCAGCTCGTCATCCAGCGCATCGGCGGGCTCATGAGCGTGCTCGAGGGCCACGGCGACCTGATCATGGACCGGGCCGCCACCGACCGTGTGCCCAGCGCCGAGCGGTTCAGCAGCGTCCTGCACGACCGCCGCCAGTCCACCGGCGCGGCCAAGTTCATCCAGAAGCTCGTCGGCCTGGAGGCCAAGCTGAAGCAGTACCAGGAGGGCGAGAAGTTCCTCGAGACACTGGAGGCGGCGGGCGGCGAGGGCATCGAGCTGCTGTGGCGGGGCCCCGAGTACCTCCCCGACCTGACCGAGATCCGCAACCCGCAGCGCTGGCTCTCCCGAGTCTCAGAGGCCACAGCGCAGACCGCGTGAGCCTGCTGGCGCGCTGCACGTTCCCCACGGGGGACGTCACGTGCGCCGTCTCGGGGGGCGCCGACTCCCTCGCCCTGCTCGTCCTGGCCGTGCAGGCCGGGTGCCGGGTCACGGCCGTCCATGTCGACCACGGCCTGCGCCCCGAGTCCGAGGCCGACCTGGTGCGCGACGCCGCGGCCAGGTTCGGCGCCGCCTTCCGGGCCGAGAAGGTCGACGTCGCCCCGGGGGCCAACCTCGAAGCGCGCGCCCGGGCCGCACGGTACGCCGTCCTTCCCCCCGACGTCCTCACCGGCCACACCGCCGACGACCAGGCCGAGACCGTGCTGCTCAACCTCCTACGGGGCGCCGGCTTGGATGGCCTGGCCGGCATGCGCCGGGAGCACCACCCGCTCCTCGACCTGCGCCGCACCGAGACCGAGGCCGTCTGCGAGGCCGAAGGCCTGCAGCCCTTCACCGACCCCACCAACGCCGACCCAGTCCACCGCCGCAACCGGGTCAGGGCCGAGCTCATCCCCCTGCTGAACGGCATCGCCGCACGCGACGTCGTCCCCGTGCTGGCCCGGCAGGCCGCCATCCTCCGTGACGAGGCCGAGGTCCTCGACATCCTCGCCGCCGGCCTCGACGCCACCGACGCCGCTGCGCTGATGAAGGCGCCCCCCGCCCTGGCCCGCCGCGCCGTGCGACGGTGGCTCACCGACGGCCAGGACCACCCGCCCGACGCCGCCACCGTCGAGCGGGTCCTCGCCGTCGCCCACGGCATGGCCAAGGCCACCGACGCGGGCGGCAACCGCAGGGTCCTGCGCACGAAGAACATGCTCCGGCTGGAGCACTAAC
>Ga0136633_1001058_pt1 | contig 20453 bp, 13 predicted proteins | sample AntDrymeUQ832206_2_FD_105494 | JGI IMG/M metagenome (GOLD analysis project Ga0136633, IMG submission 105494) | Polar desert sand microbial communities from Dry Valleys, Antarctica - metaG UQ83 (22.06) | ecosystem: Environmental > Terrestrial > Soil > Desert | place: Antarctica: Dry Valley...
CGTCCAAGCGCTGCCAGTCCACGCTGACCCGGTCCAGGCTGATCCGGTCCAGGTGCCGCCTGTCCAAGCGCTGCCGGTCCAGGCTGATCCGGTCCATGCTGAGCCGGTCCATGCGGAGCCCGTCCAGGCTGACCCGGTCCACGCTGACCCGGTCCAGGCCGAGCCAGTCCACGCCGACCCGGTCCAGGCCGAGCCGTTCCACGCCTCACAGCGCGTGTCGATCTCCCCCTGGATCAGGTCCGGGGTGCCGTCCTCGTGGCAGTCCGTGGTCACGTTCGCCCCGCCCCGGCTGCTCTCCAGGGATCCCAGGCCGCGGGCTGCCGGCGTCTGTTGAACGGCGGGACCGGGGTCGGCCGTCAGCGCGTTGGGCAGGTACACGCGGCCGGCACCGGATCCCGCAGGGCTGTTGGGCAGTGCGGTGGCGCCGGACACGAGGGCCTTCTTCACCTGATCGGGGGTCCAGTCGGGGTGGGCCTGAACGACCAGGGCCGCGAGGCCCGATGTGACGGCGGTGGCCTGCGAGGTGCCGCTTCCCTTGATGTACGCCGGAGCGATCAGGGCCCTCGGGTTCTCCGTCTCCACCGTGGACCCGAACGAGCGGGTGGCCACGAGCGTCCGACCGGGAGCGACCAGGTCGGGCTTGGCCACGCCCTGGGCCGTCGGGCCCTGCGACGACCAGGCCGGGATGCTGTCGTTGTTGGCCTTGGTGTCGCCCTTGTCGTCGTAGGCGCCCACCGTGAGGACTACGGGGTCGTCACCCGGCTTCAGGATGGTCCCGGCCGCGGGCCCGCCGTTGCCGGCCGACACCACCACGACGATGCCCTGCTTCCAGAGCCGCTCGACGGCGTAGTTCAAGGGGTCGACGGCGGGGTCCTGGGTGGAGCGGGTGCCGTAGGAGAGGCTCAGGACCCTGATGTTGAACTGGTCCTTGTAGGCCGATATCCAGTGCAGGCCCTGGAGGACAGTCGACACGTCGACGGCACCGTTCTTGCCTGCGACCTTCACGGACACGACGGTGGCCTCAGGAGCCACGCCCCGACGGTCGGCCGAGTAGCCCTCGCTGGTGGCCGATGCGCCGTTCCCGGCGATGAGACCGGCCATGACGGTGCCGTGGCCATAGCTGTCGATCGTGGTGCCCTCGCCCGACAGGTCAGGTCCGTAGACCACCCTCCCACTGGTGTCGGGGGTGTTGGCGACGCCGGTGTCCAGCACGGCCACGCCGATGCCCTTGCCCTTCAGGCCGCCGGACCACCCGGTCGGCGCACCGGTGATGGTCGTGAAGGGGGACGCCGAGTTGTTCGATGTGCCAGGCGTGCCCGTGAACTCGCCGGGACGGTCCAGGGTGACGGCGACGATGTGAGGCGAACCGGCCAGTCGGGTGATGCTTGCCGTGTCGCCTGTGGCTGCGAAGCCATCGACGATCGGGAGGGGACGGCCGACCGTGAGGCCGGCTCGCTGCGCCGCAGCAGCGGCGGCATCCGCACGACCGGGGAAAGCCTGGACGACGACCCGCGTCGCCGTCCCGGCCGAAGCCAGGGAAGGGTCGACGACAGCCGCTGGGCGCACGGCCGCGACAGGACCAGCGGTCGTGAGGGAGGCCGGACCTCCCACGAGGAGTGCGGCCAGGAACGCCAGGGGAGCGCGACGAGAGCGGGATTTCGGCCGCCAAGACATACGCGCTCATTCGGCACATCCCGCCCAGACTTGAGGCATCACCCGCGAGAGTGAGAGATCAGCGGCTGAAGAGGCGCGTTTAGGGTGACTTGGGCGGATTTCTCGTCACAAAGCGGTCAGAACCGCTGGCAGGGCCTTTGGAAGAGCCCGGTGTCCCGCGGGTACTTGCCGAAGGATCTTCGCTTCCCGTTCTCCACGTAGCAGAAGTTGCCGCTGGTGCCGTACTCAGGGCTGTTCCCGGAGGGGTCCCACCAGATGGCCGCCGCGTCTTCCATGTACGAGTGGGTGCCGGGCGAGACCGTGACCCTGCCGGCCATGGACGGGTGGTTCGGGTTGGGCCACTTGGCCTTCTGGAGACCGGCCGCGAACGTCTCAGGCGTGAGGTTGGGACCGGCCATCTGGATGCCGGCCGCCAGCACCTGCAGGGGCCGGTACTCGAAGTTCGTGCCGAAGTAGTCGCCCGGGGCGTACTGATACACGTGGCCGGGATCTACCTCGTTGACGGCCTGGTACCAAGGCTCGTCGGCCACCCGCAGGAACTTGTTCCAGGTCGAGACGCCAAAGGCGTGTGACGACTGTGAGGGTGGGAGACCCGAGAAGAAGAGGTCGAAGTCGTTGTACAGGTAGGTGGTGATGCCGATCTCGGGCTGATAGCCCTGGCCGTCAAAGCTGGACAGCAGCTGCTTGGTGACCTCAGAGTGCAGGAGCACGAGGACCGTCGTCACCCCCTCGTCGCGAAAGCGCAGGGCGGCGGCCTGGGACTGCTGCACCGTGGCCTGCGAGGCGCCCTGGCCGATTGCGGAGTCGCGCTCCTGCTTGACCTCGGCCCGCACCGGCTCCACACCACAGCCCTTGAGTGCGGCGATGATGGCACTCGTGTCCGGGTTCGGGGCGTCGTCGTAGGTCGCAGTGACGAGCCCGAACTTGCGCTTGGTGGCGACGTAGGCCGGACCCGCGTTGGTGGCGTTGGCGCCGGCCATGGAGCAGGCCAGCTCGCCGAGGTGGCGAACGCCCTTGTCGTAGGTGGGGAGGTAGGTCCAGGCGTAGGGGTGGACCCGGGCGTAGTCAGCCTCGGTGGTGAGCGAGGGCTTGTCGGCCACTGAGACGATCCGGTTCTTGGCCAGCTGCTCGTAGAAGAAGAACTCGCTGCCTTTGATGTCGCAGTAGGTGACGACGCCGAAGATCTTCTTCTTGGCCAGGGAGTCGGCCAGGTTGCGGGCCGAAGAGGGGCTACCGCCGAAGCATCCCCCATCGACGAACGTGATCTGGCGGCCGTACATCTCATAGCGGCTGTTGACGTAGCGGCGCAGCTGCTCGAACGTGTTGCTCCGAGATGGCATGGCGATCCGGATCTCGTTCTTGGTCACGCCCACCGAGGTCTCGCCACCGTTGTCCTGGGCGGGGTCGAAGTAGGGCACGCAGGGAGGTGACTGGGGATCCTCGGTCTGGCGGGGCGGGTCACCCACGCAGCGTCGGACCCGGGTCTGTTCGATCACCGGACCCGCGGCTGGCCCGAGCGTGGTGGATGTCGTGGTCGTGGCCAAGCCGCCAAGGATCGTCGTCGACGTCGTGGCCCCACCCGAGCTGCCGCCCGTGCCATCTTCGCCGATGCCCGAGTCGGAGGCCTGCTCGGGTGGCGCATCCTTCACGGACTGCACGGCTTCGGGGGCGTATTCCGCCACCGGGGGCGGCGGGGGCTGGGAAGGCTGCAGGGCCGTGACCACGAGGACCGACAGGGTGAGGGCGAGGACACCGAAGAGCACGCCCGGCGCCGCGGCCCGTTTGCCCCCCTGCCCTGTGGGGCGTCCGGCTTCGGTCTGGATCGTCATAACCGCATCAGCTCCACCACCTCGTGCTCAGCTCCCCTGTCCATCTCGCAGCGCAGCTCCTCACCTTTGGCCTGCGGCTGGCAGAGCAGCCGTGGGCGGTCCGGCAGCTTTCTGGCCACCAGCGATCCGTCGGCCCGGAGCGTGGCCTCCGTGCCGTTCACCGTCACCTTGGAGGTGCCGACCTCCACCACCAGCTCGGCCCCCGAAGCGGTGCTGCCGGCGAACGTGCCGGGGGGAAGGACGGCCCGCTTGCTGCACCCCGTCCCGCCGACGAGGACGAGGGCGACGACCACTGCTGCTGCTGCCCTCATCTTCCGGGGTCCCTGGCGATGGTCGACACGTACCGACCCTGGATGGCCGTGCCGTTCTTGGTGCCGGAGTAGGCCACCTCCTCCTTCACGACGATGCCGCCGTACTGGGTGGCGATCCAGCGGTTCACCGTGCTCGTGATGTTCTCGGACGGAGTCACGATGGTCTGGGTGGCTGCGACCTGCCAGGCCGACACGGGCTGGCCGCAGGCATCGACGACGCTGCGCGACAGGATCTTCCCGTTGATCGTCACCGTCGAGCGGGTCGTCGGGTCGTTCGATGCGTCGCGCCATGTCACGCCGTCGGTGGCGCGGAGCTGGATGTAGCGAAGCCCACTCCCCGAGGGGGCGAAGGACGAGGCGGGCCCGGCCGTCTGGCGCGACACGATCGACGACAGCTCGACCTCGCCGGTGCTGGCTTCGGTCCCGACGTTTCCGGCGTTCAGCCCATCACTGGGTCGGGCCTTGTAGGTGGCCACCGTGTCCACACCGAACTGGGAGAAGGAGTCGGTGAAGGTGCGGGTGCCGTCCGTGGACTGGCCCAGCTTGGCGAAGGTGTGGGCCACGACGGCGTTGAAGGGTCCGGAGCCCTCGGCCCCAGTGGCTGTTCCTGAGACCCGGTAGGGGTAAGTGCCCGTGCGGACGTCGGTGCGCACCTGGTTGTCGGCCTCGGAGATCGGGAAGCTGAACGGGTCCCGCGTCGGGCAGGGCTCCAGCACGGGAGGCCGCGTGGTGGGGGGTGACTTGGCGCCGGGCACCGTGGCCAGGGGGACCGACACCCCGGGGAGCGCGTTGGCGGGCAGCGGCGACGTGGGCACGACGCCGAGGCCGGCCGGGGCCGGGAAGTCGACGACGGGGCCGTCGACGACCCTGGGGTCACCATCGGCCGGACCGCCGAACGCCACGTTCACGGGGACGGCCTTTCCGCCGAAGCTGAGCTGGGGGCTGGGGCCGCTGCAGCCGGTCACGAGCGCGATGAGGAGGGCCACGGCCGGTGTCGCTGCTCCTCCCAGTCGCATGCTCATAGCCCCTTTTCCTGTTGGTGCTTCAGGATGCCCGAGAGCAGACGCAAAGGGTCCGCGGCTGTCCGCCGGACCTGGAGCACCTCGAAGAGATCCCCGCCGGGCGGGAACCAGAGGTAGAGCCGGGTCTCGGCCAGCTCCTGGGTCCCGACCCACTGGCCGTCCACCTTCTGCCACCGGTAGCGGCCCGTCTCGATGTTGGCCCGAACGCCTCTCCTGACGGTGATCTCCCTGGCGTCGTACCGGGGCTCCAGCACTGACACCTGGAGGGCGGCCACGAGTCGGCCGTCCTCGCTGCGGGCGGTCCAGACGCCGCCCGACGCGACCATCGAAGCGGGACCGGCCGCGGTGAAGGCGGCGTCGGCCGAGGTCTCGCGCTCGACGGCCAGGCCCTCGATCGATGCCGGTAGGACGTCGGTGGGCAACGGCTTGGCCACAGGTGTGGGACCGCCTCCGCAGGCACCGACGGCCACCATCAGAGTGAGCGCCAGTACGCTGGCCCGCGCCGCCCTCATGATGCGGCTCCGGGCGTGGGGCGCCCGCGCCGGGGGAGGCGCAGATGGGGGAGACGCAGCTGGGGGAGCCGGCGGTCCTCCGGCCACGGGTTGGCCAGGGCTGCGTCGAAGGGCTCGCGAAGGCTGGCCCTTGACACGAGAGCGGCCGCTCGGGTGGCCCCGCCCTGCGCGGAGGCGAGGCGTCGGCCCACAGACGCGGCCAGGTCCTCGGCCGCCGTGGCGTCCTCGTCACGGAGGTCCCGTACGAGGTCGCCGAAGAGGCCGCGCGTCACCAGCCACGCCAGCTCGGCGTGCTCATCGTCGTCGGCGACGCGCTCCAGGTAGTCAAGGGGGGTGGAGACGGGGTCGCCGACCCCGAGGTCGGTGGCCCGGTCGCGCAGCTCGGCGTAGGCGGTGACGATCCGGCCGCTCGGGCCGTTGGCCGCGGCCCACCGTCGCCGCCGTCGCCGACGGACCAGCTTCACGGGGAACGGAACCACGAACCAGAGGGCGGCCACACCTGCGGCGACGGCGAGGGCCCGGGTCACCCAGTAGCGCACGACCTGGAAGGCCTGCAGGGGATCGGGGTTCTCAAGGGGGATGTACACCTGGAGGGTCAGGTCGTCGCTCGGGCGCACCTGTGGGGTGCTGTTCTTGGCCTCGTTGGACAACGACGCCTTGGCCCTCGGCGGCACGCCCAGGATGGGGACCCAGCCGAAGCCGGGGAACTGGACCTCGAGCCAGTTGGCGCCGTCCTTAGGCCTTAGCTCCACCGTGTCGGGGCTGATGGCCGTACCGCCGTTGAAGCCGTACCCGATGCGCGCCGGGATGCCGGCCCAACGGGCGAGGAGGGCCTCCGAGGCCACGATCTCGAACGGGGTGCCGTCGGCGCCGCCGAGGAGCTGCACGACCCGGGCGGGGTTGATGTCGACCGGCACTCCCGATCCCGCAGCCACGACGTTCTCATACAGGCGGGCCCGGAGGAACTGAAGGCGCTCGAACGGGTTGGTGGGGGCCTGGCCCAGCAGGTCGACCACCTCGAGCGGGGGCGAGGGCGCAGCGCGGTACGCGTCGAGCTCCGGGCTGCGTTCGGTGGGGGCCGCGCTCAGCTCGGCCCCGGTGGGAGAGGCCGCGGCCACGACGGTGTAGTCGAACCCGGCCGCGGGCGCCCCTTCGGTGGTGCGGAGCACTCCGGTGCGCACGTCGTAGCCGATGCGGCCCTTCGTGCTGGTGACACGTTGAGGGTTGGGCAGGGCAGGCAGGGTGAAGCCGTCGATGTCCCGGACCGTGAGCTGGGCCGTGACCGAGGGCCGTGGCGGCGCCCCGGGGATGGCCCCGTCGGTCTCGGGAGGCGTCAGCCGGTCGAGGTCGAAGGGCGGGAGCAGCCACGCGCTCCCGTCGTAGGTGTCGAGCACGCCGAGGCGCCATGGGCCCTTGGAAGAGGAGGTGGCCTCGAACAAGGGACGATCGCGCACGGCCTTCAGCGGCACGACCTGGGGCTTCTGCGGCTTGGCGTCCCGGTTGCGCTCGGGTACCGGGAACAGCACCTTGGCCTGGCTCAGAGCGGCGAGCGCCACAGCGACGCCAAGCAGGGCGGCACCTCCCCGCACAAGCTGCCGCACCTCGAAGCCCCGGCTCCCACCCTCGCCTGCCGCCGCCCCAGGGTCGGCGAGCTCGGCCGTGGCCAGCACACCGAGCCCGGCTATGAGCAGCACGAGCGCCACAGCCCCACCCACGGCCTCGCGACCGTTCGGTTGGAGCGAGCCCGCAGCTATGACGAGCGGCAGGGGGACGATGACGGCTAGACGCGGGCGCCCGAGCCCCAGGGCCAGCGAAGCCGCGGCCGCGGCCACGAGCGTGAGCAAGCCGACGGCGAGGAACCTCCACCCGGGGTCGAAGGGGATCGGAGGCTGGTCTAGGCCGCCGTTGGAGAGGGCCCGGCGCACCAGCTCTGGCACGGTGCCTGTCGTGCCGGTCGGGTTGGGCAGGAGCAGCGCGGCGAGGTAGCCGACCACGAACGAGCCGGGGACGATGAAGTACTGCAGCGCGGCCCGGCCACTGCGCTGGGCCACGCCCACCGCGACGGTGCCAGCGGCCACGGCGAAGAGGCAGACGGCTCGTGCCAGGATGCCCTGGAACACACCGCCGACGAGCCAAGCCCCACCTGCGCTGCCCAGAAAGGCGGCGAGCAGCACGCGGCTGTCGGCCACCGGCGCCGCCGTCGTGATGTCGTCGAACACGGGGGCCGTCGGAGCGGCCTCTGCGACGGGGGACCTGGCCTCCTCGGGCATCACGCTCTCGACCGCTGACGGAGGGTCCTCGAGGATCGTCATCGGCCCGCCCCCACCTCGGCCCGGAACGTGGCCTCGAGGCTGGACAGCGGGCGCAGGGTCACGACCTGGCAGCCCAGGCTCGTGGCGATGGTGGTGGTCCGCGGGTCGGCGCCCTCCCAGGCCAGAAGGACGAGCACGACCCGCGTGCCCCGCTGCACCAACAGGCGGATGCGGGCGCCCGCGGCCTCGTCGATGTGGGCCGTGACGATCAGGGTGTGGGCGTCGGCCCGTCCCGACCTGAGGAGCCGGGCGACGGCGTCGGCCAGCGGGGCGGTGGTGGGCTCGACGCCGGCCAGCCGGTCGAGGAGAGGGATGCGGCCGGTGCTGCCTCGCACCGGGATGCCGAGGCTGCCCGCGTTCGTCTCCACCGCCACGGCGAAGCCGTCCTTCAGGTGGTGGGAGGCGAGGCTTGCGACGGTCTTCACCGCGGCCTCGAACGTGTCGCTCGGCGCACCGGGCGAGTGGTGGCGGATGTCGTCGTCGAGGAGGAGCACCACGCGGTCCGTGATGCCCTGCTCGGACTCGCGCACGAGCATCCGACCGGTGCGGGCCACCGCCTTCCACACGACGCGGCGGAGATCATCGCCCCGCACGTAGTCACGCATCCCGTAGAACTCAAAGCCGCTCGGCCACGGCTTGGACTCGGGCGGCCTGGTGGGCGGGTCCTCCCACTGCCTCGTGAGAGGGCGGTCGTGCACGGCCTCGGTGGCGGGATGGACGATGACGCGCGTCGGGGCCAGCAGCTCGGTGGTGCGCCGTGAGAGGCCGAAGGGGTCGGTCCACACGGCACGCAGTGGCCCCACGTCGTAGACGCCCCGGAGGCGAGGGGTGACGGCGTAGCGGTGGGTGAGGATGCCGTCGCCGGGAAGGCCGGCCACGGGCAGGCGCCGGTCGAGGCCGAGGTGGGGGTGGAGGACCTCTTCGAGCACGAACACACCGACCCGTCGGCGGGCTGAGACGGAGAGCTCCACCTCCACCCGCTGACCCTGCCGGAGGCGGGTGGGCAGCTCGGTGCGTGCGGCGCTGAGGTCCAGACGCCGTCGGCCCAGGAACCGGGCCACGCCGACGACGATCACCACCCCATAGGCGAGTAGCAGAAGGGTGGCCCCACCCACGAAGCGGCCGAACACCCAGCCTGCAGCGGCGAGGCCGAGGAGCACCCCGCCGGCGCGCGTCACCCCGAGCGCCTCGACGAGGCGGGGCCCGAGGGGGCGGGCGTCGTCGGTCCGGGGCTGGGCCATGGTCGTCGGGCTCAGCCCCTGCGGGCCGAGGAGAGCGAAGGCGGCTTCACCCGTCCCACCACCCTCTCGAGGACGGCGGTCACGGTGTCACCCCGGAGGGAGGCGTCGGGGGCCAGCAGCAGGCGGTGCGACATGACGGCGGAGAGGAGGGACCTGACGTCATCGGGGTACACATCCTCGCGGCCTTCGCTCGCGGCCAGGGCGCGGGTCGCCCAGAGGAGCGAGATCGACGCCCGGGGTCCGGCCCCGAGGACGAACGAGGGCTCGTCGCGGGTGGCCGTGCAGAGCTCGACGATGTAGTCGAGGACAGCCTCGGCCACGGACACGCCCGCGGCCCAGTCGATCATCCGGAGCACCTCTTCGGAGTCCATGACGGGCCCGAGGGTGTCGATGGGCCCGATCCGAGCTGCGGCTCGCAGCACCTCCTTCTCGGCCTCCTTGTTGGGGTAACCCATGGCCAGCCGGAAGAGGAACCGGTCGAGCTGGGCCTCGGGGAGAGGGAACGTGCCGGCCAGCTCCACCGGGTTCTGCGTGGCCAGGACGAGGAACGGGCGGGGCAGCAGGTGGGTCTCGCCGTCGACCGTCACCGTACGCTCGGCCATGGCCTCGAGCAGGGCGGACTGCGTCTTGGGGGTGGCCCGGTTGATCTCGTCGGCCAGAAGGATGTTGGCGAACACCGGGCCCGGTCGGAAGGTGAAGGAGCCTCCCTGGTCGAGCACGGAGGTGCCGGTGATGTCGGTCGGGAGCATGTCGGCCGTGCCCTGGATGCGCCCGACGCTCGCCTTGATGCTCTTGCCGATCGCCCTCGCCATCATCGACTTGCCGACGCCGGGGACGTCCTCGAACAGCACGTGGCCTTCGGAGAAGAGGGCCACCAGAGCGAGCCGGATGACGTCGTCCTTGCCCCGGATGACTCGGCCCACGTTGTCGACCACAGCCTGAAAGCGCTCGTTGAACGCCCGGGACGAGAGCCCTGACGCGCGGGCCCGGTCGGTGCCCTCGGCGGCGGCGCTCCGGGTTGACGTCGCGCGGCGTCCGCTGCTGCGAGGGGTGCGGGTGGTGGTCATGTTGTGCTCCTCATGGTTGCCCCGCAGGGACTTCGGTCTCGGCCGGATCGGTATCAGCCACAGCCCCCGAGCGGGCCACGGCTCGTTCAGAGGATCCCAGGTAGGCGGCGACGAGCTCGGGATCGGACAGCACGTGGTCGGCTGCGCCTTCCACGAGGGTGCGTCCGAGCACCATGCCGACGAGACGGTCGGCGATCGTCGTGAGCAAGCGGACGTCGTGCTCGATCACGAGCATGCCGCAGCCCGTCTCCCTGCGGATGCGCTCGAGTGTTCCCGGCAGCTCCTCCGCTTCGGACTGGGCGATCCCGGCCGCAGGCTCGTCGAGGAGGAGGACCTCGGGGGCCGAGGCGAGCACGCAGGCCAGGTCGACCACGCGGCGGCTGCCCGTGGAGAGCTCGGACACGAACTTGTCGCGGAAGGCACCGAGCCCGAGCAGGTCGATGAGGCCATCGGCCCTGCGCCGCTGGCTCCTCTCGGCCCTTCGGACTTGGGGCAGCCACAACGCGGCCAGCGCGGCGGAGCGAGCGGCGCCGGCCTGCCTCTCCATCGACACCTGCAGCGCCTCGGTGACGGTGAGGGAGCCGAAGAGCCTGGCGTCCTGGAAGGACCGCCCGAGGCCGAGCCGGGCGCGCACGTCCGCAGGGGTCTGAGTGATGTCCTTCCCGAGCAGTCGGACGGTGCCGGCCTCGGCTTCGGTGAAGCCGGAGATCACGTCGAACAGGGTGGTCTTGCCGGCTCCGTTGGGGCCCACTATCCCCACCACCTCGCCGGGTCGCACGGTGATGCTGGCTCCGTCGAGAGCGCGAACGCCGCCGTAGGAGACGACGATGCCCTCCACCTCGAGGGCGAGGGCACGGTCGGTCTCGCCGAGGGGTCGCGCTGTGGCGCGCACCGCGGTGCCGCCCGTCCCGCGGAGGTAGACCGAGCGCAGGATGTCGGGGCGCCGACGGAGCTCGGCCGTGGGGCCTTCGAAGCGCACCTCGCCCTTCTCCAGGAACACAGCCCTGTCCGCGACGGTGAGCGCCACGTTCACCGACTGCTCGACGATCACGATCGTGATGCCCTGATCACGCATGGTCTCCACGGCCCGGAGCAGCTCCTCCACCACCGCGGGGGCGAGGCCGAGGCTCAGCTCGTCGATGAGCAGGAGCGTGGGGTCCATCATGAGCGCCTGGCCGAGGGCGACCATCTGCTGCTCGCCGCCGGAGAGGGATCCTGCGGCGGTGTCGAGGCGGTCAACCAGCCGCGGGAACAGGTCGAGCACGCGGGCTCGGCGCTCGTCGTGCTCCGCCGGCTCCAGGTAGGCCGCGGCCCGCAGGTTCTCGGCCACCGAGAGGTTGGCGAACACGCCCTTGCCTCCGGGCACGAGCACGACGCCGAGGCGGGCCAGCTCGTGGGGTGGGGTCCGCGTCGTGTCGCGACCGGCGATCACGACGGCCCCACCGCTGGGGCTGGCCAGGCCCGCGAGGGCCCGCAGGATGGTCGACTTGCCGGCCCCGTTGGTGCCGAGGAGGGCGAGCACCTCTCCACGCTCGATGTCGAGGTCCACGCCGAAGAGGACCTGCACGCCGTCGTAGCCGACGTCCACCTTGCGGCACACCACGAGCTTCTCCACGCCGTCCACGAAGCTGTCGGCGACGGCCTGCTCGGCCACGATGGCCTGGCGGGCGGCCTCGATGTCCTTCTCCACGTCGGTGGCCGCGGTGAGGTAGATGAGCGCGCCGATGAGCATGAGCGGGGAGGCCACCAGGAAGGCGGCCTGGATGGCATCCCCGGAGTCGAGGATGCCGATGAGGATCGGTAGGGCGAGGAAGCCGAGGAGGCCCCAGACCCCGGCCATCTGCAGCCCGAAGGCGCGCACGCGGGCGGGGATGACGAGGGACATCAGGACGTTCTTGGCTGTCTCGGGCAGGACCGAGATGAAGGGCTGCGCCACGATCAGGGGAATGACCAGAAGGGGGTTGCCGGTCAACCCGAGGCCCAAGAGCGCGGCCAGGTTGAACAGCTGGATGGCCCCGATCGCCACCATCACGTTTCCGGGTCGCTGGAGGACGAGGCGGTCGGTGAGGGCGCCGCCCACGGCGATCCCGGCCACGGTGACGAGCTGCTGGCCCACGATGATCGGCGCCAGAGCGAGCGGGCTGGCCCCGATGGAGCGGCTCGCTATCACGAGGGTGAGGGGCAGGAGGAACTGGCCGCCGATGCCCGTGAAGACCGACGCCGCCCAGACCCGGCGAAGGGTGCGGACGTTGGCGCACGTCCGGTAGGACTCGGCAAAGCTGGGGGCAGTGAGCCGAGCGCCGGCCAGGGCTTCGTCGGCGCCGAGTCGGAGGCGGTCCCAGCGCCCCCGTTGGGGCTCGCGGAGCGTGGCCCACCCCAGTGCGGCCAGCATCGAGAGGGCTCCGAGCGACCCGATGGTCGTGAACGTGCCGAGAGCCACGCCCAGCACCGCTCCGAGCACCGGGCCGATGACGGCTCCGGCCGAGCCGATGAGCTGCGGGACCGCGAAGATCCGGCCCCGCACCTCGGGGGGGTAGTAGTCCGAGAGCAGCGGCAAGGTGGTGCTGTTCTGAAGGATGCCCCCGAAGAGGCGCTGGCCCAGGCTGGCCACGGCGTACGCGAAGACGGTGCGCTGCAGCCCCAGCACCGCGGTGGTCGCACCGAAGCCGACGGCGCCGATCAGCCCGATGCGCACCCGCGAGACGCGGTCGGCCACGAAGCCGACGAGCGGGCCGCCCAGGGTGCCCACGATCGTCGACACCACACCGAGCAGCACGATGGTGGTGTCGCGCAGGCCGAGGTCGTCACGGAGGCGGAGGAAGTTGACACCGAGAGCAGCGGCGGCCAGGCCCTGAAGGGCGCCGGTGAGGCCCATCACCAGGACGGGCCGGGATCCGTGAGTCCGCGTGATGTCGCGGACGTCCATCGTCTTCACAAAGGCTTTGGCCCGCTCTCCGACGTTCAGGCCACTGGATGCTTCTTCGGCGTCGGTGCTCCGGGAGGCTCGGGCGTCAAAGACGGGCTCGGCGCCGACCATGCCCTGCTCCACCTCGCGGGACGACGGGATGGCCGGGCGCAAGGGCTCGCTCATTGAGCTCCCCGGGCGTCGGATGAGACGGACTCGAGCACGAGCTTGCGTCTCGGGAGTCGGTAGCGCACCGGCACGCCCACGGTGCCGTCGTCTGCGGTGACGATGCCACGGGACCGGATCGGGATGCGGTCGTCAACTGTGACCCGTCCGTCGGCCACGAGGCTGCTCACTGCGATGCGGTTGCGAACGGCGATGCGGCGGAGCAGGGAGTCGCGGCCCGCGAACACGATCTGGGTGAGGCCGCCCTCGGCGAACAGGAGCACGAGAAGCACGAGCAGGGCGGTGAAGAAGCTCGAGGTGCCCCCGAGTCGGGTGGCGATCAGGGCCACCACCACGGAGCCGAGCAGAGGGCCGGCCACGGAGCCAAGGCCTCCGATGATGACCATGAGGAAGAGGGTGATCGACAGGTCGACCGGGAAGTCGCCGACGGTGACTCCGCCCTGCTGGTAGGCGAAGAGGCCGCCGGCCACCGCGGCGAGGAGCCCGGAGACGGCGAAGGTCTCCAGGCGCGAGCGCACGAGGTTGATGCCGAAGGCCTCCGCGGCGCGGTCGTTGTCGCGCAAGGCCACCAGGGCTCGGCCTGTCCTGCTCCGCCGCATCCCCACGACGGCGCCGACGGCGAGCGCCACGAGGAGCAGGCACAGGTAGTAGTAGGCGCGCTCGCCGTCGGTGGCCAGACCGAACAGAGAGGGGCGGTCCAAGCCGTCGGGCACGAGGCGGCCGCCGTAGCGCTCGTTCAAGAGGACGTTCGAAGTGACCAGAGCGAAGGCAAGGCTGGTCACGGCCAGCTGGAGGCCCCGGACACGGAGGGCAGGGAGGCCCACCGCGACGGCACAGACGGCGCCGACGAGGCCGGCGGCGAGGAGGGCTAATGGTGCCGGCAGGCCCCACCGGCCTCCGACCACCGCCACGACGAACCCCCCGACGGTCGCGAAGGCGAACTGGCCAAGGCTTATGAGGCCGGCCCACCCGGTCAGGAGGAGGAGAGAGAGCCCAACGAGGGCGTATATCAGCGCCGTCGTCGCGTTCACGGTGTCGGCTGGGGTGGCCACGAAGGGGAGGGCGAGCAGGAAGACCACAAGAGCTGTGGTGGCGCGCCGACGCAGCTTGCGCACGTCCGGGAGGCCTGCGAGCTCGTTGGGAATGGGTCGTACCTCGCGGGCCGCACGCCAGCTCGTGGCCCCCTCGGCCCGGCCCGGCCGTGTGGCGGGCCGGAGCATCAGGAAGACGAGGATCAGCACGAGCACGAAGAGGTCGGTGAGCGTGCCAGAGCCGTAGGCCCAGGTGGTGGCCTGGTCCACCATGGCGAACCCGAAGACCACGAACACGGCGAGGCCGAGGCTCGCGAACCCAGCCACCACCACGGCGCCGAGCACGCGGGTGAGCGTTGTGATCCCGCCGCCCGAGGCCCCTCCGCCCTGGGCTGCGACGAGCAGGATCGAGGCCAGCCCGGACACGAGGCCGGCGAGCACCCACACGACCGAGCCCACGACGGCGGTGTTGACCCCGAGCGTGCGGGCTCGCTCGGGGTCGGCCGCGCTGGCCCTGACGGCGTTGCCCGTCCGAGTGCGCCGCAGGAAGAGCGTGACCCCCACGAGCGCAGCGGCGACGCTGACCACCGCGGCGACCTCCGGAAGGTGGAACGTCGCCGGCGCGATGCGGAAGGTGACGTCGAGCGGGGGCGGGACGGTTCCGGTCACCGGCTTGTCGGCACCGAAGCCGAAGATCTTCAGGACCCCGTCCGTGCCCGCGGCGTAGGAGAGGACCTGCGCCACGGCGACGGTGGCCACCGTCCCGACCAGGGGCGGACTCTGGGCAAACCTTCGAATCACGACGACGTACACGAACAGGCCGACGACGCCGCTGAGGGCGATGGCGAGGAGGGCTGAGCCCCACCACTCGACGTGCACCAGCCACCGCGGCGCCCCTCCTGAGATGAGGCCGAGCCGGTTGGCGGCGCGGAGCAGGCTGTGCTCCCTTACGAGGCCGAAGAAGAGAGAACCGCTGACGGCACCGAGCTGCACCTGCACGAAGGAGAGGATGCGGTTGGACCGGTAGACCAGCACGACGCCGATGACAGCCAGGGCCGACTGCGATCCGAACACGAGAGCAGAGGCGCGCACGCCGAGGGGCAACGACCGGGGGAGGGCCTCCACGGCCAGGAACACGAGGGCCACCACGGCGGCAGTGACCAGCTCCGGGCGCTTCCTGGCGCGGCGGACGATCTCCACCATCTGGGTCCCTCCCTCCCCGGCCACGGATGCACATGGTCGCTGACTTCGTGGTTCGATCGCAACCATGACAAAGTTGAGGTTGTCCAGCGAGGCGCTCGGCGGTCGACGGCTTGGCATGGATCTTGGCGGACTGGAGGCGAGCGACGCCTACGGGATGCGCCGCCCCTTCATGGCCGAGGGCTCCATGGCCAGGCGCACCGAGGAGGCCTCCGCAGTCATGCGGTGTCAGCCCTGTACGTCGGCGGCGGCGCGACGGTTCTTGGCTTTGAGGCGGCCGGCTTTGATGGTGTGGGGGGCGTCGCGTCGGGTCTTGGTCTTGTGGTCGCTTCGGCACCGGCGGCGCAGGTTGGTCAGGGTGCGGGTCAGGGTGGCGGTGTCGACACGCACGATGGCGGTGAGAGCCACGGCTGCTGGGTTCGGGGGTGGGAGCTGTTGTCCGGCTAAGCGCCGGTCGGGGGGTCGGCGTCGTCGGCGGACCAACTCCGGCCGTCGCACCGGGACCTACGACCTCGACCGCCGCGTGGCTCGCCTCGGATTAGTCTCGACCGGTGCTCTTGAGCGGCATCAACCACGTCGCCGTGCTGACCGGTGACACCGACCGGTTCCTTGAGTTCTACGGCAACGTGTTCGGGGCGACGCACGAGGTGTTCCAGGAGCGGGACGGATTCAAGCTGACCATCGTGTGGGTTGGCCCGACCGCGGAGCTGAACGTGTTCGAGCTGGCAGGGAACACTGAGCATGAGCGCCAGGTGCCCATGTTCGGTCGAGGGCGACTCGATCACCTGGCACTCCAAGCGGCGTCATGCGAAGCCTTCGACACGATCCGCGACCGGCTTGTCGGTCGTGGTGCGACCGACGGATTCGTGACGGACTTCGGTCCCATCCTGAGCCTCTTCTTCCGAGACCCCGATGGGCTCGAAGCCGAGGTGTGCGTGGCAAACCCCGACGCGGAGCCAGGCGCTCACAACCCGCCAGGGACGCCGGCGCTGCGCTACCACCCCGCCGGTACGCCGCCCCCGGAGCGACACAAGGACACGCCGCTCCGGGGCTGAAGAGGACGTGCGGACGATCTCGGCGGCGCCAGAACTCCCAGCGGGCTCTGCGATGCAGACCTGGACCTTCTTTCTTGGAGCGGACGACGGGATTCGAACCCGCGACCCAGCCATGCCAAAGTTGGGCCCGTAATGACGGTCACCATCACGGCGCGAGGCCTCGACGTCGACGGTGTCCACGTGCCTCTCATCTCCGGGGAGGTGCACTACTGGCGCCTCGACCCTGAGCGGTGGTCCGAGGTGCTCGATGCGGTGGCCGGCCTCGGCTTTGGCTGCATCTCCACCTACGTCCCCTGGGCCCGCCACGAGGTGGCGCCGGGAGCCATCGACACGAGCGGCGTGCTCGACATCGTGCGGTTCCTCCGTCTGGCGCAGGACCGCGGACTGCACGCCGTCGTGCGCATCGGTCCCGACACCGCCTGTGAGCAGGAGGACTCGGGGTGGCCGCGGCGCATCCTCGACGACCCCTCGTGCCAGGCGCTGCGGCCGAACGGGCTGCCCTACGTGCTCCTCTCCTCGACGGGCCACTGCTTCCCGCCGAGCTACGCGTCGACCGTGTTCCTGAGCGAGGTGGAGAGCTGGTACTCCGCCATCGGCGCCGTGCTGGCGCCCCTCCAGGCCCCCGAGGGCCCGATAGTCGCCGTCCAGGTCGACAACGAGATGGGCTACCACTTCCAGGGGAACGCCTATGCCCTCGACTACCACCCCGACGCGGTGGCTCAGTTCAAGAGCTTCGTGGGCGACCCGTCGGCCCGACCGCCGGTCGACGCGGACGACGGCACGGAGGCGGAGCGGCTTGGTTGGGTCGAGTTCCGCGAGCACCACCTCCGTGACAGCCTGGCCACCCTCGCCGGCCTCGCTCGCGGGGCCGGGTTCGACCGGGTGCCGCTCGTCCACAACGACTACCCGCGCACAGCCACGCCGATCGACACCGGTGCGCTCGAACGATCCGGGGCCGTCGACCTGGCCGGCGCCGACGTGTACGCACCCCGGCAGGGGGCGGGGTTCGTCCGAGACCTTTGCCGTCGCCTCACGGGCTCCACCCGTCTGCCCTACCTGGCCGAGCTGGGGGCGGGCTGGCTCACCCTGCCGTGGCTCCTACCCATGGCCGTGAGCGCCGAAGACGAGGAGGCCATAGCAGTCAGGGTGCTCACATCGGGGGTTCGGGCCACGAACGTGTACATGCTCGTGGAGCGGGACCGGTGGTGGGGCAGCCCCATCTCCGCTGACGGCGATCTCCGCCCGAGCGCGGCTCTGTATCCCCGGCTGTTCGAGCTGCTGAGACGCTCTGGCCTCGACGGCATGGAACGACAAGTTGACGTCCTCGTCGTCGACAACCGGACCGAGGGCCGTCGGGTCGCCGGGCGCGACACCCTGGGTGGCATCGTGCCTTCGTTCTCCCAGCTGCTGCCCATCGACCACCGCCTGGCCCAGGTGCCCCACCCCGACACTGACGAGCTGGCCCGATGGGACCGCGGCCTCGCCGCTGCGGTCGGGGCCGCGGGCGCCGACTTCGACCGGGCCACGACGGACGCATTGCCCGACCTCACCCGCTACAACACCGTCTTCGTGCCCATGCTCGACGCCTGCGAGCCCGAGGTCTGGGCCCGCCTCCGCGGCGCCGCCGCAGCCGGCGTCACGGTCGCCGTGGGCCCCCGCGTCCCTACGCTCGACGGCCGCGCTCGCCCGCTCCCTGGGTCGTTCGATGCGGACAACATCCTGGTCCTGGACGACCCGTCCGAGGCGGAGGCCGTCGTGCCGCCTCCGCCGTTCACATCCGACGACCCCACCGTCGTCCTGACCGTCTGGCGCTCGGCCCCTCTCCCCGCCACCGGTTCGTCGGCTAGCGCGGGCGGTCGGACCGTGCTCGTCGCCGCGCACGACGGTGAGGGGACGGTGAGCGTGCGGATCGCCGGCACCAGCGCCGGTGCCAGGTTCGTGGGCCTGTGGCACATCGAGGATCTGAGGGCCGACGCCGACGGCTGCGTGGTGGCGGAGCTCGGCCCGTGGGGCGCACAGGTGTGGGAGGTGGAGGCGTGATCGACCCGGCCGTGCCCATCACCCACCTCGATCCTGACGGCATGCGCCGCCTCATGTCGCTCGTAGTGCAGAGGAGCGGCGCCGACGACATCCAGCTCACCGTCCTCCACGACGCCGGCCGCGTGGTCGGTGTCGTGCACTCGGTCGAGGGTCACGTGGACGGCCACCGCGAGCCGGTCAGCGACCCGCAGGCCACGGCGGCGGCGCTCCTCAAGGAGACGGGCGTGGACCGCGTGGTGGTGTTGGACCGCCCGCGTCTGGAGGACCTGGCTGCGGCTGTTGTCGACGCGGCGCGATGGAACCCTTCCCAGGGCGACCTGCTGCTGGCTGCGCACGACTTGTACTGGTCGCACCCTGCGGTGGCCACCGCCCCCGCCCCACCCCTGCCCACGTGGGCCCCGTTCCGGGACCTCCTGCGTGCGCTGCCGGACGGTTGGCTCCACATCCAGGTCGGAGGGGCCGGCGAAGACGAGCCCGTCCTGGTCGCCTGCCTGCGTCTGGCCAACGGCTCTATCAGCGAGATCACCGGCCGCGATCCGGGCATCGAGCCCCGGCTCCGCCTCGACCTGACCTGGGACCACGTCGCCCGCATCGCCAACGCCCCGGACCCCACGGCTGCTCTGGTGGACGTCCTCGACGAGATCGCACACGCCGAACGCCCCGACAGCCCCACCCCAAGCCTGACCCCCGACCCCTGAGGCCCCCGAGCCCTGACCCCCATCACGCTCTTCCTCGGAACGCTGAGGTCGGGGCCGGTCGGGAGGAGACCATGCAGCTGCCGCCCCCGAACCAGTCCCAGCGCTGGCCCTCACCTGTCGCCGACCCCGATGTCGTGGTCGACGCCGTCGTCGGGGCCAGCTGCGACGGCCGTGACGTCACGTTCGTGCTGGAGTCCGGCGCGGCCGTGCCGGTCCGCCTGACGGTGCCGACGCCCGGGGTGCTGCGCCTCCGGGCCGGGCCGGGCACCACGCACGTGCCGTCGTTCCTGCGCAGCGACGGTGAAGTGGCCGCCCACCTCAGCGTGGACGCGCGCGGCACCATCTCGGTCAACGGCGACGACATGGAGGCGACCATCGGGGCGGACGGCACGCTCGCCATCGGGCCCCTGCGCACGACGTCACCCCGCAGCGTGATCGGCGGCCGGGCAGCTACAGGGCGGACCGCTTCAGTCACGTCAGCGGACGAACCCGCGGGCTGGTCGCTCGCCCTCGGCCTGGGGTCCACCGACCGCATCTTCGGCACGGGCGAGGCCTTTCTCGGTCCTGACCTGCGGGGCCGGGTGCGGCGCATCGTGAACGTCGAGGCCCACGGCGTCTGCGGCACCGACGCCTCGTACCTGACCACGCCGTTCATCTGGTCGGACGCGGGCTGGGGGATGCTCGTGGTGAGCGGAGCGCCGGTGCGGGCCGACCTCGGAGCGGCCCGGCTCGACACCGCGGTGGTCGCCGCCGTGGGTGACGACCTGGACGTGTGCCTCTGGGCCGCGGCCGAGCCGGCCGACGTGCTCGCCGCGTACCACCGGCTGACCGGCCTACCGGGTCGGGTGCCGCCGTGGGCCCTGGGCGTGTGGAGCAGTCGCTGCTCGTACTTCTCCGAGACCGAGCTGCACGAGATCGTCGACGGCTTCGAGGAGGCCGACTGCCCACTGGCCGCCGTGCACGTGGACAGCTGGGTGAGGGGCAACGTCATCCGCGACTTGACGTGCAGCTGGGACATCGACCGCGACCGGTTCCCTGAGGGCTGGGGCCAAAGGCTCGCCGATCGAGGCGTGCGGCTGAGTCTGTGGCACAACCCCTACGTGCTGACGGGCTCGGCCCTGGCGGACGAGCTCGACGCGTCCGGCCTCCTGCTCCGGCGCCTCGACGGTTCGCCTGCAACGACCGACGACATGCCGACCCGCCACATCGTGGACCTCACGAACCCGGCGGCCGTCGAGTGGTGGGAGGAGCAGGTGGCGGCCGTGGCCAGGACCGAGGGCAACGTCGCCTTCAAGCCCGACTTCGCCGAGGAGATCCCGCTCGATGCCGTGCCCCATGACGGCAGGCCGGGCTGGGCGCTGCGCAACGAG
>Ga0136633_1001059_pt1 | contig 20446 bp, 14 predicted proteins | sample AntDrymeUQ832206_2_FD_105494 | JGI IMG/M metagenome (GOLD analysis project Ga0136633, IMG submission 105494) | Polar desert sand microbial communities from Dry Valleys, Antarctica - metaG UQ83 (22.06) | ecosystem: Environmental > Terrestrial > Soil > Desert | place: Antarctica: Dry Valley...
ACGTACCAGGCGAGCGTCTGGAGCGCCCGAGACGCGCGGCGGATCAAGAAGTCGTTCCCTACGCTCGCGGAGGCGAAGGCTTGGCGCGCCGAGGCTCAGAGCGCGATTCGCCGCGGGACGATGCGTCCCCCCAGCCAGCTGACGCTCTGCCAAGCCGCCGAGGCGTGGCTCCTCGGCGCCCGTGACGGCAGCATCCGAAACCGCTCCGGCGACCGCTACAAGCCGAGCGTCGTCCGCACCTATGAGATTTCGCTCCGACTCCGCCTCCTCCCGGAGTTCGGAGGCCGAAAGCTTTCCGACATCCGCCGCTCAGATCTCCAAGACTTCGCCGACCGGCTCCTCGCCGGCGGCACCGATGCCTCGACCATTCGAAACACGTTGATGCCCCTCCGCGCGATCTTCCGCCGGGCCGTCGCGCGCGGCGACATCGCGGTCAACCCGACGACCGGCCTCGAGCTGCCTGCCGTCCGGGGCCGTCGCGACCGCATCGCATCGCCCGAAGAGGCGTCGAAACTGATGGAGGCGTTGCCGGAGCGGGACCGCGCGCTGTGGGCGACGGCGCTCTACGGCGGCCTCCGCCGCGGTGAGCTCCAAGCCCTGCGTTGGGACGACGTCGACCCTGCGAAGGGCGTGATCCGGATCGAGCGAGCCTGGGACGTGCGCGAGGGCGAGATCGAGCCGAAGTCACGTGCCGGCCGGCGGACTGTTCCGATCGCCGCGGTGTTGCGCGACTACCTTGTCGAGCACAAGCAGCGCCGAGGCGGCAACGGCCTGGTCTTCGGCCGACCCGACGGCAAGGCCTTCGACGGGTCGACCGTCGATGCACGGGCGAAGGCCGCTTGGCGCAATGCGGGACTGGAGCCGATCACGCTCCACGAGGCGAGGCACACCTTCGCGAGCCTGATGATCGCGGCCAGCGTGAACGCGAAGGCCCTCGCGACGTACATGGGGCACGCATCGGTCACGATCACATATGACCGATACGGACACCTCATGCCCGGCAACGAGGACGAGGCGGCGGCTCTTCTCGATGCTTACCTCGCGCGCGCCGACACGCGCGCGCGTCTCGCGCAGCTTGAGCCCTGATGGCGCCCGGCCTCTAGTGATCCCCTCTCGTACGAACGACTGTCTCGAACGGACCGACGGCGGATCACGACGGCGCGGGAACATCATTACGAGCGTTGATCGAGTGGCGTCGCCGGTCGCGCCTGGTCGCGCAAAGCCGCATGGGTCGGCGTTATCTGCCCGATCGCGGTGGCGGCCAAAGGCCTCGACTGACACGGGCGTAGACCCACGTAGACCCCGAGCCCGTGCCGCCTGGCCGCGGCGCCACCTCCTCAGACCGGCCCATCGAGATCTTCCGATGCCTGATCGAAGCGCGGTTCGAGTCCGGTGCCAACCGAACAATAAGTCGAACCACCTCGCCCGAGTCAGGAGCGCGAGACTATCCCTCTGAGGCCCGCGGCGCCGGGTGCATCCCTGAAGCTACGCGATTGATCGGGGAGGTCAGTTTCTGCAATCGACGTTGCGGCAGGAGGCTTGGCCAGTCAGAGCGCGGGTGGCTGCCAGCCCCCGAGCGCCCGCTCGAGGTGGAGAGCAGCCGCGAGCGCGACATCGTCCCGCCAGGGGCGACCGACGAGCTGGACGTCGATCGGAAGCCCCTCCGACGAGGTTCCACAGCGGACGGTCGCACACGGCCACCCGGTCAAGCTGTAGGGCGTCGTGTAGCTGATCGCGTGCTTTTAGCTCAGGGCTCGATGTTCCGCCGTGCGGGACCGCCGGGCAGGCGAAGACGGGGCAGAGGACGACGTCGTAACGGCGCGCGAAAGCAAGCATCTCGCTCCGGTACGCGTCCCACCGCCGCAGGAGGCGGTAGAGCTCGTCTGTCCGCATCTTGCCGTCGTACGACCTCCACACCTCGCGGGTGAGCTCGTGCCCGCCGGCCGGGTGGAGCGCCTCCTCGACTGTCGCGCCCGCCGCGCGCAGCTCCGTCGCAGCGCTCTCGACGACGGCTCTGGTTTCCGGCGTGGGTTCTGTGACCTTGTTCGCGAAGTAGACGGCGACACGCAGGACGCGGACCTCGACAGCCCCCGGATCGCCGAGCGGGACCGGTGCAACACCGCCGTCCGAGCCGTCCGGCCCTGCGATGACGCGGAGGGCGAGCGCAACATCCTCGACAAAGCGTGCGAGCGGCCCCACCTGCGTCCGCGGGTCGGCCATCGTTCCGATCGGGCCCTCTTCATCGAGCACGCCGGTGAGGGGAACGAGGCCCGCGGTCGGCTTGATCGTCGCGAGCCCGCAGAAGTGGGCCGGGAGGCGAATGCTGCCGCCCGAGTCCGTCCCAAGGCCGCAGGGCGAGCCGCCCGCCGCAACGATCGCCGCCTCGCCCCCGCTGCTACCGCCCGGCGTCCGCGTCAGGTCGTACGGGTTGTTCGTGCGGCCGTAGACCTCGTTCACCGTCTCGATCCCTGCGCCCCCTGGTGGGCAATTCGTCTTTCCCAGCAGGATCGCGCCGGCCACTCGCATCCGCGCAACTGCCGTGGCGTCCCCGACCGGCACCACCTCCGCCCGCTCCGGAAGGCCGATCGCCATCGGCAGTCCCGCCGCCTCAAAGTTGTCCTTGGCCGTGAACGGGACCACGTGCAGCGGCCCGGTGTCGTCCCCCCGCGCAAGCGCCGCGTCCCCATCACGGGCACTCGCCAGCGCCCGCTCGGCATCCACTTGCACGACCGCGTTGAGCGCGCCGTTCACCTCCTCAATGCGTGTCAGGTGGGCCTCGACGAGCTCGACGCAGGAGATCACGCGCTCGCGGACCATCCGAGCGAGCGCGGTGGCCGATGCGGCGGTCAACTCGAGCGCGGTAGCCAGGCGAAGGACGCTAGCGCGAGGTGGCGACGGCGGCAAGGAGGCCACGCCACCGCGGGCGCCTTTGCCAACTCCGGCGCCTCGAGCGAGGGTCGACCACGTGCTAAGAATGCAGCCAACCGAACATAAGTCGAACCGCTCCGCCCGGCTTGTCGGCGGACAGATCTCCTTGTCTGTCGCAGGTTCATAGCCGGGGGCAGGATTTGAACAGACATCTAGAACCGGGGTCAGGTCTTCCGTGTTCCCCTGGACGCAGAGCGCACTTCCTGGTTTCTCCTCTCCACACACCGCCCCGACGCCAGGCCGCGGGAACACCTTGCTGAAGCGGAACGAGGAAGACCTGACCCTGATCCTGTTCGCCCGCCTCGCGGGCGCCGCGCCGCTTCCGGCCTCGAGCGGTAACAGGATCCGCCACCGCCTCGACCGCGGCGCTGATCGCAGGCTGAACCGCGCCCTGCACACGATCCTCCTCACCCACCGACCCCTGGATGCCGCCACCCGGGCCTACGTCGCCCGGCGCCTGGCTGAAGGCACGAGCGAGCGCGAAGCCGTCCGCTGTCTCAAGCGCTACCTCGCCCGCTCTCTCTTCCGACTACTCGAGAATCCGCCCTCGACGCCTTGACGAACATAGAAGCATCCCCAAGTCAACTGACGTCTCGGTGCTCCTACACCTCGTCTGACGGCTCGGTTCCGAGCTGCCGCGCATCCTCCTGCGGGTGGAACGTGGTAGACGTGACCCCGGTGCTACCTCGAGCTCTTGTGCGTGCTGTTTGCCGGGACTCAGCGCCCGCGCCCTCACCGGTGGCTGGCCAAGCCGGTCGCCGAGAGGGCTCGCGGAGCCGCGATCTCAGCCCGCGGCCGAGAGGCTCGCCTCCAGATGAGACGAGGCGAGGAAGAGGTCCCGGCGAATAGGCGACAAGCCTTTGGCAAAGGCCTCGACCGTGGTCCGCGCCTCCGTCGCAGAAGCCTCCGCGCCCTCGTCGTCGCCCGTCCGCTCGAGCGCGCGCCCGAGGATTGCCGCCGCCGACCAGATCGAGGGCGGGTGGGCAAGCTGCTGCGACTCGGCGAGCGCTCGTCGAAGGTGCTCGGCCGCATCTTCCGAGCGGCCGAGCTCGAGAAGCGCCGCTCCGAGCGTGAGACGCGACGCTGCCACGTACTTCAGCCGCCTGAACCGCTCCGCCACCTCGAGAGCCTCGAGCGCGGCCGCCGTGGCGTCCTCGGGCCGGCCGGTGGCCAGCTCGACCTCTGCCTTCGCGTGCCGCAGACGGGTCATCCAGAGCCACTGGTGCCAGCCCTTCGTCGCAACAGCCGCATCCCAGAGCGACGGCCAGGCCGCCTCGGCGCGCCCGACGTCGCCTGTCAGGAGGTCGAGGACGAGCAGATCGATCTTGCCGCTCACCTGTGACCCTGGGAAGCTCGCCTCTTCGCCGAGCGCGATCGCTCGCTCGCTCAGCCGACGGGACTCGTCGAGGTCGTAGACCTCGCGTAGGACGCCGGCCCACATCGCGGTCGCCCGGCTCGTGAAGCGCGGTTGCACCTCGAGATTGGCCCCTGTTATCGCGGCCCGCTCCAGCTCGACCAGGGCCTCCTCGTGGCGTCCGAGACCGGCGAGTGCGAGGCCGAGGTGGGCGGGGCCGCTGATCATGCCCTCGACGTAGGCCGTCTCTTCCCCGAGCTCCGCCGCCCGCCTCGCCGGAGCGAGCGCACGCTCGTAGCGCCCGCTCCAGTAGCTCTCGATGCTTGACCAGACCTGGGCTTCGGCGAGGTCCCGTGGTCGCGCGCCGGGACGCCACATCTCGAGAGCGCGCTCGTTGAGCTCGATCGCCTCGTCGATCGCGCCGTCCATGGAGGCGGCCATGCTCAGGAACGCAAGGGTGGCCGCCTCCAACTCGTCGTCGCCGAGCGTCTCCGCGAGATCGCGCGCCTCGCGCCAGTACCTGTGAGCGCCATCTGCGTCGGCGAGCCAGAACGCCGCCCGCCCGCGTGCGCTCAACGCATCGAACCGGCGCCTGCCGCCGTCGAGGGCGGGGAGAAGCGCATCGAGCGCTTCGATCGCCGCTTGATGGAGGCCGGCCTGCACGTGCGCGACGGCGCTCGCGAGGCGAACGTCGAGCCGATGTTCGAGGTCCGCAGCGGGGATCAGCTCGAGCGCCCGCTCGTAGAGCGACAGCGCGTCGGTCGCCCACCCTCGCTCGGCCTCCGCGAGCACGTAGTGAAGCTCGCGTTCAGGATCGCCTGCCTCGCGCCAATGGTGGGCGAGCACGGATGCCCACTCGCCCACGCGCTCTCTGGCCGCCTCCTCGATGAACGCCGCGACCTCGGCGTGTCGCGCGCGTCGAACCGCACGGGGAAGCGTGGCGTAGGCGACCTCGCGGATGAGCATGTGCTTGAAGACGAACTGCTGCTCGCCGCGGATGCGAGAGACGGGCTCCCGCCGGATGAGATCGCGCCCTTCAAGGCCGTCGAGCAGATCGTCGAGCGCGGCACCTCGCGTGCGCGCGAGTGCGCCACGCCAGAAGACCTTCCCGACGACGGCCGCCTCGAGCGCGAGCGCGCGCTCGTCCGGGGGCAGAGTGTCGAGGCGCGCGGCGATGATGCCACGCACGTTCGTGGGCAGCTCGTCAGCTTCCGCAGCGCCCTCGACCAACGAGGCGGCGAGCTCCTCGAGGAACAGTGGATTGCCTTCCGCCGTCTCCATCAGGCGGTCGGCAGCGTCGGCGGCGGCGCCGAGCAACAGTCGCGCGAGCGCGAGCGAGTCGTCCGCGGCGAGCGGGTCGAGAGGCAGCGCCGTATACGCAGGAAACCCGCCGCCCCATCCGGATCGCGTCGTTAACAGCTCTGGACGCGCGAGCGTGATCATCAGCACGGGCACGTCGCGCAGACGTGACGCAAGCGACTCGAGCAGGTCGAGCAACCCGGGCTCGGCCCAGTGGATGTCCTCGAACAGGAGCAGTGTCGGCCGGTCGCGGCCGAGCGCCTCGACGAGCTTGCGCGCGGCGAAGAAGGCCACAGGGCGGTCGACGGCGGCGCGACCGGGCTCGAGGCCCACGAGCGTCGCCACCTGCGAAGACACCTCGGCAGCGTCCTCGGTCCCCAAGAGTGCCGTGATCGTCTGCTCGAGCTTCTCGAGCCCGCTCGGTATCGGGTCCGTGTCGAAGATTCCCGCGACCTGTTTCACCTGCGCGCCGAACGCGCCGTAGGGAGAGCTGCCACCGTAGGGCAGCGAGCGGCCGCGGACGACGCGGGCGCCGGAGCGGGCGACCGATTCGCAGAACTCCGCGGCGAGCCGGGTCTTACCGATCCCGGCAGGCCCCATGAGCGTGACCAGATGGGGCCGCTGCTCGCCCACGACGCGCTCCCAGATTCCCTGCAGAACGACGAGCTCGCGGTCGCGGCCCATGATCGGCGCCCGCGCTCCTGTCCGCTCGGCGGGGGGCGACGAAGCCTCGACGGCCAGCCATGCCCGGACCGGCTGAGTCTTGCCCTTCGCCTCGACGGGCTCGACCTCCTTGTAGCGGATACTCGACTGCGTCGCGCGGAACGTCTCTTCGCCGACGAGGATGCCGTTCGTCGGTGCGGCCGTCTGCAGGCGCGCGGCGGTGTTGACGACGTCGCCGACAGCCATGCCCTCGCCCTCCGACGCCTGGACGTCCAACGCGACCATCGCCTCGCCCGTGTTCACGGCGATCCGCACCTGCAGGTCGAGGTCGGGGTCCTGCGAGTTCAGCTCGTCGATGGCCTCGCGAATCGCGAGCGCGGCGCGCACGCCGCGCTCGGGATCGTCGCCGTGGGCGACGGGGGCTCCGAAGAGGGCCACCACTGCGTCGCCGATGAACTTCTCAACGGTTCCTCCGAACCGTTCCAGCTCGTGCCTCAGGCGGGCGTAGTACGGCGTGAGGATCGACCGCACGTCCTCCGGGTCGAGCCGCTCCGCTCGAGAGGTGAAGCCCACGAGATCGGCGAAGAGGACGGTGACGACGCGGCGCTCGGCGGCGGGGGCCGCGGCATGCACCTCGGCGAGGGCGCCCCCGCAGCTCCCGCAGAAGCTCGACGCCGGCGAGTTCGAGGCGCCGCAGGAGGAGCAGACGACAGCGAGCCCCGCGCCGCACGCTCCGCAGAAGCGGTCTGCTGGGTCGTTCTCACGCCCGCAACGCGGGCAAGCGACCGGAGCGGCCATCGCAGCTGGAGTGTAAGTCCGCACGGCGCGGACGTCGACACTGGGGTACGGGCGGATGACGAGGCCGAATCCCAGGTCCTGTTGTCCCTACGAGCGAAAGCTCGGCGGACGCGTCGGCGTGGGCGAGCGTCCCGTCGACTGTGCCGCGGTTGCGGGTGACGAAGTGCCCGACGTCGGGGAGCGTCTCGGCCGCGAGCGGCACGCGGGTGCGCACGAGCGGCGACCGCTCCATCGCGGCCTGCCGGACGAGCGCGCCGGCCGGACCTCCCCGTCGCGCTCCCTGACGACGAGGTCGGCGTGCTCGAGGGCGGGAGTCGACGTCGCCGTAGTGGAACGAGCGATCGGAGACGCAGGCCTCGGTCTCGACCACCCGCTCCGCGTCGAGAACGGGCGCGAGCGCTCGTACTCGACCTCGATCGACTCGAGAGCGTCCTCCGCGACGGAGCGGTCCCGTGCGACGACCGCCACGGGCTCACCCACGTAGCGAGCCGTCTCGTGAGCGGCGGCGTAGTACGGAACCGGTGAGCGATTCCGCGGGGAAGGGGCGCGACATGGCGACGACGTCCGCGCCCGTGAGGACTCCGACGACGCCCGGGACCTCGAGGGCGGGCCCCGAATCGAGCCGGACGGCGCGCGCGTGCGCGAGCGGCGAGCGGAGGACCGCCGCGTGGCGCGTGTTGGCGACGGGGTCGAGATGGTCGATGAAGCGACCCTCGCCGCGGAGCAGGGCCTCGTCCTCGAGGCGGAGGAGGGAGCGCCCGACCCAGGTCTCCTCCACGGCCTTCGCGCCACACGCCTACCGTACTATCGTCCTGTGGCAGGGCTACGCGACGAGCTGTTCAAGCTTCTCGAGGCCGTCCGCAAGGGGGAGACGAGCCCTGACGACGCGCTCGAGGAGCTCTCCTCTCTGCCTTACCGCGACCTCGGGTTCGCGCGCGTCGACGTCCACCGGGAGCTTCGGCAAGGGGCGCCGGAAGCCGTGCTCGCCGAGGGCAAGACACCCGAGCAGGTCGCCCGCATCGCGGAAGCACTACTCGACGGCGGGGCCGGGAGCGTGCTCGTGACACGGGCGAGCGACGAGGTTCGCCGGGCCGTGCGAGACGTGGCAGCGGACGCCGAGGAGGACGAGCAGGCACGCTGCGTCTGGGTCGCCCGTGGGGTCCCCGGCCCTCGCGGCGTCGTCGTGATCGTCTCCGCGGGGACGTCGGACGGCCCGGTGCTCCACGAGGCGCGGATCAGGGCCGAGCTCCTCGGGACGACGGTCCTCGTCCACGAGGACGTCGGTGTGGCAGGCGTTCATCGCCTGGCCTCGGTGCTCCCCGACATCGAGCGGGCCGACTGTGTCGTCGTCGTCGCAGGCATGGACGGTGCGCTCGCGAGCCTCGTCGGCGGGCTCGCCTCCGCTCCCGTGATCGGGATCCCGACCAGCGTCGGCTACGGCTCGGCTCGAGGCGGACGGACGGCGCTCAACGCGATGCTCGCCTCGTGCGCAGCCGGGCTCGCCGTCGTCGGAATCGACGACGGGCTCGGCGCCGGGACGATCGCGGCCCGCATCGCCAGAGGGCGCGAGTGAGGCGCGTCGCCTACTTGGACTGCGTCGGCGGCCTGGCCGGGGACATGCTGCTCGCCGGCCTGCTCGACGCGGGAGCCGATCTCGAGCGCCTGCGCAGCGTACCGCACGCACTTGGCATCGCCGGCATCGAGATCACGGCGGAGCGGGTCGAACGGCAGGGCATCGGCGCGCTTTACCTCCGCATCGACGCTCATGACGACCACGCGCACCGCGACTACCGCGCGATCCGGAAGCTGGTCGAGGAGGCCGACCTCCCGACGCGTGCCCGCTCGCGATCGCTCGAGGCCTTCGCGCGGCTGGCCGAGGTGGAGGGCCGCATCCACGGCGTCCCGGCCGACGACGTGCATTTCCACGAGCTCGGCTCGCTCGACACCTTCGTCGACGTCTGCGGCGTGTTCGTGTTGCTCGACGACCTGGAGGTGGGACGCGTCGCCTGCTCGCCGCTCCCGTACGCCCGGGGGTTCACGCAGGCGGCGCACGGCGTCCTCCCGCTCCCGGCGCCGGCGACGCTCGGGCTTCTGGAGGGCGTGCCGCTCGTCGGCGTCGAGACGGAGGCGGAGCTCGTCACGCCGACGGGTGCCGCGATCGCCGCAACGGCCGTCGACGAGTGGGGCCGGCTCCCGCCGCTCACGCTCGAGCGCGTCGGCTACGGCGCGGGGACGGCGGACTTCGCCGACCGGCCGAACGTCGTGCGGGTCGTTCTCGGGGCCGAGGCGTCGGCCGGGTCGGCACGGGTCGTTCTCGTCGAGACGAACCTCGACGACCTCTCTCCGGAGCTCGTGCCGGACGCCGTCGAGCGCTGCTTTACGGCGGGGGCTCTCGACGTCTGGACGGTCCCGGCGCAGATGAAGAAGGGGCGGCCGGGGATCGTCCTCTCGGCGCTGGCCCGTCCGGGCGCCGAGGCCGACATCGCGAGGGCGATGCTCGAGGAGACGACTGCGCTCGGAGTCCGCGTGACCCGACTCGACCGGTACGAGCTCGAGCGCGAGGAGCGCGTCGTCGAGGTTGCCGGCGGCTCCGTTCGCGTCAAGATCGGGGTACTCGACGGCCGGGTCGTGAACGTCGCACCGGAGCACGACGACTGCGCAGCGCTTGCGAGGTCGACCGGCCGCCCCGTAAAGTCGGTGTGGGCCGAGGCGCACGCCCGGGCCCACGCGTCATGACCAGGATCGAGGAACTCGAGCGCAGGATCCGCTCTCTCGAGAGTTGCGTCGTTGCGTTCTCGGGCGGGGTCGATTCGTCGCTCGTGGCTGCGCTCGCCGCTCGCGCGCTCGGCGATCGGACCCTCGCCGTGACCGCCGTCTCGCCCGCGCTCGCGACGGGTGAGCTCGACGGCGCGCGCGATGTGGCCCGGGCGATCGGCATCCGCCACGAGACGATCACGACGGCCGAGCTCGAGCGGGAGGGCTATCGGGCGAACGGGCGCGACCGCTGCTACCACTGCAAGACGGAGCTCTACGACAGCCTTGGCGCGCTCGCGGCGAGGAGAGGCTATGCAGCGGTGCTCTCCGGCGCGAACGCGGACGACCTCGGAGACTGGCGGCCCGGCCTGCAGGCGGCAGCGGAGCACGGCGTCGTCCACCCCTTGCTCGAGGCGGGCGTCGGGAAGGACGAGGTGCGGAGCCTCGCCCAGGAGCTCGGGGTGCCGAGCGCGGAGAAGCCCGCCGCCCCGTGTCTCGCCTCCCGCATCCCGTACGGAACCTCCGTTGATCCGGTCACGCTCGCCCAGATCGACCGCGCCGAGCTTGCGGTCAAGGAGCTCGGCTACCGGGTCCTCCGCGTCCGTCACTACGGGGAGCTTGGCCTTGTCGAGCTGAGCGAAGACGAGCTGCCACGGGCACTGACTCAGGATGGCCGAGCAGCCATCGTCGTGGCGGTTACTGCGGCGGGCTACACGGAGGTCGAGATCGACGAGAAGCCGTTTCGCTCGGGCTCGCTGAACGCGTCGTTCTCGCGCCGGCTGGCCGCGCCCGTGTCGACTGCCTAGGAGCTGCTCACGCGCACGGCGGCGCGCTCGACGAGCTCGTCGTTCGGACCGCCGGCCTCGAGCGCCCGGAACGCCTCGATCATTCCGCCGGGATACTCCGGGACACTCTTTTCGGGAGATCCGGGGTTCCACCCCGGCGCGCAAGGGTTCCAAGCAGCCGTATTCACCAATTCACTCACCAATCCGCTGGCGAGAGAGGTCGGAGGCGAGAAACGGCTTGGTAGAGCGAAGCCGACGCCCGGACTCGAACCGGGGACCCCTTCATTACGAGGGAAAGACAAGTAGGGAACGCTCGTCCGCTCGCGGGCAGGTCCGGGCACGTTCTCGCCGGAAATTGGGCGGTTTCGCGGCTCGGCAGTTGACGCGCGTGCTCGCCCGTGCCCGAACTGACGTACCCGTTTTGTACCCACTCGGAGCTGCCGGCCGATCCTGCGGGGCCACATGGTCGAGTGCCTGGATCGCACCCAGGAGGTCGCCGGTTCGAGTCCGGCTAGCTCCATGAGAAACCCCCCGTAAATCGGGGGTTTCTCATGAGCCGACCACTGATGCCCCCCATCCAGGCGCTCTGTCACCAGGGGTACTGAGACGCACCGTGATGCACCGTGGAACAGCCGCTTCAGCGTCGGTGTAGAGGGCGGCGAGCGCAGATTGTTGGGGCGATGTTGGGGGAAGCTGGTGCCCGCCATGCCGTCCATTCCGGATACCTGGGGAGCGCTCGCATGCGGGTGATGCGGGTGATGCGGATGCTTTCGGGCTGCTGTTCGAGCGGCCTGCGAAAGCGATCTACAACTACTGCGTCCGCAGGGTCGGCGACTGGGCCGCCGCCGAGGACTTGCTCTCGGTCGTGTTCCTAGACAGGATGGAGCCGTAGCCCCGCAGGCCGCGGCGTCCGGTTGCTGGCAGAGAGTGGTCGGCGCCTACGCATCTGTCGTGGGTTGCCGGGGATGGCCCGGTAGAGCGACATACGGAGGTCGCCGACCATGTACGACTCTATGACGACGGTAGCGGTCGGGCTGGACGTGCACGCGCGCTCGATTCGCTTGGCGGCGGTCCGCGCCGACGAGCTACTCGAGGAGCGGACGTTGCCCTACGACGAGGAGGCGGTCGAGCGGGCGCTGCGCCGCTGGCCTGCGGTGCGCTGCTGCTACGAGGCGGGCCCGACCGGGTTCGGTCTGCAGCGTTTCCTCGTGGAGCGCGGCCTCGACTGCCAGGTGGTCGCGCCGGGGCTGGTGCCGCAGCGTCCGGGTGACCGGGTCAAGACGGATCAGCGGGACGCGCGCAAGCTGGCGCGGCTGCTCGCGGGTGGGCTGCTGGAGCCGATCCACGTGCCCACGCGCGAGCTCGAGGCCGCCCGCGATCTGGTGCGTGCTCGTGAGGATGCCCGCCTCGATCGGATGCGCGACCGGCACCGGCTCTCGAAGTTCTGTCTGCGCCACGGCCGGCTGCTGCCGACCAGCTCCTGGACGGTGGCCCGGCGCAGATGGCTGTCCGATCAGCGCTTCGAGTTCGCCGCGCAGCAGCAGACCTTCGATACCTACGTGCATACGGTCGACCTGGTCGACCGGCGGATCGAGGCGCTCGAGCGCGCGATCCGGGAGACGAGCGAGCAGGGCCGTGGCGCGAGCTCGTCGCCCGCCTGCGCTGCCTGCGCGGCATCGACACGCTGACCGCGCTCGCGCTGGTGGCCGAGATCGGCGACTTCGGCCGCTTCCGAAGCGCCGAGGAGTTCATGGCCTTCGTCGGCCTCGTCCCCTCGGAGCGCTCCTCCGGAGAGCAGCGCCGGCAAGGCTCGATCACCAAGGTCGGCAACTCCCATATGCGCCGGCTGCTGGTCGAGTCAGCCTGGCACGCGCGCCGGAGGCCGCCGGTCGGCTACCAGCTCGCCCGCCGCCAGCGCGGCCAAGACGCGCTCGTCGTCGAGCGCGCCTGGCGCTGCCAGGAGCGTCTGTACTCCCGCTGGCAACGGATGGCCGCCCGCGGCAAGCCCCAGCAGAAGATCGTCGTCGCCTGCGCCCGCGAGCTGGCCGGCTTCGTATGGGCAATCGCGACCGAGCAACCGCTCAGGAGTGCCTGAGCGACCACCTTCGAGCAGCGGATGCGCCCGACCACACGGAGAACCCTCGACGCCTCTATGCGGCACCGGCTCCAGCCGGTGACCCGCGACACTAGACCGAGGCAGCTCCCGACGGTTTCCAGTCATGCCGTCCCGACCGGCGAATGTCAGTCTGATCCACCGTCGCTGCTCCGGGCGCTCCGCTGCTCGAGATCGAGAGCAAATCCACCGAGCCGAGCCGGACCTCTTGACGTTTTGCTCCATGTCATACAGTTCGTCCATGGAGCGTGTGGCCGAGTCGCGGCTTCGACTCCCCGAGCTGATCGCGGCGCTCACACTCGGCATCGACCTCGGGCTGGGGCAGCCCACCGAGCACGTCCTGCGCTCCTGCCTCATCGCTCTGCGCCTCGGCGAGCGGATCGACGCCCCACCCTCAGAGCGCGAGGCGGCGTACTACGTCGCGCTTCTCTCCTCCGTGGGCTGCACGGCCGACGCGAGCGAGCTCGCAGCCTGGTTCGGGGACGACAACGCCTTCAGGAGTGCGACGTACGGTGTCGACCTTGCTGGCCTGCCGCTGTTCGGCTTCATGCTTCGTCGGGCCGGGACCGGAGGTTCGCCGTGGCACCGGGTGCGCATAACAGCCGCGCTCGTGGCCGAAGGAAACCGGGGTGCCGCCGAGTCAATGGCCTCCCACTGCGACGTCGCAGCGACACTGGCCGAGCGACTTGGCCTGGGGCCATCCCTGTACGAGCCGATGCGCCAGCTCTTCGCGCGCTGGGATGGCAAGGGCGAGCCCCGACTCCGCGGCGAGGCAATCGCGCTGTCGGTTCGACTTGTCCAGCTCGCCGACATCGTCGAGGCGCACCGAAGCGCGGGCGGTCCGCAGGCCGCCCTGGTCGTCGCGAGAAAGCGCGCCGGCACGCAGTTCGACCCCATGCTCGTCGCACAGCTCGAGCGCCATGCGGACGATGTCTTCGCTGGCCTCGACGGAGAGACGACTTGGGACGAGGTGGTGGCGGCGGAGCCAATTAGCTCGAGCCCGATCGCTGAACACGAGCTCGACGAGGCTTTCGCAGTTGTCGCCGACTTCGCCGACCTCAAGTCGCCCTACTTCCGCGGCCACTCGCGCGGCGTGGCAGCGCTCGCAGCGGATGCGGCTGGGCTGCTCGGGCTGTCGGCGAGCGAGACCGTGGCGGTACGGCGCGCGGCGCTGCTCCACGACCTCGGCCGCACAGGTGTGCCGAACACCGTCTGGGACAAGCCGGGCGCGCTGTCGGAGAGCGAGCGCGAGCGCGTCCGCCTGCATCCGTACTACACGGAGCGCGCACTCGCACGACCCGCGGCTCTCGCCCGGCTCGGCGCGATTGCGGGCGCGCACCACGAACGTGTCGATGGCTCCGGTTACCACCGTGGGCTCACCGGCGCCTCGCTCTCCCCGTCTGCCCGCGTCCTCGCCGCCGCCGACGCCTATCACGCGATGACCGAGCCGCGGCCTCACCGTCCGCAGCTCGGGCCGGCGGACGCCGCCGATGAGCTGCGGCGCGATGTCCGGGCCGGGCGGTTCGACGGCGATGTTGCCGAGGCGGTGCTGGCGGCAGCCGGCCACCGGACCGGCTCTCGCCGCCGCAGCGCGCCCGGCGGCCTGACGCCGCGCGAACTGGAGGTGCTCGTGCTGCTTGCGCGGGGCGCCTCGACCCGGGAGATCGCGAAGATGCTCGTGATCGCCGAGAAGACCGCCGCGAACCACGTCGAGCACATCTACGCCAAAATCGACGTCTCCACCCGCGCGGCGGCGGCGCTGTACGCCATGCGCCACGGGTTGCTCGAGACACTCGAGCCGCTCTCAAGATGAGGCGAATGCCTCATGACATCGTCGGCCATTCGTCGTAGCGTCGGTTCGATGAGTTCTCTCGCTCCCGACGGTCTACCTAGCATGGTCGCGGACGAAGCTCCGAAAGCCGGACGCCGCGAGTGGATCGGCCTGGCCGTGCTCGCTCTTGCGTGCGTCGTGTACTCCATGGACCTGACCGTGCTGCACCTCGCGGTGCCGTCTCTAAGCGCGGATCTGAGGCCGAGCAGCTCGCAGCTGCTCTGGATCATCGACATCTACGGTTTCGTGGTTGCCGGGTCGCTCATCACGATGGGTACGCTCGGTGACCGAATCGGTCGCCGTCGGCTGCTGCTGATCGGCGCGGTGGCGTTCGGGGTCGCGTCGCTGCTGGCAGCGTTCTCGACGAGCGCCGAGATGCTTATCGCGTCTCGCGCACTGCTCGGGATCGCGGGGGCGACGATCGCGCCGTCGACTCTGTCGCTGATCCGCAACATGTTCCACGACCCGCATCAGCGCACGGTCGCGATCGGTGTCTGGATCACCAGCTACTCGCTCGGCGGCGCAATCGGTCCGCTGCTCGGCGGAGCGCTGCTCGAGTTCTTCTGGTGGGGCTCCGTATTCCTGCTGGCCGTGCCGGTCATGGCCCTGTTGCTCGTGCTCGGGCCGGTGCTGCTGCCGGAGTTCCGCGATCCCGAAGCGGGGCGGATTGATCTCTACAGTGCCGCGCTTTCGCTCGTCGCTGTGCTTGCGGTCGTCTACGGGCTCAAGCAGATCGCTCAGGACGGCCTCGGGTGGGTCGCAATCCTGTCCATCGTCGTTGGCCTGGCGGTCGGTGTGGCATTCGTGCGTCGGCAGATGCGGCTCGCCGATCCGCTGATCGACTTGCGGCTCTTCCGCGTGCCCGCCTTCAGCGCGTCGCTGGCCGTGTACACGCTGGGGATCCTGGTTCTGTTCGGAGCGTTCCTGTTCATCTTCCAGTACCTGCAGTTGGTGGCCGGGTTGTCGCCGTTTCGCGCGGGGCTGTGGACGCTGCCCTCGTTCGGCTCGTTCATCGTCGGCTCCATGCTGGCTCCGGCGATAGTGCGCCGGGTTCCTCACGCATACGTGATGGCTGCCGGGCTCGGAGTTGCCGCCGCCGGCTTCGCGGTGCTCACGCAGGTGGACGCGGAATCCGGACTCGCCGTCCTCGTGACCGCGTCGGTCATCTTCTCTCTCGGCCTCGCTCCGCTGTTCACCTTGGCCAACGACCTGATCATCGGGGCGGCTCCGCCAGAGCGGGCCGGAGCGGCATCGGCGATCTCGGAGACGGGCGCCGAGCTTGGTGGGGCACTCAGCATCGCGATCCTCGGCACTCTCGGCACCGCCGTCTACCGCAGCCAGCTCGACGACGGCATTCCGGCCGGAGTACCGCCCGATCAGGTGGAGATCGCCCGCGACACGCTCGGCGGTGCAGCGGCGGTGAGCGAAACGCTCCCCGCTGCGCTTGCAACCGACCTGCTCGATGCTGCCCGCGAGGCGTTTACCGAGGGGCTGCAGGTTGCCGCCCTCGCGAGTGCCGTCATCGCGGCGGTCACGGCCGCCGTTGCCGTGACTTTCATGAGACACGTGCGAGCGGCGGCAGGCGAGAGTCCGAGTAAGCCGGAACATGGCCAAGCTCCGGTTCCCGTCGCCGAGCTGGAGTAGGCCTCGCGGAACGACTGGCGCGCGCCGGTCGAGTGGGCAGAACCGAACGTTGCGCAAACCAAGTCACATTCGTCGTGGAGGCGCTCAGCCTGGTGTGAAGGGAGGCTGATAGGTGTCCGTTCGGGCTTTCAGGGCTGGTACGCGACCGAGCCGCGAGGCGTAGGGCCGGCGCCTGCCCTACCTAGCCCGGACCCTCGAGCGCCGAGCGAAAAACGTCTACCTCAGGGGCGAGGTCGTAGGCGTTCTTGAAGTGGCGCTCTGCTCCCTCTGCGTTCCCCTTCGCTCGCAAGAGCAGGCCGTAGTTGTAGTGAGTCTCGGGATCGTCCGGCCGCGCCTGCAGTGCCTGGAGATAGTGGCCCTCGGCGCCGGCTAGGTCACCCCGCAGCTGAAGAAGGATGGCGAGGTTGTTATGTGCCTCGCCGTAGTCGGGCCAGAGCCGAAGGGCCGCCCTGTACTGCTCCTCGGCGCCGATGACGTCGTCACGATTCTCGAGTAGCAGGGCGTAGTTGTAATGGGTGGCCGCGTTCCCCGGCGCGAGGCGCAGGGCCTCGCGAAAGTGCGTCACAGCCTCCTCGAGCTGACCCATCTGCTCGAGCAGGAGCGAATAGTTGCTGTGCCCCTCCGGATAGTCCGGCCGCAGGCGCAGCGCTTCCTGATAGTGCTCTGCCGCGACCGCGTGCTCCCCTCTCGCCACCAGGAGATTGGCGAGCGCGTGATGGGCGTCGACGTAATCCGGCCTGAGGCGAAGCGCTTCGCGGTAGTGCTTGGCCGCGCCGGCAGTGCTGCCGCGTGCGTGTAGCAGGGCCGCGTAGTTGTAGTGGGCTTCGGGATAGTCCGGCCGAATGCGTAAAGCCTCCTGGTAGTGCTTGGCCGCCTCCCCGTGCTCCCCGCGCGTCCGAAGTAGGACGGCGTAGTTGTTGTGCGCCTCGGGGTAGTCAGGTCGAAGCCGCAGCGCCTCGCGATAGCAGTCAGCCTCCTCGTCGCTCCACTCCCGGGCCGTGCCGATCAGACCAACCCCTTTCAGGAACCAGTCCTCGGCGGCGAGCTGCTCAGGTGGCCGCGATTCGAGCGCGCTCGCATCGAACTTCAGGACGCGGTAGAGAGTCCGGGCGGTCAGGACGTCACCCTTCAGGATGTGCGCTCCGCGCTCCTCGAACTCGTAGAGCGGAAGATCGAGGAGGTCGAGAACGCTCTCCGTGACGAAGAGCGCGTCCGGCTCCGCCTCGCCTTCCACACGCTTTGCCACAGCATTGCCGCGGCCGATCCACGCCTCGCCGCCGTCGAGCTGGGTGCACTCACCGAAGTGGCAGCCGAGCCGCAGAGGCATGTGCGGGTGGTCCTTGAGGGCAGGCAGCGACTCACTGCCGATCTTCCATCCCTCGATCAGCTTTAGCCCGAACTGAGCCGCCGCGTCTGCGCTCTCGAAGAGAAACATGTGGCCGTCGCCGGCCCACTCCCGGTAGAGGCAGCCGTACTGGCCGGCCAGCGACTCGGCCATGTATCGGTATTCAGCGACGATCGCCACCATCTTCTCCCGCGGAATCCGCGTCCACTCGACCGAGTGGCGCTCGAGATCGGAGAAGAGGACGGCAAGGTAGCGCTGCACGACAGCCGCTCGCTAGGCCGGCATTCTTCCGTCAGAGATGCCCATCCTTTCTATAATCGCTGAACTCGTTGCGACGGAAGGGAATCAGCTATGCCGAGGTACATGGTCGAGCGGCACCTGCCAGGCTTCACGAACGAGAAGCTGCCCGCCGCCGCAGGTGCCGCGAAGAGCACGACAGCGCAGATGACGGAGGAGGGAACGCCGGTCCGCTATCTGCGCTCGACGTTCATTCCAACCGAAGAGAAGTGCTTCTGCCTCTTCGAAGGACCGTCAGCGGAGTCGGTGAAGGAGGCGAACGAGCGCGCCGGGCTCCCGTACGAGCGTATTGTCGAGGCCGAGTTCATCACGGCGGACGAGCTGAGCTAGGCGCGCGCCGCCCGGGTAGCTCTGAGGTAGCTCTGATCCCCGCGGACGTTCGGCTGCCAATCAAGCTCAGGGGTGAGTCGCAGGGCCGACATCTCCCGCCGACCGAGTCATGGAGCGCCAGGTTTACGCAACGTCCGGAAAAGGTGGGCGGAACCAGACGTTGCGCAAACCACGTTCTGTCAGCCGAGGCGCTCGCGATCGATTGAGAAAGCACAGCCTGCTGGAGCCACGGCTCCGAGCGAGCGCACGTCGGTCGCGTCGTCCGCGAGTCCGGACTAGGAAGTCAGCGCTTGAGTGCCCGCATGTGCAGGAACAGCGGCAGCCGCTGCCAGCGGCGGTGGCGCGGCGTCTTGATCGTGCTCCGGGGGCGCGGGTTCACGCAAACGTTCGATCAGAAAGCCCGCCTCGGCAAGCGCCTCGGTGTAGGCCTGCAGAGGGCGGTGGGCACTGACGAAGTCCATCTCAAGCCCCCCGCGCGCGATGTTGTCGTGGTAGTAGGAGGGGTCGAGGTAGGAGCCCGTCATCGTGAACGGGCTGTCCCCCTCATCTCCTTCGAAGCTTCCCGCTGAGTTCAGCGGATGGACGATGGCAAGGCAGAAGTAGCCGCCGGCCTCGAGGACGCGCCCGGCCTCCCGGATCGCGCCGGTGTAGTCGTCGATGTCTTGTAGTGCAGGCTGGAGCTTGCGCGAGAGATACTCGAGAAGGATACGTCTTGTGGGCCCTTGATCTATCCATGCCCGTTGCTTTTGTCGCCCCTCGCCGACTCAGGTCCCCGCGAGCGCCTAGCCCGAATAGCGCGCTGCGGTTCGCGAGGTGCTCCCAACGGTGTTCGGTCGTCCCATGAGCCTGCTCAGTCGACCGTCACAGGTGAGGGGCTACGTTCGTCAGCTCCGGTGGCTCGACGAAGGACCGCGCGAACGGTAGACGGCCACCACTGCGCTCCGCCGTGTGCGGTCGGCGTCTGCCTCGCGTTGAGGTCGCGGGCGATTTGGCGCAGGCTCTTGCCCTTCGCATGCTCTGCCTGAATGTGAAGCACGAGCTCGTCTGGGACGCTGGTCGGTCGTCCCGGAGACGCCGCCTGCGGGCGCCCGCGAGCGGGTCGGCGTCGCTCGCTCACGAACCGCTTGAGCTCGTCGACGGGAACGAGCCGCGTCCCCCAGGGCATGTCCACGGTCTCGAGCAATGGCAGCACCCGCCGGCTGAAGGTCGTTCGACTCACCCCGAGCGCCTCAGCGGCCTGCGTCCGTGTGTAGGCGAGTCGCTCGACCTGCGTCGCGTGGCGAACAACGGTTACAGCGGAGCTGGAGAACCCGGGTGCGGACGGCGCGTGCCGCTTCGCTTTCTCGGCCTTCCGCCTGTGCCGACGCGACATTACGTACAAGCGTACATAAACCTTGGCCCGTATTGCACCAATGGTGCATCTGTGTCTCGCCTGCTATCGAGGTGAGTAGTTGCTGTACGCGGCGAGCTGGAACCCGGACGGGGAGGCGTCAGCTCTCGAGGTGCGGCTGAGGCCGCGTTCGAGCTCGCGCAGGCGGCGGAGCTGTTGAAGCGAGGGCATGTCGTGCTCGCGGCCGAGTGCAGCGAGCGCGCGAGATCGCCGATCGAGGCGACCGAGGGCGCAGTCCCCTGCCGATCGGCTCGCGTTGTCGCCACGCGCCGCAGGTCGTCGTAACCGCCGCAAGTGCCGGCGCCGACTCGGGCACGATCTTCAGCTCGCCCTTGGGGTTATGGAGAGATCAGCGGCTCCTCGCGGATCGTCGTCTCGGAGAGGACGATCCGCTTGCGGTCGACGCGCTATGCGCCCAGATTTTCGAGCACGAGCGCGAGCCAGCGCAAGTTCTCGGCCCGCACAGAAGGGGACGAGGTCGAGTCTGTAGGTGAGCGTCGATGCCCTGGATCACGCGCGCGAAGCCACCGATGATGACGTGGCCGACGTGGCGCGGCGCTCAAGCGTCGCGAGGATCGCGTGGGATCCCGCGCCCGCGTCCGTCGGTGAGCCTTGGCGTGCGCTCTGACCATGCGCAGTCACGCGACACGCGGCGCCAGCACGGCGTTCCTGTGCAGCGACGCGCCAGCGGGTGGCGAGTTATTGGCGAGGTATTGGCGACCTCGCCCCGGCAGTCTGGCCACCGTGGGATCGCGAGCGAAGGAAGCGCCGGTGGAGATCGATTCGGCTCGCCAGCTCGAGTTGCTCGACGAGGCGCTTGCCGGGTCTGAGTGCGGCCAGAAGGGGCTGGTCGTCGCCAACGACCGGCTGCGCCGCGCGAGCGCCGGCCTGGAGGCACTCTCGGCCGAGCCGGCG
>Ga0136633_1001061_pt1 | contig 20431 bp, 24 predicted proteins | sample AntDrymeUQ832206_2_FD_105494 | JGI IMG/M metagenome (GOLD analysis project Ga0136633, IMG submission 105494) | Polar desert sand microbial communities from Dry Valleys, Antarctica - metaG UQ83 (22.06) | ecosystem: Environmental > Terrestrial > Soil > Desert | place: Antarctica: Dry Valley...
ATCGAGCCGGGAGTCATCGTCGGAGGAATCGCAGTCGGCTGGTTGACGTCGCGAACCGCGAGCGACCTCGTGCGGAAGACATTCTCGCGACCGCTCGTCCTTGTCGCAAGCCCAGGTCAACGGGCGCGCATCGCGCCGCAGGAGCTCGGAGCCAGCGCGAGGATCGAGAAGGCGATCCGACGCGCTCGCAGCGCCCGACCGGGCGCTCAGATTCCGCTCGAGGTCGTGGTATCGCGCTCCAAGCTCAAGCGCTACGTCGAGAAGCTGGCCGCGCGTTTCGACCGCAAGGCGATCGACGCGGGAGTCGTGCTCTCGGGGATCAGGCCGCGGTTCGTCGAGGCGCAGGACGGGCGGCAGCTCCGGGCAAACCGCACCGGCCTCGCGCTCCGGATCTCGCTCGCGACTCACATGCGCGACCCCATCCCGCTCGACTTCGACGTCACGAAACCCGAGGTCAGAACGACGAAGGTTGGCTCCGCGATTGTCATCCTCCGCGACTCGAAGCGGCTCCTCCTCTACTCGACGAAGAAGATGGTCCGCCGATTTGGAATCGCGACCGGGCAGTCGTCGTATCCGACCCCGACCGGCGACTACGAGATCACGACCATGCAGCGCAACCCGTGGTGGTATCCGCCGCCCTCCGACTGGGCAGCGGAATCCGACCCCGTTCCGCCTGGTCCCGGCAATCCGCTCGGCACGCGCTGGATGGGGATCTCGGCGCCGTACGTCGGGATTCATGGAACACCGGACGCGGCCTCGATCGGGTACTCGGCGTCGCACGGCTGCGTGCGCATGCGCATTCCCGATGCCGAGTGGCTGTTCCGGCGGGTGGAAGTGGGGACGCCCGTGTTCATCCTCTCCCGCTAGGTGCTTCGCGACGCACATACGGTCGTGCGTCGACGACGAGAACCGAGCGGGCCTAGCAAGCAGGCCCGAGCACGCAGGGAGGGCCAACTCGCCGATATTGGCCCGACTGAGGACGACGGCATGCGAAGCGTTCGCAGTCGCGCGATGTGCGGCCGTCTCTGCGTCGGGGAGCACCACGCGTGAGTCGCCGCCTGCTGCTGGTCGCGCAGGGTACGGCTATCGGGCTCGTCGTGCTGCTCTTCGCGCTCCTGCTCTGGAAGCTCGTTGCCGACGAGGGCGGCTCGATCGCATCGGCGACGGATCGCGGCGAGCGCCCGCCGGCTCCCGAATTCACGCTCGAGCGACTCGACCGCGAAGGCGACCTGACTCTGTCCTCCTTGCGCGGGAAGGCGGTCGTCCTCAACTTCTGGGCCTCGTGGTGCATTCCGTGCAAGGAGGAGGCGCCGTACCTCGAGGAGGTGTGGCAGGCGAACCGCGACGACGGTCTCGTCGTCGTCGGGCTCGATGCCAAGGACTTCCGCCGCGACGCTCGGGCGTTCGCGGAGCGCTTCGAGCTCACGTTCCCGATCGTCTACGACGGGCCGGGATCGACGCTCTCGAGCTGGGGCGTGCAGGGCTTTCCGGAGACGTTTGTCATCGACCGCCGGGAACGGGTCGTCGAATCGTTCCTCGGGGCGGTCAACTCGGACGAGGATCGCGCACGTCTACGCGCGGCCATCGAGCGTGCGCTCGAGCCGTGAAGCGCTTCGCCCCCACGCTCGTTCTTACCATTGCCCTCGGACTCCTCGTCCCGGTCTCGGTCTGGGCGGCTGACCCGCCGAGCGCGGCCGATCTCGAGGCAGAGCTCGTCTGCCCCGTCTGCGAGACGACCCTCGACCAGTCGAACGCTCCTGTCGCCGAGCGCATGAAGGTGTTCATCCGCGAGCGGATCGCGGCGGGTGACACGGAGCAAGAGATCAAGGACGCGCTCGTCGCGGAGTTCGGGTCCGGCGTGCTCGCAACGCCGGGCAAACGCGGGTTCGGGCTGCTCGCCTGGTTGATACCGCTCGCCGCGATCGCGGTCGGGGCGCTCGCCGTCGGCCTGCTCGTCCGTGGCTGGACAAGGCGGGGGGTGCCGGCCGACGATGATCCGGCCCCGCTCGACGCGGGCCTCGAGCGGCGGCTCGACGAGGAGCTCGCGCGCTTCGACGGCTGACGTGGATCCCGGCTCAGCCCTCGCCGCGTTCGTCGCCGGCTTCGTCTCCTTCCTCGCGCCCTGCGTCCTCCCGCTCGTCCCGGGCTACCTCTCGGCGATCTCCGTCCTCGACGCGAGCGAGCTCGGCCGGCCCGGACACGCGCGACGCGTCATCGCCGCCAGCGTGCCCTTCGTCCTCGGCTTCACGATGTTCTTCGTCTCGCTGGGCGTTGGGGCGGCGCTCGTCGGCGGTCGCCTGTTCAGCGACCAGTTTCTGCTCGAGAAGGTTGCGGGCTTCGTGCTCGTCGTCTTCGGACTCGCGTTCACGGGGCTCCTGCCCTGGCCGGAGCGGCTCGTTGGCGCGCGGCTGGTGCAGGGTGCGCGTGGAAGTGGTTCCCGACTATTCCTCGGCGGAGCGTTCGCAGTATGCGCCGCCCCCTGCATCTCGCCTGTCCTCGGCGGGATCCTGGTGCTCGCGGGCTCGTCCGGCACGGTCGTCGAGGGCGCGCTGCTGCTGGGGGTCTACTCGCTCGGGCTCGCTGTTCCGTTCGTACTCGTCGGCGTTCTCTTCACCAGGGCAATGGGCGCTTTCCGCTGGCTGCGCGACCACTACCGCGTCATCCAGTTCGTCGGTGGCGCGATCATGGTCGCGCTCGGCCTCCTGCTCTTCTTCGAGCGCTTCTACGTCCTCCGCATCTACCTGAACCGTTTCCTCCTGTGGCTCGGGCTCGAGCCCGCTTTCTAGACCTCGACTGGATGTAGGTCGAGGTGACCGGCAGTGACGTCTCGCTCTGCCGCTTCGACCTGCGCGAGGAGCGAGGCGACGTCGACGCCGCGATGGAAAGGTGCGTAGGGACTCAATCGGCGACGCGCCTTCTCGAGTTGCCGCTCGCAACCGGGACCGTTTCGGCGCTCCGCGTGCAGCCATGCGACCGCGACATGTACGAGGCCCTGGAGAAAGTCACGCTCGGCTCCGGGTGCCTCTCGCCACTCGTCCTCGAGCTCCTCGTGCGCCTCGAAATAGGCGCCCTTTCCGATCAGCTCGAGTCCGGCGTCGAGTCCCACGGCTCGATTATCGAACGCCTTCGGACTGCTAGTGTCGCGGCCGTGGCGACGATCCTGCTGGCTGGGGTCGACCTGTTCTTCCGGGGCAAGCTCGAAGGACTTCTGTCCGCGCACAAGCTCGTGACGAGCGACAGCGTCTCGGCCCCGGATCTCGTGATTGCGGACATCGCACGGGTCGAGCCGGAGGAGGTCGTCGAGGCGTGGCCGGACATCCCGATCGTCGGCTTCACGAACCACACGGACCGCGCCGGCCTCCAGCGTGCGCACGCCGCGGGCTTCGATCAGGTGATCGTCAAATCGGCGCTCGTGGAGCGCGCCGGGGCGCTCGTGGACGAGCTCATCGGCGTGGCCTGACCAGGCTCTCGTAGCCGGCCGGGAGCGGCCAAGTGCCTCGGTAGACTCGTCCGCGTGACGTACATCATCGCCGAGCCCTGCATCGACATCAAAGACCTCTCGTGCGTCGATGTGTGCCCGGTCGACTGCATCCACGTGTTCGAGCGGATCCTCATCATCGATCCGGAGGAATGCATCGACTGCGGTGCATGCGAGCCGGAGTGCCCGGTCGAGGCGATCTTTCCGGAGGACGCGCTCCCCGACAAATGGAACGCGTTCGTCGAGATCAACTACGCGTTTCCCGACGCCGCGAAGATCAACCCGCTAGTGGACAAGTACGCCGAGGAGAACGACGTCCACAACGAACCGCTCGAGTAGCAGAGGTCAGGAAGGCAGGAGATAGAGGCAGGGCCTGACGTCGCCCGGCAGCGGCGAAGACGCAACCTTCGCTACCCGGTAACGGCGTTCCCCGTTCTCGACCTCCGAGCCGACGAGCGGCACCTCGCCCTCCTGCTCGACGAGCCGGTAACCGGCGGGCGACCATACGAAGAGGAGATATCCACCTGTGCCGTTGGTGATCGCGGACACGATCCGATCGTAGCTACCGGCGCGCCGAGGAGGGAGGAAGCTCCACGCGTATCGAGGCCCCACGAGGCCAGCGCGCCTCCGAAGCGAAGCGGCCGTTCAGCGTCGCCGCCCTGTCCGCCAGCAGCTCGAGCACCGCGCTGCGGCGCTCGGGAGGCCCGTCGTCCGCGATCAACAGCTCTGCTCCCCCGCCTTCGAGCCCGCGCAGCCCAACATCGATGCGCGTGAGCGCGCCGCGCCGCACGGCCTGTTCGAGGGCGTCCCGAACGATCTGAAAGAGCCCCGTCTGCGCGTGCTCGCCGAGGCTGTCGCCGTGCTCGACGTCAAGGACGACCTCGACGCCACGACGGGAGGAAACGCGCCGTCCGAGCGCCTCGACCGCTGACGCGAACCCGAGCGCGCGGAGCGCGCGAGGCTCGAGATCCTCACACAGGGCACGCAGGTCCTGCCCCGCCTCCCGTGTGAGCGCGAGTCCACGGGTCAAGAGCTCCAAGGCGTCCTGCCGGTCTCCGTCCCTAAGGGCCGCGAGCGCGGAATCGACGATCTGCGTGATCGCCGCCACATGCTGCACCGGGCCGTCGTGGATCAACTCGGCGAGGCGCCGGCGTTCTTCTTGCTCGGCCAGGATCCGCTCGCCGACGAGTGCCCGCTCGGAGTCGGAGCTCAATCGATCATCGCCTCGCGAAGGGCGATGGCAACCGCCTGCGTGCGCGTGTCGGCCTCGAGCTTCGCAAGGATGTGGCGGACGTGGCTCTTGACGGTCTCCTGGCTGATGAAGAGCTTCGCCGCGACGTCGACGTTCGACATGCCGTCTGCGAGCAGTTGCAGGATCTCGCGCTCTCGCGGCGTTAGGACGTCCAGCTGGCCGCGACTGGCGATGAACTCGGCCATGAGCGCCGGGTCGACGAACGTGTCTCCTGCGGCAACTTTCTCGATGGCGCGAATGAGCGTCTCGTGGGGGGTCTCCTTGAGGATGTAGCCGCGCGCGCCCGACTCGAGTCCGCGTTGCATGAGCGAGCGCTCGCCGTAGGCGGTGAAGATGAGGACGGCGGTGCCCGGCATCTTCTCGAGGATCTGCTCCGTCGCCTCGAGCCCGTCCATGTCCGGCATGCGGAGATCCATGATCACCACGTCCGGGCGCCGGCGCTCGGTCAGCGTGACGGCGGACTTTCCGTCCGTCGCCTCGCCGATCACGCGAATGTGGGGGGAGCGGGAGAGCGCCAAACGGAGCCCCTCGCGGACGACCTCATGGTCGTCGGCGATCAGGCAGGTGATCTCATCGGCCACGCGGCCAGTCTACGAGGCGGTCCGGCCGGTTCCTCCCTCCCGGAAAGGGGGATATCTCGTCACGCCCAACTAGACAACAAGGCTGAGCTGTGCAGGCTCGCGTTCACGTGCGCGCTCGGTCCGCCGGTAGCGCTCCGAAAGCTGCGTGGCCCGAGCCGCCACGCGCACCCGCTCGCGAATCGGGGCGGCGATCGCGGACGGGAGGTAAGCGCGTTCCGCGAACAGCTCCTCGTACCGGGTCACGTGCTCGGGCCAGTCGCGCGCGAGCGCCGCCAGGAAGTGCTCGCGCACCGCGGGTCTCAGATGGACGGGCGCCGCCCAGACGCCTCGTGCTCCAGCGGCCTTTGCCGCGTGCACGACGGCGTCGAGCTGCTCCCGGCGGTCGGAGAGGCCGGGAAGGATGGGAGCGAGCCCGACCCCGACGTCCACTCCCGCCGAGGCGATGCGTCGCACCGCCTCGAGCCGGCTCGACGGCGGGGCGGTTCCCGGCTCCGTCGTCCTCCACACGCGCTCGTCGAGCGTCGGAATCGAGAAGGTGACGCTCACCTCGACTCGCTTCGAGGCCTCGAGCAGCACGTCGATGTCGCGGACGGCCAGTGGCCCCCGTGTGATGATCGAGAAGGGAGTCCAAGCCTTCTCGAGCTCGACGATGCATGCACGGGTGAGCCGAAACCGCCCTTCCGCGGGCTGGTACGGGTCGGTCGCGGTGCCGATCGCGACCTCGTCGCGCACCCAGGACCGCCGGGCGAGCTCGCGCGCAAGTACGTCGGCCACGTTCGTTTTCACTCGGATGGATCGCCCGTAGCGCTCGTCGGAAGGTCGGTCAGCCCGCCGCTCGAAGTTCCGCACGTAGCAGAACGTGCAGCGATGGACGCAGCCCATATAGGGGTTGAGCGACCAGCGGAAAGGCATGCCCCGGACCGGGTTGAGCGCCGATTTGCACGGCTCCATCCGGTACTCGACGCGCATGTGGTCAGTATAGAACGTATGTTCGTATGAGACCAGCGCTGTAGCGTTGCCCGCATGGCCGAGCCCGAGCTTCCCGGCGGAATCAGGCAGGTCACCCGTCCGCTGCCAACGCGGCCCGGGCACGTGCACGCGTACCTGCTGCCCGGTGAGGACGGGTGGACGATCGTCGACACCGGCATCGGTCTCCCGGACGCGAAAGAGAGCTGGCGGGCCGAGCTCGAGCGGGCAGGAGGACAGGTGGCGCGCATCTTCGTGACGCACTTCCACCCTGATCACGTCGGTGCGGCGGCGGATCTCCACGAGCTGACCGGCGCGCCCGTCTACCAGGGGACGCTCGACTACGCACAGTGCGAGCTTGTGTGGGGGAACCCGGCGTGGCCCGAGCGGCTCATCGACTGGTTTCGACTGCACGGGACCCCGGATGACGTGACCGAGGAGCTCGTGGGGCAGAGCTCCGTCTACCGTCCGTACATCCGCTACCAGCCGGATCCGATCCTCGTGCGCGCGGGGGAGTGGCTCGATGGCTGGGAGCTGGTGGCGGCTGCGGGGCACGCCGACGGGCAGCTTTGCCTGCTGAAGGACGGCGTCCTTCTAGCGGCGGATCACGTGCTCGAGCGGATCTCTCCGACCGTGGGCCTCTGGCCCGCCAGCCGTCCGGATCCGCTCGGCGACTATCTGGAGGCGCTCGACCGGACGGTCAAGATCGAACCGCGCATCGCGCTGCCCGGTCACGGCGAGCTCATCGCCGACCCGGCCGGTCGGGCGCGTGAGCTTCAAGAGCATCATCGGATCAGGCTCCAGGAAGCCGTGGCTGCATTCGGCCCGAAACCGTTGAGCGGCTACGAGCTTTCCCTCGTGCTCTGGGGCGACGTTCTGAAGCCTGCTGCGCGACGGTTTGCGGTCGCCGAGTCGCTCTCCCATGCGGAGCGGCTTGTACGGGTCGGCGCGGCCGTCCGTCACGAGGTCGACGGGGCTGTTTCCTATACTGCGGCCTGATCGTGGACGACGACGAGCTGCCGCCTAGTACCGGCGCCCGCGCGGGCTTCTCTCTAGTGGGGGCACTCCTGCCGACTTGAGCACGTCCCTGCGCATCGTCGTCATCTTCCTACTCGTGTTCGCGAACGCGATCTTCGTCGCGGCCGAATACGCGCTCGTGACCGCCCGCCGGAGCCGGCTCGAGGAGCGGGCAGTGAAGGGCGGGCTCGGGGCTCGAACGGCGCTTCGCCTGATGGACGACCCGGTGCGGTTCATCAGCACCGTGCAGATCGGGATCACGGTCTCCGCGATCCTCCTCGGCGCTATCGGCGAGCCGCTTCTCTCCGAGCTCATGGATCCACCGCTCTCGAACACCGTCGCGTTCCTGATCGCGTTCGCGATCCTGACGTACCTCTCCGTTGTCGTCGGCGAGCTCGTGCCGAAAGCGGTCGCGCTCCAGAAGGCGGAGCCGATCGCGGTCGCGCTCGCGGTTCCGCTCGACTGGATCGCGCGCTTCGCGCACCCGGTCGTCTGGGCGCTCCAGGTCTCAGCGAACGTCCTCCTCAAAGGTCTGCGGGTCAAGCCCGCCCCAACCGGGATGATCGCCTACACGCGCGAGGACATCCGGTACAGCGTCGCGGCTGCCGAGGACGTCGGCGAGCTGCACCAGGCCGAGGAAGAGATGCTCTACAAGGTCTTCGACTTCGCGTCGAAGGAGGTCTCGGCGGTCATGGTGCCGCGGCCCGAGGTGGTTGCGATCTCGGTGGACGTGACTCCCGAAGAGGCGCTGGCGACGATCCTCGACTCGCCGTACACGCGCTACCCGGTCTTCCGGGAGTCGCTCGATCACATCGTCGGCGTCCTACACGTGCGCGACCTGTTCGCGGCCATGCACGATCAAGGGATTGCCGCGGTCGAGCTGGAAGCGATCCTCAGGCCCGGATACGTCGTGCCGGAGACAAAGGATCTCGCCGCGCTCCTTGCGGACTTCAGGCGCAAGAAGCAGCACCAAGCGATCGTCGTCGACGAGTACGGGACGATGGCGGGGATCGTGACGCTCGAGGACATCCTCGAGGAGATCGTCGGCGAGATCGAGGACGAGTTCGATCTGCCCGACGAGTCGGTCGAGCGCGTCGACGAGAAGAGGATCCGCATCGACGGCACGTTCACCATCGACGACTTCAACGAGCAGTTCGCCACGGAGCTCGAGCAGGACGACTACCACACGATGGCGGGTCTCGTCTTCGGCACGCTTGGGCGCCAGCCTGAGGTCGGGGACTCGGTCGCAGTCAACGGTCTTCGCCTCGAGGTGCTCGAGGTCGACGGCTCCCGCATCGGACGTATCGAGATCGAGTTCGACGCCGAAGAGCAGCCTGCCGGTGCGCCAGAGGCCGCCTAGCTCCGTGCACCTGGCGTGAGCTCGGGCGCGCGCGCGGTCTTCAGCCACCGCGACTTCAGGCTCTACTGGATAGCGATATTCGCGGAGGGCTTCGGGCTCACGATGGCGCTCGTCGCCATCGGCTGGCAGGTCTACTCCGTTCGCGGGAACGCGCTCGACCTCGGCCTGGTGGGGCTGGCGGAGTTTCTCCCGCTCCTCCTGTTCGCGCTTCCCGCCGGGCAGCTCGCCGACCGCGTCTCGCGCCGGCGCCTGCTCGTCGTCATGGTCGTGCTGGACATCGTGATGCTCGGCGGGCTGCTCGTCGTCACCGTCTCGGGAGCGGACGAGGTCTGGCCCTTCTTCGCGCTCGCGTTCCTCTTCGGCACGAGCAGCGCCCTCGGTGCTCCGGCGGGCCGTGCGCTCACACCCTCGCTCGTGCCGGAGGAGTTGCTCGTCAGCGCGCTCGCGCAGCGCTCGATCGTGAACCAGATCTCGCTCGTGAGCGGGCCGGCGGTCGGCGGTCTCCTGTTCGCCGTGCGCGCTGAGCTCGTCTATGCGATCGCAATCGCTCTGGCGCTCGTCTCGCTGGTCTGCTTCCTCTCGTTGCGCACGGGACGGATGCCCGCGGCGGAAGGCGTCGAAGGTCTGAACGAGGTGCTCGCAGGCGTTCGCCACATCCGGCGCACGAACGTCCTGCTCGGCGCGATCTCCCTCGATCTCTTCGCGGTGCTCCTCGGTGGCGCGGTTGCCCTGCTGCCGATCTTCGCGAAGGACGTGCTCGAGGTAGGCCCGACGGGGCTCGGCCTCTTGCGCGCGGCCCCCGCGCTCGGCGCGTTCATCGCCGCGCTCTGGCTCGCGCGGCATCCGATCAGGCGGCGCGCGGGACCGACGCTCTTCCTCGTGGTCGCCTCGTTCGGTGTGTCGATGGTCGTCTTCGGCCTCTCGCGCGAGCTGTGGCTCTCGATGCTCGCGCTGGCATGCGGAGGCGCCGTGGACATGGTGAGCGTCGTGCTGCGCTCGACCATCCTCCCGCTCGTCACGCCGGATGAGTTGCGCGGGCGCGTGAACGCGGTCGAGATGGTCTTCATCAGCGGGTCGAACGAGCTCGGCGCCTTCGAGTCCGGAGTCGCAGCCGCGCTGGTGGGCGCGGTGCCTGCTGTCGTCGCTGGGGGTGTCGCGACGATCGTCATTGCGGGCCTGTGGTGGAAGCTCTTCCCGTCGCTCGCGAAGGTCGACCGTCTGGACGAGCTGCGGCCGGTCGCGCTCGAGCCTATGTGAAGCGTGACCCGAGGCTTCCTGCCTTCACCGGCGGGCGTCGGAGCGCAACCTCCCCGCCGGCACGCCACTGATCGAGGCATCGACCAGCTCCACTGGATGGAGCGCCGGAAGAGGTCTCTGCGCACGCCGAAGGGCGGCTGAGATCTGAACGAGACATCCAGGATTCGCGCTCGCGAATGCGGACGCGCCGGTCGCGAGCACCGCGGCGGCCTTGCGGTCGCCCAGGGAGCGGGCCGCGTCGGGTTGGACGATGTTGTAGATCCCGGCTGAGCCGCAGCACAGGTCCTGCTCGGCGGGCTCGACGATCTCGAGCCCGGGAATCCGCGTCAACGAGGGGAGCGCGGCGAGGGGGAGCCGTTGCGCGTGGCGCAGATGGCAGGAGTCCTGCAGCGCGACGGTGAGCGGCAGCGGGTGACGCGCTGCGCGCGGACCGAGCTGACCCAGCAACTCGCCGACGTCCTGAACCTTTGCCGAGAACGCCGCTGCGTCCTCGTCGCCAAGCAGCCAGCCGAGCTCTTTGAGATGCGAGCCGCAGCCCGAGGAGTTGACCACGACGACATCGACGTCCGTGAAGGCTCGGATCAGCTCGCGTGCGAACGCCTTGCCCTCGTCGAGCCGGCCGGCGTGCACCGAGAGCGCACCGCAGCAGCCCTGCGGTGGCGCCACGACCTCGAGCCCGTCCGCAGCGAGAACGCGGGCGGTCGCACGGTTGACGTCTGGGAACACAGCTGACTGGACGCAGCCGGTGAGCAACCCGACGCGCCCGCGCCGCGCTCCGACCGCAGGCGTGAGCTGGGGCACGCTGCCTCGGCCGCGCCAGCGCGGCGCCATCTCGACCAGGGGTCGAAAGCGCTTCGGCAGCGGCGTCACCTTCCCGAGCGGCGCGAGTCTGAGGGCGGCTCGCATCCGCCGCGGATGCGGCAGTACCCGGAACAGAAGCCCGCGCAGCAGCCGGTCGCCCGCCGGGCGTTGGTACTCCTGCTCGACGGCGTGGCGCGTCGATTCGATCAAGCGGTCGTAGCGGACGCCGGACGGGCACGAGCTGAGACACGCCATGCAGCCGAGGCACCGGTCGAAGTGGGTGGTCACCGTTGCATTCAGGGCCACAGTCCCGTCGAGCCGCGCGTCCATGAGATGGATGCGGCCGCGCGGCGAGTCCATCTCCTCACTCCAGAGGACGTAGGTCGGGCACGTCGGCAGGCAGAAGCCGCAGTGAACGCAGTCGGCGGTGAGCTCAGGGATCACTCTCGGAGCGTTCCCTTCGGGTCGAACGCACGGAGGATGCGCTCCTCGAGCCGATGCAGAGCTTCTGCGCTAGGCGGGCTTTGTGGCTCCGAGCTCGTTGGCTGAATGCCCGTTGCCGTGTACGCGACGCCGGCGCTCGGGCGAACGACAGCCTCGGGAAGCCGTTCGAGGATGTCGCGTAGCTCGCCCGGAGCGAAGCGCGTCGTGCGCCGTGCCTCTTGCTGGCGACGACGGCTCTCCGCCCAGATCTCCTCGTCGCCCTCGTTCCCGGCGACAAGCGCCTGCGCGGTCGCGACCTGCGCGTCCACCGCCGTCTCGGAGCCCTCGAAGCGCACGGCCACTCGACCCGGATGGAGGACGTCGAGTGCGCTTGGCTCAAGGCGCGACCCGAACAAAACGGCGACCGTTTCCGCTGCGTCGTCGGTGGCAACGACGAGTGTCCGCTGCGATTGCGGGAGCGGGTGCAGGCGGAAGCTCGCGCGCGCGATGAGGGCCAGCCGTCCGCGCGACCCGCAGACGAGCCGGCTCAGGTCGTAGCCGGCGACGTTCTTCACGACCTTGCCACCGGCGCTTGCGATAGTCCCATCCGCGAGCACGAGGGTCACACCGAGGACGAGATCTCGTGGCGCTCCAAAGCGGTGCCGGAGCGGTCCCGAGACGTTCTCGGAGAGAAGCGCGCCGATGGTCGGGTCGCCTGGAGGGTCGAGCGACAGGCGCTGACCCTCGAGCGCCAGGCCAGCGTTGAGCGCCGACAACCGTAGACCCGACTCGACGGTGCAGGTGAGGTCGCCGGCCTCGTGCTCCAGGACTCGGTCGAGCCCATCGGTCGTGACGTCCCGACCGATGCGGAGCCCGCGGCCCTCGTTGTTTGCCGCTTGCAGGACAGCTGCCGCTTCTTCGAGACTAGAGACGCTCGGCAACGCCGATCCTCTCGAGCGCATGCGCACGGTACGGACCGGGCACCTCACCGCAGAGCCTCGGCGTGGGTACGACCTTCCCGGGGTTGCACAGCCCTTCCGGATCGAAGGCATCGCGCAGGCGGGTGAAGACGGCGAGATCGCGCTCTGAGAACATCCGCGGCATCGAGCACGCTTTGTCCATGCCGACACCGTGCTCGCCGGTCAAGGAGCCGCCGACCTCGAGACACGCCTCGAGGATCGCCTCGGCGAGCTCCCGTGCGCGCTCGGTCTCGCCCTGCCCCGAGTCGTAGAGGACGAGCGGGTGCAGGTTGCCGTCTCCCGCGTGAAAGACGTTGCCGACGCGCAGCCCGTACTCCTCGGAGAGCTCCTCGATTCGCCTGAGCACCTCCGGGAGCTTCGTGCGCGGAACGACGCCGTCCTGGACGTAGTAGTCCGTCGCGATCCGGCCCATCGCGGCGAATGCCGACTTCCGGCCCTTCCAGAGCAGCGCGCGCGCCACCTCGTCCGCCGCGACGCGAAGCTCGAAGGCGCCGAACTCGAGACAGATGCGCTCGACCTCCGCGGCGTCCTCTTCGACCTGCGCCGCCACGCCGTCCAGCTCCACGAGCAGCACCGCACCGGCGCCGGCCGGGTATCCAGGTGCGGTCGACCTCTCGGCGGCCTCGATCGTGAGCCGATCCATCATCTCGATCGCGGACGGCAGGATCCCGGTCGACACGATTCCCGAGACGGCCGCGCCGGCGGCATCGGTCGTCTCGAAGCCTGCGAGCAGGGTGCGGACGGTCTCCGGCACCCGAAGGATCCGCAACGTCACCTCGGTGACGATGCCGAGCGTCCCCTCCGAGCCGACGACGACGCCGAGGAGATCCATTCCGTCCGGATCGAGCGCCTTCCCGCCGAGCTCGACGGTGTCGCCCTCGGGCAGCACGAGTGTCGCGCCGGTGACGTGGTGGACGGTGAACCCGTGCTTCAGACAGTGCGCGCCGCCGGAGTTCTCGGCCACGTTTCCGCCGATCGTGCACACCTGCTGGCTGGAAGGATCGGGCGCATAGAAGTACCCGTCAGCTGCCACGGCACGCGTTACGTCGAGGTTCGCGACGCCAGGCTGGACGACGATCCGCCCGCTCTCGAGGTCGATTTCGAGGATCTGGTTCATGCGCGTAAGCGAGATGACCGCACCGCCCGCCATGGGCGTCGCTCCGCCCGAGAGTCCCGTGCCCGCACCACGCGCGACAAACGGAACACGCGCGCCGTAGCAGGCTCGCACGACCGTTTGCACCTCCTCGGTCGTGCCGGGTAGCGCTACGAGCTGCGGCAGCGCGCGATGCCCGGTCAACCCGTCGCACTCGTAGACCCGAAGCTGCTCGGGCTCGGTGATCACATGCTGCTGGCCGAGCGCGCTTCGTAGCCCGTCGACGAACGAGGCGTCGATCCCCACGGCGTCCAACTCTACGGCGCCCAGAACGCGTCGAATGCGGCCGGGTCGCTCGGGAGCGCGAGCACCTCGTGCACGAGCCCGTTCTCGATCCGGAAGAGCAGAACCTGATCGAGCTCGAGCGTGCGCCCGTGCCGCGTGCCGCGGGCACGGTAGAGGGCGACGGCCCGCTCATCGCTCACCAGCACGTCGCGAAGCTCCGAGCTGTACGTGCCCTCGGTCTCCTTCGGCAAGCGGGCGAGAAAACGGAAGATCTCCTCGCGTCCGCGAGAGATTCCGGCCATGACGCCGGTGCCGCCCACCGTCCACACCGCGTCCTCTGCGAAGAGCCCGCGGAGCGCGAAGCCCTCCTTGCGCGCGAACGCCGAGAAGATCCCCCGTACGATCGCCTCGTTGTCAGCCGCTGTCACGCGTCTCCGCCCAGCGGTCGATGAGGCCCTCCACGTGACGACGTTGCGCGTTTGTGAACGGGATGAGAGCCACGACCCGCCGCGCCTCGCCCGGGTCGTCGCTGTCGACCGCCGCTTCGAGGTGCTCCCGCAGCGGGGTCGGCTGTTGGAGTTGCCGCCGGAGCCAGCGAAGCAGGCTCACCGCTGCTTGGTCGGTCATGCGCGGAACGCTATCGCCCCGCGGTGCCAAGCTCGCGATCGTGATAATGCACGCCGTGAAGGAGATCCTCCCCGAGATCGAGGCGTGGAAGAAGGCGGGTGAGAGGGTCGTCGTCGCCACGGTGGTGGCGACGCGACGGTCGGCGCCGAGGCCGATCGGCACGAGCCTCGCGATCTCCGAGTCGGGGAAGATGTGCGGGTCCGTCTCGGGCGGTTGCGTCGAGAGCGACGTGTTCGAGAACGCCCGGGAGGTGTTCCAGACCGGGGAGCCTAAGCTCCTGAGCTACGGCATCGACGACGATCTTGCGTTCAGCGTGGGTCTTCCGTGCGGCGGCGAGATCGACGTCTTCGTCGAGCCCCTCGAGTGACGCTGTTCGAACGGCTCTCCGCGCTCGCCGCGTCGGGCGATCGGGGCGTCCTCTTCACCGTCGTCGAGGGAGACGCCGCCGGCTCGAATGCACTTGTGCTCGAGGGAGGCGAGACGCTTGGATCGGCTCCTGAAGACGCGATCGGCCAAGCAGACGAGATCATCCGCCGAGGCCGAAACCGGTTGCTCGTGCTCGACGACGGAACGAAGGTCTTCGCCGAGGTCTACGGCCCTCCGCCGCGGCTCTTCGTCTACGGTGCGGTGGACACGGCGGAGGCGCTCTGCCGGGCCGCGAAGCATCTCGGCTGGAAGGCGATCGTGGGCGACGCGCGGGCGAAGTTCGCGACGAAAGAGCGGATCCCGTCGGCGGACGAGATCATCGTCGAGTGGCCCGACGAGGCTTTCGCGCACGTCGCGCCAGATCATCAGACCGCGATCGTGGTGTTGACGCACGACGACAAGTTCGACGAGCCGGCTCTGATCTGCGCGCTCGCAAGCGAGGCGTTCTACATCGGCGCCCTCGGCTCCCGGCGGAATCAGGAACGCCGGCGCGAGCGGTTGCTCGAAGCCGGGGTGGAGGAGGCGGCGCTCGAGCGGATCATGGGGCCGTGCGGGCTCGACATCGGCGCGGACACACAGGAGGAGACGGCGCTCTCGATCCTGGGCGAGATCCTGGCGGTGCGCGGACAGCGCGAGGGCGGCTTCCTGAAGCACGCCAAGAAGCGCATCCACGTCGAGGTGGAATGAGAGCGGTCGCGATCGTCACGGGCTCCGCCAGGGGGCTCGGGGAGGCGATCGCGAGGCGGCTTCACGCGGACGGCTACCGGGTTGCCCTCGCCGATATCGACAATGCGGGTGCAACTCGCATCGCAGGCGAGCTCGGCCCCGGCGCGCTCGCCGTCGAGCATGACATCCGCGACCTCGAATCCTGGGAGCACACACTCGAGCAGGTTCGCGGCGAGCTCGGAGACGACGTGCGCGCGCTCGTCAACAACGCTGCCCGGACCGAGGTGCGCTCGTTCTGGGAGATCGAGCCGGACGAGTGGGACGACGTTCTTGCGACGAACCTCAAAGGCACGTACCTCGGCTGCCGTGTCGTCGGCGCGTATCTGCGCGAACGCGGAGAGGGCGGCCGGATCGTCAACCTCGCGAGTGTGGCCGGACAGGCGAGCCGCGCGGTCACCGGTCTCCACTACGCGACTTCGAAAGCCGCGATCCTCGCGCTCACGCGCCATGCGGCAACCGAGCTCGCGCCGCACGGCGTGACCGTGAACGCCGTCGCCCCGGCAGCGATCGACGGGCCGATGGTCGCGTCCGTCCCGCCGGAGCGGATTCAGACCATGCTCCAGACGATCCCGGTCGGCCGTCTTGGCCGGCCCGAGGAGGTGGCCGCGCTCGTCGCATTTCTCCTCTCGGACGAGGCCGGCTTCACGACGGGCGCGACGTTCGACGTGAACGGCGGCATGTTGATGCGCTAGCGGCGCTCGATCATCGATGATCCTGCTGACCTCCCGGTCGCTGCGTATTAGAGTCGCGCGACTACATATTTGGCTGACGCGAAAGGGGGCACGGTGACGAGCACCGACACGGGCCTCGGCATCGAGGCGAAGTCCGACGCGATCTACGAGCTCGTCGAGGAGGGGACGTCGGTCGAGAAGCTCGCGACCGGGTTTACGTTTACCGAAGGGCCGATCTGGCACCCGACCGAGCACTACCTGCTCTTCTCGGACATGCCGGGCGACGTCCGCCGCAAGTACACACCCGACGGCACCGTGGTCGAGGTCAGGAACTTCTCGAACAAGTGCAACGGGATGACGTACGACGCCGAACTCAACCTGCTCGTTTGCGAGCACGTCACGAGCTCACTCGTGCGAGAGAGCCCGGACGGGGCGCGCGAGATCATCGCGCAGGAGTACGAGGGCGAGGAGCTCAACAGTCCGAATGACGTCTGCGTCCACTCGAGCGGCGCGATCTACTTCTCGGATCCCTGGTACGGCCGCTTCCCAGGTTTCGGACATCCGCGCAAGCGGCGCCTCGGGTTCCAGGGCGCATACCGGATCGCCCCTGGCGGCGGCGATCCAGTGCTCATCGTCGAGAAGGACGAGTATGAGATGCCGAACGGCATCTGCTTCTCGCCGGACGAGTCGCTCTTCTACATCAACGACACGCCTGGCGCGTACATCAAGGTCTACGACGCGGCGTCCGACGGGTCCATCTCGAACGGCCGCATGTTCTTCGAGGGCGTCGGCTCTGGCGTCATCGAGGAAGGCATTCCAGACGGGATGAAGTGCGACGAGAAGGGCAACATCTGGGTCACAGGGCCCGGCGGCATCTGGATCATCTCCCCCGCCGGTGAGCACCTCGGGACGATCCTCGTGCCGGAGAACACGGGCAACCTCACCTGGGGTGGCGAGGACTGGCACACGGTGTACATCCCCAGCTCGACCTCGCTGTACTCGATTCGAACCGTAGTCGGCCCGCGCCGCGAGCCGTACATGGGCTAAGGAGGAGAGGATGAACGACGAAGCTCTGAGCCTGGATGCGCGCCGCTGCGTGCTCATCATCCAGGACATGCAGAACGACGTGATGATGGAGGGTGGAGCCTGGGCCGAGACCGGCGCGCCGGAGCATGCGAAGGAGCAGAACGTCGTCGAGAACATTGCCGCGCTTGCCGAGACCTGCCGCACCAAGGAGATCCCGGTGATCCACGTGTGGTACATCGTCGAGGACGGCGCGCCCGGCCTGAAGCTAAACGCGGGGCTCTTTCAGGGCGTGAAGGACACGGGCGGTCTCGTTCGCGGCTCCTGGGGCGCCGCCCCGGCGGAGGGTCTGGAGCCGAAGGACGGCGACCTCATCGTCGAGAAGATGCGCATGAACGCCTGGGAGGGGACGAGGCTGGAGAGCCTGCTCAAGGGTCTCAGCCGCGACACGGTCATTGTGACCGGCGCCTGGACGAACATGTCTGTCGAGCACACGGCGCGCACCGGCGCGGACAAGGGCTATTACATGGTCGTGCCCGAGGACGGGTGTTCGACGATGAACGCCGACTGGCACAACGCGTCGATCAACTATGCGCTCCAGAACGTCTCGACGGTGACGACGTGCGGCGCCGTGACCGAGGCGCTCGCGGGCGTGCCGGCCGGCGTCTGAGGTCGACGAACGGGTGACCGCCGGCATGGTCGGCGGTCACCAGGCACCGGCATGAGCGTCGAGCACGTCGAGCGGCTCCGCGTCGCCTGGGTCGACACCGACGCGGGCGGTCGGATTCACTTTTCGAACGCGTTCCGCTGGGCGGAAGTCGCGGAGGTCGGTCTCGTGCGTGACGTGCTCTCGATCGAGGAGTGGGGCGACTTCCCGCGGAAGCACGTGCACGCCGAGTTCCTGAAGGTGCTCCGCTTCGAGGATGAGATTGAGGTGCGGCTCCGCGTCGACCGGCTCGGGACGACCTCGATCACGTATGCGTGGACGATCTCGAAGGACGGGGAGCCCTACGTCCGCGGCGGTCACACGGTCGTCCACGTGGACGCCGACGGCCGGCCGACGCCCCTTCCCGACCGCATCCGCGTGGCGCTCTCCGGCTAGCCGCCCTCGGCCGTCCAGCGCTCGAAGTAGTCCTCGCGCACGGGAGCGAACACGTCAAGGACGAGCGCGCCCTCGGGGCCGCAATACGCCGAGTGCTCCACGCCGCCGGGGAGCACGTAGGCCTCGAGCGGGCCGAGCTCGTGCGCCTCGCCTTCGACGACGAGCGCCTGCATTCCCTCGAGTACGAGGCCGAGTTGCTCGTGCGGGTGGCTGTGCAGCGGCACCGTCGCACCTGGCTCGAAGCGGATGAGATTCAGCATCGCGCCCTCGCCGAAGAGCGGCCGGCCGGACACGCCCGCAGCGAGCTCGAATGCGCGAACGGCATCGAGTCGGACGAACTGCGCTCCCATACGCTCGATTATCGTTGGCTCGTGACCGCCGTCGAGCTGCCACTCCTCCGACGCCAGGGCTACGTCGACGGAAATTGGGTCGACGCGGACTCGGGCGCGACGTTCGCCATCACGAACCCCGCGACGGGCGAGGACGTTGCGTGGGTCCCGAGGATGGGCGCGGAGGAGACTCGGCGCGCGCTCGCTGCGGCTGAGCGCGCCCTCCCGCAATGGAAGCAGCGGCCTGCGAGGGAGCGCGCGCAAGTCCTCCGCCGGCTCTCGGATCTCATGCTCGAGCACGAGGACGACCTCGCCCGGCTCATGGTCACGGAGCAGGGAAAGCCGCTCGCGGAAGCGCGCGTCGAGGTCGCCTACGCAGCGTCGTTCTACGAGTGGTTCGGCGAGGAGGCGAAACGTGTCTATGGCGACACGGTCCCCTCGCCATGGCTCGACAAGCGAATTCTCGTGACGAAGGAGGCCGTCGGGGTCACCGTTGGCATCACGCCTTGGAACTTCCCGGCGGCGATGCCCGCTCGTAAGTCCGCTCCCGCCCTCGCCGCCGGCTGCACGATGGTGCTGAAGCCCGCCGAGCAGACTCCGCTTTCGGCTCTCGCGATCGCGGCGCTCGCCGAAGAGGCCGGCGTGCCGCCCGGCGTGTTCTCGATCGTGACCGGTGCCGCCGAAGACGCGCCCGCGATCGGCGAGGAGATGACGTCGAGCGCGCTCGTCCGCAAGCTCGGTTTCACAGGATCGACCGAGGTTGGGAAGCTGCTGATGGCGCAGTGCGCGTCCGGGCTCAAGCGCGTCTCGCTCGAGCTCGGCGGAAACGCACCGTTCATCGTGTTCGACGACGCGGACCTCGACGAGGCGGTCGCGGGGGCACTGCTCTGCAAGTTTCGAAACTCAGGCCAGACGTGCATCTCGGCGAACCGCATGCTCGTGCAGGACGGGATCTACGACGCGTTCCTCGAGCGGTTCACCGACGCGGTGCGCGGCTTGAAGGTCGCGCACGGCTTCGCGCCGGAGGTCAACGTCGGCCCGCTCATCGACGAGCCCGCGCTCGAGAAGGTCGAGCGCCACGTGGCGAACGCGCTCGACGGCGGTGCCGAGCTGCTCGTCGGCGGCGCGAGGATCGAGGGACAGTTCTTCCAGCCGTCGGTGCTCGTGGACGTCACGGCAAGCATGGCGATGAGCTCCGAGGAGACGTTCGGCCCGGTCGCAGGCATGGCGCGATTCTCGACCGAGGAGGAGGCCATCCGGATCGCGAACGACACGCCGTACGGGCTCGCCGCGTACTTCTACTCCCAGGGTCTCGCCCGGGTCACGCGCGTGGCCGAGGCGCTCGAGTACGGGATCCTGGGGATCAACACCGGGCTCATCTCGACGGAGGTCGCTCCCTTCGGCGGCATGAAGGAGTCGGGCATCGGCCGCGAGGGATCCTCGTATGGGATCGACGAGTGGCTGGAGCTGAAGTACTGGGCGGTGGGTGGGATGAAGCCGTGATCGTCGAGCAGCGCGACTACCACGTCTACACCGGGAAGCTTCCTGAGCTCGTCCAGCTCTATGAGGCGGTGGGCATTCCGCTCCAGGAGGAGATCCTTGGCGGGCTCGTGGGAGCGTTCACGACTGACGTCGGGGCGCTCTCGACGTACACGACACTCTGGCGCTACGCCTCGCACGCGGAGCGCGAGGAGAAGCGCGCGCGCCTCCAGACCGACGAGCGCTGGAAGACGTTCCTCGCACAGGTGCAGCCGCTCATGCACACGCAGCAGAACCGGATCCTCGTTCCGACCTCCTTCTCGCCGCTGCGCTGATGGGTCAGTTGGACGGCAAGGTCGCGATCGTCACGGGCGCGGCTCAGGGGATCGGGCGGGCGATCGCGGAGGGGCTCGCGCGCGAGGGTGCCGATGTCGTCGTCGCCGATCTCAACCCGCCGGAGGACGGCATTCGCGCGGACGTCTCGTCCGAGGAGGACGTGGCGCGGATGGTCGAAGAAACGCTCAAGCGCCACGGGCGCGTCGACATCCTCGTGAA
>Ga0136633_1001062_pt1 | contig 20424 bp, 20 predicted proteins | sample AntDrymeUQ832206_2_FD_105494 | JGI IMG/M metagenome (GOLD analysis project Ga0136633, IMG submission 105494) | Polar desert sand microbial communities from Dry Valleys, Antarctica - metaG UQ83 (22.06) | ecosystem: Environmental > Terrestrial > Soil > Desert | place: Antarctica: Dry Valley...
CAAGATCCGGCTCATCAACCACCGCGGCTACGGCCACCACTCCGCCGCAGCTCTGATCTCGATGATCTATCTCTGCTGTGGCGGGATCACCGTCCAGCTACCCACAGAAAGGTGAGGAGAACCGTATTTACGGGGAGGTGCACTAAGGCCCCCAGGCGAGCTAGGTTGCGACATCCGCTGATGGAGCGGCCGGAGCAGGCCCGGCGATCTTTCCGCGCTCAGCAGCTCTGAGCGCTCCTCTGCGCGTAAAGATCCTTCTGGAGGGTTTGAGGAACCAAAATCTAGCGCCTGTACATGCCCGACGGGTAGGTGCCCAGCAGGCGCGTGAAAGTCGCGTGTTCGGATACCTTCGAGAGCGCCTCCACCATAGCGGGCTCGCCGGCCGGGGCCTCGACGTCCACATAGAAGACGTACTCCCACGGGCGCCCCGCACGAGGCCGTGATTCGAGCTTGTTCAGGCTGAGATGGCGATCGGCAAACGCCCCCAGGCAGCGAGCGAGCGAGCCGGCGACGTGGCCCACGCCGAACACGAGCGAGGACTTGTTGGGCTCCGCCAGGGGTGTTGGATCGCGCGACAAGGCCCCGAAGCGCGTGTAGTTGTCGGGATATGTCTGGATGCGTTCGGCCAGCACCACCAGGCCGTAGAGAGAAGCGGCCCTGCGCGAGGCGATGGCGCCGGTCCGTTCGAGCTTTTCGTCGTTGATGCGCTTGGCCGCCCCGGCGGTGTCGTACTCGGCTCGGATGGAGATGTTGAGCGCTGTCAAGAACTCCTCGCATTGCGAGATCGCCTGAGGATGCGAAACGACCTCGGCGAGATCATCGATTACGACGCCCGGAAGCGCGAGCAAACAGTGGTCGACTCGTACGACGGTCTCGCCAACGACGTGCAGTCCGTGCTTGAGAAATAGATCGTAGGTCTCGTTGATACTGCCGGCCTGTGAGTTGTCCATGGGAACCAGGCCCAGATCGGCGCGGCCCACCTCGACCGCCTCGAAGACCTTGCGGATTGAGGACAGCGGCACGTGAGTGGCGTCGGGGAACAGGGCCTGGGCACCCTCCTCGGAATAGGCCCCGATCTCTCCCTGATAGGCGACGATGGTCACAACACAGCCCGCTCAACGCGGCCGTTGCTACGAGCGAGAATCGAGCGGCCACGCTCGATGCCGGTGGCGGCGGTCTCACACAGCGCCTCGAACGAGGCCTCGAGGATGTTGGACGACGTTCGTTCCGCCGCCCACCGCCCAAGCTCGTCGGCCGCCTCAACCAGCACATTCACCTGGGCGCCGGTGCCGTCGGCGGCGTCCACCACGGACACGCGGTAGTCGGACAGCCGCACTCCCTCGATCTCGGGGAAACGCTCCTCGAGACATAAACGCAATGCGTTGTCGAGTGCGTGCACCGGCCCCACGCCGGTGGCGGCTCGCCGTACGAAGGCCTTCGCCACCTCCACTTCCACGATGGCCTGCACACGCTCGCCCTCGCGAGTCGAACGCTCGCTGACGACCTTGTAGCCGCAAACCTTGAAATAGTGCTGATGTGTCATTGGCCGTCCCTCGATATCGTTACCGGCTCCTTGTTCAAAGCTTCGATCAACATCTGCGCAGCTCGAACGGCGGCGGTGGAGTCTGCTTTGCCCGTTCCCGCGATGTCGGGGGCCGAGCCATGCACGGGCTCGAACAAGCCGATGCATCTGCTGGGTCTTGTGGCGGGCTCGGGATGAAGGTTGGCGCTCGCAGCGCTGCCCAGCCCTCCCGATAACCCGGCGGCCAGATCCGAAAGCAGGTCTCCGAAGAGGTTGTCTGTCAACACCACATCGAAACGCTCCGGCTCCATCACGAGCAGGTACGCGGCCGCGTCGGCGTGCTGATAGCTGAGTGGAACCTCGTAAAAGTCCCGTGAAACGTCTTTCACGACCTCCGACCATAGCGAGCCGGCGTGGACGAGAACGTTCGTCTTGTGAACCCAGGTCAAGCGGCTGCCGCCGCGCGCCGCGAGCTCGAACGCATAGCGCGCGCAACGCTCGATCGCCGCTCTCGTATTGACACTGGTCTCTGTCGCTGTGTTCGGCTCCCGGCTCCCAACGCCAGAGTAGGGACCCTCGGTATTCTCGCGCACGAAGGTCACGCCCAGCTCGGGGAAGGGTCGCAGGTTGACATAGAGGTCGAGTTCCTTGCGCAGCCTGAGCAGCACGCCTCGCTCGAGCACTCCATCGGGAACTCGCGGATCACCGATGGCACCGAACAGCAGGGCGTCCGACTCCCTGATCGTGGCGAGGTCCTCATCCTCTAGTAACCGGCCGGTGGACAGATAACGCTCTGCCCCCACCCCGAGCATCTCGAGCTCGAAGTCGTCCGGTAGCTCGCGCAGAGCAACCTCGATGACTTCGGGTCCGATGCCGTCTCCGGCCACTACCGAGACCCGCCTTGTGGCCACCGGCTTCAACCCCGCAACGGCGCCATCTGCCGGTGCGAGACAGCGACAAGACGATTGACCGCGGAGAGGTAGGCGCGCGCCGAGGCTTCGACCACATCGGTGGACACCCCCCGGCCCGTTGCCCTTCTCACGGGAACGTCGTCAGTGCCGCCAGAAGCAAGCACTATGGTCACATCACCGAGCGCATCGATGCCTCCGGTGACGCTCGACACGTTGAAGGACTCGAGCCGCGCTTCGACGCCGGTGGCGCGTTGAATGGCGCCGCAGGCGGCATCGATCATGCCGTCGCCTATCGCCGACTCGTCGATGATCGCATCCGCGCGCCGCAGTCGGACCGTGGCTGTTGGGGACATATGCGTCCCGCCCGCAACCTGAATCGAGATCATCTCGTACTCTTCCGCATCGGATGACAGCTCATCCGCCACGATGGCTTCGAGGTCGATGTCGGTGATCCGGATCTTGCGGTCGGCGAGCGACTTGAAGCGCTCGAAGGCTTTTTGGATCTCTGCCTTGTCGAGATGGAAGCCCATTTCCTCGAGCGCGTTGGCGAACGCGTGGCGCCCCGAATGCTTCCCGAGCACGATGCGCGAGCCCTCAAGCCCGACATCGACCGGATCCATGATCTCGTATGTGGTCCGTTCGACCATCACACCGTGCTGGTGGATGCCCGCCTCGTGAGCGAAGGCGTTGGCGCCGACGATCGCTTTATTGGGGGGCACTGCGTAGCCTGTGAGCATAGACACCAGGCGCGAGGTGCGAGCGATCTCCCTCGTGTTGACGGCGGTATCGAAACCGCCCACCGACTGACGCGTGCGCATCGCCATCACGACTTCCTCTAGCGAGCAGTTGCCGGCCCGCTCGCCTATGCCGTTAACAGCGACCTCGATCTGGCGGGCTCCCGCCTCCACTCCCGCCAGCGCATTGGCTACGGCAAGTCCCAGGTCGTCATGGGTATGGACGCTCCAAGTCACCTCATCTGAGACCTCTGCGGCGAGATAACGCAGAAGCTCCGCGAACTCGGCAGGAAGCGTATAGCCCACGGTGTCGGGCAGGTTCAGAGTCGTTGCGCCCGCGCGAGCAGTGGCCCTGTAGACCTCGACCAAGAAGGCCGGGTCGCTGCGGGTCGCGTCCTCGCACGAGAACTCGACGTCGTCGACGTGGGAGCGCGCCCGCTCCACACCGCGCGTCGCCGCCTCGAGGACCTCGGCCGCAGACATACGCAGCTTGTGCTTCATATGGATCTCGCTGGTCGCGATAAAGGTGTGGATTCGAGCTCTCTGTGCACTGCCCACGGCCTCCGCCGCCCGGTCGATATCGCGCGGGTCGACCCGCGCCAGCCCCGCAATGATCGGGCCCTTGACCTGAGAAGCGATCGCCTTGACTGCTTCGGTCTCACCGTCGGAGGCAATCGGGAAGCCTGCTTCAATGATGTCTACCCCCAGGCGAGAAAGTTGCTCGGCGATCTCGACCTTCTCCCTCAAGTTCAGAGAGATGCCGGGGGACTGCTCGCCGTCTCTAAGAGTCGTATCGAAGATGCGTACGTTGTGAAGGCTCAATCCGGCGGGCGCGGGCCCGTTGGCTACATCGCCCTCCTCTACATCGCCGGCGGTTACTTCCGTTTCATCCACGACATCATCTCCCTGAGGCGAGCCCCGACCTCTTCGATCGGGTGCTGTGTCTGGCGGCGCCGTTCGGCGTCGAGTACCGGGGTGCCGGCGCGGTTCTCGAGCACCCATTCACGGGCGAAGGCACCGGATCGCACGTCCTCGAGTATTTTTCTCATGGCAAGTTCGACCTCGGGCCCGATGATCTCCTTGCCGCGCGTCAAGTCACCGTATTCGGCGGTATCCGAGATCGCGTCGCGCATGCCGGCGAAGCCGCCCTCATAGAGCAGGTCGACGATCAGCTTGAGCTCGTGCATACACTCGAAGTACGCGATCTCGGGCTGATAACCGGCCTCGACGAGAGTCTCGAAGCCGGCCTGAATAAGTCGTGACGTCCCGCCGCACAACACCGCCTGCTCGCCGAACAGATCGGTCTCGGTCTCTTCTGCAAACGTCGTCTCGAGCACTCCGGCACGCGCACAGCCAAGTCCGCGCGCATATGCAAGTGCCCTGGACATGGCTTCCCCGGTGGCGTCCTGGTGAATCGCCACGAGTGCAGGAGTGCCGCTGTTCTCTTCATAGGTCCTGCGCACCAGGGGGCCGGGAGCCTTGGGTGCGACCATCGACACGTCGATGGAGTCGGGCGGGCGGATCTGGCCGAAGTGAATGTTGAAACCGTGCGCGAACAGCAAAGTCGCTCCCGACTTGAGGTTGTTCTCGACCGCGTCGCGATACACCGCCGCCTGATGCTGATCGGGCACCAGCATCGCCACGAGATCGGCATCGGCACAGGCTTCGTGGACGCTTGCCACTGAAAGCCCGTCGCCTTCCGCCCGAGTCCACGAAGGCGAGTCCTTGCGCAGGCCGACCGCCACGTCCACGCCGGAATCGAGAAGGTTGAGCGCATGTGCCCTTCCCTGAGACCCGTAGCCGAGGACCGTGACGTGCTTTCCTTCGAGCGGCGCGCCCGGGGCTTCGTTCTCGTAGAAGATGCGAGCTGACATTGGATGCTCCCCTTTCCTTGGAACGCCGGCAGCGCCGACGTCCGAAATGCGGCTCTCTCTTGAGAGACTCTTACTAAGAGGCTTCTTGGACCGGGACGGGCCTGAGCACACCGGCCCGCAGTCCCCTGGCGCCACGTCCCAGCGCGACCCTGCCGGTGCGCGCCATCTCGATGATCCCGAAGGGACTCAGCAGTTGCAGCAACGCCTCGATCTTCTCGGGCGTGCCGGTGGCCTCCACGACGATGGATTCGGGGTCGACATCGATCACCTTGGCTCTGAAGATCTCGACCATCTCGAGCACCTCGGCACGACGGCCCGCACCAGCGCCCACCTTGATCAGAGCGAGCTCGCGCTCGACCGATGCGTTATGCGGCAGCTCCGCGATGCGGAGCACGTTGATGAGCTTGTGCAGCTGCTTGGTGACATGCTCAAGCGGTTTGTTGTCCACGGAGACGACGATAGTCATGCGTGAGACCGCAGGATCTTCCGTCTCCCCCACTGCAAGCGAGTCGATGTTGAAGCCGCGCCGGGCAAACAATCCCGAGATACGGGCGAGCACGCCCGGCTTGTTCTCAACCAGCACGGACAATGTCTGGCTGGCGGTGTTCACGCCGTCCTCCTGATATCGGCATCGCCGGCGTCCGGTTCATCGGGGGAGGAGGGGCCGAGGATGATGTCGTCGTTGGACGCGCCGGCCGGAACCATCGGAAAGCACATCTCAGACGAGTCCACTCGAAAGTCGATTACGCAGGGACGATCGTCGACACCCAGGGCCTTGTCGATGATCGTTTCCACCTCCTCGGGCCTCGTAGCCCGCAGTCCGACCGCGCCGTAGGCCTCCGCCAGCTTTGCGTAATCGGGCACCTCCTGGGGCAGGTGCACCTCCGAGTAGCGCTCGTCGTAGAAGAGCTCCTGCCACTGCCTGACCATGCCAAGGTAGGCGTTGTTCAAGATGGCGACGATGAACGGCGTGTGGTTGAGAGTCGCGGTGGCAAGCTCCTGCGCAGTCATCTGGAAGCATCCGTCGCCATCAATGGCGACCACGCGTTCGTCGGGACGACCCACCTTCGCACCGAGGGCCGCGGGGACGGCGAAGCCCATCGTCCCGAGCCCTCCCGAGGTAACCCATGAGTAGGGCCGGTTGCAGGACATGATTTGGGAGGCCCACATCTGGTGCTGTCCCACTCCGGTCACGACGACCGCCTCGCCCTTCAACGCCTGATTGAAGAGGTCGACGACGAACTGTGGCTTGATCGGCCCGTCATCTTCTTGCCTGTAGGCGATCGGATAGTCGCGGCTCCACGACGACACCAGCTCGTGCCATGCATTGAGATCAGGCCGCCCGTCCACCGACATGTTCTCGACTACCGCTCTGCTCAGCTCGACAATCACGCTGCGCGCGTCCCCCACGATGGGAACATCCGCGGCCCGATTCTTTCCAATCTCGGCGGGGTCGATGTCGGCATGGATGATCTTGGCCTCGGGAGCGAACCCTTGGAGGTTACCGGTAACGCGGTCGTCGAAGCGGGCACCGACGTTTATGAGCAGATCCGATCTCTGCATCGCGGTCACCGCCGCATAGGAGCCATGCATGCCGGGCATTCCCAGGCAGAGGGGGTGGTTGTCCGGAAACGCGCCGCGCGCCATCAGTGTTGTGACAACCGGAGCACCTATCGCCTCCGCCAAGTGAAGGAGCTCTTCGGCGGCGCGCGCCTTGAGAACTCCTCCGCCGACGTAGAGGACCGGACGGCGAGACTCATTGATGAGCCGCGCCGCGCCCCTGATCTGACGAGCGTTGGGCTGAACGATAGGTCGATAGCCGGGCAGGTTGATTGAAGACGGCCACTTGAACTCGGTCTGCGACTGCAGAACGTCTTTGGGTATGTCTACGAGCACCGGACCAGGGCGGCCGGTCGAGGCGATGTGAAATGCCTCCGCAATGACCTCGGGAATCTCATCGGCATCCATCACCTTGTAGTTGTGCTTGGTGATGGGCAGGGTGATGCCGCAGATGTCGGCCTCCTGGAAGGCGTCGTTGCCGATCACGGCGCGCGGCACCTGACCGGTCACCGCTACCACCGGAACCGAGTCCATGAACGCATCCGCCAGCGGAGTGACCAGATTGGTTGCGCCGGGCCCCGACGTCGCCATGCACACACCGACCTTGCCGGTGACGTGTGCGTAGCCCTCGGCGGCGTGCCCGGCCCCCTGCTCGTGCCGCATGAGGATGTGGCGAATCGAGGATTCCAGAAGCGGGTCGTAGGCGGGCAGAATCGCCCCTCCGGGGATCCCGAAGATGACCTCGCACCCTACGCTCTCCAGCGAGCGCACGAGCGCTTGAGCGCCGGTTGTCATCGTCTACCCCTCTTTGCCTGGATGCGGATACGAGTCATGGCCGGCCCCCGTCTTTCACGCGGTAGGAGTAGGCCGCGAGGTTGTATAGCGCCCGCCAGAAAGCCTCTTGCGAGCTGTCGCGCCGCTCGACTGCGATTTCCTCCGAGCCGAGCAGCCCGGTCAGAAAAGAGTCCTCGGTCTGGAAGTAGTGCTCGAACCAGGACCGGCGGCCTTCATCGGCGAGCTCGAGCCGGACCGCCCCGGGCGCAGTCCATTCGGCGCTCCCGACGTAGTCCCGATCGTAGATCTGCACCTTCATCGCTCTCTCCTTATTTCTAGTCCGGTCAATCAACGATTTGCGGCCACCAAAAAACCCCCCGGGTATCGGAGGGTTTGCGCACGTCTCTGCGGCCCAGGGAGGGCCGAAGACGCGCGCTAGGTAATAAGTACGAGATTGATGAGGAATAGGCGGCCCAGGGCGCGCGCGGCCCCCAGATTGAGGGCGCGGTGTTCGTGTCGGTTCATTAGCGCCAAAGTATGGGGCACGAATTGAAGGATGTCAAACTCGGGCCGCCGTTGGGCTCAGAGGTCCCCCGTCAACACCTCCAGCGCCTCGGAAGCTCGGTGTCCCGCCGGCACCAGATGAGCGATCAGCGGCGAGGTGACCAGCGAGACGTCATCGTTGAGGAAGCTGTGGCCGGGCCACTCCGTGAGACGCCGCAGCAGCTCGATCGCCTCGCCCGGCGTCACCGCGTGAACAACGGCTCTCGCGTTAGACGAAACACGTACGAAACCGCTCTCGGTGAGGGGGCACGTCGCCCAGCGCCGCGGCTCGATTCCTGCTCGAACCACCACCGAGCGGGGACGTGGTGGACGTGATTCGGCCACGCCACTGCCACCAAGATGTTGATGTCGGCAAGGGCGGTCATCAATCGTCGAGGGCGCGGCGCACGGTGTCGGGCGTGATGACCTCGGCCCCCGGAGGTACTGCGAACAGCGGTGGCCCCTCGTCTCGCACCCGGGCGGGGTTGGCGGCTCACGGTTGACAGTGATCGTCCGCCTCGGCCCCAACCGCCCGGAGCGTTCTACCTGTATCGTCGGTCGTGCCGGGCCGATCCCACTCACACGACTCAACCAAGGAGCACCAATGAGCGACCCCTACTCGGAGCCCTCCGACCCCGCCAAGCGCATCAGCAGCCGGCTCACCGACGGAACCGACCGGGCCGGGGCCCGCGCGATGCTGAAGGCGGTCGGCTTCTCGGACCAGGACCTGGCGAAGCCGATCATCGGCGTGGCGACCACCTGGCTCGAGACCATGCCGTGCAACCTCAACCAGCGGGAGCTGGCGGCTCAGGTCAAGGCCGGGATCAGGGCAGCCGGGGGGACACCGATGGAGTTCAACACGATCTCTGTTTCTGACGGCGTGTCGATGGGGACCGAGGGGATGCGTGCCTCGCTCATCAGCCGGGAGGTGATAGCGGACTCGATCGAGCTCGTCGCACGCGGACATCTCTTCGACGGGCTTGTGTGCCTGGTGGGCTGTGACAAGACCATTCCGGGAGCGGTCATGGCTCTGTGCCGGCTCGACATTCCCGGCTTCGTCCTCTACTCGGGCTCGATCGCTCCGGGACGTTGGCGGGGCAAAGATGTGACGCTGCAAGATGTCTTCGAGGCAGTCGGCCGCCACGCCGCCGGAAAGCTCTCGGCAGAGGATCTGCATTCCCTCGAGAACGTCGCCTGTCCCGGAGCGGGCGCCTGCGGCGGACACTTCACTGCGAACACGATGGCGACTGCGGTCGAGTTCCTGGGCATCACACCGGCCGGTCTCGGCGACATTCCGGCTACCGCGCCGGGCAAGAAGGCGGCCGCGGAGCAGGCGGGCAAGATCGCAGTCGAGGTAACTCGCAAGAACGTACGGCCGTCGCAGATCATCACCCGGGCCGCACTGGAGAACGCCATCACATCGGTGGCCGGAACGGGAGGCTCGACCAACGGAGTCCTTCATATGTTGGCGATTGCACGCGAGCTGGGGATCGAGCTCTCGATTGACGACTTCGATGTGATCGCCGCCCGCACCCCGATCGTCGCCGACCTCAAGCCCGGAGGGAGGTTCACCGCCGTGGACATGTACGAGGCCGGCGGGATGGCGCTGGTGGCGCGGGAGCTGGACAGAGCGGGGCTGCTCCATTCCGATGCGGTCACGGTCGACGGCCGCACGCTCGGAGAGATCGCGTCGGGTGCGCGCGAGACCGTCGGCCAAGAGGTCGTGGTCCCGGCGGATCGGCCCCTCAAGAAAAGCGGCGGCCTAGCGATCCTGCGCGGCAACCTCGCCCCCGAAGGGTGCGTGGTCAAGCTCGCCGGCCACGAGCGGCTCTTCCACCGCGGACCGGCGCGCGTCTTCGACTCCGAGGAAGACTGCTTCGAGGCGGTCAAGCAGAGTCTGATCTCGAGCGGTGACGTCGTCGTGATCCGCTACGAGGGCCCGGCCGGCGGCCCAGGCATGCGAGAGATGCTCGCCGTCACCGCGGCCCTCGTGGGAGAGGACCTGGACGATTCGGTGGCGCTGATCACCGACGGGCGCTTCTCGGGCGCCACTCACGGGCTGATGGTCGGCCACATTGCGCCCGAGGCGGCCCACGGAGGTCCCATCGCGGCCCTCGAAGACGGCGATGTAATCGAGATCGACGTCGACGCTAGAGAGCTGCGCGTGAACCTGTCTGACGAAGCGATCGGCAAGCGTCTGGCGGACTGGAATCCGCCGGCCCCCCGCTACACAAGCGGCGTGTTCGCCAAGTACGCGCAGACCGTGGCCTCAGCCTCCGAGGGGGCGATAACGAACCCGGGAGCGATGACGCGGGAGGTTTGACCGCATTCTGGGGCAACCTTGTGGCCGTGACCACCTGTGGGGGTGGTTGGGGGGCGCAGAGTCCGGAGCCGGAGCCTAGGCAAGAATCTCTTGGGACAAGCCCTCCGGGCTACTTCGCATGGATCTCTCGGCTATGCCCGCAATCAACAGAGTCATCGTCAAGCTACCCGTGACGATTGCGAGTCTCACCCATTCTGAGGATCCGTTGCCTCATTTGCGGGAGGATCACAAGTCGTTCGATCACCCTGGGCACATGACCGGCAGTTGGGCAGTCGGCATCCCTCACACTGCTTCGGTTAACTCACGAACACCGGGGCACACCAGCCCGGCGAGCTCAACCGGACCGAGAAGATCGTGCTCGAGGTGCGTGGCTGAGCAACTCACCTAAGTGCACCTCCCCGTAAATTCGCTCGCATTCGAGCGGCCCTGCATCCCCCGCTCGCGTCGTTACTCGTCGCTCACGTACCCTCCGGGTACGCTCACTCCTCGCGCCTAGCGACCAGGGCGCAATGACGCTCTCGGTGCTGACCGTATTTCCGGTGCGGAGCACTAAGCCAGTCGGAGCGGCAAGGTCGATGACGAGCTTCCCGCGCACGTGGCCGCGGGCGACGCGCTCCTCAGTCGGGTGATCCTTGTGGGCCCCGCCTGAAAGGCTCACGGCGACCGGAAGCTTTCCATGGACGATCGTCGGCCGAGCCATAGCTTTTGTCGCATGGGTGCTACAATTGTCGCATGACCGAGGTCGCGTCCCGAGAGCTCCGCAACAACACCAGGTCGCTCCTCGATCGAGTCGAAGCCGGGGAGGAGGTCACGATCACGGTCAATGGTCGCCCGGTCGCCGTCCTGCAGCCCGTGGGACGACGGCCTCGCTGGCTGGAGCGTGCCGAGTTCCTTCGACGCATGGGCCCGCGACAGTCAGACAGCGGGCTCCGAAATGATCTCTTGGAGCTCGCCCCAGATTCCACCGACGACCTTCCCGCACTGTGAGCCGCGGGCTCGCCGACACCTCCGTTTTTATCGCCCGGGAGTCCGGCCGGCCGCTCGCGGCCGACTCCTTTCCGGACGAGATAGGCGTCTCAGTAATCACAATCGGGGAGCTGCGAGCTGGGGTCCTGGCAGCAGCCGATCTCGAGACTCGGGATCGCCGGCTCGCAACACTGACCGAGACGCTCGTTCTCGATGCCATTCCCATCGATATCGGTATCGCCGAATCGTGGGCGCGGCTTCGCTTGTTGCTGCGCGCCGGCAAGCAGAGGATGCCTGTTAACGACTCGTGGATCGCCGCGACGGCTCTTGCGCTCGGCGTGCCGGTCGTGACACAAGACGAGGATTACGTCGACATTCAAGGACTCGGAGTAATCAAGGTCTGATTGTCGGGTCCTTTAGCCGGGCGCGGCCTACAGCGAGGCCAGCGGCGGCTCCCAGTCGGGGTGGGCCTTCTTGAGCCAGCGCTGCTCCGCCCTGCCCAGCTTCGTCTTGGGCTGAGCCCCCTCCCACAGCTCGCGGGCTATCGACTGCCAGTTGTTCGTGACCTCGAGCCGACCCAGCACCGAGTGCACCCCGAACGACATGCGATTGAACGTGACCATGACGCCGGGCACGCCCAACCGTCTCAGGGCTTGGAACGCCTCCGAGCGGGGGTCGAAGCCGGCTGCGGCCGCCTTTTGCACGACCGCCTGGTCGATGGTGAAGTCGCCGTCCACCAGCACCGGCCTATTCAGCTCGACCAGGTGGTCCCAGATTGCATCGATCTCAGGGGTCCGGGAGGTGAGGATGCCCAGCCCTTCCAGCGCCCTCCTCTCCCGCTCCTTATCGCCCGCGATGAGGGCCTGGATGATCTCGAGGAGATGCTCGTGAGTGCCAGGGTCCAATGCGCGAACGAGACCGAAATCCAGGAACGCGACCTTGTCCTTGCCCAGCAGGAGGTAGTTGCCGGGGTGGGGGTCGGCGGAGAAGAGCCTGAAGCGATTGAGGCTGCCGTAGAAGAAGCGAAACACGATCTCGCCGAGCCGGTCTCTGTCTGCCTTGTCCCACTCGAGAGCGGACAGAAACGAATCGCCCTCGATGAACTCCTGCGTGATCACCCTGGTGCGGCAGTAATCGGGGTAGACGCGCGGGATGACGATGAACGGATGCCCCTTGTAGAGCTCGTGGAAGCGCATCTGGTTGGAGGCCTCGCGCTTGTAGTCGAGCTCTTCCAGGACTCGCTCCTTGACCTCGCGCGCGACCTCACTGGGGTCCATGTTGGGAGCGATCGCCACCGCCAGCTTGGTGAGCGCCGAGACGTTCTTGAGGTCCGCGCGCACCGCTTCGTCAACTCCCGGGTACTGCACCTTGATTGCGACCTTCTCACCGGTCTTGAGCTCGGCCCTGTGCACTTGGCCGATCGAGGCCGAGGCCACGGCCTCGTCTTCGAAGTTCGAGAAGATCTCATCCGCAGGGGCACCGAACTCGTCCTCGATGACTTTGCGAGAAGCACTCCCGTCCATGGGGGGTGCCGAATTTTGCAACATCGTGAGCGCATCCCGATAGGTCTGTAGCCCGTCCGAGTCCGACAGCTCGTAAAAGGAGGCGAGCTGGCCCACCTTCATCGCCGCCCCCTTCATCTCTCCGAGCATTTGGACGAGCTGGCGGGCGGTCTGCTCGTGGAAGCCATCGAGGTATTCCTGAGCCCGGTCGGGCGACGCAAACGATTTGAAGCGCGTGCCTACGAAGCGCGCCGCCGAGAGGCCGGTTTGGCCCGCCAGGCGCGCGCCTCTTTCCATCCATCCGGTTGGAATGGGCCCTTTGGGTGCCTTTTCCTTTGCCATTGCGGCTACTGTAAGGCCGTGGTCAGACGTGCGCTGCTGGCGCTTTTGGTCGGGTTGTTAGTGCTCGAAGCCGGAGCGATACCCGCCGCACCTCCTCCAGAAGCGCTTTCTCGGGCAGGAGCCGTCGGCCGGGGCATAAGGCCGTTCTCCACCTATTACGCCATGCGCCATGTTCGCCGTCTCGCCGGCAGGATCGGGCCGCGCGTTAAAGGGACCAGCGCGGAGACGCGCGCCGCGCGCTACTTCAGACGGAGGCTTCAGGAGAAGGGCTACGTCACCAACGTACAGCGCTTCGACGTCGACGGCGGATCGTCCAGGAACGTGGTGGCGTGGTGGCCCGGCGCCCGTCGCTATCCGGTCGTTCTCGGAGCGCACATGGACACTGTCGCGGGCGCGCCGGGGGCAAACGACAACGCATCGGGCATCGCCATCCTCATCGACATCGCGCGCGCTCTGGCGGGGCGCAGACATGTTCGCAACGTGCGACTGGTGGCATTCGGCTCCGAGGAGTACGGCTCGAACGGCATTCATCACGTCGGCTCGCACGTGTTCGTGAAACGTCTGAGCAGGAAGGGACGGCACAGGCTTGCCGGCATGGTGTCGGTAGACATGGTCGCCGACGGACGGCCCCTCATCATCGGCACCGCGGGCATAGGCCATCCGGTGGTGGCGCGCACCCTGTACCGGCGGCTGAAGCGGGTGGGCTTCAACGTCGTCTACCGCACGACGTGCGACTGCTCCGACAACGGGCCCTTCGAGCTCGCCGGGATACCGGGTGCGTTCATGTGGAGTGGAACCGAGCCCAACTATCACGATCCCTCCGACACCGTGGCGAACATGTCGCGGCGTGACCTGCACCGATCGGGCCGGGCCGTGCGCCGCTTCGTAAAGTCCCTCGACGTGAAGACGCTGAGGCAGTTCCGGGCCACGGGCTGAGGCGTCCGAGGTCCGGTGGGGGCCGCGCGCGGGGTGGCAGCCCTTCTCTTGGCCGTGGGAGCGCTCGGGGCCCGCGACTCCTCCTCCCAGGAAGCTTCGCAGCCTCGCCAAACCGCACCTTCTCAGACCGGTCGGGCTGCACCTTGTGATCTCGACGACGCCGGGGAGATCCTTGGATTCCTTGAGGGCTATGAACCTCCGACACCGAGGGCCGCGAGGAAACTGTGTGAAAAGGCCGCACCTCTCATCGCCTAACACGACGCCTCTGGCGGGCCGATCTTTTCCACCTCAGCAGCGCTCAGCGCTCCATTCGTGGAAAAGGTCGTTAGCTGCTGGAAAAGCGCACCGGAAATTCGCGGTCTTTGTGAGCTAGTCTGTGCCTGGGCACTATGTACCAGCTAACGGGATGGCCACGAATGAGGCAGCGGTCGGACTACAGCTTCGAATCTTCGAGTCCCCCAGACTCTGAGGAGTTGGACGTCGAGGAGGAGGCCGCTCACACGCGCATTCTGTGGGTGCGGATCGCCGCCCTGGTGGCCTTCTTGGTGGCGGCATTCATCGCAGGCTTCCTGCTCGCACCCAGGGAGAGCACGGACGCACGGGTCGGGAACCTGCAGGCGGAGCTCGCACAGTCCGAGGAAAACTCCCAGCAGCTCGAGGCACAGATGGCCGATGCCCGCCGGCAGCTCGAAGACGCCCAGGCTCAGGTCGAAGAGCTGGAAGCGACTGCGACGCCGGACGCAACCGCCACCGAGACGCCTGCCCCTAGTGAGGAAGAGCAGACCAGGACCTACACGGTTCAACCCGGAGACACGCTCCAGGAAATTGCCGTCGACTACTACGGCGACGTCGACTACGACGACTTCCTCGCCGAGTTCAACGGCATCGCGGACACCACCGAGCTGCCGGTCGGCTTCGACCTCGAGATACCTCCGAAGCCCGACACTCCCTGACCCTGGCCCCCTTGGCGCGTCGCTTCGAGATCCTGGAGCACACCGCCGACATCGGGCTGAGAGCGTGGGGCGCCACTCTCGAGGAGCTGTTTGCCGCAGCGACCGAGGCCGTCGCTCACATCGCCGGGGCGTGGGAACCGGGCACGGGTGAGGAAATCTCTCTCGAGGTGGAAGCCGCCGACCGCGAGGGACTGCTGGTCGCCTGGCTATCGGAGACCCTCTACCTCTTCGACAGCCGCGGCGGCGCGCTCGGCGGAGTGCGAGTCACATCGATAAGCCGCGGCTCCTGCCGGGGGTCGGTAACGCTGCGGGAGCTGCAGGACCCGGACGAAGGAGTGCAGGTCAAAGCGATCACCTACCACCAGCTCGAGGTCACTGAACACTCGACCGAGTGGACGGCCACCGTCTATCTCGACATCTGAGCTACGCGTCCTCAGACCGTATCGTTGGGGCATGGAAGACCTCGGCCTGTTCGGGCGAACCATGGCGTGGCGCATCCACGGAGATCCCTCCTCGTTGATCGGAGGCCTCAGGGCCCTGCTGCTGCAAACCGTGAACCCCTGCGCCATGGCCGTGGTGGCGCAGAGCTCCAATCTTGCGTCGGACCCCTGGGGCCGGCTCCAGGGCTCCAGCGACTACGTCACAACGAGGACCATTGGCAGAGCCGGGTGGCGCGCTCAGGGGGCGCGCATCCGTGCGCTTCACTCCCGCATCACCGGTCTGGATCCGTTAGCGGACGCACCATCTCGGGCCGACGAGCCGGAGCTCTTGACCTGGGTGCACAACGCCGAGGTGGATTCCTTTTGGGCCCGCGTACCGGAGCTACGTCGGGGCGCCCGACACATGCGGAATGTGACCTCTATGTGGCCGAGATGGTGACGGTGGCGGAGCTCGTCGTCCTGAGCCCCCACGACGTGCCTCACGATCTGTCGGCCTTGCGCGACTACCTCGCTGCAGCGAATCTGCAAGCGGCACCCGAGGCCCGGCGCGGTTTGAAGTTCGTGCTCAACCCGCCCCTGCCCCACCCGGAGCGTCCCCTCTGGGCCATCCCCGCCGTGGCGATCCTGCCCGCTCGCGCACGCAGGCTCTACCGAATCCCATGGCTCCCTCTGACAAGCTCTGCCGTGCGTCCCAGCACGTTCGGTCTGTGTGAAGCAATGAACATTCTCCTTCCGCGACCACCAATCCTGAGAGAGGCCCGGGGACGCGCCGCGGCTGCGGCGTGACCACGGCCACCGAGCCGCGCCGGATCGGCGAGGCCGTTTGGGAGTTGCCCGTCGGCTATCGCGCCGGCATGAGGGTTCCCGGGCGCATCTTCGCCACCGAAACCCTGTTCCACAAAGCGCTCGAGGACCGCGCCGCAGAGCAGGTCGCCAACATGGCAACGCTACCCGGGGTCGTGGGCGCGGCCTGCGCGATGCCCGACATCCATTGGGGCTACGGCTTTCCCATCGGCGGGGTGGCGGCTACGGCCGTGGATTCGAATGGAGTCGTGTCTCCCGGAGGAGTGGGCTTCGACATCGGTTGCGGGGTGAGGCTCATGCGCAGCGACCTGAGCTTCGAGGAAGACGTGAAGCTTCGGCTCCATGAGCTGGTGGCGGCGCTGGGGCGGGCGGTGCCGCGCGGGACGGGGGGCCGGGGAAGCATGCCGCTGGATGAAGGCGGTCTCGATCGGGTGCTGCGTGAGGGAGCGTCGTACGCAGTGAGTCGGGGAGCGGGATGGGACGAGGACGTCGAGCTCGCCGAGGGCTCCGGCCCGCTCGCTGACCCTCAGCCCGAGCACCTGTCGGAGCGAGCGCGCGAGCGGGGTCTGAGACAGTTGGGGAGCCTCGGCGCCGGTAACCACTTCCTCGAGGTGCAGGTGATCGACGAGGTACGCGACCTACAGGCGGCGGCGGTCATGGGCCTGTTCAAGGGCCAGGTCTGCGTCATGATCCACTCCGGCTCCCGCGGGCTCGGCCACCAGACCTGCACCGACTACCTGAGGCAATTAGACCCACTCATGCCGTCGCTCGGCTACGACCTTCCCGACCGGCAACTCGCCTGCGTGCCTTTCGATCATGAGCTGGCGCAAAGCTACATGGGCGCCATGGACGCCGCCGTCAACTTCGCGCGCGCCAACCGGCAAGTGCTGGCGGATGCGGCGCGCGAGGCCTTTGCCACAACGTTGTCTGCAAGCGCCAAGTCGCTCGGCCTGTCGCTTGTCTACGACATCTCGCACAACCTCGCCAAGCTCGAAGAGCACGGGGTCGACGGCAAGAGCATGAGGTTGTGCGTTCACCGCAAGGGCGCTACGCGCGCGCTCGGGCCCGGCAACGCAGAGCTGCCTGCGGCGTACTCGGCGATTGGCCAGCCGGTCATAGTTCCGGGCTCGATGGGCTCAGCTTCGTTCCTACTCGTAGGACGGGCTTCTCCGCAATCGTTCGCCTCCACTTGTCATGGGGCCGGGCGCGCCATGTCGCGCACTGCGGCGAAGAAAGTGATGCCGGGCGAGCAACTCAAGAAGGAGCTCGAGGCCCAAGGCATCGTGCTGGCCGGCTCGAAGTGGAAGCTGTTGGCCGAGGAGGCGCCCTATGCCTACAAAGACGCGTCGGAGGTCGTGAGGTCGTGCGAGATCGCCGGGCTGTCCAAAGTTGTCGCACGGCTACGCCCTGTTGGGGTCGTCAAAGGCTGAGGCCGCGGTGGTTGGCGGCCACTCGATTAACATTAATGAAGGATTCGCCTCAGCGATGACCAATCGCACGACAAGATAAGTTTCTCGGGAGGCGCTCCCGGCACGAACGCCTCAACCGAGCATTGCGCCGTGACTCGGTACGGTGTCCAGGCCCTCTTCTCGTTCCATTGCGCGCCGGAGCGCTTGTGAATGTTGAGTCCGCCGCCCGGCTGCCTTGCGACCCGGACACAGCCACACAGAATTTTCCGGCCACTGGTGGATCAAGCCGACTCCGACAGGCCGAGCTCCTTACATATGAACCTCGCTTCTTGTGGGACGAATCAGGGCTCCGGTGACTTCCACTTCCTGCCCCAGATGGAAATTCTCAGGATGGATCACCATCTCCTGGAGGGCATCCTTCTGAGACCCAGCTACCGGCGGCGGGGCGTCTTCCTGTGAGGGGCAGGCCAAGAGACTCAACGCAGCAATCACTACGTAAGCTTGTGACAAGAAGACTCGGCTAGAGGTGGTCGAGGTTCTCCACTATCGCTTCTTGAGTGCTGCGGGCCAGGACGACCACCGCTTCCTGGTCGTGGGGATTCTCTTCCACGTGAGGCTCGAAGGGAGGAATGTAGACGTAATCACCCGGCCCCGTTTCGATGGCCTGCTCCCGGCCGTCCTTCTTGAACAGAAAGCGCGGCCGTCCCGAGACGACGTAGATGCACGTCTCGGACTCCCCGTGATGATGGGGGCCGGACGAAGTTCCGGCGAGCACGTGAGTCTGCCCCATGAAGATCACCTGCGAGCCGGCCGTCGTGGCCGAGATCGCGGCCAGGCGGCGCATGCCCGAGGTCTGCCCGGTGGCATCCGACAACGAGTCCGCAGGTATGTGGCGAAGAGACATCTCCTCCACGGTATACCGGTACGCCCCGCCTTACCTACTGAAAGATCTCAGTGGTGCAGTCCCCTCCGGGCAGATGAATCTCGTGAGCACGGGGCTTACCGGGCAGGGCCGAGAAGTCCACGAAGAAGTCCGGGTTGAGCGACATGGCGCCGTCCTCTGCGATGTCGATCAACACGAGCCACGAGTCGAGGTCGGCATAGAACTGGTTGTCCCAGGTAGAGAACAGCGAGTTGGTGGCATAGAGCCTGCGCCCGTCCATCGACAGCTGCAGCATCTGCGGGCCTCCGTCGAGCACCGTCCCGTTGGGATGCCTTGCCTCCTCGAACAAACCTCCGAGCGCGACCGAGCCGGTGTGTTTGGGCTTAGCAGGGTCAGAGATGTCGTACTGGCGGAGGTCGCCGTGCAACCAGTTGGAGAAGTAGAGAAAACGGTCGTCCATGGAAACGACCAGGTCGGTGATCAGGCCCGGCACCGGAACGGGGAAGCCCTCGAGGTCGCGCGTCTCGATCTCGATAACCGTGTCCGCGGCCCACTTTGCCCCGTCGCGATAAAAACGCCACATCGTCGAGGACAGGGCAGCGCCGACGAAACCGGTTTCTGAGTCGGGGTCGTGGAGCCAGCGGATCTCCAGAGGAATCATGCCGGTGTCGCCGAGGTCGATGGTCTGCTGCACGGTGCGCTTGTCGAGGTCCCAGAAGTGAATTGAATGACCGTAGTTGCCGGCGGCCACATCCTCGAGATTGAAGCCGGGCATGAACACCTCGGGCGCGGCCCACTCGCTGGATAGGAAGACGTTCTTGCGCGGCTGGTACCAGAAGTCGTAGGCCCACTCGGGCGCGCCGTTGGCCTCCCACCGGCCCTTGATCTCGAAGCTCTGCGCGTCGAGAACCAGATAGCCTCCGCCCCGGCCCCCTTCTGCGTTGCCGAGCATAGACATCACCACGTTGTCACCGGGCATGCAATGGACCGTGTGCGGCGCCGACAGCCCGGTCTTGGCCTTGACCTCTTCGGGCTCGATGACTTTGACGATCTCGGGCGCCCTTGGATCCGTTGCCACGTCAACGATGTGGATGCGCGACGAGCGAACGCCGGGAACGACCAAGTGCTTGCGCTCGCGATCCTGCGCGTGACACGCCGAGCTGCAAATCTGCCAGCCGTAGTGGTGAAGCTCGTCGCCTACGTTGGGCATGTCGGTCGTATGGATGATCTGCGAGTAGGTGTCCGAGGAGGGGTCCACATCGACGACCCCGAGGAAGTCGGGCCGCTCCTCGCCGGTTCCCTCATAAAGCCCGGCCACATAGACGATGTCCTCGCGCGGAGCCTGCATGGCCTCTTGCGGAGATGCGTATCCGATGCTCGACTCTGCCATTGTGAAGCCCCCTTCGAGTGCGGTCTCGGCCGACTCAAGCCTACACTGGTCAGGCCCGCTGACAGCGGGGACAGAACGTGGTCCCGCGGCCCCCGAGCACGATCTTCTTGAGCGGAGTAGCGCAGCGGGGGCAGGGCAAGCCCGCCCTCCCGTAGGCGATCAGAAAGCTAGCGTTTCTTCCCGGCTCCCCGTCGACCTTCACGTAGTCGCGAAAAGTCGTGCCCTCCCTCTCGACGGCGGCCGCGAGCACCTCTCGAACGGCGCGGTGCAGCCGGGCCGCTCGCTCCGATCCGACCCGGCGCGAAGCGGGATGGATGCGGGCCAGCCACAGGGCCTCGTTGGCATAGATGTTGCCGACCCCCGCCACCGCTCGCTGCGACATCAAGAACGGTTTCACGGGAGACTTCGTGCGAGCCAGAGCAGCAGCGAAAGCGTGCATGTCGAACTCGTCAGACAACGGCTCCGGTCCCAACAGAGCAAGTGTTGGAATCGCCTCGTAGTCTCCCTCGTCCACCACCGCCATACGCCCGAAGCGGCGCACGTCGCGAAACGTCAGCG
>Ga0136633_1001063_pt1 | contig 20422 bp, 20 predicted proteins | sample AntDrymeUQ832206_2_FD_105494 | JGI IMG/M metagenome (GOLD analysis project Ga0136633, IMG submission 105494) | Polar desert sand microbial communities from Dry Valleys, Antarctica - metaG UQ83 (22.06) | ecosystem: Environmental > Terrestrial > Soil > Desert | place: Antarctica: Dry Valley...
AGCAGCTTGAAGCGGTTGACGTCGTAGCCGAGCGAGATGGCCCGCGGCTCGTTCTCGCGGATCGCCTTGAGCACCTGCCCGAACGGGGAATGGACGATGCGAACGATGAACAGGAACACCGCGACGAATACCGCCAGGACGACGTAGTACATCAGCAGCGGATCGCGCAGCGAGAACATGCCGAAGAGCTCGCCGCGCGGCACGCCCTGCAGTCCGTCCTCGCCGCCCGTGAAGGGGGCCTGCAGCCAGACGAAATAGACCATCTGCGCCATCGCCAGCGTGATCATCGCGAAGTAGATGCCCTCGCGACGGATGGCAATGAGGCCGACCAGCAGCCCCAGCACGGCAGCGAACGCCGTGCCGGCGAGCACACCGAGCTCCGGCGGCACGCCGGCACTGCGCACCAGCCAGCCGGTGGCATAGGCCGCGGCGCCGAGGAACGCGGCGTGGCCGAACGACAGCAGGCCGGTGAAGCCGAGCAGCAGATTGAAGGCGCAGGCGAAGATCGCGAAGCACAGCGCCTTCATCATGAAGACGGGGTAGAGACCGACGAACGGCGCGACCAGCAACAGCGCCAGTCCGACGATCCAGACCACGCGGCCGAGCCGGTCGGTGGTCGACAGGGCTCCGGTGCGCATCATTTCTCTTTCCCGAACAGGCCCGCCGGACGGACCATGAGCACGATGGCCATGATGACGAAGACGACGATGTTGGAGGCCTCGGGGTAGAAGACCTTGGTCAGCCCCTCGATCAGGCCGAGGGCCAGGCCGGTGAGGATCGAGCCGAGGATCGAGCCCATGCCGCCGATCACGACGACCGCGAAGACGATGATGATGAGCTGGCTGCCCATCAGCGGCGTGACCTGGATCACCGGCGCGGCGAGGACGCCGGCCATCGCCGCGAGTCCGGCGCCGGCGCCGTAGGTCAGCATCACCATCACCGGAACGTTGATGCCGAACGCCTGGACCAGGGCCGGGTTCTCGGTGCCGGCGCGCAGGTAGGCGCCCAGCCGGGTGCGCTCGATGAGGAACCAGGTACCCAGGCAGATCGTCAGCGAGGCGAAGATGATCCAGCCGCGGTAGTTGGGCAGGATCATGAAGCCGAGGTTGGTGGCGCCCTGCAGCAGCTCGGGCACCGGGTACTGCTGCCCCGAGACGCCGAACTTCTCCCGCAACACGCCTTCGGCAATCAGCGCCAGGCCGAAGGTCAGGAGCAGGCCGTAGATCGGATCGATCTTGTAGAGATGCTTCAGCAGGGTTCGTTCGATGACCACCCCGATGGCGCCGACGACGAGCGGCGCGACGATCAAGGAGGCCCAGTAGTTGAGGCCGAAGCTGTCCATGCCGATCCAGGCGGCATACGCGCCCAGCATGTACAGCGCGCCGTGCGCGAAGTTGACGATGCCCAGGAGGCCGAAGATGACCGCCAGGCCCAGGCTCAGCATGGCGTAGAACGACCCGTTGACCAGGCCGAGCAGCAGCTGGCCGGCGAAGGCCTGAATCGGTATGCCGAAGATGTCCATGGGGCGGGGTGATCGGAAGGGGGGTCGGCCGGTCTCGACGGCACGACCCCGTGGGGTCGTGCCTCGATCGAGGGTTTCAGCGCAGCCGGATCACTTCCAGAGCGGGCACTTCGACTCGGCCTTGGTGGTCCAGGCCTCGTCACCTTTGAAGGTCGTCGCGACCTTGTAGTAGTCCCACGGCTCGGTCGACTCGGCCGGCGTCTTGACCTGCATCAGGTACATGTCGTGGACCATTCGGCCGTCATCGCGGAGGTAGCCGTTCTTGGCGAACATGTCGTTGACCTTGGTCTTCTTCATCTGCGCCATCACCTTGGTGCCGTCGTCGGTGCCCGAGGCCTTGACGGCGTTCAGGTAGTGCAGCGTGGCCGAGTAATCACCGGCCTGGATCGAAGACGGCATGCGCTTGACCTTCTCGAAGAACTTGCGGCTCCAGGCGCGCGCCTCGGGATCGCGGTTCCAGTACCAGCTGTCGGTCAGGTACATGCCCTGCGTCGCCTTCAGGCCGAGCGAATGGATGTCGTTGATGAACATCAGCAGGCCGGCGAGCTTCATCGTCTTGGTGACGCCGAACTCGTTGGCGGCCTTGATCGAGTTGATCGTGTCGCCGCCGGCGTTGGCCAGGCCGAGGATCTGCGCCTTGCTGCTCTGCGCCTGCAGGAGGAAGGACGAGAAGTCGTTCGCCGACAGCGGATGCTTCACCGAACCGACGATCGTGCCGCCGGCGGCCTTGACGATGGCCGAGGTGTCGTCCTGCAGCTGCTGACCGAAGGCATAGTCGGCGGTCAGGAAGAACCAGGTCTTGCCACCGCTCTTGACCACCGCGTTGCCGGTGCCCTTGGCCAGCGCCACCGTGTCGTAGGCCCAGTGCGCCGTGTACGCGGTGCACTGGTCGTTGGTCAGCGCCGAGGTCGCCGCGCCGACCGACATGAAGGGCTTCTGCTTCTGGGAAGCGATCTTCGCCATCGCCAGGTTGGTGCCCGAGCTGGTGCCGCCGATCAGCATGTCGAGGCCCTGGGTGTCGAACCACTCGCGGGCCTTGGTGGCGGCGATGTCGGCCTTGTTCTGGTGGTCGGCGACCAGCAGCTCGATCTTCTTGCCGTTGATCGCGCCGCCCATGTCGGCGATCGCCATCTTGATCGCTTCGACGCCCGCCGGGCCGTCGATGTCGGCGTACAGGCCCGACATGTCGGTGATGAAGCCGATGCGAATCACGTCGCCCGAGATCTGCGCCTGGGCCGGCGCGCAGACGCCGAGCAGAGCGGCAGCGGTCATGCCGCAAGCGGCGGCGGTTTGCTTGAGTTTCATCGAGGGTTCTCCTGAGATGGGGGTGGGAAATTTGGAAGAAGGGACGTCCTCAGACGCCGAGATACTCGTGCAGGCGCGCCATGCGCGACGGCAGTTCGTCCTGGGTGAATTGCTGGATGACCTGGCCGTGCTCCATGACGAGGAAGCGATCGGCCAGCTTGGCCGCGAAAACGAAGTTCTGCTCGACCATCACGATGGTGAAGCCCTGCGCGCGCAGCCCGGTCACCATCTCGGCGAGCTTCTGCACGATCACCGGCGCCAGCCCCTCGGAGATCTCGTCGAGCAGCAGCAGGCGTGCGCCGGTACGCAGGATGCGCGCCACCGCGAGCATCTGCTGCTCGCCGCCCGAGAGCCGCGTTCCCTGGCTCGAGGCGCGCTCGCGCAGGTTGGGAAACATCTCGTAGATCTGCGCCACGCTCATGCCGCCCTCGGCAAGCGTCGGCGGCAGCATGAGGTTTTCCTCGGCCGACAGGCTCGAGAAGATGCCGCGCTCCTCGGGGCAGTAGCCGATGCCCAGCCGGGCGATGCGGTGGGTCGCCATGCCGATCGTCTCGGTGCCGCGAATGCGGATCGAGCCCTTGCGGCTGCCGATCAGGCCCAGGATCGCGCGCAGCGTGCTGGTCCGACCGGCGCCGTTGCGCCCCAGCAGGGTCACGACCTCGCCCTCGTCGACGTGGAAGTCGACGCCGTGCAGCACGTGCGACTCGCCGTACCAGCCGTGGAGCCCCTTCACCTCGAGGAAGCGCTCGGCCATGGTCAATGCGCGCCCTGCAGTTCGGTGTCGGCGCTGCCCATGTAGGCTTCGATCACCGCCGGGTTCTTGGAAACCTGCTCGTACGGCCCCTCGGCGAGGGTCGATCCCGACTGCAGGACCGTGATGGTGTCCGCCAGGCTCGCGACCACGCTCATGTTGTGCTCGACCATCAGCACGGTGCGGCTGGCGGCGACCTTCTTGATGAGCTGGCGGATGCGGTCGACGTCCTCGCTGCCCATGCCCTGGGTGGGCTCGTCGAGCAGCATGAGCTTGGGCTCCATGGCCAGCGTCGTCGCGATCTCCAGGGCGCGCTTTCGCCCGTAGCTGAGTTCGACCGCCGGCAGATCGGCGTAGGCGTCGAGGTCGACAGCCTGCAGCAGTTCGTGCGACCGGCCGTCGAGCTGGCGCAGGCTGCTTTCCGGCTTCCAGAAGTGGAAGGAGATGCCGAGCTGGCGCTGCAGGGCCACCCGGACGTTCTCGAGCACCGAGAGATGGCCGAACACCGAGGAGATCTGGAACGAGCGGATCACGCCGCGCCGGGCGATGTGCGCCGGCGTCTCGGCGGTGATGTCCTGGCCCTCGAAAAGGATCTGACCCGAGGTCGGGGTGAGGAACTTCGTGAGCAGGTTGAAGCAGGTCGTCTTGCCGGCGCCGTTGGGCCCGATCAGCGCATGGATCGTGCCGCGGCGAACGCGCAGATCGACGTGATCGACGGCCACGAAGCCCTTGAACTCCTTGGTCAGGCCGCGCGTCTCGAGAATGAAGTCGCCGGCCGCGGGCGTTGCGGTCGTCACGCGTCGGACCTCGCCAGACGATTGCCGCGAACCGGATCGCCACCCATGCGGTGCGACAACTCGCTGGCGACGTCGAGGGCGGCGGCGCGGTGGCTGGCGCCGCGATCGGCGCCGAGACCGGCCTTGTTGATGCAGACGGAGACAGCGGCGACCACTTCGCCCGCGGACCCGAAGACCGGCGCACCGAACGAGTAGACGCCTTCGCGGACGCCCTCGTCGTCGATGCTGTAGCCGCGACGGCGGGTCAGCGCCAGCTCTTTCATCAGGGCGTCGATGTCGCGTGGGCCCTTGCGCGTCAGACGGGTCTGCAGGCCGGCCGCGAAGCGACGGCGCACCTCGTCGATCGGCTGGTGCGCCAGCATCGCCTTGCCGCTTCCCGACAGGTAGGCCGGCAGGCGCATTCCGACGTTGAAGGCCATGCCGAGCGGCCGCGCGCTCTTGCGCACTGCCACGTACATCGCCTCGGCGCCCGAGAGCACCGACAGCAGCACGGTCTCCTGCGGCGACTCGCGGCGGTCGGCCCAGAGGGCGTTGAATTCCTGGGCGACGTCGGTGCCGGACACGAAAGCTTCGGCGAGGCCCATGACGCGCGGGCCGATCAGGAACGAGCCGTCGGGCTGACGGCGCAAGTAGCCGAAGGAAACGAGCGTGTTGCACAGACCGTGGACGCTGCTCTTCGGCAGGGCGAGTTCCTGGCTCAGACGGGCCAGGCTCATCGGCTCGCGGGCGACGGCGAGGCGCTCGAGCAGCGTCAGCGCGCGCGACACCGCCGGCACCAGCGGGGTGACCCGCGGCGGGCTGTAGGCGCCGGGCAAGGCGCGGATCATGTCGACGCGGGGGTCGAGCGGCAGGTGCATGAGGCGAGGGTTGAGCCGTTCAGTCGATCGCTCAAGAGAGCGTTCAATGGGCTGAACAGGTTTCAGCGAGTTGGACGGCGAGTCTAGACAAGGCACGGCCGTCGCGGACCCGGAAGGGCCCCGATCCACGGGAAAGTCCTGTGAGGGGATGCCCGAACTGCGGCGGTTTCAGGGCGACGCGGCCGGGCCGCGCGACGGCGCCGGCGGGTCGCCGGTGAGCATGCCGACGCCGACCAGGCCGCCGGCGATGGTGGCCATCAGCGCCATCTTCGCAAGCAGCGGCAGCACCGCCGCGTTCCAGAGGAGGACCGTCGTCGCGCCCAGCAACAGGATGAACAGCAACAGGGCCAGGACGTGGGCCCGTGCCGAGGCGCGGGTGTCGAAGCGGTCGATGGCGTCGAGCCTGAACGGCGGCTTGGGCGACATCGCGGCGACGTCGGCGGGCCGCCAGCCCGGTGGCCGCCACCAGACGCCGAGCTTGTCCTTCCAGCGCGCGGTTCGCCACGAATCGCGTCCCAGCTCGGCGTAGACCTGCACGTTGGCCCGCAGCGGATTCCAGCTGCGCAGCGGCCCGCGGGTGCCGTAGACGCAGGGTTCGGCGTCGTCCTCGGCCGCGTAGGTGCCGAACAGGCGGTCCCAGACCAGGAAGATGCCGCCGTAGTTGCGGTCGAGGTAGCGATCGTTGACGGCGTGGTGGACCCGGTGGTTGCTCGGCGCGCAGAACCACCGGTCAAACCAGCCGAGCCGGCCGATCTGCTCGGTGTGGACCCAGAACTGGTAGAGCAGGTCGATCAGCGCGACGATCGCGAAGACGAGGGGCGGAAAGCCGGCGACGGCCATCGGCAGGTAGAAGATCCAGCCGGCGATCCAGCCGCTCGAGGTCTGCCGCAAGGCCGTCGAAAGGTTGTAGTCCTCGCTCTGGTGGTGGACGACGTGGGCCGCCCAGAACAGCGCCACCCGGTGGCCGGCACGGTGGTGCCAGTAGTAGAGGAAGTCGTAGGCGACGAGACCGGCGACCCACACCCACGGCGAACTCGGCGACAGGCGCAGCACGGCGGCGTGGCTGTGGACGGTGGTGTAGATGCCCAGGGTCAGGACCGCCGCGAAGAGGCCGACGACCTGGCTGAGGACGCCCAGGCCGATGCTCGACAGCGCGTCGTTGAGCCGGTAGGCGGCGCGGCCGCGGCGACGGGCGATCGTCCACTCGAGGGCGATCAGCAGGAGGAAGACCGGCGTCGCCAGGACGATGATCTGCGGCCCGCTCAAGATCGCCTCAGCTCAGGCAGCCGCGCGCTTCGATCGGCCAGACGGCCTCGACCCGGCCCTCGATGAGGCCGCCGCGCACGGCGACGTAGCGGTCGTGCAGGTTGACGGTCGGGTCGCAGTGGCCGGGCACCAGCCACACGTCGTCGCCGATCGCCGGAAGCTCGGCGGTCGAGGCGCCCGGGTGCGGCTGCAGGATGCCGTGCTCGTCGCCGCCGCCGCGGTAGTCGAGTTCCCGCTGCCAGACCCGTGGCGGTCCCGAATCGACGGCGTGCGCCTTGTGGCCGGCGTCGACGACGGCATGCGCGGTGCCGCGGCTCATCACCTGGCTCTTGACGAAGAGGGCGTGCTCGAAGCGCGGCCCCGCTCCGCCGGCCTCGTTGTCGGCGTAGTCGCGGTCCATGAAGAGATAGCTGCCGGCCTGCCACTCGCCCCACACGCCGCTCGTCGCGTCGAAGGCGAAGGTGCCGGTGCCGCCACCGGTGATCAGCGGACAGGCCCCGCCGGCGGCGGTGATGCTCGCCTGCGCGGTCCGCGCGAGCGCCGCCGCGTGCCGCGACGCCGACTCGCGCTCGCCGGCGCCGCGACGATGCTGGGCGCTGCCGTGATAGGCCTGCAGGCCGGCGAAGCGCAGGCCGCCGTCGGGTGCGGCGTGCGACGCGACCTGCTGGGCGAGCGCGCCGGCGGCCGCCGGCGGCACGCCGCAGCGACCGTGGCCGACGTCGATCTCGACGAAGACGTCGATCGAGGTGCCGGCGTCGCGAACCGCCGCCGCCAGGCGGTCGACGCCGACCACGCTGTCGACGGCGATGGCCAGGCGGATCCGCCCGGCCAGGGCCGCCACACGGGCCAGCTTGGCGGGGTCGACGACCTCGTTCGAAATGTAGATGTCGGCCACGCCGGCCGCCGCCAGCGCCTCGGCCTCGCTGGTCTTCTGCACGCAGACGCCGACCGCTCCGGCCGCGATCTGCAGCCGCGCGATCGTGGCGCACTTGTGCATCTTGGCGTGCGGCCGCAGGGCCACGCCGCTGTGGCGGGCGAACGCCGCCATCGCCGCCAGGTTGCGCTCGAAGGCGTCGAGATCGACGACGAGCGCTGGCGTGTCGATGTCGGCGACGCCCGAGCCGATCGCCGGCGCGCCGCCGCTCATGCGCCGCGCAGCTCCGGCGAAACCGCTTCGCCTTCACCGCCGTCGTCGAGCGTCGCGCCGTCGAGATGGGTGGCGTCGCTCCAGCCGACGATGCTGAACCCCTGCGGCGTCCACAGCAGTCGATTGATCGCCGCATTGCCGAGCTCCCACGTGCGCGGCGCATCCAGTGCGATGCGCAGGGCGGCGCGGTAGAGGCAATCGAGCACGCCGCCGTGGGTCACGAGCGCGAGGGTGCGACCCCGGTGCGCCGCAGCGAGCCGCGCCGCCGTCTCGACGGCCCGGTTCGAGAAGGCACGCAGCGACTCGCCTTCGGGCGCCCCGAAGTCGGGGTCGTGGGCGCGCCAGCGGGCCGCTTCGCGCGGCCAGCGGGCGTCGATCTCGGCATATGTCGAGCCCTGGAAGATGCCGAAATTGCGTTCGCGCAGTCCCGCATCGGTCTCGACCGGCAGGTCGAGTCGGTCGGCGATCGCGGCGGCGGTGTCGCGGGCCCGGGCGAGGTCGCTCGCGACGATCGCCTCGATGCCCTCGCCGACGAGCGCTGCCGCGGCGCGGCGGGCCTGCCAGCGGCCGCGCTCGCTCAGCACCGTGTCGAGCTGACCCTGCATGCGCGTCTCGGCGTTCCAGGTCGTCTCGCCATGGCGGATCGCGACGATCCGGGTGACGTCGTCGCCGAGCGGCTCGCGCATCACTGCCTGCACCGACCCGCCGATGGCCGTCGCCACGCCGTCATGCGCTGTCGCGCAGCCGGCGATTGAGCGTGTAGGTGCCCGAGTGCGTCGCCTCGGCGATGACGTGCGGATGGATGGCCCGGCGCAGATCGGCGCCGAAGAACTTGCCCTCGACCGCGACCTGGGCCACCTTCAGCGCGTAGAGGGTGAAGACGTAGTGATGGACCAGCGAATCGTTCCAGGGCGGGAACGGGCCGTCGTAGCCGTAGTAGTCGCCGGCCATGGTCGCGTCGCTGGCAAACCAGCCGGTGTAGTCGTTGAGGCCCTGTCGGGCGCCCGCGAAACCGGCCACCGCGACCGCCGGCCCGGTCTTGCCATGCGGCGTCATGCGGTCGCTGAACGCGCCCTCGTCGATACGGACCACCGTCGGCGGCACGTCGCAGAGCAGCCAGTGGAAGAAGTCGATCCGGGACAGGTCGGCGGGGACTTCGCGGCCGGCCTGGTTGACGTCGTCGCCCTTGCTCGGCACGTCGAAGTCATGGCAGATCAGGGCCAGCGACTTGGTGCCGGCAGGCAGGTCGCTCCACGCCAGGTGCGGATTAACGTTGTCGGAGAACGTCGCGCTGCCGCCGGCGTCGAGGGTGCCCGCCGCGAACCGGGCGGGAATGCGCTCGCCGTTCGGCCAGCTGTCGCTCCATAGCTTCATGCGATGTCTCCTGCGGGAATGGATGGTGCCGGCGACGTGCCGGCACCCGCGTGGCGTCTCAGACGCCCCAGACGATGTCCGCCTTCTCGGCGGCGGCGCGCTTCATCATCTCGATCATCGGCCAGGCCCGCTGTTGCAGGCCGACCCGCTGCGGACCGCGGCCGTCGTCCTCCTCGGCCGCGGAGTCGCTGCGCTGGGCCGACTGCTCGACGGCGATCGCCTGCTCGAGGGCGGCGATGGCCGCGGGCAGCGCCGCCGACTCGATGATGCCTTTTGCGCCTGGCTCGCGGCCGATGATGGCCAGGATCTGGTCGCCCACCGGCTTCATCATGATGAGGTCGCCGGCGGCCTTCGACTTGAATTTGTACATCGTGTCAGTGCGGCGGGTACATGTAGCCGCGATGGAAGGGATAGGCCGATTGTGCGCCGCGCACCGGCCCGTCCGCCGGGTCGCCCGTCCGCCTCGCCGCCAGCATCTGGTAGATGGACAGCCAGGCCCGCTCGAACGACATCGCGCTGCCGGCCAGGTAGAGCCGGTAGGCACGAACGACGCCGTCTCGGGTCAGCGCGCGCGCTGTCGCCAGCTGCGCCTCCAGGGCATCGCTCCACGCCCACAAGGTCTTCGCGTAGTGGATGCGCAGGCTCTCGACGTCGAGCGGCTCGAGGCGGGCGTCGCCCATCTGACGAAGAACATGGGCGACGTGCATCAACTCTCCCCCCGGAAAGATGTAGCGCTCGATGAATTCGCCGAGGCCGGAGCCCAGCTGGTGGTTGCGGGTGCCGCCGGCAGTGATGCCATGGTTAAGCACCAGGCCGCCGGGCCGCAGCAGACGCTGGATCTTGGCGAAATAGCGGGGCAGCTGGCTGCGGCCGACATGCTCGAACATGCCGATCGATGCGATCTTGTCGAACGGTTCGTTCTCCGGGAGCTTGCGGTAGTCGAGCAACTCCATCGTCACCCGGCCGGCAAGGCCCTTCTGCTCGATCAGGCGGTTGACGTGGGCGTGCTGGTTGCGGCTGAGGGTGATGCCCCGGGCCCGCACCCCGTAGTGCTCGGCGGCCCAGGGGAGCAGGCCGCCCCAGCCGGCGCCGATGTCGAGAAAGCGCTCGCCCTCGCGGAGCATCAGCTTGGTGCAGATGTGCTCGAGCTTGGCCTGCTGAGCCTCGGCGAGCGACATCGCGGCATCGCGGTAGTAGGCACACGAGTAGACCCGCATCGGGTCCAGCCAGAGCGCATAGAAGTCGTCGGAGACGTCGTAGTGGAACTGGATCTGCCGGGCGTCCGAGGCCAGCCGATGGCGCACGTGCGAGCGCGTCGTCTGCAGCAGCTGCTGCAGCCAGGTCAGAGAGGCCCGGGCGACGCCGGTGTCGATCGGGTCGCCCGGCATGATCTCGGCCGCGATCGTCATCAGCTCGCGCATGCCGCCGTCGAAGTCGACCCTGCCTTCGACGTAGTCCTGGGCCACCTGGCCGATCTGGCCGGTGGCGATATGAGCCAGCGGCGAGAGCTCGTTGAGCCGCAACGTGACCGCCGCATCGGCGCGACCCAGGCGCTGCCCGCCGGGAAGAACGACGGCGAGCGGCAGGCTCAACGACTCGATGCGTTGTTCGAGGGTTCCGGCGAGCGCGGTCATGGGCGTTCGGTCCTTTCGCGGACCCTACTGTAGGACAAGTGGCCCCGGCGGCCAGCTCCGATCTACTGGCCAGCGCCGTGCCCTCGTCGGGGGCGCGCGCCGGGTCAGCCGCCGCTGGGTACCCGGTAGGAGCAGACCCGCCCGATCAGCCGGCCGCGGCTGCATTGCGGCGCCGTCACCCGCTCGACCCGTTCCCCCGAGCGCAGGAGGATCCGGTCGGTCGCCCGCAGCATCGGCTCGGCATCGATCTCGGCGAGCCGTCGCATGTAGCGCGCCGGATCCCGAACCTGGCGGCGCATCCAGTCGAGGACCCCGTCGTCAGCGCGCACGGACAGCATCTCGTCGGGGACCGACCAGATCGCCTGGAAGCGGCGGTTGAAGTGGCTGATGCGGCCGGCGACGTCGGTGACCAGCACGCCGTCGTGGATCGATTCGAGGGTCGCCTGCAAGCCGGCGGCGGCGATCTCGGCCTGGCGCTCGAAGCGTCGCTGGTCGCTGCGGTCGTGCAGGGCGACGACGTAGAGCGCGGCGCCCGGCGCCGGCTCGACGCGGCTGACCCGCCGCGTCACCGGCACGACGACGCCGTCGTCGGTGACGACGAAGGATTCGGAGACGATCCCCGTCTTGCCGCCGGCCGCGATCTCTTCCCAGAAGCAGGCGTCCTCGGGAGTCGCGGCCATGGCCTGCATGTCGCGGCCGACCAGCTGGCCCGGGTCGGCGCCCAACAGCCGGCCGGCGGTCGCGTTGGCGGCGACGATGCGCAGGCCCTCGGGCTCGACCAGGCAGACCGCGTCGAGCATCGACTCGATGAGGGCCGGCCAGGTGCGCCGGGCCGCCTCGGCGACGCTGAACTGGGCGACCGGCAGCGGGTTGTTCACTCGGTATCTCCCGGCTCGACCGGGCCCGCCGGCTCGAAGAAGTAGGCGATCTGCCGGGCCGGGGCCAGGAAGGCCAGGGCGTCGGCCGGTAGTTGCTGCGGCTTGACGCTGCGCCGGATGCCGAGCCCGGGCATCACCTCGAGATCGACGATCAGGGCCTCGTCGCGACCGACACCGACGTCGTGCACGAGGACGCTGGGCTTGAGCGGCCTCGACGAGTTCACCGAGACGACCAGGGCATGGCGGTTGTCCGTCAGCTGCACCGTCGAGCCGGGCGGATAGACCCCCATCATCTTGATGAAGGCGCCGAGGATCGAGGTGTCGAACTTGCTGCGCCCCTGCGCGAACAGGACGGAAAGCGACTCGTGCGGCGTCATCGCCCGCGCCGGCAGGTGCGGATTGCACAGGTTGTCGTAGCGGTTGACGAGGGCGAGGATGCGCGCGCCCATCGTCATGCGGTCGCTGTTGAGTCCGCCCGGAAAGCCGCTGCCGTCGGAGTGCTCGTGGTGCTGGCCGATGATCGCCATCGCGCCCGACGACAATCCCATGCGTCGGCCCTGGACCAGGCCGAGCTCGACGTGCTCCTCGTAGACGCGCTCCTCGCTCGGCGAGAAGCTGTCGTCATGGTGGCGCATGCGCAGCGGCTGGTCGAGCTTGCCGATGTCGTGCAGCAGCGCCCCGACCCCGAGGTCGAGCATCTCGTCGGCGGAGAAGCCGAAGCAGCGCCCCATCAGCAGCGAGACGATGGAGACGTTGACCGCGTGCATCGAGGCCTTGTCGGCAGCGCCCTCGCCGAGCATGCGGATGCACAGGTCCTGCTCGCCGATCATCCGGTCGACGAGCGAACGGGTCAGCGTTTCGGCCTCGGCGCGCGCTTCCTGCGGTCGGGTGCCGACCGCCTCGATCGCGTGCCGGGTGGCCCGCGCCGCCTCCTTGTACTGTCGCTGACAGTTCGCCAGCGCCTCGCGCTGCGAATCGACCTGTCGCTGGCGCACGATCGCCGCCTCGCAGCCGGACGCTGCCGGGACATCGGCCGGGTCCGCCAGGGCGGCCGGGACGGTATCGATGGCGGCGACCTCGTCGGCGGCGCCGTCGGCGTCGTTGGCGGCGACCGGCGTATCGTCGCCGGCCGCATCGACCGATGCATCGGCGACCGGAGCCGGATCGCTCTGCTCCGGGCTCCAGCGGACGCGCGGCAGGCCGAGGGCGCGAATCGTCGCGACCTGCGCCGCCGAGGTGATGCGAAAGCTGCTGAGCGGAAACGGATGCGACATCCAGCCCACGTCGAGATGAATGAACATCCCGACGCGCAGCGCCTGGATGTCGATCATTTCGGGCTGGGTCGCGGTCTTCATGGCAGCGGACCCGGACGTGCGAAGGGCACGCGCGGATAGCGTTGTTATCGGCACCACTGCGAGCCGCCTTGAGAGCGCCTCGCAGACCGTGACTTCCGCCACGTTCGGCGCCGGCCGGGCATGGGCAACGGCGTTGCCGGCCGGGTCCTCGCGCGGCTCCTAAACTCGGCCCTGGCGCGGCGCGGAGACGACGGCATGACCTACGAGCACGGGACAGAGTCGAAGCGGCTGCGGCCCCGCCGCCACTGCGCGGCGCCGTTCGCCGGCCCGCTCGCATGACGACGCGGCGCACCCAGGTCGCGATCGTCGGAGCCGGCCCCGCCGGGCTGCTGCTCGGCGCCCTGCTCGCCCGCGACGGCATCGACGCGGTCATCGTCGAGCAGCGCAGCGGCGACTACGTGCTCGGCCGCATCCGCGCCGGCGTCCTCGAACAGGTGACGGTCGACCTGCTCGACCACGCCGGTGCCGGCGCGCGGCTGCACGCCGAAGGGCTGCCGCACGGTGGCATCGAACTGTCCTTCGACGGCGCCCGCCATCGCATCGACTTCCTCGCCCTCACCGGCGGCAAGCAGGTCACGGTGTACGGCCAGACCGAGCTGACGCGCGACCTGATGGATCTGCGCGCGGCCGCCGGCCTGACGACGGTCTACGAGGCCGAGGACGTCGCCCTGCACGACTTCGACGGCTCGCGTCCGACCGTCCGCTTTCGGCGCGGCGGCGCCGAGCACAGCCTGAAGTGCGACTTCATCGCCGGCTGCGACGGCTACCACGGCGTCAGCCGGGCCAGCCTGCCGTCGTCCGCCCTGCAGACCTTCGAGCGCGTGTACCCCTTCGGCTGGCTCGGCGTGCTCTCGGACACGCCGCCGGTCTCCCCCGAGCTCATCTACTCCCACCACGAACGCGGCTTCGCCCTGTGCAGCATGCGCTCGGCGACGCGCAGTCGCTATTACGTGCAGTGCGCGCTCGAGGACCGGGCCGAAGACTGGAGCGACGAGGCCTTCTGGGCCGAGCTGCGGCGGCGCCTCGATCCGCAAGCCGCCGAGGCGCTGGTCACCGGGCCGTCGATCGAGAAGAGCATCGCGCCTCTGCGCAGCTTCGTCGCCGAGCCGATGCGCTTCGGCCGGCTCTTCCTGGCCGGCGACGCCGCCCACATCGTGCCGCCGACCGGCGCCAAGGGCCTCAACCTGGCGACCGGCGACGTCGGCCTGCTGGCCCGCGCGCTGGCCGAGCACTACCACGAGGGCAGCGCCGCCGGCATCGACAGCTATTCGACGCGGTGCCTGCGCCGGGTCTGGCGGGCCGAGCGCTTCTCGTGGTGGTTCACGTCGCTGTTGCACCGCTTCCCGGAGACCGGCGACTTCGGCCGCAAGATGCAAGCGGCCGAACTCGACTACCTGGTCCATTCGGTGGCCGCATCGACCGCGCTGGCCGAGAACTACGTCGGCCTGCCGCTGGCGTAGACCCTAGGCCGCCGCCTTGCGGCCGACGTTCTCGCCGCCGGGTCGGGCGTCCGGGTCCTTGCCGGCGCGCGCCTCGAGGACGAGATAAAGGACGATCGCGAAGGCCAGGGGCACCAGGTAGTAGATGGCGCGATAGGCGAGCAGCGCGCCGATCAGCTCGGCCTTCGGAAGGCGGTGCGCGAGCAGCGCCACGAACACCGCCTCGAGCACGCCCAGGCCGGCGGGCACGTGCGCGATCACCCCGGCGACGGCGGCCACCAGCAGCACCGACAACACCGTCGGGTAGTCGACGCGGTGCTGGAGCAGGGTCCAGACGGTGGCGGCGATGACGCTCCAGTTGAGGACCGACACCGCCAGCTGCATCAGCGCCACCCGACCGCCCGGCAGCCGCACCGTGTGGCCACGGAGCTGCCACTCGCGGCCCCGCGCGATGAAGCAGGCGCCGATGTAGACCGCAGCGGCGACGAGGAGGCCGGCGCCGACCACGCGCAGGCCGGCGCTGCCGATCTCCCAGTCGGGCGGCAAGGCGATCGGCGAGAACGTGAACACCACGCCGGCCAGCGCCAGGTAGCCCAGCCAGTTGGTGAGCCAGCTCAGCACGAGGACGCGGGTGACCACGTCGGCCTGGAGCCCGAGGCGGCCATACAGGCGATAGCGGAGGGCGACGCCGCCGACAAGGGCGCCGAGGTTGACGTTGAACGCGTAGCAGACGAAGCTGACGCCGACCACCTGTGCCACCGGGGCGCCGTGGCCGGTCTCGTGCCGGCCGAGCAGGTCGTAGGTGCTGTACAGCGCGTAGCTCGTGGCGGCGAGCGCGCCAGCGATCAGCAACGCCCGGACCGGCATGCTTCGCATCGAGTCCCAGACGGCGGGCCAGTCGACCGTGCGAGCGTGATTGGCGACGAGGCCGAGGACGGCGACGAAGAAGACGACGGTCAGCCCCTTCTTGGCGGTCGGCCACCAGGACTGCGAGGTCAACCGGGCGAAGCCGCCCTTGTCCTCAGCCACCGGGACGGACCTGCGCGGCGGCGTGCGAGGCGGACGCGCCGCCGACCCCGGCGCTCTGGGCGACATGCGGCCAGGTCGGCGCGCGCCCAAGCAGCTCCGGCAGCACCAGACGCGGCGCGTGACGCGGCAGAAGGCGCGCCCAGGCCGGGAAGCGGCGCAGGACATGGAAGACGATGGCCGAGCGGAGCTGCGGCCACAGGCTCCACCGCGACGGCGGCGGCGACGCGGCGCGGCTGCAGTCGTTCGCGATCAGCTGCTGGAGCCGCTCGTGCAGGTCGGCGGCGAAGGCCGGGTCGCGCAGGACGACGTTGGCCTCGAGGTTGAGCGACAGGCTGAGCGGGTCGAGATTGCTCGAGCCGACCGTCGACCAGTCGTCGTCGACGACCGCGACCTTGCCGTGCAGCGGACGCTTGCAGTACTCGTGGATCTCGACCCCGTCGCGCTGCAGGTGGTCGTAGAGGAGCATCGCCGCTGTCTTGACGATCGGCATGTCGGGCTCGCCCTGCAGGATCAGCTGCACCACGACGCCGCGCCGGGCGGCGCGGCGCAGCTCGCGCAGGAGCCGGTAGCCAGGGAAGAAGTAGGCGTTGGCGATCACCACGCGCCGGGTCGCGGCACGGATCGCGATCCGGTACTGGCGCTCGATATCGGTGGGGTGGCGGTGGTTGTCACGGGTGACGAACATCGCCTCGACGCTTCCTCGCGCCGGCGCAGCCGCTCGCGCCGTCCGCGTCGGCGGCTGCCGACCGGGCGCCGAGACGATGGCCGAGACCGCGAAGTCGCGGATCCGATCGACGATCGGGCCCTCGATCTCGATCGCGTAGTCCTGCTTGGCCTCCGGCCCGTAGTCGGCGAGGTGGTCGGCCGAGTAGTTGATGCCGCCGACGAAGGCCCGCTCGCCGTCGATCACGAGAATCTTGCGGTGCATGCGCCGCAGCACCATGACGTGGCGAAGGAATCGGGCGAACGGGTCGAAGACGCGCAGGCGCACCCCGGCGTCGGCCAGCGGCGTGATGAACGCCGGCGTCAGGTCGCAGGAGCCGAAGCCGTCGACCATCATGTCGATCTGGACGCCGCGGCCCGCCGCCTCGAGCAGCGCGGCCTGCAGCGCCTTGCCGACCTTGTCGTCCCAGAGGATGAAGGTCTCGAGCAGGATCTCGCGCCGGGCCTGGCGGATGGCTTCGAAGGCGGCCGGGAAGAACGCCTCGCCGTTCTCCAGCAGGCGGACCCGGTTGCCGGGCGTCCACGCCGCATTCACAGCGTGATCTCCGCCGCCAGCGGCGCGTGGTCCGACAGCGTCGACCACGGCCGGCGCGGCAGCTTCAGCGGCGCGTGGGCGCGGACGCTGCGGACGTAGATGCGGTCGAGCGCGAAAACGGGAAAGCGGGCCGGAAAGGTCCGGGCCGCCCGGCCGTTGGCCTCGACAAAAACCTCGCGCAGCTGCGTGTCGCGCTCGAGCCGGCGGTGCGCCCGCTGGCCCCAGTCGTTGAAATCGCCGGCAACGAGCAGCGGCGCCGAGGGCGGCACGTGCTCGGCGACGATGGCGGCGAGCAGGTCGAGCTGGTGACTGCGGTGCGTTTCCTTCAAGCCGAGGTGGACGCAGATCGCATGCACTTCGGTGTCGAGCCCCGGCACCTGCAGCGCGCAGTGCAGCAGGCCGCGCGTCTCGTGGCCGTCGACCGAGACGTCGCGGTTCTCGTACGCGACGATCGGGAAGCGCGACAGCACGGCGTTGCCGTGGTCGCCGTCGGGGTAGACGGCATTGCGGCCGTAGGCGAAGGCCGGCCACAGCTCGTCGGCGAGGTACTCGTAGTGCGGCGCCTCGGGCCAGCCGTCGACGCGGCCGGCGTGGCCGCTGTGCGTCCCCTGCACCTCCTGCAGAAACACCAGGTCGGCGCCAACCGCCCGCACCGCCTCGCGCAGTTCGCGCAGGACGAAGCGACGATTCATGAAGGCAAAGCCCTTGTGGGTGTTCACCGTCAGCACACGCAGCGAAAGAGACGAAGTGGCGGGGACGGGATTCACGAGAGAGGCAGGGGACGGGCCTCCATTTGTAACCGCTGGCCACCGCAGCGGCTGTAGGAAAGCGGCGCCCTGCGCTGCAGTCCGGCGCAGTCGCCCGCGGGAAGATGCGCGTCGCGCGCCCCGCTGCCGGCCCGACCCCGCGGACAGAGGATGGGCGTGCGGCGGCCGGCGACGCTCGACAATGGCGCCGCCCGCCGCCCATGCGCTCACCGACTTCCGCCGCCCCGCTGCCTTCCGCCGACCTGTGGACCGGCCTGGCCTGGGGACTGCTCGCCGCCGCCATCTGGGCCAGCTACACCGTGCTGGCGCGGTTGGGCGTCAAGGCCGGACTCAGTCCGGCCGACCTGACCCTCCTGCGCTTCGCCCCCGGCGCCCTGTTGACCCTGCCCTTGCTGTGGCGCTGGGGCTGGCGCGATCTCGGCGGCATCGGCTGGCGGCGCGGCCTGCTCCTGACCGTGCTGGCCGGACCCGGCTTCAGCCTGCTCTTCATGACCGGCTTCTCGCTCGCGCCGCTCGCCCACGGGGCGGTGATCGCGCCGGCCTGCCAGATGCTCGCCGGGCTGACCCTCTCCGCCTGGCTGGCCCACCAGCGCTGGACGCGCGACAGCGCGCTCGGTGCTGGCTTCGTCGTCCTCGGCCTGGTCTTCATGGGCGGCGACAGCCTCGTCCACCTCGCCGGCGCGTCGACGCTGGTCGGCGACCTGCTGTTCGTCCTCGCCGGCTGCTCCTGGGGCCTCTTCGGTGCCCTGTCCCGCCGCTGGCAGGTCGACCCGCTGCGCGTCACGGTGGTCGTCGTGGTGATGTCCTTCCTGCTTTTCGCGCCGCCCTACCTCGTGCTCGCCGACCTGAATCGGCTGGCCGCCGCGAGCCCGGCCATGCTGGTGACCCAGGTGCTGGCGCAGGGGCTGGGCGCCGGCCTGGTGGCCGTCCTCGCCTTCAGCCGGGCGGCGGCGTTGCTCGGCTCCGGCCGGGCCGGCTTCTTCGGCGCGCTGGTGCCCGGCGCGGCGTCGCTGCTGGCGATCCCGGTGCTCGGCGAGATTCCGACACCCCTGCAGTTGCTGGGCATCGGCGCCGTCGTTTCGGGGCTGCTGATCGCCTTCGGTGCGGTGCGCCTGCTGCTGGGGCGTTCCGCCTAGCCCGAAGTTCCTACATGCGCCGAGCGAGTTTTCCTTTGCACGACAGTGACTTGGCGTGAGAGGTGGGTTCCGGTTTCTGTCTACAACCGGATCTGCTGGAGCAGTTCGAGCGCGTGCTGCTGCTTTGGATTGGGTGTGGTGAGGACGTCGAACGTCGGCGCGTCGGGTTTGGCGTTTGGTGTGCGGCAGGTGTTGCGCACGAGGGTGGCGAGTTCGGCCATCAGGGTTGCAAAGCTGTGCACGGCGGTGCCGTCATGCAGCGTGTGTCGGGCCACCTTGGCAAGTGCCGTCCTTGACCGCGTGGCCGGCGCCACTGGATCGCGCGTGGCCTTGGCGTGCTGTTCGGTGTCGGTGAACATCAACGCCGCCCAGGCCTCGCGCATGTGCCACTCGACGTAATAGGCGAGCATGCACAAGAAGATGTGCGCGCGCACCCGCTCAGCGGTGCGGTGATGGATCGGGCGCACCTTCAAGTCGACGGTCTTCATCGAGCGGAATGCCCGCTCGACGTTGGCGAGCGACTTGTAGCTGCGCACGCACTCGGCCGCGTCCATCTGCGCCGCAGCTACCGAGGTGCGGATGATGTAGATGCCGTCGAGTGCGGCCTCGGCGGCGATCTGCCTGGTCTTGCGCGCAAAGCTGAACGCGCTCTCGCCGATGGCGAGCTCGAAGTGCTTGGCCATCTTGTACTGGCCGATCGTCTTGCCCACGCGCAGGCCGATCGCGTCACGTCCGACGAGCTTGCCCGCGTCCACGCGGGCCTTGATCTTTTGCAGGTTCAGCTCGGTGGCGGCAAGCAGCTCCTGGCGCTTGTGCGCGCGCAGACTGGCGAGTGCGGGGTTGCGGCACGCCACCAGCCGCTCGCCGGGATAGTCGGGCGAGCTCAGCTCGACGAGGTTGCGCTCGTCGAAGAGACCGAGTTGCAACTGCTGCTGCTCGACGAGCGCGCGGATCGAGACGCTCTTGAGCGCCGTAATCCAGGCCACGCCCTCCGTCTCGCGCATCTTCTCGATGGAGCTGTTGGAGATCATGCCGCGGTCGCCCACCATCACGAGCCGCTCGATGCCGAACGTCTCACGCAGCCGCTCGACCTCGGGCATGAAGGTCTGGCTGTCGGCGACGTTGCCCTCGTGCACCGAGACGGCCACAGGGCAGCCGCCCCGATCGGTAAGAAGGCCGTAGTTGACCTGCAGCAGACCGCGCCGGCCGTCGCGGCTGTAGCCGAGCTTGGCCAGCGGGCAGCAGCTGCCTTCGAAGTAGCTCGACGACAAGTCGTAGAGCACCAGGCTGCCTGCTGTGAGGTGACGCGCCGCGAGCTTGACCTGAATGCGCTCCTGGCGCGCGAGCAGCCAGTCCATCGCCGCGTAGAGGTCGTCCTCGTTCGCCTCGGCGACGCCGAAGTCCTCGGCCAGCGTCGTGGTGTGCCACCAGCGCGTGGTCGCCAGCTTGGTGTGGGGAGCTGCGATGCGCGAAGCCACCATCGCCAGCACCAGGTCGCGCTCGCGGCAGGGCTTGGACGCCACGAGCGAGGCAAAGCCCAGCCGCTGCATCGCACATGACACGGCCTGCACATGGCCGTGCGAACGCGAGGCGGTGATCTCGAAGGCTTGCCCGAGCGGCACGAAGCTCTCGCCCTGAAGCGAGCGCCGGATGATCTCGATCAGCGCATCGGGCAGGTGCGACAGGTTGCCCAGAGTCTCGTTCTTGACGCTGCCGCCTTCGCGGTAGCTGCGCCTCAGAAGGTGCGTGCGATAGACCTGGTCTTTGTACTTGCGAGTCGTCGTGACGACGTGAGCAGTTCCAGTGCGGGCGGGCATGCCTCAAAGCATAGCCGCCGCTCGTCATATGTCAAGTCTTTTTAGTGACTACATAACAGCACCAAACAACACCTCTACTAAACGAATCAG
>Ga0136633_1001064_pt1 | contig 20418 bp, 20 predicted proteins | sample AntDrymeUQ832206_2_FD_105494 | JGI IMG/M metagenome (GOLD analysis project Ga0136633, IMG submission 105494) | Polar desert sand microbial communities from Dry Valleys, Antarctica - metaG UQ83 (22.06) | ecosystem: Environmental > Terrestrial > Soil > Desert | place: Antarctica: Dry Valley...
CCTATTAAAAAAGCGAACGAAAGGGAACATGATAAACCTGCAAATAAGCTTAACCAGATATTTTTTCTTTTTAGCGGCTGGCTCACAAGCAGTTCAATAAACTCCGAGCTGTTATAAATATAAATGGTTGAAAATATTATACTGATTAAAGGAACGATGATAAGAATAATATTCAGCAGGCCCAGCAAACCTTTGGCAGTATTGCTTTCCAGGTTAAACAGGCTTAATGATATCAGCAGCAGCAGAAATGTATAGGCTACTACAATTTTATTTCTTACAATATCGGCAATTACATATTTAATTATCTTTTTCATACGATGCCGTTTTCATTATAACTGTAATGGCTTTAGCTAATTTTTCTTCTCCTGTTTGCTCCCGTAATATATGTAATGGCTTATGAAATTTTACGCTTCCTTCCTGCATGTAAATTATTTCTGTTACCAGCTCATCAAGCTCACTCAGCACATGAGATGTTATTAAAATCAGTTTTCCTTTCCCCTTTTCTTTAATGATCTTTTGCTTTAATATTTCAGAAGATAAAGGATCTAATCCTGCTGTTGGCTCATCCAGTATTAAAACATCTGCATTAAATAAAAAGGCAAGCGCAGCGCTTACTTTTTGCCGGGTGCCGCCGGAGAGTGTACGCATTCTCTTATCCATTATTTTATCCAGGCCAAAAGCGTGCAATAGCTCTTCATCGGGTTTTGTGTTATGATTGCTGCGAATATCTTTCATCATATTAAATATCTGCCCCATCCTCATGTTTTCGGGATACCTTCCTATCTGCGGCATATAACCTATCTGCTGCCGGTAAAGCCAACTTTTACTGATAGAACTTTTATTGAATAAAATAATTCCGCTGCCGGGTACAACCATTCCTAAAATACATTTTATAAAAGTTGTTTTGCCGCTGCCGTTAGGTCCTATCAGGGCAATGCATTCACCTTTATTACAGGTAATGGTTACATCATTTAAAGCATATAGCCTTCCAAATTTTTTTGTAACGTTTTGTGCAATAATCATAATGGCAAAGGGGTCATTAATGGCGAATCATCTTTTAAATTTTCGGGAGTTACCCCCGGAAGAATTCTTTCAATTTTATCCATTAAAGTAACTATAAAGCTGCGAAACAGCATTAATGCCGCGGGGTTGTTATCTATAATCATTGAATACATGCTTACCGGGTGAAATGGCACATCGCCTGTTTTATCTCTCCTGAGATCGTAGCCTTCATATTTATCCCAGTAATTTCCATTAAACTTATTTAAAACAAGGGTACCATTGGTGCCAATATCAAAAGTGTTTCCGATAAAATTGTTTTTTGTAATGTTATTATCATCACAGCTTGCCTGTATTTTAATTGCCCAGCCGTTATTTGAAAATTCATTCTTCTGTAATTCAATGCGGCTGCTGCCTTCCATGTGGATGCCAACCGTATTTTTTAAAAAATGGTTACCCGTAATATAGCTGTCGGATATATCTTTTAGAAGAATTCCGTAAGCCGCATCACCCCGGTTCTCTTCAAAAAAATTATTAAACATTTTTACTCCCCGTGAATACATTACAGCCACGCCTGACCCATTATTTTTAAAAATATTGGTGATATAACTATTATTTTGTGAGAACATAAAATGCAATCCATACCTTACATTTTTTTCAGAAGTATTTCTCCATATCATTGAGTTGGTAACAAACTCAAAATAAATACCATCCCTATGCCCGCTGATGGTGTTACCAATTATAAGCATACTGTCACTCTTCCAGCAGTGTATGCCATTGCCGCTTTGCAGCTCTGTATTACCATAAGCAAGCAGCGTATTGTTTTTTATAGTGCAGGCTGTTCCATACTGTGTATAAATACCAAAAAAAGTATCTTCTAAAATATTATTTACAACAGTTACATTGCGGCAATTGTATATTTTAATACCTGCAAAATCTTCCCGGTATGATTGTACTGAATGCTGCAGCTTAAATCCATCTACCGTAACATTGTTGGCTTTGATAGAAATTATTTCAACCTTTTTACCGCCATCAAGTACGGGATGATTGATTCCTTTAAAAACAATTGATTTATTGATGGTAATATTTCCTTCCCGGTAAATTCCGCCATGTACTAAAACCGTATCTCCGTTTTGTGAAAGCTGCAAGGCTTGTTGTATTGAAGTTATTGATTGGGATTTACCTACAACAATGGTTTTACCAAAAGCTTTGTTTACAAAAATGAAAATACAAAAAATTAAAAAAAATCGCATGCGGTTATTTTATTAATTCTTTCCAGCTTACCTGTAAACCTTTAAATTTTTCTAAAGCATCTTTCATGTTTTTTTCTCCTGAGAAGGCGGCAATATTACCCGCCATTGGTGAACGTAACGCTTCACTTTTTAAAAGGTAAGCTTTATCTGCATCAATAAAATCATGCGTATCATAATCTACCAGGTAGCTGTTTTTTATTTCCATTGTATTTCCATCCGATTTATAAAAGGACAGGGTACAATGTATATCATCAAACTTATAGACCTTACCTTTTTTAGTAATAATTTCTCCGCCAAAACGCTTATCACTAATTGTCATTTTACAAAACGAACAATTATCCACTCCGATCTTAATAGGCTGGGGGCCTGTATTGCAGGAACTTAAAAACAAAACAAGCATCGCTGCTACAGTAATATTTTTTGCTGATAATTTTATTTTACGGCTTTTTAATTTTTCCATAATGGAAGTAAATAACAGTATTACCCCCACACCTAAAAAAATTAGCCCTCCAATATGGGGTATTGAATAGGCTCCAAAATTTAAAAGCTGTTTGTAACCTATAAGCGGCGGCTGGTATGCCATACCTGGAATTTGAATTGCCGCTGTAGGATCAAGGTCGTGGCCATAATTATATTCCCATCTCCAAAAATCATACATAGCCACAATTCCGAAAATTATAAATAAAACAGTAAGCCATACCAGCAATTGTTTGCGGTTTACCAGGGCTGTTACAAAGCAGAACAGCGAAAAAAAGATAATGATGTATGGCAGAATAGTAAACTCAATAAAATCTTTTGTATGCAATGTTTTCATACCTATGTAATGGTTAAGGCCGTTTATTATTTCAACATTACCCCCTAATTTATGAGGGTAAATCAATAAGGCCAAACCTTCAGGATATTGAGGCGCATTTAATTCAATCTTCCACATGGGTACAAATAGCACTGCTATTAATGCAATACCGCATAACATTACAAGCATGCGTACCCACCCAATTAAATTATTTTTTTTCATAGTCAGCTTTCTTACTTATTTTTTTGCCGGTGGTAATAACACACCGTCAATAACATGCACTATGCCATTTGATGCTTTTACTGATGCAACAATAGTAGCGGAATTATTGAGCATCACCTTTCCATCTTTCAGGCTTACCGTTACATTGTCGCCATTCACCATGCCAAGTGTTTGCCCTTCAGTAAATGTTTCTGCTTTTTGTGCTGCAAGGGTTACATGATATTGCAGAATATTCTGCAGGTCTTCTTTTTTATCATCCTTCATAAGGCCATCTACTGTACCGGCGGGCAGTTTATCAAATGCGGCATTAGTAGGTGCAAACACTGTAAAGGGGCCTGCATTGGCAAGTGAAGTTACAAGTTCTGCCTGCTTTAACGCTGCTACTAATGTTGTATGGTCAGGCGAAGACACTGCTACTTTTACAACATCTTTTTCTGATGTTGTATCATTTACATTTTCCTGCCCACCTGGAGTTGAAGTTGTTGATGAAGTATTTTCTGATGCTGTATCAGTTTGCTGGTTACAGGAAATTGCTGCTACAATTATAAAGATGGACAATATTGCTATAAGATTTTTCATGATGCAGGTTTTACTTTTTTTAAAATATGTTATTAATTTTTCAGGTCCCGGATGCATAATACAAATCAACAGAGCGATTTTCATCGCCCTGTTGATACAATTTATTTTTTGGGGATTGAATCCAAAGGCACGGAATTTTTACCAAGGCTGAATGATATAGGAACATTGGAGCCGGCAGGCGAAACTCTTAAATATCCTGACATTTCCTGGTGTAAAGCACTGCAAAAATCAGTGCAATAAAATGGAAATATACCCACTCTGTCCGGTATCCATTTTAAGGTTGAGGTTTCGCCTGGCATAATTAATAATTCACCATTATTAGCCCCTTTTATTGCAAACCCGTGTGGCACATCCCAATCCTGTTCAAGATTAGTTATATGGAAGTAAACCTCATCTCCCAGCTTTATACCTTCAATATTATCTGGAGAAAAATGCGACCGGATGGATGTTGCATACACATGCACCTTATTTCCTTCACGAACCACCTTTGTTTGTGCTTCACCTTTAGAAACAAAGGGGCTGTTGTTATCCTCTATTTTAAATATTTTTAAAGAATTTTTTGAAATGAGAGATGCCGGAACTGCTTGGGCATAATGTGGTTCGCCGATAGTTGGAAAATCGAGGAGCAATTGCATTTTATCTCCGCTAATATCAAATAGCTGTGCACTCTGTGCCAATTCCGGACCGGTTGGCAAATACCTGTCTTTGGTAATTTTATTATAAGCTATCATATATTTACCATAAGGCTTTCTGCTATCTCCGCCGGGGATGCTTAAATGCCCAACAGAATAATATGTGGGAACTCTGTCAAGCACTTTTAAATCTTTTATATTCCATTTCACAACTTCTGATGACACAAAAAATGACGTATATGCATTCCCTTTTCCATCAAACTCAGTATGTAAAGGTCCTAACCCGGGCTTTTTAACTTCACCATATAAAGCAGCTTCATATTTTATAACAGGAATGCCTTCATAATCTCCATCAAAAGTTTTATTAGCTATGGCCTGCTGCATTTTTGTAAATGAAAAAACGGGTATCAGCGCTGCAAGCTTTCCGCTTCCTACAATATATTCACCGGTAGGGTCCACATCACATCCATGAGGAGATTTAGGGCAGGGTATCATATATACCAGGCCAGGCAGTTCTTTTGCATCCAGCATTGTAATCTCAGTTTCAATTGTAGATTTTGCCGAATGCGTTTTATCATCATAAACATTATGTGCATATTTAACCTGCTGCTTTTTTCCTTTTCCCTGTTTCAAATACTCTTCCGCTTTTTTCCAATTAACTGCCAGGATATAATCCTTATCACGTTGTGAGGCATTTACTTCCAATAATGAATTTGCCTGTTCAGAATTATAGCAGCTAAAAAAGAACCATCCATGACTTGGGCCTTTTCCGGCATGGCTTAAATCAAAATTCATCCCCGGCAATAAAATCTGAAATGCAATTTTCATATTACCATCCGTGGGGGCAACACTTATAAAACTTAAAGTGCCTTTAAAATTTTGTTTGTAAGTATTAATAGGTACATCTCCGTTTGTGTTATCCATCGGTATACTAAACCGGGTACCTGCCACTACGTACTCTGTATTTTCGGTAATAAAAGGAGAAGAGTGATTGCCTGCACTGTTAGGTATTTCAATTATTTCTACAGTGCGGAATGTTTTTAGATCAACCCGGGCAATACGTGGCGTATTATTACCATTAGCAAATATCCATCTTCCGTCAATCTCTCCTTTTGTTTGGGATAATTCAACATGGTGAAGATCATCCCAGGGCACAAAACCATGTGAAGTATTCAGCATTGGCTTGGTTTCTTCACTATAGCCCCAGCCTTTTTCAGGATCAACCGAAAAAACGGGGATAACCCGAAGCAACCGTCCGGAAGGTAACCCATATACACTCATTTGACCGCTAAAGCCGCCGGATACAAAATTATATAATTCATCATACTTGCCCGGGGGCACATAAGTTTTGGAGGCAGCATCGCCGGTTACTGCAGTTCCCGCATTTTTTGGTTTACAACTGTTAAGGCTTAACAATAAGCACAGAAAAGCAATTGCAAAAATTTTGGTTTTAAGATTTTCCATTTTATTTAAGTTTATACGTTATCCTTTCTTTTTATTTTTTAATGTGCAAGGTTACATCTCACAACAAAACTTAGTTATGATAAAAATCATGTATGTAAATGATTTATATTTTCTGTGAGAAGCAAAAAGCCTGATAAATTTTAGTCTATGATGAAATAAAAAAAAGACATGGGTGTGTCGCCATGTCTCTCTCTTTTCTTTTTTGTAGAAAACAAATTATTGTACACCATCATTTTTGCGCATAAACTCCAGCAAATGGCGGGCATCATCATCACTTAGGCTTTGATTAGGCATACGAACTAAACAGATTTCCAGTTGAGCTTGTAACTTAGGATCTTTGTTTATCATTTCATCCGGGTTAGTGATAAAATTCATTAGCCACTCAGGTTTGTGCCTTTGTGAAACCCCTTTCCATCCCGGCCCTACCAGTTTTTCATCTGTGAGCTTATGACAACCGGCACATTTTACACCATAAATTTTTTCGCCACTGGCAGCCATTGTCGCATCTAACTTATTTCCAAGTTCCACATGATTAAATTTCCCTGCTCCACGGTTAGGATCATAAGATGGAGGTTCTCCACCTGGAGTTGGAATTTTTTCTCCATTTGGGTCGGGAATAGTGGTAGTTTGAGTTGTGGATTTATTTGAGTCGCTATTGCAGGCAAATATTGTTACACAAAACGCTATCAAACTTAATACAGTTATTTTTTTCATAAATAATTATTTAATGATTTAAAATATTTACAAGATTACGCTTAATCATTTTTTACAAATATGATTAGAATCATAAAACGTGATGATTTAATCTTCGTCTTTTCCGAGTGGCCTTCTGCATTTTTACTCAATGATTGATACAGAAATATTACTAAAGAATGGAGGCGTTTTAATAAAGTTTAAAAAAAATCAAACAATATTTTTTGAAGGAAATACGCCTTTATTTTATTATCAGATAATTGAAGGTTGTGTAAAAATGGTTAATGTAAATATATCAGGTAAAGAGTTTATACAGGGTATGTTTACTAAAAGTCAATCTTTTGGAGAACCGGTTTTAATTATTGATGAAGTTTACCCTGCAACTGCCGTAGTTTGTGAAGATTCAAGCATAATAAAATTAGATAAAGCGAAATTTTTAAATATACTCTACAATTATCCAGACATACTTCTGCAATTTGTGCAGCTCTTTGCAAAAAGGATTTATGATAAAACTATAATATCGAAAGAAATTGCCATTCATGACCCTGAACATAGAATTATCAAAATTTTGAATCTTGTGAAGAAAAATATTGCAGGACAGGCCAGAAGAAAATTTAAAGTAGAAATATCCAGACAGCAAATTGCAGATATGACAGCGTTAAGAGTGGAAACAGTAATAAGAACTATTAAGGTTTTACAAAAAAAGGAACAAATAATAATCATAAAAGGTAAAATATATATGTAGCTTTTGGTATTATGAAAACCTCAATGATAAATTGTAGTTTTCATTAAAGCTCAAATTCCAATTCACGATAAAATGAGAGATAAATTAATACTTCATAAATGGTTAAGGATTGTGTTCATCAATCTTTTAATTGTTTCGATGTTGGGTGTTACTATGCGGTATAAAATAACTTATTCATTACCATTCATTGATCAAAAAAAAATGCTTCATGCACATTCGCATTTTGCATTTACAGGATGGATAACAATGGCGCTTATGATATTGCTTGTAGCCTGGCTTGCACGAAAGTGCGATGATAATATTTTTAAAAAATATAAGTGGATTCTGTTATTAAATCTCGTAAGTGCTTATGGCATGCTACTTACGTTCCCGTTTCAGGGATATGGTATTTATTCAATAGCATTTTCAACCCTTTCCATTATTGTATCTTATGTTTTTGCAGTTATATTCTGGAGAGATCTTAACCGCCTTCCAAAAAAAAATGTAAGCCATTTATGGTTTAAAGCGGCTGTTCTTTTCAATGCTATTTCGTCTATCGGCGCATTTTCGCTTGCTGCAATGATGGCAACAAAAACAATTCATCAAAATTGGTATTTGCAGGCGGTTTATTTCTTTTTGCATTTTCAATATAACGGTTGGTTCTTTTTTTCCTGCATGGGATTACTTGCAGATAAGCTTTGCCGGTTTGGGATTACATCAAACCTTTTAAAAATTATTTTTTGGCTATTTGCAGGCGCTTGTATCCCTGCTTACATTTTATCTGTGCTATGGGTTAACCTTCCGGTGTGGGCTTATATAATTGTAGTGCTTTCTGCAATGGCGCAGGTAACCGGCTGGGTTTTGTTGGTTAAAATATTTTACCAGGCACCCGCTTTTATAAAAAAATTTTCTGTTGCTGTAAAGTGGCTGTTTATCTTGTCTGCGATGGCTTTAAGCGTAAAGCTGCTGCTGCAATTGGGATCTACCATTCCATTTTTAAGTCAACTTGCTTTTGGATTTCGACCTATTGTAATTGCTTATTTACATCTTGTATTATTGGGCGTAATAACATTGTTTATCATCGGTTATGTTATTGCTGATAATTATATAATGCTCAATAAAAAAATGTATGCAGGTATTTTTATATTTACTACAGGCATTATTTTAAACGAAGTGGTTTTGATGATACAGGGAGTTGCTGATCTTAATTATGTTAGCGTTCCCTACTCTAATGAAATGCTGTTGGTAATCGCCGTTATTATGTTTTCAGGAATTGCTTTATTGAATTGGAGCCAAAGAAAAATTATGAAGGAGACTGATTTAAATCATATCTAATAACAATTGTGTTTGTCATCTTTGCAAAAATTTATTTATGACAAACATTGTAGAACAAACTCTCGCCTCAATAGTTACGGGCAATCACCAGGCAGTGCCGGTTTTAGAAAAATATAATCTTGATTTTTGCTGCAAAGGTAAACGCACCTTAGCGCAGGCTTGCGAAGAAAAAGGTATAAAAATAGAAAGTATAACAGAAGAATTAAAAAACCTTACAAATGCTGCAGGCAAACAGCAGATGCCATTTACTGAAATGAGTGCCGAACAATTGATTAGCTACATTTTAATTAATCATCATTTTTATGTGAAGCAATCTATGCCTGCTATATTTTCTCATCTGCATAAGGTGGCAACAAAACATGGAGACAGATTTCCCAACATGCAAAAAGTGTACGACCTCTTTGTAATTATAATGAGAGAAATGACAGTGCACATGGAGAAAGAAGAATCAGATTTATTTCCAAGAATTAAAGAAGTAGAAAATTTATCAAGATCAGGAAGATCTTCAGAAATATTACCTGGCTACATTCAAATTCCCGTTGATGCAATGGAAGCAGATCATGAAGAAGCCGGTGATATTTTGTATGAAATAAGAACGCTTACCAATAATTATATGCCTCCGGCAGATGCCTGCACAACTTTTAAAGTTACACTTGCGGAGCTAAAAGAATTTGAAGAAGATCTTCACAAACATGTTCATTTAGAAAACAATATTCTCTTTCCAAAAGCTATACGGTATGAAAATAATTAGATGACAAAACCCAGGCCAATAAAACGCAGCCCTGCTTTAGTACAATTTTCCAGGGACCATCATTTTGCATTATTGCTGGTATGGAAAATACGGCAAGGCTTACGTCTTGGCGTTGAGCCGCAGCGTATCGGCAACTACATTACTTTCTTTTTTGAAAATTATTTAAAAAGTCATTTTAAACAGGAGGAAGAATTATTGTTTAAAGAGCTTGATGAGCATGATAACCTGCGGCTGAATGCTGAACAGGACCATAAGGCTATATACGAATTATATGATAAAATAAAAAGGCAGCCTGGCTTATTACTGGTGAAAGAATTTGCTGACAAGTTAGAACAACACATACGCTTTGAAGAAAGATTATTGTTTGCCCACCTGCAAAACTTTCTTACGGAATCGCAACTAAATTTTATTTTACAAAAAATCGAAGCAATACATTTTCCTCAAAAAGAAGATGACTGGCAAGATGTGTTCTGGATGAAGACATAGAATTATTAAAGTAAAATATTAACCTAAAAAAAATGAGCAAATATATTTCGGGAGAAGAAGCTGTAAAAGTTATAAAATCATTTGATAAGGTGTTTGTACATGGCGGTGCAGCCACACCACATTATCTGTTAAGGAAGATGGTGGAAAGAGCCGAAGAACTTAGAAATGTTGAACTGATAAGTATAAGCACACAGGGAGAAGCATTATTTGCAGAGAAGAAATACCATGAAAGCTTTAGAGTTAATTCATTGTTTGTTTCAGCTAATGTGAGAGAAGCCGTTAATGACGGACGCGGAGATTATATCCCGGTTTTTCTAAGTGATATTCCCAATCTTTTCAGAAAAAATATTCTTCCGCTGGATGTGGCATTGGTGCAGGTTTCCCTGCCTGATAAGCATGGGTTTTGTTCGCTTGGCGTTTCAGTTGATGTGGCATCTACTGCAATAAAAACAGCCAAATATGTAATAGCCCAGGTAAATCCAAAAATGCCAAGAACTTTTGGAGATGGTATTGTAAATATTAATTCTTTTGATGTGTTGGTATTTGCTGAACAGGAACTTCCTGAAGTGATTTCCGGTAAAGTTGTAAATGAAATCGCTATGAGAATCGGCGCTAATTGTGCTGAGTTGGTGGAGGATGGTGCTACCATTCAAACTGGTATTGGGTCAATTCCGGATGCTGTATTGGCAAGCCTTATGAATCACAAAGAATTAGGCGTACATACAGAGATGTTCTCTGATGGCATTTTGCCTTTGGTTGAAAGTGGTGTAATTACCAATGATCATAAGAAAAAATATAAAGGAAAAATAATAACAGGGTTTTTATTAGGCAGCAGAAAACTATATGATTTTGTTGATGATAACCCTTCGGTAGTTGTAATGAATATTGATTATGTAAACGACACTTCTATTATAAGAACCAATCCTAAAGTAACTTCTATTAATGGCGCAATTGAAATTGATATTACGGGGCAGGTTTGTTCCGATTCAATTGGCACATACCATTACTCCGGCGTAGGAGGTCAAATGGATTTTATGAGAGGGGCAGCATTATCAGAAGGCGGAAAACCAATTATAGCTATTCCTTCTACTACATCAAAAGGTCTTTCCAGGATAGTTCCCTTTTTAAAACAAGGTGCAGGTGTTGTTACAACACGGGCTCATGTTCACTATGTGGTAACAGAATATGGAACAGCATTTCTTCTGGGAAAGAATTTGCATCAAAGGGCAAAGGCATTGATAAATATTGCCCATCCAAATCATAGAGAAGGTCTTGAAAAAGCTGCTTTTGAAAGATTCAAAACTTTTGAATTTGAAAGAGCAGAATATTAGTCAGGTGAAAACAGGATGATTTTTCGTAAATATTTTTTCAATGAGCGACCACCCCGGAAAATGCCCTAAGTGCGATATGACACTTTCTAAGCAGAAGATGACAGCCGAACAGGAAAAGATGATGAAAGAAGGCAATTATGTAAAGCCTAAAGAATAAGGTGAATGGTAACCAGATAAATAATAAAACACAAGCAAATGGAAAATAAACATCCGCAAATAATAAAAGATGCACCGGGTGCCTGTCCTATCTGCGGGATGGACCTTGTTCCTATGCAGCCGGCATTATAAAAGTGTAAATGGTATTTCAATTTAAAAAAACAAAAATTTAAAAAATGAAAAAGGAAAACAGTAATCAAAAACAAAGTGTTACTCAAATTGACAACGAGGCAAGCAAAGTATCAAAAAAGACATCAAAAAAATCGTCTGCATTACTTGCTGCTTCTAAAGGACGCAGTGCAGTAGATAATGTAAAAGCAACATCCGGCAAGGATGTCAGGGGATCCAGTGGCTTAGCAAATACAGGACCCTTTGTCTCATACGAAGATTAGGAAGCCTTTGGGTTAATAATTTTTGAAAAGACTTAATTCAGAAGTTAAGTATTAAGCAAGTCGGGCAACAGCGATACTGAAGACGGGCAATCGCGACCCTTTCGGGAAAGTAAACTATATAAAAATGGATAATCAACAAATGCAAAGCTGCATTGATGCCTGCGAGGCATGTGCAGTAGTATGTGAAAATTGCGCCGAAGAGTGTAAAGGAAAACAAGGAATGGAACAGTGCGAAAAACTTTGCAGAGCCTGTGCTGAAGCCTGCCGCAAATGTGCAGAGGAATGCAAAAGTATGAGTAGTACTGCTTCTCAAACAGTACAACAATGCGCCGATGCCTGCCGTGCCTGTGCTGAAGAGTGTGAAAAGCACGACGATGAAACATGCAAAAAATGCGCAGAAGAGTGCAGAAAGTGTGAAGCGGAATGCAGAAAGATTGCGGCTTGAATTTCTTAAAAAAACAGGCTATTGGTGAATAATCTCCCGATAGCCTGTTAATCAATTTGTTTATGATGAACAATCTTAATCCTGTCATTTTTATTGTTCCGCTTATTGCTTTGCTATTGACTGTAGTAATGTTTATTAACTTATTACAAAAAGTGGATGATAAGCCAGCTTTCAAGCAGTATGTTTTAATTACACTGGTGTTGTCTTTTCTGTTAAACCTGGCATGGGAAGTAATTCAACTGCCGTTATATAAAGATGCCGTTTTCAACATTCAGCATATTGCATTTTGCGCTTTAGCCTCCGTTGCTGATGCTATCATGGTTCTTTTAATTTATTTCTGTTTTGCTCTTATTTATGAGAACCCGCTTTGGGTTGAAGAATTAACAGCACCTCGAATTTTCATATTAATGTTGGTCGGGGTAGTAGGTGCTATTGCTGCAGAGATGAGACATCTGTCAGCAGGTACTTGGGCTTATGATAATTCTATGCCTATCCTCCCTGTTGTTGATGTTGGTTTGTCGCCTGTATTGCAGTTTATGTTGTTACCTGTCCTTATCTACTATTTGAGTAATAAAAAGAAAAGAAATATTTTTTAAAATGGCTGTCTGTGTAATTTAATAATATGATTGGCAACTCTATTAAATGGGCTTTAAAGAACCGTATGGTTGTTTTGCTGATAGCCGCAGCAGTTGCAGCCTATGGTTTTTATTCGGTAAATAATACCAAGGTAGATGCTATACCCGACCTGTCTGAAAACCAGGTAATCATATTTACCGAATGGATGGGCAGAAGCCCTCAGATTATGGAAGACCAGGTAACCTACCCTTTAGTAAGCAATCTGCAGGGCATCCCGAAAATAAAAAATATCCGTGCTAACTCAATGTTCGGGATGAGTTTCGTATTTGTAATTTTTGAAGATGCAGTGGATATTTATTGGGCTCGGACAAGAGTATTGGAGCGGCTTAATTATGCGCAGCGTTTATTGCCACAGGGAGTGGTGCCTACGTTGGGACCGGATGGTACCGGGTTAGGACATATTTACTGGTACACATTAGATGCACCTTCACATGATTTGGGGGAGTTGCGAGCCTTGCAGGATTGGTACATCAAATTCGCTTTACAAACTGTACCCGGCGTAAGTGAAGTTGCATCTTTTGGAGGCTTTCAAAAACAATATCAAATTGTAATTGACCCGCACAAGCTTAGCTACTACAACATTCCTTTAATGGATGTGATTGAAAAAGTAAAAGCAAATAATAATGATGTTGGGGGAAGAAAATTTGAGATAACTGATATGGGATATATCATTAGAGGTGTAGGCTACATCACTCAAATAAAAGACATTGAAGATATACCGTTAATGACCCAGGGCTCTATACCCATAAGGGTTAAAGATATTGCCACGGTGCAAATGGGTGGCGAACTACGTTTGGGTATTATTGAAGAAAATGGTGAAGGAGAAAAAGTGGGTGGAATAGTGGTGATGCGATATGGTGAAAACGCAAAAGATGTAATTGATAAAGTAAAGGAGAAATTAAAAGATGTTGAGAAGGGTTTGCCACCTGGTATTAAGTTTCATGCATCTTATGACCGTTCCGATTTAATTGAAGCTACGATTGGTACTTTAAAAAAAGCAGTAATTGAAGAGCTCATTGTTGTTGCAATTGTGTTGTTCATTTTCCTGTTGCATGTACGCAGCGCATTAGTAGTGGTTATAACCATCCTGATGAGTGTGTTGATATCTTTCATCATGATGGATTGGTTTAATGTAAGCTCCAACATCATGTCGCTTGCCGGTGTGGCATTGGCAATAGGTGACCTGGTGGATGCCGGAATTGTAATGGTGGAAAATGCGGTAAAGTCTATTTCGGAAGAAACAGAACTAAATAGTTGATATGATTTCGAATGAAGAAAGAATAAAAAGAATTGAAAGCTCCTCTGTCTTAGTGGGCAAGGCAGTTTTCAGTTCTATATTGATTACGTTGGTTTCATTTGCGCCCATACTCTTTCTGGAAGGTCAGGAAAAAAAATTATTTACTCCTCTTGTTCTTACCAAGACGTTTGCCATGATAGGTTCTGCTCTTGTGGCAATTTTTCTTGTGCCTGTGCTAATGTCGATGATGTTGAAAGGTAAAATGCGCTCTGAAAAAAAGCATCCGGTTTCCAGGTTTTTTCTTTGGCTGTATAATCCCATAATCCGATGGTCACTTCGCTGGAAGAAAACAACAATGTTGATTGCACTTGTTTTAGTTATTGCAAGCATTCCGTTCGTCATGCGGTTAGGTACAGAGTTTATGCCACCGCTTGATGAAGGTTCACTTTTATTTATGCCGGTAACACTTCCTGATGTTTCCAACACCGAAATAAAACGCATCATGCAGGTACAGGATAAATTGATTAAGACTATGCCCGAAGTGCATAATGTTTTAGGCAAAGCAGGAAGAGCAAATACAGCTACAGACAACTCTCCCATCAGCATGATTGAAACCATGATTTTATTAAAGCCTCAATCGGAATGGCGGGATGGAATGACGAAAAACAAGATCATTGAAGAATTGAACAGCAAGCTCCAAATCCCCGGAGTAATTAATGGATGGACGCAACCAATCATCAATCGTATCAACATGCTGTCCACCGGTATCCGAACAGATGTAGGGGTAAAGGTTTATGGGCAAAGCCTTGATTCAATCAACGTTTTGGCGCAACAGTTCAAAGTAGCGTTAACAGGTGTGGAAGGAATAAAAGATTTATATGTAGAGCCAATTGTTGGAGGTAAGTATGTTGAGATAAAAATCAAACGGGAAGAAATTGGTCGTTATGGTTTAAGTGTGAATGACGTGAACATGGTGATTGAATCTTCCATTGGCGGAATGAATATTACCACAACTGTTGAAGGGCGGCAACGCTTTTCGGTGAATGCACGTTTCGCACAGGATTTCCGCAACAATATAGACCAGTTAAAAACTTTGTTGGTTACAACTGCAAGTGGTCCTATCCCACTGTCTGCTGTTGCTGATGTGTATATAGCAGAAGGTCCTCCTATGATTAATTCAGAAAATGCAATGCTGCGTGGCACATTATTATTTAATGTTCGCGACAGAGATTTAGGAAGTACTGTAAGTGATGCGAAAAAGAAGCTGGAAGACCTCGTAAAAAAATTACCCAAAGGTTACTTTATAGAATGGAGCGGACAGTACGAAAACCAGGTACGTGCTGAGAAACGGTTAAAGATTTTGATACCAGTTGTGCTGCTCATAATTATGGTCATTCTATATTTTACATTCCATACTTACCGGGAGGTATTGATAGTTTTGTCAAGCATACCTGTAGCCCTGGTAGGTGGCGCTTATTCCCTTTTCTTTTTTGATGTAAATTTTTCAGTGGCTGTGGCTGTGGGCTTTATTGCCTTGTTTGGCATAGCGGTAGAAACCGGTGTGCTTATGTTGGTGTATTTAAATAACTCACTATACAATAAGGTGCGCAAAAAAAAGGAATTAGGCAAACCTCTAAATAACAGCGACATTGAAGAAGCCGTTTATGAAGGTGCTGCCCTCAGGTTGCGTCCAAAATTGATGACAGTACTGGTAGATATTTTTGGTCTCTTACCTCTCTTGCTTGCAACAGGAACAGGCAGCGATGTAATGAAACCAATTGCTATTCCATTTGTATTTGGTTTGGTCACTTCTACCTTTTTTGTATTGATCGTATTACCCGCCATGTATGCACTGGTTCGTGAAAATGAATTAAAGAAAAGAGGCAAAGTAATAATTGAAGAATTAAAAGATTAAAACATGAAAACATCAAAACACAATAGTGGATTAGTAAAGGATGTAATAATAAAATCAATAATTACCTGTCCGCAATGCGAGTACCGGAAGGAAGAACTAGTGCCTGTAGATGCATGCAGTATTTTTATGAGTGTGACCAATGTAAAAGAAAACTAAAACCAAAAGCCGGGGATTGTTGTGTTTTTTGTTCATACGGTACTGTCCCCTGCCCAGCGATACAAAAAGGCAAAAAATTGTTGTACCTAAAATTACCCTAATGAAAAAAATAATACTTCTATTTCTCATCACGCTTTCAGTCCAAATAAATTTTGGGCAGGAGGTTTTGCAGCTTGATGCAATTATAGATTCTATTCAACAATCACACCCCTCATTAAAGATGTATGATGCAGATGTGCGATCAATGGATGCTGCTGCAAAAGGCGCATGGAGTTGGATGCCACCGGAAGCGGGGACAGGTTTTTTCATGATGCCTTACAATCCTAAGTATGCTCGAAAAAATGATATGGGTGAAGAAGGCATGGGTCAATATGTTTTTGCAGTACAGCAAATGCTTCCCAATAGAAAAAGACAGGCGGCAGAATACCAGTACATGAATACTATGTCATCAGTTGTAAAAGAAAAAAAGGGGGCAGCTTTGAACGAGTTGATTGCCGGAGCAAAGAAAAATTATTTTGAATGGGTTATCATTAAAAAGAAGTTCAGCATCTTGGAACAAAATGAAAAGCTGCTGGACTTTATGATAAAGAATTCGGAGATACGGTATAAGAACGGCATGGGTAAACTGAGCGCTTATTATAAAGCAAAAGCGGCGCTTGGTAAAATTCAAAACATGCGGCTGATGTTTGAAAATGAAATACGCCTTCGGCGCATTAATTTAAACACCCTGATGAACCGTGACAAGGAAACCACTTTTGATATTGACACCACGTATAGCATTAAAGACTACACCAACTTTCAAATAGACAGCACCGCTTTCATTAATTCAAGAAGCGATTTGAAAGCCATTGCAAGAGATATTCAATTGGTTGGCTTACAACAACAATTAGAAAGGGCAAAATTGAAACCTGAATTTGGTTTTCGCTATGAGCACATGATTGGTATTGGCGGGCAACCTGCGCAATATACAGCTATGGCTATGGTAAAAATTCCGCTTGTATCGTGGGCTTCAAGAATGGGCAAGGCAAATATTGAAAGCCTGCGATACAAAAGGGAAACCCTCAGCTTTGAACGCCAAATGGTGATTAATGAATTATCGGGTATGGCGTCTAACATGCATACAGAGTTTATCACCAAGCGCAGACAATTGAAATTATATGATGAGAACATTATCCCTGCTCTTCAAAATAATTACAAAATCATGCAATTAGCATATAGTCAAAATACAGAAGAACTATTTGAGTTGTTTGATGCATGGGAGACCCTAAATATGACACAGTTGGAATACCTTGACCAGTTGCAGCAACTGCTGGTTATGCAAACAGAATTGGAAAGAATTTTACAAATCAACTAAATATGCAATCTTACATTCTAAAAGTTACCTTCTCTTTTTTATTAGTGTTTATATCGGCGTGTAATAATGATAAAAAGGCGAATCATACGCAACATGATAATGCAGATAATAAGAAAGAGTTATATACCTGCTCCATGCACCCGCAAATCATTCGCGATAAACCCGGCAACTGCCCTATTTGTAAAATGCAACTGATAAAAAAAGAAACAAATGCAACGCTAATAAACGGTGTGGAGTTAGAATCCTTGTTAAAGCCCACAAACCAATTTGTAATTTCCACTATTCCGGTCACAGCTGTTAAAATAGATAGGGTAGTCACTGAAATGGATGCGGTCGGTATTATTGAGTATGATACAAAGATGATTGGAAATATTTCTGCAAGAATAAATGGTAGGATCGAAAAACTATATGTCCGGTACAAATATCAGTTCATTAACAAAGGGCAAAGAATAATGGATATCTACAGTTCGGAATTGCTTACCGCACAACAAAATCTTCTTTTTATTTTAAAAAATGATGCTGGCAATAGTTCACTCATACAAGCAGCCAAACAAAAATTATTATTGTTGGGCATGAGTGCAGAACAGTTGCAAAGATCCATGCAAACAGGCAACCCCATTTTTTCTGTAAGTGTGTACAGCAATTATACAGGGCATTTACATAATGCCGGCGAAGCTTCTCCAGCTATGAACCCGCAGGCATCTTCATCATCATCTATGGGTGCTATCAATCCGAGTACCGAACTATTAAATTTTAAAGAAGGCATGTATATACAAAAGGGACAAACTCTTTTTAGCATTTATAACCCTGCCCGTGCATGGGCATTACTAAATGTTTATAGTGATGGACAGTCTTCAATTCAAAAAGGCCAGTTGGTAAAAATCACACCTGAAACCTCACCTGCAATGGCTTTCCAGGGAAGTATTGATTTTATAGAACCCTTTTACAGGGAAGGGAGCCGGACTACTTCAGCAAGGGTTTACTTTGATAATTCCAGCATGCGCTTACCTGTAGGAAGCCAGGTGCGGGGGCTAATATTTACCAATCCCACTACCGGTAATTGGTTACCAAAAGAGGCAGTAACCTCATTGGGTATTGACAGAATTGTTTTTTTAAAAGTGGCAGATGGCTTTAAACCAAAGAAGGTTATTACCGGCGCAACAACTGACAAGAGTATTCAAATCATAAGTGGGCTATCAGCAACAGATTCTGTGGCCATACAGGCGCAATATTTAATGGATAGCGAAAGCTTTATTAAAACAAAGGAGTAGTGATGCGGTATATACTAATATTTTTTCTTGGTTTTTTATTTGCCTGCACAGCCAAAAAGCATGATGAGCCTGTAGAAACCAATGATTTATATTATTCCTGCTCTATGCACCCGCAGGTAATGGAAAGCAAACCTGGTAACTGTCCTATTTGTAACATGCCTCTGACAGCAGTTCCAAAATCAAAGGTAGAAGCAGATGAATTGAAACTTAGCGCCCAGCAAATTCAATTAGGAAACATTAGCGTTGATACCATTCGTTCGGGCAACATAGGAAGCCAAACTGTTTTAACAGCGGTCTTAAATTTTGACCAGACAAAAACTTCGGCAATTAGTTCAAGGGTAATGGGAAGAGTGGAACGATTGTATTTCAAAAATGCAGGAGATTACATACGTAAAGGAGAGAGGCTCTATGACCTATACAGTGAAGAATTAAACAATGCTAAGGAAGAATATATTCTGGCACTGCAAAGCCAAAAATCGTTTACCGGAAATAATGCGATTGATTTTAATGCTTTGCTGCAAAGCGGAAGAAATAAACTCACTCTTTGGGGCATGAGCAATGCTCAAATTAATCACCTTGCTAAATCAGGAAAAGCTTCTGCCACAACCACATTTTATAGTAATGCTAATGGCTATATCACTGTATTAGATGTACGGCAAGGCGATTATGTTATGGAAGGTGGCACCATTGTCCAGTTAGCAAACCTTTCTACTATATGGGCAGAGGCACAGGTATTTACTTCGCAGTTTTCACAGTTTCAAAAAAACGCCTCAGTCACCGTTCGCATACCTGAATTGGGTGATGAAGCAATCAATGGCACTATCAGCTTCGTTAACCCGGAGATTGTACCAGAATCAAGGGTTAACTTAATACGGGTTTCCATTCCTAATAAAGAAAACCAATTAAAGCCAGGCATGCCTGCTTATGTTTATGTCAATGGCTCAAAAGGTTCCTCCTTCACCTTACCCGTTGATGCGGTTATACGTGATTCTAAAGGCGCAACTGTTTGGATAAAAACAGGTAAGAATATCTTTAAAAATAAGATGGTTGAAACAGGTTCAGAGGCGGAGGGCAGGATAGAGATAAAGAGCGGTTTGCAGCCTGGTGACCTGGTGGTAATTACCGGTGCGTACTTACTAAATAGCGAATACATTTTTAAGAAAGGTGTTAACCCAATGGAAGGAATGAAGATGTAGAATTAAATGATGCAGCCATTATAAACCTGAAACATAAGAAATAACCCAATGGAAGGAATGAAAATGCAGCTAACCCACAAAATATTACCCTTATCTGCATCAACAATAAATTGACTTAAAATAGGTTTTTTTATCAAACGCCAATCATATTCTGAAATGACAAATCTCATTTTTTTTTTAGGAATAACAGTGTTGTTTTGTATCAAGTAAAACTATTTATGAAAAAAATACTCGTTCCAACAGATTTTTCAGCCAATTCAAAAAGTGGTGTACAGTTTGCCATTCATTGGGCTGCCAGGCAAAAAATTGAATTAATATTTGTACATGTACTCCATGCTTTGAGAGCAACACGCTGGTCGGATTCATATTTTGAAAAATATGCAGAACAGGAAGAAAAG
>Ga0136633_1001065_pt1 | contig 20409 bp, 16 predicted proteins | sample AntDrymeUQ832206_2_FD_105494 | JGI IMG/M metagenome (GOLD analysis project Ga0136633, IMG submission 105494) | Polar desert sand microbial communities from Dry Valleys, Antarctica - metaG UQ83 (22.06) | ecosystem: Environmental > Terrestrial > Soil > Desert | place: Antarctica: Dry Valley...
CTGGACGTGTTCTCCAAAGGCCTCACCGGCAAGCAGGCGGAAACCGCACTCGGCAAGGCCGGAATCACCGTCAACAAGAACGCCATCCCGTTTGACAAGAACCCGCCGATGGTCGCCTCGGGCATTCGCCTGGGTACCCCCGCCGTCACCACCCGCGGGATGGCCGAGGCCGAGATGGACCGCATCGCCGATCTGATCGCGGCAGCGCTCGCCGAGCCCGAGAACGACATCGCCCTGGCGCAGGTCAAGGCCGACGTGGAACAACTGTGCCGGGAGTTCCCGCTCTACCCGTCCCCAGCCTGATCGACGGCGTCCGGCGCGTCCTCGACAGCGGGGGCTCGCTTGCCGCGATCCTCCCCGGCTTCGAGCCGCGTGCCAGCCAGCAGCAGATGGCCGAGGCGGTCGCCCGCGTCGTCACCAACGACGGCGTCCTGCTTGCCGAGGCAGGCACCGGCACCGGCAAGACACTGGCCTACCTCGTCCCGGCCATCCTGTCCGGGCGCAAGGCGCTGATCTCCACAGGCACGCGCAACCTGCAGCAGCAGCTGATCGACAAGGACATCCCGCTGCTGCAGCAGGCACTCGGGCCGTTCCGGGCGACCTGCATGAAGGGCCGTGGCAACTACCTGTGCCTGCATCGCTTCGAGCAGGCCCTGCACGACGACCGCCCGCGAGACGACGAGACGCGGGTCGCGATGACGCTGATCGAGCACTGGGCACCCCGCACGCTCACCGGCGACCGTGCCGAACTGGCCGACCTGCCCGAGGACCTCCCGTTCTGGCACGGCATCGCGGCCACGACCGAGAACTGCCTCGGCAGCGAGTGCCCGCGCTACAGCGACTGCTTCGTCACCCGCATGCGCCAGGAGGCCGCCGAGGCTGATGTCGTCATCGTCAACCACCATCTGCTGTGCGCGGACGCGGCCCTGCGGCGCCACTCCTTCGGCGAGGTGATCCCGGAGTGCCAGGTCGGGATCATCGACGAGGCGCACCAGCTCGAGGACGTGGCGACCCAGTACTTCGGCGTCACCGTCAGCAATTTCCGCATCGACCAGTTGTTCACCGACGCGGCAGCGATTCGCACGTCGCCGCTGTTCGTGCCACAGCAGGAGGCGCAGGCGGTGGCGCAGGCCATCGAGGGACTGGCCACAGCCTCGCGCGGCTTCTTCCTGGACCTGCAGACCCGGCGACCCGGGGTGCGGCAGTCGGCCGAATCCGCCGCGACGCTGTTTGACGAACGCCGACGAGTGTCGGGAGAGATGCTGGCCGAAGCTGCCGGCGAGAGCGGCCTGCAGCTGCTGGACGCCCTGGCTGCGCTTGAAGCCGCGTTGACGCTGCTCAAGGACGCTCCGGAGGACCTGCGCGCCGTCGCCAAGCGGGCCGGCGAGATTCGCGACGACGTGAAATTCCTGCTGCGGGCGCAGGAGGAGTCCTACGTCTACTTCCTGGAGATCCGCGGACGACTCGTGGCACTCCGCGCGGCGCCGATCGACGTCTCGCACATCATCCGGGACGTGCTCATCGAGCGGCTGCCAGCGCTCGTGCTGACCTCGGCGACACTCTCGATCGGCGGGTCGTTTGCGTATGTGCGCGCCCGGCTCGGCGTTGGCGACGCCCGCGAGGTGCGCGTGCCGTCGGAGTTCGACTACTCGACGCAAGCCCTGGTCTACCTGCCGCGGAAGATGCCGGATCCGCGGACGGCCGAGTACGCTGGCGCGTTTGCCGAGGAAGCCGCCCGCCTGCTGACGGCCAGCGAGGGGCGCGCCTTTCTGCTCTTCACCAGCTACGCCGCGCTGCGTGACGCACATGCCCGGCTCTCGACCCGACTGCCCTATCCCATGCTGGTGCAGGGCACGATGCCCCGCGGCGTCCTCATCGAGCAGTTCCGGCGCACCCCGAATGCCGTGCTCTTCGGCACGTCGAGTTTCTGGCAGGGCGTGGACGTGGTGGGCGAGGCCTTGAGTTGCGTGATCATCGATCGCATCCCGTTTGCCTCGCCAGCCGACCCCGTCGTGGCGGCGCGCATCGAGGCGCTGCAGCGCCGCGGCATCGACGCGTTCGCAGGCTTCCAGGTGCCGCTGGCGATCCTCACGCTGCTGCAGGGGGTCGGACGGCTCATCCGGCACCGGCAGGACCGCGGCGTGATCGCCCTGCTCGATCCGCGCCTGCAGTCGATGGGCTACGGGCGGCGCTTCCTCAATGCCCTGCCACCCGCGCCCGTCACCCGCCGGCCCGAGGACGTGACGCGGTTCTTCGCCAATCATTGACGCCGGCGCTGGACTAGAACAGGTATTTCACGGCCAGCTGAAACTGACGCGGGACGTTGTTGGCCGTCGTCGTGATCCGGCCGAAGATCGGCGAGCCGAGCGCTCCGTTGGGCACGCCGAAGCTCGGCGTGTTGGTGACGTTGAACACCTCGACGCGCAGCTGCAGCCGATGCCCGCCCAACGGCACGTCCTTGAAGATCGACGCATCCAGCCGACGCTGCGGAGGACCGTACAGGTTGTTGCGGCGCCCATTGCCGACCGTGTTCAGCGCCTGGCCGACGAAGCAGGAGGTGTCGAACCACGCGTTCACCGACGGATCGCTTCGCGTGCCCTCGCAGATCTGGTCGGGCCGGTCGCCGTTGGCGCCCACGCCGGTATTGCTCCTCGGGGTGGCATTGACGACGGTGAACGGCAGTCCGCTCTGCCAGTAGCCGATCAGGTTGGCCTGCCAGTGCGCGGTCAGCAGCCGGCGCACACCCGAGGCCGTCGCCCCGAAGGGCAACTGGTAATTGAGCGTGAACGCGTAGCGATGCCGGATGTCGATGTCGCTCGGGCTCAACTCCAGCGTCGCGATCTGGTTGGGCAGGACCCCGTAGCCCTGCGGCGCGCCGCCGCCGCCCGGCTGGGTGACGTCGGACGTGCCTTTGGCGAACGTGTAGTTACCGCCGAAGGTCAGGCCGGCGCGCGACCGCCGCGTGACGCTCACTTGCAGCGAGTTGTAGTTCTGGATGCCCGCGCTGCGCAGCATCTGCAGCGTCTGCAGTGCCGGGGCCGCCGAGGCGAACGGCCGGCGCGGGTTGACGGCGCCCGGTCCTGGTGCGGCGTAGTTCAGGTTGGGTACCGACATCCACAGCCGGCGACCTTGTGAACCCACATAGCCCGCCGAGAGCGAACTGCCCCACAGCTCTTTCTCGAGGATCACGTTGTACTGGTGCAGGTAGCTCGATTTCAGATTGGTGTCGACGGCCGCGATCGTGCCGCTCAAAGACGGCGCCCTCTGGACGGGAACCGGCAGTCCTGCGGCGAAGAACGCGTCTGGCGCACCGCCAGACGCAGCCACGCTGGTCTGGTTGAAGGTGTAGGTGAACGGCGTGTTGCGCAGGACCGCATTGCTGCCGATCGACGACGGGAAGAAGCTCAGTCCATAACCGCCCCGCAGCACGAGCCCTGGCCTGATCGTCGCCGCGGCGCCCAGACGCGGCGCGACGTTGCCGTAGTCGGTCGTGACACCCGCGGTGTTGCCGACGCCGTTCTGTCCGGGAATCAGGAACTGCAGGGTGGCCGGATCGACGTTGGCGATTTGCCCGTCGCGCTCCGACAACGCCGTGTAGATGTCGTAGCGAAGGCCCAGGTTGAGGGTCAGCCAGCTGGCAGCGCGCCAATCGTCCTGCACGAACACACCTGGCTCCCAGGTGTCGAATGTCGTGTTGGCGATGAGATTGGCTCGAGCCACGGTCGAAGGGTAGCCGAGCAGGAACGAGGCCGCAGAGTCGCCACCCACGCCGAGGCCGTTGTTGGTCGGCGCGGCGGTGAAGTTGTAGAGACCGGTGCCGTCGTTGCTCTGGATCGGTGAGAACGTGCGTTTCACCAGGTTCACGCCGGCCTTCAGGTTGTGATTGCCGCGGACGTTGGTCACCGTGACCTGGCCCTGCCAGGCCTTGTTCTTGAGCAGGATCGGGACAAAGCGCGCGTCGCCGAGGGTGGTATAGCCGGCCACCACGATGTTGGGGAGGCTCGAGGTCAGGTCACCGATGTTGATGCCCGGCAGCCCGAGGGAGGCAGCGACATTCTGGCCGTAGGTCTCGGTGAGTGATTCGGTGTTGAAGTAGGTGCGGCCGACCTTGGCCTCCATCAGGAAGGTCGGGCTGAAAATCTGCAGGTAGTTGACGTGCAGACCCCAGACGTCGGCCAGCGACGGCCCGCCAAAACCCGCCGCCGAGCCCCCCGAGTCGACGCCGTTGACGAGACCGAAGACGCCCGGCACGACCGTCTCCACGTTGTTGCTCGAATAACGCGCATACAGCAGGTGGTCGTCGTCGAAGCGATGGTCCACGCGCGCGTCGAAGGTGTTGGCCACCTGCGTGCGGTTGACGGTGGTGGTGAAGTTGTTGGCCAGGCCCGGTGCCGTCGGCACAGGGTAGAGATTGAGGAAACGTTGCGCGACCGGGTCGATGCGGCTGGCGGGGATGACGTTGCCGGGGAACGGCTGCCGCGGGGTCGACAGCGGGTCGTAGATGAGGGTGTTCCTGGCCAGGAGCTCGGAGAAATCACCGGTGCGCATGCCTGCCGATGGCACGGAGCTGACCCACGTCACGCCGCGCTCGAGGTCGAAGCGTTCGTAGTCGGTGAAGAAGAACGTCCGGTTGCGCAGGATCGGGCCGCCGATGCTGCCCCCGAACTGCTGCTGCCGCACGCGCGGCGTCGGTTGCGTGGCTGGCGCGAAGAAGTCGCGCGCATCGAACTTCTCGTTGCGGAAGAACCCGTACGCCGACCCGTGGAACTGGTTGGTGCCCGCCTTGGTCAGGATGTTGACCACGGCGCCCGCCGTGCGCCCGGTCTCGGCTGTGTACGTGTTGGTCTGCACCTTGACTTCGGCGATGGCATCGATCGAGGGGCGCACCCCGAGCGTGCCGGTGTAGCGCTCGTTGTTGTCCATGCCGTCGATCAGGTTGTTGTTGACCACGTCGTTCTGACCGTTGACCGACACGGTGGACGTCTGCCGCCTGTCGTCGGGGCGGTTGCCGCTCGACAGGGAACTTGGCAGGCCCTCGTTGGCGCCAGCGACCATGCGGACCAGCGCCACCACGTTGCGGCCGTTGAGCGGGAGGTCCTGCACGGCACGCTCGGGCAGCAGTGCGCTCACCGTCGCGCTGTCGGACTGCACGACGGGCCGCTCGGCGGTCACCGCGACGGTCTCGTTGAGCGAGCCCACCGCCAACTGCACGTCCACGCGCTGTCGGTCGCCCGCGGAGAGCTGCAGGTCGGCAGCGTAGGGACCAAATCCCTGCAGCTCGGCGCGCAACTGGTATCGGCCAATCTGTACGAGCGTGAACGTGAAGCCGCCGGCCGCATCGGTGACCTGCGTCCGGGCACTGCCGGTCGCGGGACTGGTGAGGGTCACCATGGCACCGGGCAGCGCCGCGCCACTCGAGTCGGTGACCGTGCCGATCACGTCGGCGGTGGACACCTGGGCGGCGGCCGGTCGGCCGCCCGGCAGCCACGCCGTCACGGCGATGGCTATCGCGAGCATGGTCCTGCGTAGGTGGGTCATGAATGCGCTCCTCGAAAAAAAACGTCAGTGGATGCCGGTGGCGATCTGATCGACCAGGTGCGTGATGTTGTTCTGGCGCTGGTCGGTGTGGACTGGGGCGCGTGGCAAGGCCGCCACCCTGACGCGAACCGTCTCAGGGAGCGAGGGCACCTGCACCAGCGCATTCAGGGCGAGCAGGGCGACATACTCGGGGTGCCGGGACACATCCGACAGCTCCAGCAGCGTGGCGAGCGCCCTGGCCTGAACCGGACCGCTGCCTGCGGTGGCGAGGGCTTCCCCCGCTGCGCAGCGTGGTCCAGGTTCGGGATCGTCGAGCAGGCGCAGCAGCTCCGCCTCGTGCGCGTGCATGGCTGGCGCGCCCCGGACGAGCAGGCCGAGCGCGGCCCAGTACCTGACAACCGCGTCGGCACTCAGGAGCCGGGCACTCAGCCGATCGGCCGTCACCGCAGGGTCGGACGCCTCACTGGCCACGCGAAGGATCGATGCCACGTCATACGCCGAACGGTCGGCGGCCAGCTCCCAGGGAGACCGACCGCGGTGCAGCAGGTACTCCGGCAGGAAGCCGGTGTCGCGAATCGATCGCATGTGCGCGGCCAGCGCGGCCCGGAGACGATCACGGACCCGGGCCAGCGCGGGCGCTGCCGCCAGGTTGCGCGCCTGGTCGGGGTCCGACTGCAGGTCGTACAGTTCCTCGGCCGGCTTGGGTTGGAAGTAGCGCGCGTGCGCGGCCGAGAGGGTCCCGGCCGTGAAGGCCGTCCGCCAGGCTTGCCAGGAAGGCATCAACGCCGCGTACCACGTGTACTGGCCGGCCGGTTTGTGCGGCATGTAATTACGGATGTAGACGTACCGCTCATCGCGGACCGATCGGAGCAGGTCGTATCGCTCGTCGATGCGCCCTCGGCCGCCAAAGAGGTAGCGGGGCGCTGGGGCGATGAGCCGGCCCATGAACGCGCGGCCCTGCATGTGCCGGGGCGGTGTGAGCCCGGCCAGGCGCAACACGGTGGGCGCCATGTCCACAAAGGCGATGGGGCGCGCGGTGCTGCCCCCGGCCCGGTAGTCGGGCGCTGCCAGATGCCTGAACCTGGCCGGCACGTGCACCACGAGGGGAACGTGCATGCCGAGATCGTTGACGAACCGCTTGGCGTTGGGCAGGCCCGGGCCGTTGTCCCCGTAATAGAAGACGATCGTGTCGTCGGTCAGGCCGTCGGCCGCCAGATCGGCCAGCAGCGCACCGACCGTCGCATCCATCACGGTCATGTTGTCGTGATAGGCGGCCCAGTCCGCGCGCGACTCGGGCAGGTCGGGCGTCGACGCCGGCAGGTGAATCGTCGCGCGATTGTGCGTCGCTGGGGCCGGCTTGGCCTGTACCCGACTCTCGTGCGTCGCAAGGATGTTGAAGACGGCGAAAAACGGTTGGCCCGACCTTCGGTTGCGCCAGTGCGCGCCCGCCGACGAATCGTCCCACACGCCGCGGGTCGCGACATCGCGCGTCATCTGCGCCGCCGCGGCCGGGCCGCCACGCCACGCCGGAGGCGTCCGGCCGTCGCCCGGCGCGTCGCCTGCCTCCATGACGTTGTAGTCCTGCTTCTCGTTGTTACTGGTGTAGTAGCCAGCCTGTCGCAGCAGGGCCGGGAACAGGCGGACGCCTTCCGGCAGGCGCACCAGGCTCCGCATGTGCTCACCGCCGAGTGCGGCCGGATACATGCCGGTGATCAGCGCCGTGCGCGCTGGCGCGCAGACCGGCGAGGTCGACCACACCCGTGTGTACCGCACACCTCTGGACGCCAGCGCGTCCAGTTGCGGCGTCCTCGCATCGCTGTCGCCATAGGCGCCCAGATGGGGCCCGTTGTCCTCGCTGACGATCCAGAGGATGTTGGGCCGTTCAGGCTGCTCGGCCGCTGCGCTTGCGGCCGCAAGCAGCACAGCGAGGGCCAGCCCGATGTGCGACGCGGTGGAGACCATCGGGGCCAGAGTGTACCTGCACTTCCGAGCGGATACGTGCCGGCAGGCTTGCCGTGCGACGCCAGGCGAGAGCTTTCAGGCCGCCGCCTGGCCCTCAGCGTGGCCAGAAATTGCGGGTGCGGCCCTGCGACCGCCGGCAGCGTCAGAATCACAGGCTGATTTTCTGGTTTTCCCGTTGGCTGGGAAGGCGGCTAGACTAGGCGGTCGGACGCTCGGTCGTCCTCGGAGGAACACATGTCTGCATGCACGTTCGGCGCACGCTTCCTGGCGGCTGCCACACTCGCGATCGCATTTGTCGCGGCCGGGGTTCCGGTCGCCGCGCAAACCACCGGCCAGGTCAAGGGCAGGGTCGTCGACGGCAAGGGTCAGCCGGTCGACAAGGCCGCCGTCACCATCGAGTTCAAGGGCGGTACGAACCTGAAGCGCGAGGTCAAGACCAACAAGCGCGGAGAGTTCATCCAGGTCGGCCTGCAGCCTGGCCCCTATTACGTCACCGTGCAGCACGAAACAGGGCAGGCTGCCGATCAGGTGCAGGTGGGCCTCGGCACGGCGCCAGAGATGAAACTGACGCTGAAGCCGGCAACCACGGGCATGTCGCCCGAGGAGACGGCCTTCCGCAAGACCTTCGACGAGGGCGTGCAGGCCATGGGCGCCAAGAACCTCGATGCCGCGATCGGCAAGTTCGACGAGGCAATCGGCATGCGGGATGACTGCTACGCGTGCTACATGAACGTCGGCTCGCTGCACTACGAGAAGAAGGCCCTGGACAAGGCCGAGGCGGCCTTCAAGAAGGCCGCGGAGCTCAAGCCCGACGACAGCCGTCCGGTGCAGATGCTGGCTGACCTGTACAACGGCATGGGCAAGCGCGAGGAGGCCGCGGCGATGGCCACCAAGGCGGCGGCGATGGGTGCGGCCAGTGGCGGTGGGTCGGCGCAGGACAACTACAACCAGGGGGTCATCCTCTGGAACGCCGGCAAGATCGCCGAGGCCAAGACGCAGTTCGAGGCCGCCGTGAAGACCGACCCCAACTACGCGGATGCCAACTACTGGGTCGGCATGGCCAACCTCAACGGCGGCAACATGCCCGAGGCGGTGAAGTACTTCGAGAACTACCTGAAGCTGGCGCCGACCGGACCGATGGCCGCGCAGGCCAAGGGCATCCTGGACTCGATCAAGCCGAAGGAGTGAGCACCGCCGCGCTGGAAGACGAGATGGCCGGGCGGCTCGCCGCCATCCGAGCCCGCATCGCCAGCGCCGCGCAACGCAGCGGACGGCCTCCCGAGGCCGTCCGTCTCGTTGCGGTCAGCAAGACCTTCGGCGCCGACGCCGTGCGGGCCGCCCATGTTGCCGGTCAGGTCGATTTTGGCGAGAACCGTGTGCAGGAAGCCCTGGCCAAGCGGGCCGAGACGGCGGACCTGCCGCTGCGCTGGCACCTGATCGGCCCCCTGCAGTCCAACAAGGCCAGCAAGATCGCCGGCGCCTTCGCGACCGTCCAGTCCGTGCACACGCTCGATTTGCTCGACCGGCTGTCGCGGGCAGCGGTGGCCGCGGCCGTTGTCCTGCCGGTGCTGATCCAGGTCGATCTCGCGCACGAAGCCACCAAGTCCGGACTCGACCAGGCTGAGCTGCGCCCGCTGCTGCTGCATGCCGCCGGGCTGACAGGCGTCAGGGTGGACGGCTTGATGCTGTTGCCTCCCTACACTGAGGACGTCGAGCAGGTCCGGCCGTGGTTTGCCCGTCTCCGTGCCCTCCGCGACGTGCTCCTGGCCGAGGGCACGCCGGGCGCGCAGCTGCGGGAGCTGTCGATGGGGATGTCGCACGACTTCGAGGTCGCGATCGAGGAAGGGGCGACGATCGTGCGCATCGGCTCGGCCCTCTTCGGGCAGCGCGGCTGAGTCAGTCGGTCGTCATGACGATGGTCGCCATTCCCGTCATCAGCGGTCGGAGAATCGTCAGTGGATGCCGCCGTCGCGGCGCCACACCTACAGTTGTGCGCAGGAAATGCTGATAAATGGCACGTGGTACGGTATGTGCTCTCACGTGCCGGTACTGCCATGCAGGAGTCCAGGCCCATGAAAGTCACCCCCCTCGATTTGCGCCAGACCCACCTGTCGACGTCCCTCCGGGGCTTCGACAAGGACGAAGTGCGCACGCTGCTCACCGATGCCGCCGACGATTACGAGTCGGCCCTGCGTGAGGTGGACCGCCTCCGCCAGGACCTGCAGAAGGTGGAAAGCCAGCTGGGTGAGCATCGCGACCGCGAGGTGAATCTCCGGAACACGCTGCTGACCGCCCAGAAGGTGGCCGACCAGATTCGCGAGAACGCCGGCAAGGAAGCCGACGTGCTGCTGCGCGACGCCGAGACGCGGTCGCAGTCGACGCTCAAGGACGCCGAGTTGCGGTCCTCGACGCTGACGAGCGAGTCCGAGGCCAAGGCGCTGGCCATGGTCAACACCGCTGAGGTGCGGACCCTGGCGCTGACCACCGATGCCGACACCCGGGCCGGGGCCACCATCCGCGACGCCGACGCCCGTGCGCTGGCGACCCTGCGCGAGGCCAATGCCCGCGCCCAGGCGACCGCCGCAGAGGCCGAGTCGCGAGCCCAGGCGCTGCTGACCGACGCCCAGCTGCGCGCCGACGCCGCCTTCAACGACGCGCAGATGCGGGCCGACGCGATGGTGCGCGACGCCCAGGCGCGGGTCGACGTGCTGCTGCAGAAGACCAATGCGCGCCTCGACGAACTCGAGCACGCCGTGGGCGAGATGCGGCTGCGCAAGCGTGATGTCGAGGGCACCCTGGAGCAGTCGATCGCGTCGCTGACCTACGCCCTCGAGTTCGTGCGGACGCAGGACTCACGCGACGAGAACGTGCGGATGCTGCGGCCACGCCTCAACGAGGCGCAGGGCCCGGACTCCCAGCGCGCGCAGGGCGGCGAGACCGCCATGCTGGGCTGACGCGGCCAGATCGCCATGCTGCGCAACATCGTCCGCCTCGTCGTGCTGGGTCTGCTCGTGCACGCGGCCGTGCGTGTCGGACCGGTGTTCTGGCACTACCTGCAGTTCAAGGACGCCGTCGCCGAGACGGCGACCTTCTCGGGGCGCAAGACGCCGGATCAGATTCGCGAACGCGTGGCCACGCTGGCGATCGAGCACGAGGTGCCGATCACTGTCGACGACGTGGCGGTGAGCAAGCAGGGCGAGACGACGTATGTCTCGACGTCCTGGACGGCGCAGCTCGAGTACGTGCCGACCCGCTTCTACCCGTACTACTTCGTGGTGGATGTGGAAGGGCGGCCGCAGCGATTCACGGGGTTCTGACCGTCCCCGTCACTGGATCTGCTGCCCGAGTCGTGCCCAGCGGGTCTTGGTGACAAAGCCGGTGAGACCTGCGATCAGCTGCTCGATGCCCGGCCGCTCGTAATCGGCCGCGTCGCTCTCGAACGACCAGTACACCACCACGGCCCGGCCCTTGACGTAGGCCTGCGGCAGGAATCCCCAGTAGCGACTGTCCTGCGAGTTGTCGCGGTTGTCGCCCATCACGAACAGGTGGCCGTCGGGCACGGTGACCGGTCCATAGGTCTCGCGCTTGTCGAAGGCGGTCATCTCCCCGTCGGGACGCGGCGGCAGCAGGTAATGGACGTACGGCTCGGCAAGGGCGGAGCCGTCGATGTAGATCTTCTTGTGGCGCAGTTCGAGCGTCTCACCGGGCAGGCCAATCACGCGCTTGATGAAGTCGCGTTCGGGATCCTCGGGCGACTTGAACACCACCACGTCACCGCGACGGAAGCTGCGGATTGGCAGCACGGCCTTCTCGAACGTGGCCGGAGCAAACAGGAACTTGTTGACCACCAGGTGGTCGCCGATCAGCAGGTTGTTCTCCATCGACCCGGTCGGGATCTTGAAGGCCTGAAAGCACCAGGTGCGCACGAAGAGCGCCAGGATCACCGCGATGACGATCGACTCGAAGTACTCGCGGGCGGTCGACTTCGGCGGCGGGCCGGCAACGGTCGGCGGTGTCATGCGTCAGTGCCGATCTTGAGCACGGCCAGGAAGGCCTCCTGCGGAATCTCGACACGACCGACCCGCTTCATGCGCTTCTTGCCTTCCTTCTGCTTCTCCAGCAGTTTCCGCTTGCGGGAGATGTCGCCGCCGTAGCATTTGGCCAGCACGTTCTTGCGGATCGCCTTGACCGACTCGCGCGCGACGATGCGGCCGCCGATCGCCGCCTGGATCGCCACCTCGAACATCTGCCGCGGGATCAGCTCGCGCATCTTGGAGGCCAGGAGCCGGCCGCGGCCATACGCCGTGTCGCGGTGCACGATGATCGACAGCGCGTCCACCGGCTCGCCGTTGACCAGGATGTCGAGCTTGACCAGCGGCGAGTCCCAGTAGCCGGTGACGTGATAGTCGAGTGACGCGTAGCCGCGTGACACCGTCTTGAGGCGGTCGTAGAAGTCGAGCACGACTTCGTTGAACGGCAGCTCGTAGGTGATCACGACGCGTCCCGACGTCATGTACTCGATGTTCTTCTGCTGGCCGCGCTTCTCCTGGCACAGCTGCAGGATGCCACCCACGTACTCGGAGGGCGTCAGGATCGTCGCGGTGATGATCGGCTCCTCGAGACGCGAGATACGGCCCGCGTCCGGAAGCTTCGAGGGATTGTCCACCGCATGGGTCTCGCCGTCGGTCGTGGTCACCTGGTACAGCACGCCGGGGGCCGTGGTGACCAGGTCGACGTTGAACTCGCGTTCGAGGCGTTCCTGCACGATCTCCATGTGCAGGAGACCGAGGAAACCGCAGCGGAAGCCGAAGCCGAGGGCCGCCGATGCCTCGGGTTCGAACGCGAAGGCGGCGTCGTTCAGCTTCAGCTTCTCGAGGGCGTCGCGCAGTTCCGGGTACTGGTGGCCTTCGACCGGGTAGAGCCCGGCAAACACCATCGGCTTCATTTCCTGGAAGCCGGGAAACGGTTCGGCGGTGGGCCGCGCGGCTTCGGTGATCGTGTCGCCAATCTGCGCGTCGCCGAGCCGCTTGATGTTGGCGATGACAAAGCCCACCTCGCCGACGCCGAGGCTCTCGACCGGCAATGGCTTGGGCGAGAAGATGCCGACCTGGTCGATGTCGTACGACTGGCCGTTGATCATCATGCTCACCTTCATCCCGGCCCGGATGGTGCCGTCGATGACGCGGACCTGCACGATGACGCCGCGGTAGGCGTCGTACCAGGAGTCGTAGATGAGGGCCTTGAGTGGCGCGTCGGCCGACCCCGACGGCGCCGGGATGCGCGCGACCACGGCCTCCAGGATCTCGCGTACGCCGATGCCTTCCTTGGCGCTGGCGAGGATGGCGCCGTCGGCGTCCAGTCCGATGATCTCCTCGATCTGCCGCTTCGCCTCGTCGGGCATCGCCCCGGGCAGGTCGATCTTGTTGATGACCGGGATGATCTCGAGGTTGTTGTTGGCCGCCAGATAGGCGTTGGCCAGCGTCTGGGCCTGCACGCCCTGCGACGCGTCGACCAGCAGCAGCGCACCCTCGCAGGCCGACAGGGACCGCGTGACTTCATAGGAGAAGTCGACATGCCCCGGCGTGTCGATCAGGTTCAGGACGTAGGGCTGGCCGTCGAGCGCGATGTAATCCAGCCGAACGGAGTGCGCCTTGATGGTGATGCCACGCTCGCGCTCGAGGTCCATGCTGTCGAGCACCTGCGCTTCCATCTCGCGGGCCTGCAGGGCGCCCGTGAGCTCGAGAAAGCGGTCGGCCAGGGTCGACTTGCCGTGGTCGATGTGCGCAATGATGGAGAAGTTTCGTACGTGGCGCGGGTCCATGAAGAGCCCTTCATTATACCGTGGCGGCTCGGCTCCGCCTCCCTGAAGGGTCCGTCCCCCGGCCGTGCCGCCGGCAGGTGGAACGCTCGGCTACCTCTGGTCGCGCGGCACGAAGCGCTGCGGGTAGGTCGGACCGGTGTAGTCGGCGCGGGGGCGAATCAGGCGATTGTTCCCCAGTTGCTCCAGCACGTGCGCCGTCCAGCCCGAGACGCGGCTGACGGCGAAAATCGGCGTGTACAGGTCGATCGGGATGCCCATCGTGTAGTACGTCGAGGCAGAGTAGAAGTCCACGTTCGGGAACAGCTTCTTCTCCCCCGTGACCACCTGCTCGATGCGCTGCGAGATCTGGAACCAGCGCGGGTGACCGGCCCGTTCGCCCAGTTCCCTCGACATCCGGCGCAGATGTGTCGCGCGCGGGTCCTCGGTCTTGTAGACGCGGTGCCCGAAGCCGGAAATCTTCTCCTTGCGCGCGAGCTTGCCGCGCACGAAGGCCTCCGCCCGCTCGTCGGTGGCATCCTCGCCGAGGTCGAGCAGCATCTTCATGACTTCGGCGTTGGCCCCGCCGTGCAGTGGTCCCTTCAGGGTGCCGATGCCGGCCACCACTGCCGAGTGCACGTCGCTGAGCGTGGCGGCGCAGACGCGGGCCGCAAACGTCGACGCGTTCAGCTCGTGGTCGGCGTGCAGGATCAGCCCGATGTCGAAGGCCCGCACCGACGTCGGATCGGGGCGGTCGCCCTTGAGCACGTAGAGGAAGTTGGCAGCCTGGCTCAGCGCCGGGTCCGGCGCGATCAGCCCCCCGCCCTGCAGCATCCGCCCATACGAGGCCACCAGCGTCCCCATCTGCGCGGTGAGACGCACGGCCTTGCGGTAGTTGGCGGCCGGGCTGTGGTCGGAGGCATCGGAGTCGTAGTGCGACAGCGCCGACGTCAGGGTCCGCAGCATGTCCATGCCGTCGCCCTGCGGCAGGCTCCGCATCAGGCGGACGACGCCGTCGGGCAGGGCCCGGCCCGCCGCCATCTGCGAGTGCAGGTCGCCGAGCTCGGCGCGAGTGGGTAACCGCCGATGCCACAGCAGGTAGCAGACTTCCTCGAAGGTCGCCGACTGCGCGAGATCGTGGATGTCGTAGCCGCAGTAGGACAGGACGCCGCGCTCGCCGTCGATAAAGCAGATGGACGACGAGGTGGCGACGACGTCTTCGAGACCGGCCTTGGAAGGGACACTCATGGCCGACTCAGCATACCGCGCTGAACAGGCGCGCGGGCAGCACGGCCAGGACCCGTCGTCACTTCACGGCGTCTTTGGCAGCGTCCTTGGTCTTGTCTACCGCGTCGTCGACCTTCTCGCCGGCCTTCTCGGCCGGACCCTTCTCCGGGCACGCCGCGGTGGTCAAGCCTACGGTGACGAGCGCGAACAACAGGGCGAGGGTTCGGAGGCGACGGGTCATGGGTGCATTATGGCCGACTCGCGAGCGCAGCCAGCACGTCAGACACAGGCACCCGGTCGCCGTGCTCGCGACTGATACGGGCAAAGATCACCACGCCCTGGGGATCGAGCACGAAGGTGGCCGGATACGCCGTTTCCTTCGGTGCGTCCCACCGCAGGCCGTAGGCATTGGTGAAGGCGAAGTCGGGATCGGTGAGGAAGGTAAAGGTCGCCGGCATCGGCCGGCTGGCGGTGAACGCCCTGGCGTGATCCATCAGGCCGTCGCGCGGGCCGGGATACACGAAGATCACCCGCGCGGCCGCCGCCTGCAATTTCTCGGCATTGGCCAGGTAGTCACCGAACTGACGCGTGCAGAACGGGCACTGGTAGCCTGGCCAGCCGCGCATCATGAGCAGCACCACCGGACCACGCCCCACGACGTCGCCGAGGCTCACGGTCGTGCCGTCGAGCGCTTGCAAGGAGAACGCCGGCACGTGCTGGCCCACGGCGGGCGCCGCCGCCGTCGGCTGCGCCATCGAGGACGTGTCACACGCCAGCACGGCGATCATCGCCGCGATGAGCCGCCCGCGCATCAGTTGTCGACCCATCAGTACACTCCGCACGAGAATCATGGTTGTGCCCGCAGCGCCTGAATGGCGCGCCGCATGGCCTCGAGGTGAAACGGCCCATCGACGCGCTGCACGTGCGCGCCCCGACGGTCGAGCAGGAACGTTGCAGGCAGCGCCTCGACAGTGAATGCGTTGGCGACCGCGTCGTTGCCGAGCAGGATCGGAAACGTCAGCCCGTAGCGCTTTACGAAGGGCCGCACCGCACGGGCACCGTCGTCGTCCATCGCCACCCCGAGCACCGCGAGGTCCCGGACGAACTCCGTCTGCAGTTGCAGCAGCCAGGGCATCTCGATGCGGCACGGGACGCACCAGGTGGCCCAGAAGTTCACCAGGACCATCCGGCCGCGATACTGCGCCAGCGAGACCGTCCCGCCAGCCAGGGAGGGCAGGGTGAAGGTGGGCGCCGGCGCACCGGCACTGGGCCGTGCCCACGCTGCCCACGCGCCTGCGCACGGGGCCCCGATCAGAAAGCCGCGTCGCGTCAGGCCCATTCACCGCCAGATACCCGGCGGCGGCCGGAATATTCCCCGGCGGCACGCCCAGGCGGCACTCACCGCAACTCACACTCCGGCGAGGGCCCGCGTCATGGGAACTTCGACGAGTCGCGCGACGGCCTGGACATCCCCGGCTGGCAGCGACGACACCACGAACACGACGTGACTGGTGCCGTGGAACGAGGCCATCTGGAAGCCTGCCGCCGATGGCAGGCCGCGCACGGTTGATGGGCCTCGGTCGGCGGCGGCATCGGCCGCGACCAGAATCGAGACGGCCTGGCCTTTGTAGGACACCACCAGATGCGCGAAGCGGCGCCCACCGAACACGCAGGCGTGGCGTTCGATGATCGCGAGCGGCTGGCCGGCGAGATCATGCGCCGCCGGTTCCACCGCGGCGAGCGCCAGAAACGCCGGATCGAATTGACGCGCGGCCTCTTCGAGCGAGATCGGCTCCTCCTCCAGTTTGTAGGTCAATGCGCAGAATTGATGGTCGCCCGCGGCCAGATGCGCCAGCGCGTCCAGGGTCCCTGGCGTCAGCCACCGCAGTACGACGAGGCCGAGCAGCACCGCGACGACCATGCCCGCGGCGATACTGCCCCACTGACGCCACGGTCGGCGACCATCGACCGGCGCTGCCGCTTCAGCCGCCAGCCGTGCCTCCAGCGCCGCCGTAAATGCCGGCCGCGGCGCCAGTGCGCGTGACCGCTCGAAGGCCTCCTTCAGCCCGGCCCGGAGGCGTCGTCGGGCCTCGAACTCGGCGCGGCATGCCATGCAGCCGGAGAGATGGCCGACGATCGACTCTGCGGTCTCGACGAGCAGTTGCCCACTGACGAAGGCATCTGCGAGCTGTCGGGCGTCGCGGCACGCATCGGTCATGGCGCCCTCCTGACCTGGTGCGCCGGCGCGGCTTCGCCCGGCGCCATGGCCGTCATCCTGCTGATCTCCTGGCGCAGGGCCGCGCGGCCCCGGTGCAGTCGCGACATCACGGTGCCGATCGGAATCGCCAGGGCCTCGGCGATTTCTTTATAGGTCATGTCTTCCACGTCACACAGCAGGATGATGGCCTGGTAGGGTTCGGCTATGGCCCGCAGCGCCGCGAGCATGTCGTCGTCGGTCACCGACTGCGGCACGGCAGGGACGAAAGCCACCGTCTCCGCGATGTAATCGTCGACGTCCTGGGTTTCCGTGTGCCTGAACGCCGCCCGGCGACGATTACTGCGCAGGTGATGCAGGATGCTCACCAGCCAGGCGCGACAGTTGCTGCCAGGCACGTAGCGGTGAAAGGACTGGAGGGCTTGTATGAAGGTGTCCTGCACCAGGTCTTCGGCCAGCTGTCGGTCACGCTCGAGCCACATCGCCAGGCGAAACAGCCGATCGCCGTGAGGCAGCGCCTCGACCTCGAAGGCCGCCCAGGCCTTCTTCCTGTCCGCGTGGGTGTCGGTCATCACGTGTGGTGGGCTGCCACCGACAGATACCCGCAGGGTCCAGGAATATTCCCGGACCCGTCCCGCGGCCGCCTAAGGACGGCGGCAACGGGCCTTGAGCGTGCTGGGGGGGGGACGGCTCGAGCGACTACTCGCCGGCGGCCTGCGTACTGAATTCGGCCTCTTCGCCACCGAACTGCTGCACCAGCGACATGCCGCCCATGTAGAGGAAGCCCACCTGGAACAGCACCAGGAACGGCAGCGTGCCGTAGATGCCGTTGGCCAGCGCATAGAACACGGTGCCGGTGAAGTACAGACCGAGCGCCAATTCCAGCAGCGGCTGCCAGAGCGTCAGCTGGTGGTACTTCTTGCCGGCCCAGTCATCGCCGTTGCGTTCGACACCGTGCTTGGGGGTGCGGACAAAATCGCTCTGCTTGCCGAGAATGGCTTCGAGGACGGCCCGCGTGTTGTTGACCGACAGGCCGATGCCGACGGCCATCAGCAACGGCAGGTACTTGAGCCGCGTCTTCCAGTCGGCCGGGTAGGCCTGCTTCTGGCAGAAGGCGTAGAAATTGACCACCGAGAAGGTTGCCGCGAAGAACATCGGGATGTCGATCAGCAGCATCTCGGACCAGCCCATGTTGTAGCGAACGTACATGGCCGGGAACATCAGCAGGCACAGGGCCACCATCAGCAGGTAGTTGAAATTCGCGCTGAGATGGAAAAAGGCCTCGGCCTTGACCCGGAACGGCAGGTCGGCGCTGAGCAACTGGGGCAGCAGCTTGATACAGGTCTGCACCGACCCCTTGGCCCAGCGGAACTGTTGCGACTTGAAGCTGTTCATCTCCACGGGCAGTTCGGCCGGGGTGATGACATCCTCCATGAACACGAAGCGCCAGCCCTTGAGCTGGGCGCGGTAGCTCAGATCGAGGTCCTCGGTGAGCGTGTCGTGCTGCCAGCCCCCCGCGGTCTCGATGGCGTCGCGACGCCAGATGCCGGCGGTGCCGTTGAAGTTGAAGAAGCAGCCAGCGCGGTTGCGACTGCCGTGCTCGAGGACGAAATGCCCGTCCAGCATGATCGACTGGATGCGCGTCAGCGTCGAATAGCCGGCGTTGATGTGGCCCCACCGAGCCTGCACCATCCCCACTTGCGGGTCCCCGAACTGCGGCAGCGCCCGGTGCAGGAAGTCAGACGGCGGCACGAAGTCCGCGTCGAAGATGGCGATGTACCGACCGTCGGCCACCTTCATCCCGGCCTCGAGCGCCCCAGCCTTGAAGCCGGTGCGATCGGCCCGGTGCAGATAACTGATGTTGAAGCCCTGCAACTGCCAGCGGCGGACCGCGAGCGCCGCCACGTCGACGGTCTCGTCCGTGGAGTCGTCCAGGACCTGGATCTCCATCAGCTCTTTGGGGTAGTCCAACCGGCAGACTGCGTCGATCAGGCGGTCCACGACGTACATCTCGTTGAAGATGGGGAGTTGGATCGTCACGACCGGCAGCGGGTCGAGTTGCGGCCGCGGCCCGGGCACATGGTCGGCGTAGCGCTTGTACCAGTAGACAAGCACGTACCGGTGCCATCCATAGAACGCCAGGATGCTCAGGACGAAGAAGTACGCGGCAAGAATCGCCAGTTCCGAGAGGGTCATAGACGGCGTCAGTCTCTGCAATTCGTGTCCAGACACACGAATCCCAGAGGGTACAGCACGGACGTACGGGTGGTCAAACCATTGGTCGGGCTTGGGATGCATCTCCACGCACCGCGTGATACGCTACGGGGTTCGTCCGCTGCCGGATTCCTGCCGGATATCCACCTATGCACGCCTCAACCCTCCGCGCCCTCGAGTTCGACCAGATCGCGGCGGTGGTGCGTTCGTATGCGGTGACGCCGATGGGCGGTCGCGAACTCGACCGTCTCGTACCCTCCAACGAGCCCATTCGCGTCGCCGAGGGTCTCGACCTGACCGGCGAGGCGGTCCTGCTGCTGCAGGATCACCAGTCGCTGCCGCTGCGGGCCGGCGAGGCGGTGGGCGCGGCGCTCGACGGTCTGGCGCTGCAGGGACGCCCGCTCGACCCGGTCGCCCTGTTGGCCCTGGCTGACTTCTTCGAGTCGGTCGACCGCACGGCGTCGCTGGTGGAGCGAGCGGCCACGCGACTGCCGGCGCTGGCAGGGGTGGCCCGCCGGACGTCGCGGTTCACCGACGAGAACGCACGCGTCCGCAAGGCCATCAGCCAGCACGGCGACGTCCAGGACGACGCGAGCCCGGCCCTGGCAGGCATGCGCGACAAGCTCCGTCGGCAACGGCAGCGCCTGCGCGGCACGCTGGAGTCCTACCTGCGGGGGCGCGACACCGCCAGGTACCTGCAGGACCAGGTCGTCACCGAGCGCAACGGCCGGTACGTCCTGGTCGTGCGTGCCGAGCATCGCGGTGCCATTCCGGGCCTGATTCACGGAGCATCGGCCAGCGGCGCCAGCCTGTACCTGGAGCCTCTCAGCACCGTCGAGGTCAACAACGACATCGTTGCCCTCGAAGAGCAGGAGGCCGAGGAGGTACGCCGGATCCTGCTGGCGCTCACCGATGGGTACCGGGTGCGGACTGCCGACCTGCAGGTGACCCTGGAGGCCGCCACCGAACTGGACGTCATCCAGGCGAAGGCCCGCTTTTCGATGTCCTTCAACGGCGTGCGGCCGGCGCTCTCGCACGACGGCCGCCTGCAATTGCGGCAGGCACGCCATCCCCTGCTGGTGCCCGCCGTGGCCCGGCGCCTGCCCGCATCCGAGGGGCGCGTGGCGCGTGACGTGGGCCCGGTGGCCAGCGACCTGCTGGTGGTGCCGCCCATCCAGGCGCTGGTGATTACGGGCCCGAATACCGGCGGCAAGACGGTGGCCCTCAAGACCGCCGGTCTGCTGGTGCTGATGGCCCAGGCCGGTCTGTTCGTGCCCGCCGAGGCCGGATCCCGCCTGCCGGTGTTTCGCAGTGTCTTTGCCGATATCGGCGACGAGCAGTCCATTGCCGCCAACCTCAGCACCTTCTCGTGGCACATGACCAGCATCGTGTCCATGGATGCGGCGCTCACGCTGCCGGCGCTGGTGCTCCTGGACGAAGTGGGTAACGGCACCGA
>Ga0136633_1001066_pt1 | contig 20400 bp, 17 predicted proteins | sample AntDrymeUQ832206_2_FD_105494 | JGI IMG/M metagenome (GOLD analysis project Ga0136633, IMG submission 105494) | Polar desert sand microbial communities from Dry Valleys, Antarctica - metaG UQ83 (22.06) | ecosystem: Environmental > Terrestrial > Soil > Desert | place: Antarctica: Dry Valley...
CCTGAGGACGGCCGACCTGGAGGGCCTGATCGATGGCGCCGACGCGGTGTTCCACCAGGCCGCCCAGCCCGGCGTTCGGCTGTCGTGGGCGAGCTTCGCCGAGTACGACAGCCACAACGTCCTCGCCACCCAGCGACTCCTCGAGGCGGCCCGCTCGGCCGCCGTCGGCCGATTGGTCTTCGCCTCGAGCTCGTCGGTCTACGGGAACGCCCCTGCCTACCCGACGGCCGAGGGGGACCTACCCCGCCCCCACAGCCCATACGGCGTGACGAAGCTGGCTGCCGAGCACCTGTGCAGTCTGTACGCCGGCAACTGGGGCGTTCCCACCGTGGCGCTGCGCTACTTCACCGTCTACGGGCCCCGCCAGCGCCCCGACATGGCCATGCACCGCCTGCTGGAGGCGGGTCTGACCGGCCAGCGGTTCCCGCTGTTCGGGGACGGGTCAGCGGTACGTGACTTCACCTACGTCGGCGATGTCGTCGCGGCCAACCTGGCTGCTGCGGCGGCAGACTGCCCTCCGGGAACGGTCGTGAACATTGCCGGCGGGGGATCGATCACCATGGCCGGCCTGCTCACGCTGGCCGGCGACCTGCTCGATGGGCCCGTTTCCGTCGATCCGCTGGCTGCGCAGCCAGGTGACGTGCAGCGGACGGGGGGCAGCATCGAGCGGGCCGGTCAGATTCTCGGGTGGGAGCCGCGCACGGATATCCGGACTGGCCTGGCCGCGCAGCTGGAATGGCACCGCAGCCTGCGGTGACCGAGGATCGCTAGCTCCCCACCCGTGCCTTCGGCACCTCCTCGGAGGGGGCCGCAGCATCGGATCTGATTGCGGCCCGGGAGCTGAGTCGACCCTGCACCAGGGCCACGGCCAATAGGAACCAGGTGATCTTGCGCACCTCCCAGGTTAGAGAGCTGGCCCCCACGAACCAGGTGGCACCCATGGCAATCCACACTCCCCGCCGGTCCCGGGGCTGGGAGGAGAGGCCCGCCGCGGCCAGGCCAAGCATGCCAAGGAACAATGCCAGCCCCACCGCCCCCAGCTCGACCAGGACCGACAGAAACGCGTTGTGGGCAACGATGCCGCGACCGCCGAGGCGGAGGTTGGCTTCGGGGAAGGCTGCGGCCCCGATGCCCTGGATCGGGCGCTGGGCGAACAGCTCGACGCACAGCTTCCAGTAGTACGTGCGGCCGTTGAGGTCGCCGGCCGAGATCTCGGTCGCTGTCGTGGCCAGCCGCTCGATCGACCTCTCGGGCACGAACGTCACGGCCAGCCCGATCGCGACCACGCCGGCGGCGGCCACCCCCATGACCCGGCGAAGTGTGAGCCTGCGGGACCCGACCACGATTATGAAAAGCCCGATGGCCAAGGAGATGGCCGCGGTGCGTGACGCGGTGAGGATGACGCCGACGATGGCCACCGGAACGAAGACGGCGTAGAGGAAGCTGTAGCGGGCGTCGTGGTCGACGCGCCGCAGGTAGACGGCTATGCATACCGCCACGACGAGGAGGGCTCCAGTGTTGTTCGGGCCGGCGTTGGCCGAGGCGAAGCGGGACCCCTCGGTGGCCCTCCCGGTGGCTGCGGCCACCAGGGTGAGCATCGCGGCGACGAACGCCCCCAGGAGGAACGCCCGCAGAACGGAGTTCAGGGCCCGCTGATTGGGGGTCTGGTCCCAGACGAGCCACACCACCGTGAGCAGCTGGGCCAGGGTGCCCACCTTGGGCAGAGTCGCTTCCTGCACGTTCGACCAGAAGTACGAGAGCAGCGACCAGCCCACCAGCCCCGTGGCCAGCCACATGGCGGGGACAGGACGGCGCACTCTCCCGGTGGATGCCACCGAGAGCACCCAGACGCCGAGCGCCAAGAGACCGAGGACCTTGGAGATCCGGCCGACACCGAAGCTCACGGAGTCCTCTAGGGGGATCGAGGCGACGAACCCAAGCAGCACGAGGAAGGACAGCTTGTGCAACCTCACGCCGGTTCCTCCAGTGTCAGCGGCGAGCGGCGGTAGCCGAAGTGCCGCGCCAGCGGCCAGGTCAGAGCGCTGACGACGACGCGATCGGCCGTGCTCAAGGCCCCCACCCATCGGTCGTCCCGGGTCAGCTCCACCGACGCCGGCCCGAAACGCCCGCCTCCGATGGGGGTGTGGGCCACGTCGAGGGCCACGCGGCCGTCGACCACCACAGGCCCCTCGAGGGGCGGTTCGCCGACCAGGCCGGCGATCTCGTCCAACACCCCCCGGGGGTCGCTGACCAGGCGCTCGTAGGTGACCATCAGCGAGCGTTCGGGGCCTACCTGTCGGCGGAGGGCCGTCGCCGCCAGGTGGCGGACGAGCCAGCCGGCCGACCCCGCCACGCCTTGCCGAGCGTGCAGCCCAGCCATGTCACCCGACCGGCGCAGCGCCGAATGGACAGTCCCCCGAGGATCGCGCACCAGTTCGACGAAGTAAGGGTCTACATCCCCCATGTGGCTGACAAGGACGGCGTCGGCCGGCAACTTCGACGTGTCGACCAGTACCCGAGCCCCCGTGGCCTCGGCCAGCGCTACGTAGGTCGCGGCCAGGAGGGATTCGTAGCGCTGGACGGCCGGCTTGCCTGCCCGCCCGCCTCCCCGAGACAACTGCCAGGCTCGCAGCGACGACCGCCGGTCGGGCGCGGCCGCCTCCTGCCAGCGCTGGGCTTGGACGGCATCGGTGGCCGCGAGGACCTTGGGCAGGACGGCCGACCACACCTCGCACGCCTCGTAGCCCTTTCCACAGCCGCAGCGGCGACCCTCGGGCAGGCCGACCTGCCACAGCTTGCGCAGCTCGCCTAAAAAGGCGAACCCTGGCACCTGGCCCATGACGCGCCCCGCGATCGTCGTGCCGCCACGCTGGGTGCCGAGCACGTAGAGGATCTTCGGTGGCCGGCGGGCCTCGGGACCGACGGCGGCCGACGCTCTCAGGCTGGTCGTCATCGACTGGGCAGAAAGGCACGGAGGACCGAGATCCGGTATCCGAGACGCCGGCGGGCGAGCACGTTCAGGGCCACGTTCCGCAGGGCCACGGCACCGGCGTTGGCGACCGCCGCCCCGGCGATGCCCAGCCACGGGATGAGCACCAGGTACCCGGCAATGGTGATGCCACCGACGATGAAATAAACAACGGTGGTGACGTTCTGCTGGCCCGTCATGTTCATCAGCCATCCCACCGCCCCCGAGCTGACGCTCACCAGCTGGCCGACGGCGATGATTGCCAAAACGGTGGCGCCCCCGGAGAACCCCTTTCCGAAGACCGACAGGATCGGCCGGGCGAAGACCGACAGGATGATGGTCAACACCAGGGTCGGGACGAAGAGCAGGCGTAACGACCGGAGGACGACCTCCTCTACCTCGGCTCGGCGGTCCGACCAGTACAGGCGGGAGATGCGGGGGGCCAGCGACGAGGACATGGCTGTCTCGAGGATGTTGACGACGGTTCCGGCCCTCATGGCCACCGCGTAGATGCCTGCATCGCGGGGCGAGCGCAGGAGCCCCACCATGACGATGTCGAGGCGGGAGAACACCACGTACACGACGTTCGAGCCGAAGATGGGGAGGGTCACCTTGGCCCACTCCCTCGGGGCGTAGGCGGGCGGGGCGGCCTTGACCTCGGCTGGCACGCTTCTTCGGAGCCACCAGGCCTGGACGACGATGGTCGCCATGTATGAGCCGCCGGTGAGGAGCAGCGCATCGGTGACCGTCGGCTTGCGCCCCGCAGCGTAGAGGGCAGCCACGGCACCGATCAGGAGTACGGGCTGGAGGACGAGCCAGGGAAAGAAGGCCCGGAAGATCCGCTCGTAGGCCCGAATCATGGCCTGCTGCAGCTCGATCAGCGAGGAGATCGGTACGAGGGCTAGGGCGATAACCAGGGCTACGGTCCCCGTTGACCGGCCGCTGACGCCGAGGATGATCGCTGACGCCGCAGCCGCCACGAGCGCGCCGACCACCAGGGCGACCTGGCGGAACCTGCGGAGGACGCCGGCGGCCAGCGACCACCGCTCCTGCACGGAGTACTCGGGGAGGAGTCGGAGCGAGCTGCTGGCCCCACCCAGGTGGCAGACGCTGCCGGCCAGCCGGGACCATGTGAGGGCGTAGGTGAAAGTGCCGAACTGCTCGACGCCGAGGGCCCGGGCGAAGAGCACCTGGATCCCGTATTGCAGAGCGATACCGCTGCTCTGGAGCACGAACGACGTCGAGCCGCCCCGGCGCAGGGACCGTCGGTTCGACAGGGCGACGCCGGCTGACCCTTCGGCCTCTGGCGTCGTTGCGCCGTCCGCCGCTGGGGGTCCGGTCGCTCCGGACCGGGCGCCGGCCACGGCCTGGCGGCGGGCCAAGGGGCTGCGGCTCATTGTTCCAGGCTACGAGCGCGTGGCGACGACGAGAAGCTCCGCATGCTGTAGCCGTGGCGATTGGCGTCGGCCTCGTAGCGGCGGACGAGGAGTTCGGCGTAGGGCCGGTAGGCGGGGTTGGTCGACAGGCGCTCCCAGTCCGTGCGATAGCGGTCGCTGCGCCCGGTGCTGACCTCTGTGGTGACGATCTCCGGGGTGGAGGCGAGCCCGAGGAACCCAAGCAGATCCTCAAGCGACCGCTGGGGGTCGCTGAGCAGGTCCTCGTATCGGAGGGTTAGGAGCCTGCGGATGTGCGGAGCGTCGGCCGAGAAGGTGTCGTGACATGCGAACCAGTGGCGGAGGAGCGACCACACCGGCTGCCGGCCCACCCGCTTGCGCTCGGCCAGGGCCACCTCGAGGGGATGGCGCATGATCACCACGAAGCGAGCGTCAGGGAACAGGCTCTGCAGGAAGCGCATCCGCATGAGGTTGGGCGGTGACTTCTCGGCCAGCACCGGCCGGCTCAGGTCCCAGTGGGGCCCCCACTGCTCCAGGAGCCTCGCCGCCTTGGTCTCGGCGACGTCCGGGGCCTCCTCCACCATGTGCGCTCTGGACGAGAAGCCAAAGCGGCCTTCTCCGCCCAGCGCCTTGGCTGTCGGGTAAACGCTCTGGAGGTGCTGGCCCTCGTCTTCGGGCACGCCCGTCCTGGAGAAGCCGCTCACCATCGGGTGGTCGCGCAGCAGGCGGAACAGGAGGCTCGTCCCGCTCCGGTGCAGCCCTCCGATGAACACCATCATGGGCGGGGGGGCCGCTGGTGACGTTGTCGCTTCGGGACGGCCGAGATCCACAGTGCTGCAGCCTCACGCTCGTCGGTTGCGGTCGCCGCAACCTAGCATTCCAGGCATGGGAGCTCCTGGCCGTGGCGGGCCGGGAACCAGGCCACGGCGGGTCGTCCTTGTCACCAACGGCCTGACCCACGGCGGGGCCGAGACGCAGCTCCTACGCCTGGCCAGTCTGCTCTGCGAGCACGGCGACGAGGTCGGCCTCATGTCCATCCTTCCCACCGAGGCCTACGCCGACGAAGTCGCAGCCCTCGGCATCCCGCTAGCCCACCTCGACGTCGGGTCAGTGGCCAAGGGCCCGTCCGCCATCCTGGCCGGCGCCCGGGTGCTACGCGCCTGGCGCCCTGATGCCCTCATCAGCTTCGTATACCAGGCCAACGTCCTGGGCCGGCTGGCTGGTCGCCTGGCCGGCGTCCCGGTCGTGATCTCCTCGGTGCGCAACGAGCGCTTCGGGGGCCGGGGGCGCGAGCTCGTCCTGCGGGCCACCGACCGGCTGAGCACCGTCACCACCACCAACTCCGAGGCGGCGGCGGAGAGGCTGGTGGCCCGTGGCATCGTGCCCCGTGCCCGTCTCGTCGTAATCCCCAACGGATTGGATCCTGCGCCGTTCCTGGAGGCGAGCGCATGCCGGGCGGCGGTCCGAGCTGGGCTCGGCCTGCCCGACGGCCGATTCGTGTGGCTCGCCGCCGGAAGGCTCGACGCCCAGAAGGACTACCCCACCCTTCTCGCCGCCCTCGCCCGGTGCGCAGGGCCCGGGCCTGAGCACTGCCTCCTGGTGGCCGGCCAGGGTCGCCTGCGGCCCGACCTCGAGCGCTTGACAGGCCAGCTGGGGATGGCCGACCGGGTACGTTTCCTGGGGGTGCGGTCCGACATCCCGGAGCTGGTGGCGGCCTGTGACGGCGTCGTGCTGTCCTCACGCTTCGAGGGGCTGCCCAACGTGGTCATGGAAGCCATGGCCGGGGCACGGCCTGTCGTTGCCACCCGGGTCGGAGGGACGCCCGAGCTGGTGGAGCAGGGCGCCAGCGGCCTCCTGGTGGACGCCGGCGACCCCGCGGCCCTGGCGTCGGCCATGGGCCAGGTGATGGCCGCGTCGCCGGCCAGCAGGGAGGCCATGGGGGCTCGCGGCCGGACGATCGTCGCTGAACGGTATTCGCTGGCCTCGCTGGGCGAGCAGTGGCTTGGTCTGCTCGACCGGTGCCTGGCCGAGCGAGGCCGCCACGACTCCCGGTCCCCTCTCTCCGCCGACGTTCCCGGCGCGGTGACGCCTGCCCGGCCGCTGGGCGCCGACCGACCGGGCGCACCTCTGGGGTCTCAGCCGGAGACGCCGCCGCCGAGGTAGCCGTACCGCCTAAGGAGGGGGGCGGTTACCACGGTGACCACACGCCGATCCTTGGCGTCGAGCCGCGTTCGCCATTCGTCGTCGAGGAGGATCTTCACGGGCCGCTGTTCGAAGCGGACCGGGTTGCCCGAGATGCTGTGGGCCCATCCACCGCCGGTCCGCAGGATGGGGGGTTCGGCGTCGACCAGCGACGCCACCTCGGCGGCAAGGGGGTCCGGGGAACGCACGAAGTCCTCGTAACGCAGGCGGAGGTACCCAGGCTTGCCTCGACCCAGCAGCTCGAAGAGGGCGTGGTTTCCGTCCCAGAACAACGCAGTGCGCAGGGGGGAGCGGCACTTCATGTACTCGACCCTCCAGTGGATCTCGGGACGCACCCGGGCCCTGGTGAACGAGTGGGCCACGGCCCGGCTGTCGCGGATCAGGTGGACGATCGAGAGGTCGATCGAGCCCAGCGCGTGGAGGACGAAGGCGTAGGAGGGGTCCTTCGACGAGTCGACCACGGCTCGCGCTCCGGAGACCGAGGCGATCGACCGGTAGAGGAGGGAAAGGGCGTCGCCGTACTCGGCCAGGATGGAGCGGAACCGCGCCGTGCGGAGCAGGGGACAGGCCAGGGCGGGGACGAAGCGCAGGCGGTCCAAGGCCGCCGACCAGCCGGCGACATCGAGGCGGTCGGCCGCCGCGAAGCTCCCGAACGCATCGGCCACCACCTCGGTCCAGAACGGACACGAGCGAAACGGCTGGCGGCAGGCGCAGAGCTGGTTCTGGTGGAGGCCGCGGTCCCAGAGGTAGCGCAGCTCACCCACCGGCACCAGTCCCTCGTAGTTGGCCAGCACGCCGGCCAGCACGGTGCTTCCGCTGCGGCCGGTGCCACCGATGTACAGGACCCGGGGCTTCACCGCAGCAGCGCCAGGTACTGCGAGGTGACGGAGTCCAAGGCGTAGGCCAGGCGGGCCTCGGGGCGGTCCACCCGCGCCGCAACCAGGGCATGGAGGATGGCGTCGGCCAGGGCCGCCGGCTCACCGGGGGGCACCAGGCGCCCCCACCGTCCGCCGTCCAGGATCTCGCGGGGCCCGCTGTCGCAGTCGGTGGCGACGATCGGGGTGTCGAAGGCGAGCGCCTCGATGAGCACCGTCGGCAGCCCCTCCCACCGCGAAGACAGGACAAACACGTCGGCCGCCCGGAGATAGGGATAGGGGTTGTCGACGAAGCCGGGCAGGTCCACCCGGGCCCCTACCCCCAGCTCCTCGGCCAGTCCCTCAAGGGCCCGGCGCTGTGGCCCGTCGCCCAGGATGATCAGGCGGCAGCCCTCCGGGAGCCGGGCCACGGCCCGGATCAAGGTAGCGAAGTCCTTCTGGTCGACCAGGCGTCCCATGGCCACCGCCACCGGGGCGGTCCTCAAGGCCAGCCACGGGTGGTCGGCGGAGGCCGTCCCCGCGGCGGTGATCCGATCGAAGACGACCGGGTTGTACACGACCTCGATCCGCTCCCGGTCCAGGCCCGTGGTGGTGGCGAGGTCGTCGGCCACGCCACGAGACACGGCCACGATGCAGTCGGCGAACGGGTAGGCGGTGCGGAGGAGGCGGGGCATCCAGCGGTCCCGACCCGTCTTGGCGTTCGAGGTCGCAGTCGAGAGGTGATTGTGTTGGGTCACCACCACCGGTACGCGGGGCCGGACCAGGCGGCAGGCCGAGATGCTGGCCAGGTTCATGTGGCTGAGGCCGGAGATCACCGCGTCGGGCCTCTCGTCGCGCACGTAGCGGACCAGCCGTGGCAGGCAGCGGGCCACGCCCGACGTCCCGAGGACGATCGTGCGGGCCCCCGCCGGCACTGCGGCCCGCAGCTCGCCGCCGTCCCGGGCCACGACGACGTCGACGTCGACGTCGCTGGCCAGGAGCCCCTCGGCGATGTCGAGGAACACCCGCTCGGCGCCTCCTCCGACGAGGCAGGGCAGGGCCAGGGCCAACCGGCGCCGACGGCCGTCCGTCGAAGTGCTGACCCGACGGCGGCGCCGGGAAGTCAGGTGCTGGACCACAGGGCGGAGAGGTCGCGGCCCAAGAGCCCGGAAAGCGATGCAACGTCGTCGGCGTAGCCGTCGGTTAGGCGACGGGCGGTGTCGGGGAGGACGACGGCGAAGGATGGCTCCCTCCCGCTCGGGCGGAAGGCCCGCCCGAGACCAGCCCGCTTGCCCGTGGAGACGACTCCCGCCAGGCCCCACTGGCGGAACCGGCGGCTCACCCGCTTGGCCACCACATAACCCTGGTGGAACCGGGGAGGTGCCGACGGGTAGATCCGCTGGCCGGCGGCGGCCGGGGCATGATCGGCATCGACGCCGACAAAGGCGTACACCTGCCGAATGGTGGCGAGCGGCTGGCCGACCAAATCTTCGAAGACGAGGACGAGGATCTGGTCACGGTCGAAGGTGTCCAGGTACGGGCGGAGGCAGGAGAAGTAGCGGCCCCGATCCACCGCTCCCGGGTGGTCGGTCAGGAACTGTTCGAACGACTGCCTGTAGCCCGTCTCTTGGACCCAGTGTTTGTACTGGGAGTAGGCCCGCCGGACGGGGTTGCGCACCGAGACTAGGAGCCGGGCCTCCGGGATCAGCTCGGAGATCCGCCCGGCCGCCTTCGGGTCGAACAGGTACTGGGGGGAGACCTCACCCTTCAGCCGGTCCGAGCAGCCCCGGAACTGCTGCTGGTACCAGATCAGGCCGCGATCGTGGTGCCGGTTGAAGAACTCGACCTCCTTGATGCCGGCCGGCAGGCAGAGCTGCGGGTGGTCCCGGAGCATGGCGTCGAGGTAGGTGGTGCCCGCCTTCAAGGCGCCGATGCCAAGGAAGCCCGGAAGCTCTGCGCCACCAGCGCTCACCTCAGCTGCACGCGGGGGCCTCGAGGCCTCGCTCGGTCATGATCGGATCCGGGGCCTCGAGGAAGGTGCCGGTACAGCGGATCCCACCCTTGTACAGCACCGACCAGGACTTCCTCGTCGTCGCGTCCTTGGCGAAGGCCTTCTCCGAGGTGTCGACCACCCACAGCCCCCTGCTCAGCTCTTTGGAGTTCTGGGCCCGGTCGTTCCCGGTGACGGTGACGTCGGTGATCGTCGAGTTCTCGAACTTCCCCGGGGTCTGGGCGTTCGTCTCGTCGAATGACTCGAGCACGCCGGCCGAACAGCCCACCGCCTGCACCTTCGAGACGTGCACGTCGAAGTTGGCCTGGGCGTGGGGGACGAAGGCCACAACCCGGTTGCAGCTGTCGCCGGCGATGTCCTCGGCCCGGATTCCCCGCACCTCCGAGCCGAACGGCTTTCCCTGGGAGGCATCGGTCTCGAAGCGCAACGTGGTGCCTCCCCGGGAGAAGATGTGCCGGAAGGTGAGGTTGTGCCCGCTGTTGATCTGGTTTGGGCCGAACCCTTTAGGACCGCGGACGTTGTACCAGTTCTCGATCGTGCCGTTGTGCGGGTCGTAGAACGTGGTGCCATCGGCCGGTGTGTCCGAGCGGCTGCGCAGGCCCAGGGCCGCCTTGCGGCTCTGCGGGAACCAGCCGTCCTTCTCCTTCGGTGCGGCCTCGGGCTGCGAGTCGTTCTCGATGGAGAAGACGTTCTGGATCAGGAACCCGTCGACGTTGAGGGCCTGGATGCCGGTGACCGCCACGTTGGCGTCGGTTACTGCCGGGTCGAGGTCGAAGGTGAAACTTCCCTCCACTGTCCAGCCCGGGAACAGTGGATCGGCCAGCGCCTTGCGGCCTCCGGTGGCCGAGTTGACGCCCACCAGGGAGACGTTGGTGAGGGCCTTGCCGGGGGGACCGTCCCACTCGACGAGCGACGGGGCGTCGTTCTTCACCTTGATGTCGCGCCCGCCGGCCTGGGCCAGCACGGCACCGGCGTCGACCTCCATGCGCACGTCGGAGCGGAACGGGAGGCGCAGCAGCCGGTAGGTGCCGGGAGGCACGTACACCACCGCCTGAGGGCGGCCACCAGGGCCGTTCGGGAAGCGGACGCCGGAGGACAGGGCCGCGTCCTGCGCCTTCAGGAAGGCAGCCGTGTCGTCCCCGGCGCCGTCGCCTCGGGCTCCGCTCGCCCTGGCGTCGCTGGCGCCGGGCGTCTGCTGCCCGGCACCCGCCACAGCCGGGGCCGCCGTCGTCGTGGTCGCAGTGGCTGGCCTGCCGTCGTCGGTGCAGGCGGCGGCCGCTAGGACAAGGGCGGCGACGAGGGTCAGGCAGCGCAGCGAGATCCTCGAGCCCACGCCTTGTTGCCAGGGCTGGGCCGTCGGGCAGCGGCTCGGGGGAAGGGACACCGTGGGCTATCGTACCGGCCGAACCTGCCCCCGGATCGTCGGCCGTCGCTCAGGTCCAGCCCGCATCTATGCTTGGCATCGGTGATGCTCAAGGCTGACTGGTTCGCCTACATCCACGAGTTCCGTCGTCGTGAGTTCCGCCTCATCTTCGACCGGTTCCCAACCGGTTGCTTCGAGCAGGCGCTTGAGCTGGGCGCCGGCGACGGTTTCCAGACCGGGATGCTCGTCCCCTACACCAAGCGCCTGGTTAGCACCGATGTCCGGCGGCCACCCGACCAGGCCGACCCCAGGATCCAGGTGCTAGCCCTGCCCGCGGAGCGGGTGGGCGAGGAGTTCCTCCCCCGGGAGTTCGACCTCGTGTACTCGTCCAACATGCTCGAGCACGTGCCAGACCCGCCAACCGTGCTGAAAGCCGTCTCCGAGGTGCTGGCCGACGATGGCATCACCATCCACGTGATGCCCAACCGGGTATGGAAACTCTGCCAGGTCGCCCTGCACGTCCCTGACCTGGTGGCCACCGCGGCCGACGACCTCCTGGCTGCCCGGAGCGGTCGTGGGCTGGTCGCGCGGCTGCGGAAGTTCAGCAGCGGACCGGACGGATCGGCTGGGGGGACGGAGAAGAACAACCCCACCGTCGTGCGCCCCGCCCGGTCGGTCCTGCGGCGAGTGCTGCTGCCCGAGCCCCATGGTGTCAGCGCTACCCACCGGGATGAGCTGGCGGCATTCTCCCGATCCCGCTGGGAGGCCGAACTGACCAAGGCCGGCTTCGAGGTCCTGGCCGTCCTCCCCGGGCCGTTCTCCTCCGGCTACGGCTTCGGCGCCCACACCCTGGCCCGGGCGCTTGAGAAGCGAGGCGTCGGCACCGAGTACGTCTACGTGGCCAAGAAGGCAGGGTCCACCTGCCGGTACGAGGGGGCCTTCTCTACCCGATGAAGCAAGAGAGTGACCGTCAGCCCGAGCGCCAGGCGCTGAGGTCACGGCCGAGCAGCCCCTCCACCCGGTCGACGTCGTCGGCGTAGAGGTCACGCAGGCGCCCCTCCACCTCGGGCGGAAGGGAGGGCGCCGGCCCCCGGTTGAGGTGGCCCAGCCGCTGCAGCGCAGCCAGCACCGGCTTCGGCAGCGCATCACCCAGCTGGCGCCGCCGCTTGTAGCTCGGGAGCAGGCGCTGGAGCGCCTCGCTCCGGGGCACGCCGCTGCGGTTGTAGACCTCGGTGGTGTCGATGCTGACGGGTCGATCGACGCCCAGGTACCCGAAGACCTCCCCCAGCGTCTCCTGCGGGCGGGCCCGGAGGTCGTCGAACAGCCACACCCGGACCCGTTCCGGCCCGAACGCGTCCCGGAAGGCTTTGAGCCGCTCGTAGTAGAAGCCGTTGTCCACCGCCAGCTCACCCGGCACCAGCGCCTCCGCCGGCGGTCGGTTCTCATACCCCTTGGCCAGCCGGTTCAGGTACGCCGACCAGGCGCGGGTCACCGGGTCGCGAAGCACGACGAAGCAGTGGGCGTCGGGAAGGAACCGGTGAATCCGCCCGATGGCCACGGAACTGCGGAAGCAAGAAGCCGAGAAGTCGACGGGCACACGGTCGCCGGCGCCCTCGAAGAGACGCTTGTACTCGGCCAGCGAGCGGACGGGGAAACGCATCCACGGGTAGTCGGTGCGGGCCGCCTCCTCGCCGGGGTAGGAGAGGAAGTTCACCTCCTTCACCTCGCTCAGGCAGATCTGGGGATGCTGGCTCAGGTAGCGGTAGAGCGAGGTCGTCCCCGAACGTGGCACGCCGACCAGGACGGCCTTCGGCAGCGTGGCGGTGGTGCCCATGCTGTCTCCCTCAGCCTGCCCGGTAGGACCAGGGCATCCTAGGGCCGATCAGGTGCAGACCGGCCGAAGCTGGCCGGCGGTCGTCATGATGAGGTCCGACGGGTTGGAGAACACACCCGAGCACCTGTAAGTGCCGGCGGTGTAGACAACCGCCCACACGGACTGGGTGGACTCGTCCTTGGCGTAGGCCCGGTCTGATCGACCGACCGTCCACATCCCGTTGGTGCCCGGCGTGCCAACCTGGGCCCTGGTGCCCGGCGTCACGGTGACGTCGGTGATGGTCGAGTTCACGAACGACCCGGGAAGGAAGTTGTTCGACTCGTCGAAGGACTCCTGCACGCCCTGACTGCAGCCCACCGACTGCACACGGGTGACGCGGATCTGATAATTGGTCTGGGAGTGGGGAGCGAAGATAACGGCCCGGTTGCAGTCGCGGCCGGCGATGTCGTCGGCCCTCATGCCACGGATCTCGGAGGCGAAGGACTTGCCCTGAGAGGCGTCGGTCTCGAAGCGCATAGGCGAGCCCCCGGAGCTGAAGATGTGCGAAAACGTGACGTCGTGACCGGCGTTCACCTGGTTGGGGCCGAAGCCCTTCGGGGCCCGAATGTTGTACCAGTTGGCGACTTTGCCCTGGTGGGGGTCGTAGTTGGCGGAGCCGTCGGCGGGGGCATCGGCCCGCGACCGAAGTCCGAGGGCCGCCTTGCGGGTCTGGGGCCACCACCCGTCGTCGGTGGTCGGGGCCACGGCGGGCTGGAAGTCGTTTTGGATGGAGTAGACGTTCTTGATGAGGAAGCCGCGCACGTTAAGGGCCTGGAGCCCGGTCACCAGGGTGCTGGCGTCCGTGGCGGCCGGGTCCAAGTTGAAGGTGAAGCTCGCACTGACCGACCAGCCGGGGAACACCGGATCGGCCAGGGGCTTCAACCCCCCGGACGAGCTAGCCACCCCGATGAGCGTCACGTTGGTGAGCTCGGCGCCGGGAGGGCCGTCCCAGACGATCAGGGCCGCGGCACCGGCGACGGCCCGCCCACCGGCCTGCTGCAGCACCGCTCCGGCGTTGACCTCCATACGGATGTTGGAGCGGAAGGGCAGCCGCAGCAGCCGGTACTTGCCGGCGGGCACCGACACGACGGCCTGCGGGGCCCCGCCCGGACCAGCGGCAAAGCGGACGCTCGAAGCCAGGGCTACGTCCTGCGCACGCAGGAAGGCGGCCGTGCTGTCGACCGTGCCCGAGCGGTCAGCTCCATGGGCAAGGACGCTCACCGCTCCTGCCGTCTTGGGCCCGGCGGCGGCGGGCTTCACGCTGGCGGCGAGGTCGACGCTCACGACCAGCAGCACCATGGCCAGCGGGGTCAGCAGCCAGCGCCTCCTCCTCGCGCCTGGGGGAGTGTAAGGATCTTTCACGCTGCAACCTCCACCTGGACGTCGGGGCGTGGGACCACCCCATGGCTGTATCTCTTCGGCAGGAAAGCCAGGGTACTTGAACCCATTGGGCACCTCCATGCCTTTGCTAGAGTCGTTACGCGGCCATGAGGAGCGGAAGTCGAGATTTTCTCCACCACAGCGGGGCGCCACGAGTGCTCCACGTCGCAGTGGACACCGGTTCCGGGGTGGCGGCGGCCATCGCCGACCACATGGCCAACGGGGAAGGCTTCGACCACCACCTGCTGCTGTCCCGGGACCGGACCTGCCAGATCGGCGACCGCCTTGAACGGCTGGCCGCTTCGGTGACCGAGCTCCCTGCGGGGCGCCTCGCAGAGGTCCGTTGCTTGCGAGCCACCTGCGATGCCCTCAGCCCCGATATCGTCCACGCCCACTCCTCGTTCGCCGGCGCCTACGCCCGCGTCGCTCTCTCGCGACGGTGGCAGGCGAGGATCGTCTACACCCCGCACTGCTACGCCTTCGAGCGCCTCGACGTGGGCCGGGTGGTGCGGGCCGCGTTCTGGCTCGCCGAGGCGGCACTCAGCTTGCGTAGCGGCCAGGTAGCCGCCTGCAGCCCCCTCGAGGCCGCCCGCGCCCGTTCCCTCCCGGGCAGGCAGCGCGTCACCTACGTGCCGAACATCGGCCGGGGTCCCGACAGCCCTCGGGAGTCGCCGCCGCCGAACGTGATCCGGGTGGCGGCGGCCGGCCGCATCACGGCCCAGAAGGCGCCCGGGCTCTTCGCCGAGGCCGCCCGCCTAAGCTGGGGATCACCCCAAAAGATGCAGTGGGTGTGGGTCGGCGGCGGTGACCCCGCCTTGGAGGCCACCTTGAGGTCGTCGGGGGTCGAGGTCACCGGCTGGCTGGACCGCGACCGAGCCCTTCGCGCTCTGGCCGGCTCCTCCCTCTACGTGCACACCGCTACGTGGGAGGGTGCCCCGATGACGATCCTGGAGGCGGCGGCAGCCGGGGTCCCGGTACTGGCCCGGCGCACCAAGGCCATGGAGGCATTGGACGTCCAACCTCTCTTCGAGACGGCCACCGATCTGTTGGAACTGATCCAAGACTTCCCGGCCGGGCCGGCGATCACTGGGGCGCACCGCTGCGGGGAGCGGCTCCGCCGCTGCCACAGCAGCCTGGCCCAGAAGCAGGCACTGGCCACCGTCTACGGCCAGGTGCCAATCGGGTTCGACGGGGGACACTTGGGTCGATTCTGACCTTCGGCGGCTAGGGTTCGCTCTATGACCAAGCGACCCGTGTCAGCGTGACGTCGGTTGTCATGCCGGTCGCCGAGGACAGCGTCCTCGCTGCCGGTCCGCCCCGGCTTCGTCGCCTGCTGGTCGGCCTAGACACCGCGGCAGCCGCAGTAGGCTGGACTGCTGCGTCGCTGCTCACGGGCGGCTTGCGATTCCAGGGGCCGGCCAAAGCGGCTGTTGAAGCCGGGGTTCTGGCCTTGCTCACGCTTGGAACCGTCCTCGCCCTCGCGAGCCAGCGGCTCTACTTGGCTCGCATCTGCACGGTCCGGGCGGTCGAGATCGCCCGTCTTTGGCGGGCTTCAATCATAACCAGCGTCGGCGCCCTGCTCCTGCCTCGGTTGTTCCCGGTTGTCCTCGAAAGCGAGACGGCTCTGGCCGGTCTCGGGCTCACCTTCGTCCTACTGCTCTCTATCCGAGGCATCTACCGACACTGGCTGGCCGCCGGTCGCCGCAACGGCCGGTTCCTCCGCCAAGTCGTCGTCGTGGGCACGAACGACGAAGGGGCAAATCTGTGCCGGCTGATTCGTGATCATCCCGAGGTGGGATGCCGCCTCGCTGGGGTAGTCGGAGATCCGAACTCGCTCGAGACCGGCGTCGACGCCCCCCTCCTGGGCAGCTACGACGACGCCCTGAGGGCCGTCCAATCAGCCGAGGCGTGCGGCGTGCTCATCGCCGCCAGCGCCCTATCCACGACGAGGCTCAACATCCTGCTGCGCTCACTCCTGCGAGCCGGCGTACACGTCCAGCTCTCGAGCGGCGTGCGCGGCATCGCCCACCGCCGGCTCCAGCCCGAGCCCTTCGCCCACGAGCCACTGTTCTACGTCGAGCCGCTCCTCCTGGCGTCCTGGCAGCTCGCCCTGAAGCGCACCATTGACCTGACGCTTACGGCCATCGGTGGCGTCCTCGTCCTCCCGGTCATCGTCGCTGCTGCGATTGTAGTGAAGCTGCAGGACGGTGGCCCTGCGTTCTACCGGCAGCAGCGCATCGGCAGGAACGGTGTGCCCTTCACCATCATCAAGCTCCGGACGATGGCGCCCGAGGCCGATAAGCTCTACAACGGCTTGGCCCAGACCCAGCGGGGCCGCGACGGGCCGCTGATCAAGCTGGCCGGCGACCCTCGCCGCACCAGGGTGGGGCGGATCCTCGAGCGCACGTCCATCGACGAGCTCCCGCAGTTGCTCAACGTCCTGCGGGGGGAGATGAGCCTCGTCGGCCCTCGCCCGGCGCAGGCCTCGGAGGTGGCGAACTTCGACGAGGAGCTGCTCCTGCGGCTCCGGGTGCTTCCGGGCATCACCGGGCTCTGGCAGGTCGAGGCGCGGGACAACCCACGCTTCTCCGCCTACCGACGATACGACCTGTTTTACCTTGAGAACTGGTCGGTCAGCCTCGACGTCGCCATCCTCGTGAGCACCGTCCAACGGGTGGCGCTGCGTGGCCTGGAACTGCTCGTGCGCCGCGGAACCCCGGAGATGGCGACCGCCATGCCCGCCTCGGAGATGACCCGCGAGAGCAGCGCTCCGGCGACCTCAACCTAGAACCAGCGGGTCGAGTCCGGTTCGTGGGTGCTCGGGCCCGCAGGCTGGGCGTTAATGAGCGGCTGGTATGCTGACGCAGCGGCTCGAAGCGGGATCTCGTTGCCGGAGGAAGGAAGGGGCAGGGCCGTGGAGGTGGACGAGACACAGCCGATCGACATCGGTCGCGCTCTTCGCATCCTGCTGGCCAACTTCTGGATTCCTATCCTCACGGTTGGGGTGGCAGCGGGCGGAGTGTACTTCTGGGCCGAAGGAAAGCCGAAGGTGTACCGGGGCACGGCTCTGGTCCGGGCGTTCGACCTGTCCCTTCCTGGTCTCTCGTCGGACTCCGCTCGCGTCGATTCCGTTCGTGAGGTCGACATCCAGGTCCTATACGCCCGGTCGGCCGAAGTGGTGATGGACTTCGAGACCCGCCTCGGTGACGCTGCGTTCCAGGTCCGCTCGACGTCCGTATCGGCAGTGAGAACCGCCGACGCTGTGTCCATCTCGGTCGAGAGCAGCACCCCGAAGCTGGCCCAGGACGGGGCGGCGACCTACGCCCAGGCCTATATCGACCGCCAGCGCGCCGCCCTGGCCCGCCGGCTCGGTGACCAGGCCGGATCGCTGAGGACCCAGGGCGCCGAGGTGCAGGCCCAGATCGCCCAACTAGACAAGCAGATCGTTGAGCTGCAGCCCACCGGCGGCAGCAAGGTGATCCTGCAGAACGGGCGCCCAGTCGTCATTCCCGAGACCGAGCAGCTCCGCAACCTAAGCCTGCAGCGCAACGCCCTGGCTGAGAAGTCGTCAGCGCTGCTGAACCAGGCTGGCCAGACCGACGTCGAGAGCCGCAACCGACAGGCCGACGTCGACTTCGTCCAGCGACCAGCCCTCCCCGAGAAGCCGGTCGCCCCGCGCCCCAAGCAAGATGCCGCCATCGCTGCGCTCGCCGGCCTGCTGCTCGGCCTCGGGCTCGTCGTGCTCCGAAACCGGCTGCAGGGGCGGGTCTCCACCACTGACGATCTGAAGGCCGCCGTACCCGAGATCCAGCTCGTCACCGCCATCCCGCCGAACCGCTCGCGTCTGCGCCGACGGCGAGCGGCCAACGTCGACGTGCTGACGTCCAACAACGGGTGGCTGATCGAGTCCTATCGGACGCTGCGAGCCGGGCTCCGGCTGGCCAACCCACCCGGCACCTCGCTCATCCTGCTGATCACGAGTGCTCACGCCGCAGAGGGCAAGACAACGGTCACCGCCAATCTGGGCGTGAGCCTGGCCCAGGCCGGCGAGCGGGTCCTCGTCGTCGACTGCGACCTTCGAAAGCCAAATCTGCACGACCTCTTTGACATCCCGAACGACGTGGGCTTCTCCTCGGTCGTCACCGAGTCCTCGCCGCTCCTGCAGGCCGTGCAGACGGTGGCCTTCAAAGGCGGTTCCGTTGACGTGTTGACGGCTGGCCCCCTGGTTACCAATGCCGCCGAACTCCTCCTGTCGGAAGAGGCGAGGACCCTTTTCAAAGAGGTCGGGTCGCGTTACGACTACGTCGTGGTCGACAGCCCGCCTCTGCTCCCCGTGGCCGACGCCCTCACCCTCTCCCGGTCGGTCGACATGGTGCTCCTAACGGCCGAAGCAAATCGGACGCGGACAGCAGCCCTCCGCCAGGCCGGCCAGATCCTTCGCCAGTTCGATGCCCCGCTTCAGGGAGGTGTCCTCGTCGGGGCTCGGCACGAGGACACCTCGGGTGGGTACTAGACGATGCCGATCTCGGTGCCGAGTGTGGCGCCCCGCTCCAGCTGCAGCCGGTCACCGCTCCAGAACCGGCCCGGGTCGTACCAGTTCGTCGGCCGGTCCCGGGCCAGGAGGCCCATGGCCTGGTAGGCGCCGGCCACGATCTCGGCGCAGTAGGTGGCCTCGAGCGGGGCCGCTCGGCGCACCCGGCCCCGCAGCCACCGACCGGCCAGGGCCACAGTGGCTGGGAACGGGGTGCCGTCCTTGTCGGCGATCTCGAGCAGGAGGGCGTCCTCCATGGCCCGGTCGACCTCACTGTGCAGCTGGCGCAGCCAGGCCCGCTGGTCATACCGGTTCGACCATGTCGAGACCGCTGCGCTGAGATCGTGCAGCTGCACGCCCCGGTGGTGGTCTCCGGTCCAGACGTCGGGGAGCGATCGGCCGAGCTCGGCGTGCCACATGAGCGGGGGCAGGTCCTCGAGCACCACGGCCATCCCGACGTGGTTGACCGGGCTGTTTGTGACCGCCCGGATGGCCTGATCGGCGACCTTTCGGCCCCGGAACAGCCACAGGTCGCCGGTCCGGGTCAGCTCGACCGCCTCGTCGAGGCCGATCCCCTCCCTCACTGGTCCCGCCTTCGCAGGAGCCGGGACCGGGCCGCGGCCCACGGCCGGCCCAGACAGCCGGGAGCCCGGCCCTTATCCCTAGCACTCAACTCCTTGGCCTCGGGGCCGACGTTCGGCGTGGCCTCGTCCTCAACGGCCTCGGCGTGCCGCTGCCGCAGGCGGGCCCGCACGTCGTCGGGCCCATACGCATGCCGCCGCCGCTCCCCCCGGGCGACGACGACCCCAGTGGCCGCCACCCCGGCGATGCCCGCCACCCCGAGCACCTTCCAAAGCTTCAACGTCCCCCCTCGGTGTCGACGTTCAGCAGCCCGAACGTCCCCCAGCCACCGGAACTTACCTTCAGGAACCGACCGGCCGCCGCAGCGGTCGGCCTACAGGTCGGCGGCGTCGATGATCTCGTAGGCGTAGCCCTGCTCGGCCAGGAAGCGCTGGCGGTTGGCAGCGAACACCTGGTCGTTGGTGTCGCGCGAGACGACGGCGTAGAACCATGCCTGCCGGCCGTCGCTCTTCGGGCGGAGGATGCGGCCGAGCCGCTGCGCCTCTTCCTGGCGGGAGCCGAAGCTGCCCGACACCTGCACGCCCACCGTCGCCTCGGGGAGGTCGATGGAGAAGTTGGCGACCTTGGATACCACCAGAAGCCCGATCTCGCCTTGGCGAAAGCGGGCGAACAGGGTCTCGCGCTCACGGTTCGGCGTCTTGCCGGTGATCAGCGGCGCGTCGAGGCGGGCCGCCAGCCGTTCGAGCTGGTCGATGTACTGGCCGATCACCAGCGTCGGCTCGCCGGGGTGCCGGGCCAGCACCCGTTCGACCACCCCGACCTTCGACGCCGCGGTAGAGCCGACCCGGTAGGCCACGTCAGGCTCGGACAGGGCGTAGGCCATGCGCTCGTCGGGTGTCAGCGTCACCCGCACCTCGATGCACTGGGCGGGAGCGATCCAGCCCTGGGCCTCGATGTCGCGCCACGGCGCGTCGTAGCGCTTGGGGCCGATGAGGCTGAACACGTCGGATTCTCGGCCGTCCTCACGGACCAGGGTGGCGGTGAGGCCGAGTCGGCGGCGCGACTGGATCTCGGCCGTCATGCGGAACACCGGCGCCGGCAGGAGGTGTACCTCGTCGTAGATGACCAGGCCCCAGTCGAGGGCGGAGAACAGGGCCAGGTGCGGGTACTCGCCCTTCCGCCTGGTGATGAGGACCTGGTAGGTGGCGATGGTGACCGGGCGGATGTCCTTGCGCTCGCCCG
>Ga0136633_1001067_pt1 | contig 20393 bp, 24 predicted proteins | sample AntDrymeUQ832206_2_FD_105494 | JGI IMG/M metagenome (GOLD analysis project Ga0136633, IMG submission 105494) | Polar desert sand microbial communities from Dry Valleys, Antarctica - metaG UQ83 (22.06) | ecosystem: Environmental > Terrestrial > Soil > Desert | place: Antarctica: Dry Valley...
GCCGACCGGCTGCGGGCATTGGCCGCACGCTTCTCTCGAGAAGACCTGCTGCGGGCGTTCGACGTGCTCGCCCGCGCCGAACAGGACGTCCGGTACGCCGCGCAGCCGCGCTACCACGTGGAGATGGCGCTGTTGCGCTGGATTCACCTCGGCCATCTCGCGCCCATCGCCGAGGTGCTCGACGCGCTGGCGAGCGGCCGGCCGGTCGCGCCCCCGGTGCCGCGCCCGGCGCCCGCCGCGCGTCCCTCGGCGCCACCTGCCGCCCCTGCTGCGGCCACAGCGTCGATCGCAGCGTCCCACAGTGCGCTGCGGCGCGTCAGCGACACCCCGGTCGCGCGTCCGGAGCCCTCACCGGTGGCCGTGCCGCCGCCGGTCGTGCCGGCTGGAGTGGCTGCTGAGGTCGCGGACGGCGTCGAGGGGGGCACCATCGAGCAGTTGCTCGAATCGCTTCGCAAGAGCAACCGGACCTTCTTCGGGACAGCGCTGGCACGCGCCACCCTGGTCGTGGACGGCAGCAAGCTCGTGCTGACGGTCGGCGGCAACTTCGAGCAGGCCCGCTGCGAGGGACGTCGGTCGTGGATCGAGGACACGGCGCAGCAGGTGTTCGGCAGGAAGCTCCCACTCGAGATCCGGGTGGTCGTGCAGGCCTCGGACCCCGCGGTGGCTCCGGTCGATGTGGACAAGGCGAGGCTGAAGGAACAGGCGATGAAGAGCGAGGCCGTGCAGGCGATGCTCGACGTCTTTGCGGCCGAGATTCGCGACGCCGAAGAAATTCAGTAGAACGGCGAACGCCAGGAGGGAATCGTCCATGAACATCCAGAAAATGATGCAGCAGGCGCAACAGATGCAGGACCGCATGCAGAAGCAGATGGCCGAGACGGTCATCGAGGCCTCTGCGGGCGGGGGCGCGGTGAACGTCAAGGTCAACGGCTCCAAGCAGCTGTTGGCCATCACGCTCGACCCCGAAGCCGTGAACAAAGACGATGTGGAGATGCTGCAGGATGCGATCCTCGCGGCAGTGCAGGACGCGCAGCGACAGGCCGACGAGAAGATGAACAGCTCGATGAGCGGCATGCTCGGCGGCCTCAAGCTCCCGGGCATGTAGGCGTGACCTCTCCCTACCCTGAGCCGCTCACCCGCCTCATCGAGCAACTGCAGAAGTGGCCCGGGATCGGCGCCAAGTCGGCGCAGCGCCTGGCCTTCCACGTGCTGAAGGCGCCGCGCGAGGACGCCGAGCGCCTTGCCGACGCCTTGCGCGACGTCAAGACGCAGGTGCAGCACTGCTCGATCTGCGGCAACATCACCGCCACCGATCCCTGCGTGTACTGCACCAGCCCCGATCGCAACCCACGACTGATCTGCGTGGTCGAAGAGCCGGCCAACGTCATCGCGGTCGAGAAGACGCGCGACTTCCGCGGGCGCTATCACGTGCTGATGGGCACGTTGTCGCCACTGCAGGGCATCGGGCCGGACGCCCTCCGCATCAAGCCGCTGCTGGCGCGGGTCGCCGCGGGCGACGTCGAGGAAGTCATCATCGCCACCAATCCCACCGTCGAAGGCGAGGCCACGGCGCTCTACCTGGCCAAGCTATTGAAGCCGCTCGGCGTCCGTGTCACCCGCATCGGCATGGGCGTACCGATGGGCAGCGACCTCGAGTACGCCGATGAAGTGACGATGACGCGAGCGCTCGAGGGCCGGCGCGAGATGTGAACGGGCGCCTGGTCTAGGCGTCCCGCGGCTCGGTCCGGCTCAGGCCACGCAGGCCGAGAAACACCACCCCGACGCCGGTCCACACCAGCATCCGCGCCTTCCGGACGACCGCCAGGGTCACGCCCAGTGCCGCGGCGCCATACAGCACCTGCGTCAGGATGCCGGTGCCGGCCTCGTCCACGCCCAGCCGCATCGGCACGAACTTGAAGGCCACATTGATGAAGCGGTTGATCGACTCGAGCAGGAACGCGCCGAGCAGGGTGGGGGCCGTGGTGGCAGGCAGCAGCATCGCCACCGTGAGGTAGGTCTCAGCGACGCCGAGCGCGTGGTAGCTGATTTCACACAGCAGGATCGGCAACGGCAGCGACGGGTGCCGACGAGCGAAGGTGTAGACGCGATCCTCGAGCATCTGCAGCTTGCTGGCTCGCCCCATCAGCACCGCTGGCGCGAATGACAGGCGGTCGAGCAGCGCCAGTCCCCACGTCAGCGGACGGAAGCGACCGCTCACCAGAGCCATCGCGATGGCCAGGAACCCGAGCATCCCGACCAGCGCCACCAGGCTCATCACGCGCAGCGCCGCGGGCACCGGAAACTCGATGAGCAGCGCGAGCGTGCCGCCGGCGATCATCGCGGCAACGGTGACGATGTAGAACAGGTTTTCGACGGCGATCCCCGAGAGCGCCGCCATCAGCGAGACGCGGTCGCGCACGAACGCGGCCTTTGTCGGTTCACTCACGAACAAGCCGAGCGGTGTCAGATTGCCGAGGGCATCGCCGCTGACCAGGGCCGGGAACGTGTCGCGAAGCCGCAGGCGGTGCGGGGGTTCGGTGCACAGGACCCAGGCCCATGCCCGCGCCGCGAAGCGCAAGCCCGACAGGGCGATGATGACCAGGAACACCAGCCCGACCCGGCGCAAGCCCAGAGCCACCGTCTCCAGGCCGGTCTCCCGCACGGTGTAGGCAAACAGGGCCAGCCCGCCGAGCGCGGCCGCTGCGCCGCCGAGGCGCCTGGCGATGGGCGGACGGGCAACGGGTTCGGGCATCAGGTCTTGGGGGGCGGGGTGGGGCGTGCCACCTCCACTATAATGCCGCGATGCTGCCGGAGACGCTGCATGTCCCCGCCGCCGTCCTGTTTCTCGTGGGCGGCGTGCTGTCTTGCTTCCTGGGACAGCGCACCTTCCGTATTGTCCTCGGCCTGTATGGCTTCGTGATCGGCGTACTGGTGGCCGGGTCACTGATTGGCCCAGCCGATACGGCGCGCGACATCCTCATTCTGGTTGGCGGAGGCATCGGCGGTGCGCTGGCGCTGGTGCTTGCGTACTTCATCGGCGTCGCCCTGCTTGGTGCGGCCCTGGCCGCGTTGGCCGTCCATGCCATCGCCGCGCAGGTGGGGACTGAGCCGCCGGCGATGCTGGTCATCGCCTGCACGGTGGCCGGGGCACTGGTCGCCCTGTCGATGCAGCGCTACGTGATTGTCGTGGGCACGGCATTTGGCGGCGCCTGGCTGCTGGTCATGGGCGCCCTGGGCCTGTGGCATCGCGAGTCGGTCACCGGCCTGGGCGGGGCTGCCTCCGGCTGGCTGGCGTACCCGCTGCGTCCGGCGCCGGGCGAGAACTGGGTGCTCGTCGTGTGGCTCCTGCTGGCGGTTGCCGGACTGGTGGCGCAGTTCCGGCTGTCCACGCCGAGGGTGGCCCGTGCGCGCTGACGCTCCACCGCACGCCCGATGCTGACGCCGCCTCGGGCGCTCGCGCTGGCCCTCCTGCTCCTCGGCTTCCCCACGACGCAGGCCCACGCCCAGCTGCCGCCGATTCAGTCGCATCGGGAGCAGGCCGAGGTGATGCGCGGCTTCCTCGAGCGACGATTTGAACGTCTCCCGCCCGAGCTGATGCGGCGCCATGGGATCGACATGTGGATCCTGGTCACGCGGGAGTACAACGACGACCCGGTGTTCCGGTCGATGGCGCCGTTGACGACCTACGCCTCGCGGCGGCGGACGATCCTGGTGTTCCACGACCGCGGCCCGACGCTGGGCGTCGAGAGGCTGTCGATCGGGCGATTCGATTACGAGCAGTTGTACACCGTGGTGCCCACCCACAACGACGGGCAGTGGGCGGGTCTGCGCGCGCTGCTGGACCAGCGCCGGCCGAAGGTGCTGGCCATCAACACATCGCGGACCTTCGCGCACGCCGACGGCCTGTCCCACTCCGAGCACCAGGCGCTGGTCGAGGCGATTGGCCCTGTACACGCGGCCCGTTTGACGTCGGCAGAACCGCTGGCCGTCGATTGGCTCGAGCGCAAGCTGCCGGAAGAAACCGCCGCGTATCGGCAGGCCATGGCTATCGCCCATGCGGTGATCGCCGAAGCGTTCTCCGCGGCGGTGGTTACCCCCGGGGTGACCACCGCCGACGACCTGGCGTGGTGGATGCGGCAGGGGTGGCCGACCTCGGGCTCGGGCAGTGGTTTCAGCCGACGGTCGACATCCAGCGGCAGGGCGGACAGCCGACCGACAGCCGGGTCATCCGGCGGGGCGGGCGGCTGCAGGACATCGTGTTGACCCATGCGCGCGCGGGATGACCGACTACCAGGACGGGCGACCGGGCGCCGGCGATGTCCGCTTTCAGCCGGACACGTGGCATTCCATCGAACTGAGCATCGTGCACGCGGTGCCCGAGTGGGGCGGACAGGCCGTGCGCTTCGCGCTCGAAGAGGATGCGGTGCTCACCGAGAGCGGATGGCGCTGGATTCTGCCGCGGCAGGACGCGCTGCACCTGATCAAGTAACGGACCGACGCGAGAGAGAGAGACAACGATGCCGATCACACGTCGTCAATTCACCGGTGCGCTGATTGCCAGCGGGCTCGTCCCCTCGAACGGCGTTGCGCAACCAGGACCCGTGACAAGTCACGTGGCCGTGTCCGGTCCGGGATCGCCCTTCCTGATTTTCTCCAAGCACCTCGCCGAACTCGAGTGGGGTGACCTCGGCAAGGCCGTTCGCGAGGCCGGCTTCGACGGCGTGGACCTCACGGTGCGTCCGGGCGGGCATGTGGCGCCGGCGCGGGTGACCGAGGACCTGCCCCGGGCCGTGGCCGCCATCCGTGACGCCGGCAGTTCGGTCGTGATGCTGACGACTGGACTGACGCAGCCCCAGGATCCGGCCGCGCGGGCGACCCTCGAGGCCGCCCGCGCCACCGGTGTCTCACGCCTCAAGGCCGGCTACTACCGGTACGCATTTGCTGACGCACGGCGCGAACTCGCGGCGGCGACCACGTCGTTCCACGCACTCGTGGCGATGGCCGCGCAGGCCGGGGTGATGCTGGCCTATCACAATCACTCGGGCGACTACGTCGGCGCGCCGATGTGGGACGTGCTGCGGATGCTCGAGGGACAGCCTGCCGAGGCGACCGGTTTCTACTTCGACGTCCGGCACGCCACGGTGGAGGGAGGACTCGGCGGATGGCGGGCGGGCGTGCAGATGGCGGCGCCACACCTGCGGATGCTGGCGATCAAGGACTTCTACTGGGAGAAGGGCCCCAACGGGCGCTGGCGCGTGGTCGACTGCCCGGTGGGCGAGGGCATGGTGGACTGGAAGGCGTTCGGCGCGGAGTTGCGGAAGGCCTCGTTCAGCGGACCGATGTCCCTGCACGTGGAGTACGACCCGGGCGGCCGCACGCCGGTGGAGAAGACCGAACGGATGCTGGCTGCGTCGATGAAGGATCGCAGCCGCCTGCTGTCGTTGATCGGGATGGTGGGCGGCCGTCTCGAGGGTGCCGGCGCCTGAGGCGCGTCAGCGCTTCTTCTTGGTCTTGCCAGCTGCGTCGTCGAACTTGCCTGCCCATCGCGCCACTCGAGCGATGGAGGCGCCATTGAGGCGATAGCGCCGCTGGCGGCCTTCCTTGCGAACGGCGACGAGACGGGCTTCCAACAGCAGGCGCAGATGCTGCGAGATGGCTGGCCGGCTCATGTCGAACGGCTCGGCCAGTTCGTTGACGGTGCGGTCACCGGTGCGAAGCAGATCGAGCAGGGCCCGACGCGTCGGATCAGCAATTGCGCGGAAGACGTCGGTCTGGGCTTGCGCGGTCACTTCCACACAGTACGGAAGCCGTGCACGAAATGTCAACGTGTGCCTTCCTATTCACGGCGGGCGGGTTGGCACGCGCCGTGCGCAGGTGGATCTCACGTGCGCCCCCCCTGGCGGGATCGGTGCTGCGGCGTGGGCGCCCCGTTGACCTCGGGAGGGACGCCCGGGTACACTTTCGTTGCGGCTGTATCCGGCCCAACTGGCAGTGCGCGCGTGCTCTCGAGCCTCCGCGCGACCCACCGCGTTCCTCAGTAGCTCAATGGCAGAGCATCCGGCTGTTAACCGGAGGGTTGTAGGTTCGAATCCTACCTGAGGAGCCAATCTCCAGGCCCCCACACCAGGTCATCGTCGCTCATCGGCGCCGGCCACCTGTCCACCCAGCGTCGAACCTCCGGACAGTCGCGACAGGTGCGCCACGTCGGCACGCAGGGCGGCAATCTCGTCGCGCAGCGCCCGAAGGTCCGCACTTCCCGCGACCTCGCCCTCTGCTGCGTCGGCATCGCGGCCCACGAAAAAGGTCGCCAGGGTCGCCGTGACGTAGCCGAACACGCCAAACGCGTACAGCGCGAGGACGACGCAGAGCACTCGACCTTCCGGGCTCTGGGGCCAGTACGCCGAGCCCATGGTCGTCATGATCATCGCGGTCCACCACAGCGCCTCGCTGTAGGAGTGCAGCCCACCGGATGTGTCGTGCTCGAAGGCATACATGCCAGCGGCACCCGCGGCCGTGACGATCAACGTCAGCGCGGCGACATACCCGAAACCCCGCCGCCCGAGGCTCGCTCCGAGGGCTTGCATGCCGCGATTGAGTGAGGTCAGGACCCTGAGGAGCCGCAGGCCCCTGGCAGCGCCCACCACGCGGAACAGGCGCACGACGCGAAACACGCGCAGTGCCGGCAGCAGCAGTGACAGCGCCGTCAGCCAGTGGGCTTTCAGGTACGCCACCTTGCGCGGCGCCAGCAGGAACTCGAGCGCGAAATGCAGGATGAACAGCGTCCAGATGACGATGCCGACCACTTCCAGCATCGGGCTCAGTCCGTGGAGCAGTTCCCAGACGAGCAGGCCCAGCCACACGAGCCCGAGCACCACCATCGGCGTGTCCAGGCCGCGTTCGAGCTGGCGCAGCAGTTCGCTGCGCTGGTGAAGGAGGTCGCGCGAGCTGTCCTGGTCTGTCATGCGATCTGTGCGCTCCCCGATGTGCCTGCGCCGCGATGTCACTGATGTGTCCCGCCCTTCGGCCCCGGGTACTCGTGTCTCCTGCGATGGTCGCAGATTCCAGGGGACGCGCGAAGTTGCAGCGGCCCGCGAGGTCTTGACCTGGCCGGTGGGGGCGCACATACTCGCCTTCGCGCACAGCACAGCAGGTCGCTCAACGGAGACGCCCCTCCATGGCTGCACAGCCTCGCTCCGCGTTCATCGCGAGCGCGAGCGGTCTGGCAGCGTGGTTCTGCGGGACTCCTCCGGTCATGGCGTGCGTACCTGGCCCGGCGGTTCACTGGAAGCGGTGCCGAGGGTGGCGCCAGCCGTGATGACGATGCTGCCTCGAATTGCTGAAGGCTGTTCGCTCTTGCACAGCGCCGGGCGCCCACAGCCGCCATCCTGCGATATGGCGACCGACGCGGCGACTGGGGTGCTCGTGGTGGAGAAGCCGCCAACCGATGTCTGAGGCCGGTGCATCGCTCGCGCAGAATCGTGGCGCGGTCGTCTCGGTGCGCGGCAGCGTCGTGGATATCCGGTTCGAGACGTCTGTGCCGCCGATCCATTCGCTGTTGCGCGCGGGTGAGGACGGGCGGGTCGTCATCGAAGTGCTGGCGCAGCGAGACAGGCGCCATGTGCGTGGCATAGCGTTGACCGCCACGCAGGGGCTCGCCCGGGGCAGCGTGGTGGAAGACACGGGCGGACCGCTGCAGGCCCCGGTGGGTCAGGGCACGCTCGGGCGGATGTTCGACGTGTTCGGCAATGCCATCGACGGACAGGCGCCGCCATCCCATACCGAGTGGCGTTCTGTGCATCGCGCGCCGCCGCCCCTGGCCGAAAGGTCCACCACCTCGCAGATCTTCGAAACGGGCATCAAGGTCATCGATGTACTCGTGCCGATGGAACGTGGCGGCAAGGCGGGCCTGTTCGGCGGCGCGGGCGTCGGCAAGACCGTGCTGCTGACCGAGATCATCCACAACATGATCGGCCATCACGAAGGCGTCAGCATCTTCTGCGGGATTGGCGAGCGCTGTCGCGAAGGCGAAGAGTTGTACCGGGAGATGCAGGCCGCCGGTGTCCTCCCGAGCATGGTGATGCTCTTCGGGCAGATGAACGAGCCGCCGGGCAGCCGGTTCCGCGTCGGGCACGCGGCGCTGACGATGGCCGAGTACTTCCGCGACGACCAGCACAAGGACGTCCTGCTGCTCATCGACAACATCTTCCGCTTCATCCAGGCGGGCATGGAGGTGTCCGGCCTGATGGGGCAGATGCCGTCGCGCCTGGGCTACCAGCCGACGATGGGCACCGAGCTGTCGGCGTTGGAGGAGCGCATCGCCAACACCGACGCCGGCGCGATCACCTCCATCCAGGCGGTCTACGTCCCGGCCGACGACTTCACCGATCCGGCCGCGGTGCACACGTTCTCGCACCTGTCGGCGTCGATCGTGCTCTCCCGCAAGCGCGCGAGCGAAGGCCTCTTCCCGGCCATCGACCCCCTCCAGTCCAGTTCCAAGATGGCGACGCCGGCCATTTGCGGTGCACGCCACTACGGCCTCGCCCAGCAAATCCGCCAGACGCTCGCGCAGTATGCGGGGCTCAAGGACATCATCGCGATGCTCGGGCTCGAGCAGTTGTCGCCCGAGGACCGCCGCGTGGCCGCCCGCGCCAGGCGACTGGAGCGCTTCCTCACCCAGCCGTTCTTCACCACCGAGCAATTCACCGGTCTTTCCGGAAAGCTGGTCAGCCTCGAGGACGCGCTGGACGGATGTGAGCGCATCCTGCGCGATGAGTTCGCGGACTACCCGGAGCGTGCGCTCTACATGATTGGCGCCGTGGCTGAGGCAAAGACGAGCAGGGACCGCTGACGTGCGCATGAACCTGAAGGTGCTGCTGCCCTTCCAGGTCTTCGCTGAGAAGACCGACGTCTCGCGCATCGTCGCAGAGACGCGCGACGGCTCGTTCGGCATGCTGCCGCAGCGACGCGACTGTGTCGCCGCGCTGGCTCCGGGCATCCTGACCTATCAGTCCGATGCCGACGGCGAGGTGTTCGTGGCGGTGGACGAAGGGGTGCTGGTCAAGGCCGGACCGAATGTGCTGGTCTCGGTGCGCCGTGCGCTGGGCGGACCCGACCTCGCAGGGTTGCGTGAGGCGGTGGAGCGGGAGTTCATGGCTTTGGATGCGTCCGAGCAAGGCGTCCGCTCGGTGATGGCGAAACTCGAAGCCGGCTTCGTTCGTCGATTCGCGAGCTTTCATGACGAGTGACCGTCCACCCCCTACGCCGAAGGAGGCCCAGACCTTGGCCGCACAGGTCGGGGCGAAGGCCGCGCGCAAGCTCACGGCGCGGCGCAACGCCACACCCGACGTCTGGTTCGGCCTGGGCATGATGGGGCTGATTGGCTGGTCCGTCGTGATTCCCACGCTGCTCGGGGCAGCGCTGGGTCTCTGGTTGGACCGACGCCACCCTGGAACGCGCTCCTGGACGCTGGCGCTCTTGATGGCCGGCCTCGCGATCGGCTGTGTGAATGCGTGGCACTGGGTCGCCAAGGAAAGCCAGGCCGTGCAGGACGACCACGAGGACCGACATGAGTGACACAACGAGTCTGGCGCTGGCCGCGCTGGCGGGGGTCGTCCTCGGCGTCATCTTCTTTGGCGGCCTCTGGTGGACCGTCGGGCGGGCGATCGCGTCGACGCAGCCGTTCCTGTGGTTCAGCGGCAGTCTCCTGCTGCGGACGGGCGTCGCCCTGGGCGGGCTCTATCTGGTTGGAGGCCGACGGTGGGAGCGGCTGCTGATGTGCCTGCTCGGATTTGTGGCGGCGCGTGTCCTCGTGACCTGGCTGAGCCGTCGCGTCGGTGCGCACAGGCACGTTGCAGCCAGACGGGGCGGCCATGCGCCTTAGCCCCGACCAGGTCATCTTCTGGCACTACGGGTATGTCACCCTCAACGCCACCATCGTGTTCACGTGGGCGCTGATGCTGGTGCTGGCCGTCGGCGCACGGCTCATCACGCGCAGGCTGTCACGCGACCACACACGTTCCCGCTGGCAGAACCTGCTCGAGATCGTCGTCACCGCGATTACCCAGCAGATCGAGGACGTCGGCCTCCGTCCTGCGAAGCGGTACGTCGGATTTCTCGGCACGCTGTTCCTGTTTGTCGCGGCGGCCAGCCTCTGCACCGTCATTCCCGGCTACGAGCCGCCGACCGGGTCGCTCTCGACCACGGTCGCCCTCGCGCTGTGCGTGCTCGTGGCCGTGCCGGCATTCGGCATCAAGCAAAAGGGCGTGGGCGGGTATCTCGCGTCGTATGTCGAGCCGACCGTGGTCATGCTGCCCTTCAATATCATCAGCGAAGTCTCCCGAACGCTGGCGCTGGCCGTGCGCCTGTTCGGCAACATGATGAGCGGCGCGATGATCCTGGCCATCCTGCTGACCATCACGCCGTTCTTCTTCCCCATCGTCATGACCGCGCTGGGCCTGCTCACCGGCATGGTGCAGGCGTACATCTTCAGCATCCTGGCCGCGGTCTACATCGCGTCGGCGACGCGGCCGCGGCCGCGCCCGATCGAGCCCGCCCCCACCGCCTGACGCCGCCACGACACGCACCCGGAACCCCCATGGACAACCAGACCCTCATCGCTGTCGCCTCGATTGTCACTGCCGGCCTCACCACCGGCGTCGGATGCATCGCACCAGCCCTTGGTGAAGGGCGGGCCGTGTCGACCGCGCTGAGTTCGCTGGCCCAGCAGCCCGACGCGTCTGCCACGATCACCCGCACCCTGTTTGTCGGTCTGGCGATGATCGAGTCGACCGCCATCTACTGCTTCGTGGTCTCGATGATTCTCCTGTTCGCCAATCCGTTCTGGAATCAGGCCCTCGCTCAGGCGACAGGCAACTGAAGCCGTGCTCATCGACTGGTTCACCGTCGGCGCGCAGGTGGTCAACTTCCTGGTCCTAGTGTGGTTGATGAAGCGCTTTCTCTACAGACCGATCCTTGACGCCATCGACGCGCGAGAAAAGCGGATCGCTGACGCCATCGCCGACGCCGACCGGACAACGGCCGACGCCACGCAGGAGCGCGAGCGCTTCGAGGACAGGAACGAGGCACTCGACCAGCAGCGCGCCGCTCTCATGGCCCAGGCGGAAGAACAGGCACACGCCGCACGTCACCGCATCCTGGACGAGGCGCGGCAGGCCGCCGATGCCCTCGGTGCCAAGCGGATGGAGATGTTGCGACGCGATGTGCACACGCTCTCCGAGACCCTCGGCCGCCGCACCCAACAGGAAGTGCTCGCCATTGCGCGGCAGGCGCTGGCCGATCTCGCGTCGGCGAGCCTGGAAGCGCAGATGACCGAGGCGTTCACGCGTCGATTACGGGCCATGAGCGGCGAGGCCAAGGGCGGGCTCGCGGTGGGCCTGCAGTCCACGTCGGAGCCGGCGACCGTCCGCAGCGCGTTTGAAATGCCGGACCAACAACGGGCCCAGATCCGACGTGCGCTCAACGAGACGTTCTCAGCCGAGGTGCGCGTCCACTTCGAGACCGACCCCGCAGTGGTCGGTGGGATCGAACTCACCACCAACGGTCACAAGGTGGCCTGGAGCATCGCGGAGTACCTGGTGTCCCTGGACCGGGCGGTCGGCGACCTCGTCACAGAGCCACTCAACCCATGACCGACGCGCCCGACAGCCTGCAGGGCGTCGTCGACCGTGCGTTCGATCGCCTCAGCCAGGCGAGGGAGGCCCTCGCGCCGCAGCTGACACCTCGCGAGGTCGGCACGGTGATGACGGTCTCGACCGGCATCGCAACGGTGTCGGGCCTTCCCAACGTTGGCTTCGAGGAGTTGGTCACATTCCCCGGCGGCGTGTCGGGCATCGCCTTCAACGTCGACGAGGACGAGGTTGCTGTCGTCCTGCTCGGCGACTACTGGCAACTGCATGCCGGCGATACCGTCGAGCGCACCGGTCGCGTCATGGACGTGGCCGTGGGCGACCGCTTACTGGGACGGGTCATCGACCCGCTCGGTCGCCCGCTCGATGGGCACGGGCCGGTCGCCTCCAGCCAACGGTGGCCCCTCGAACGACCAGCTCCAGCCATCATGGACCGCGCGCCGGTCACCGTGCCGCTCCAGACGGGTCTGAAGGTGATCGACGCGCTCGTGCCGATCGGCCGCGGGCAGCGCGAGCTGATCCTCGGCGACCGCCAAACCGGAAAAACGGCGATCGCCATCGACACCATCCTGAACCAGCGCGGCAAGGACGTGCTCTGTGTCTACTGCGCGATCGGCCAGCGCGCGGCCGCCGTGGCCAAGGCCGTGGCCGTTCTGCGAGAGCATGGCGCCATGGCGTACACCGTCGTGATGGTGGCCGAGGGGAACGACGCGCCCGGCCTCTCGTACATCGCGCCGTACGCGGCCACCAGCATCGCGGAGCACTTCATGGAGCAGGGCCGCGATGCGCTGATCGTCTACGACGACCTCACCCAGCACGCCCGCGCCTATCGAGAGCTGTCGCTCCTGCTCCGCCGTCCACCCGGGCGCGAAGCCTTCCCCGGCGACATCTTCTACATTCACTCGAGGCTGCTCGAACGGTCCACGCAGCTGCGGCGCGAGCTCGGCGGCGGATCGCTCACCGCGCTGCCGATCATCGAGACCGAAGCGCAGAACATGTCGGCCTACATCCCGACCAACCTGATCTCCATCACGGACGGACAGGTGTACCTCTCACCGTCGTTGTTCGAGCTGGGCGTGCTCCCCGCGGTCGATGTCGGCAAATCCGTGTCGCGCGTCGGCGGCAAGGCGCAACGGGCACCGTACCGGGCCGTGGCGGGCGACCTCAAGCTGGCTTACGCGCAGTTCGAGGAACTCGAGGCGTTTGCCCGATTCGGCGCCCGCATGGATGAGGGCACTGGCAAGACCCTTGGGCATGGTCGCCGGATCCGCGCCTGCCTGCAGCAGCCCGAGTACGCCCCCGTCTCCGTTCCCGCCCAGATCGCCATCCTGCTGGCGCTCAACGGCGGTCTCTTCGACGAGGTGCCGCTCGAGTCCATGCCCGAGGCCGAACACGCCGTGCGTGAGGCGGCGGCGAACATACCGGCGGATGTCTGTGCACGGCTGGACACGAACGCGACCTTGAAGGACGACGATCGTCTGGCGATTCTCGATGTCGTGCGAGCTGCGCTGGCTCGTGTGCAGCCGATACGTGAGGGGCCGCCATGAGTGACACCACGGCCAGCCTGCGGCGAAAGATCGACAGTGCCGGCGACCTGCAGTCGGTGGTCCGCACGATGAAAGCCATGGCCGCGTCGAGTATCGGGCAGTACGAGCAATCGGTACGGGCGTTGGCCGACTACTATCGGACCGTGGAGCAGGGCCTGGGCGCATGCGTTCGCGAGAACGCGCCCGCGACCCCTGGCGGCCGGCCGGGCACGTACGCCGAGGCCGGAGTGAGCGGCGCAGTGGTCTTCGGCTCCGACCAGGGTCTGGTCGGGCGCTTCAATGACGTGGTGGCCGATCGCGCCATCCAGACGCTCGCGGCACTGCCGGGGACCCCTGTGGTCTGGGCCGTCGGCGAGCGCGTGCACGCGCATCTGGCCGACGCCGGCCTGACGCTCGCGGGACGGTTCATCGTGCCCAGCTCGGTCAAGGCCATTGCCTCGCTCGTGGGGCAGATCCTGGTGGCGACCGAGATGGGGCAGGGCGCTGGTCTGGTCACCGAGCTCCATCTGGTCTACAACCGCCCCGCCTCTGGCGCGGTGTACGCGCCGGTGAGTCAGCGACTGCTGCCGCTGGACGACGCCTGGCGCCGCACGCTGGCCGACCGACCGTGGCCGACGACGCGGGTGCCAGAAGTGATGGGGGCGGGCACCGACACCGTGCGGGCGTTCATCCGCGAATATCTCTACGTCTCACTGTTTCGGGCGTGCGCTGAATCGCTGGCCAGCGAGAACGCGAGTCGCCTGGCGGCCATGCAGCGCGCAGACAAGAACATCGACGAGCTGCTGGAGGAGTTCACCGGGAGATTTCATCGTGTACGGCAGAGCGCCATCGACGAGGAGCTGTTCGACGTCATCGCCGGCTTCGAAGTGCTGCGGCGATGAACCGACGCGGCGCCTGATCGCCGAGCGTAGCGATGAGGCTGGTCCTCGGGTGGCCAGCCCGTTGCGCAGGGGCTGTCGTCCCCAGCACGTTCCGACGACTAGAATGGCAAGGGACGCACGTGCGAGACCGCACCTGAGGAGCGAATGAAACCAAGCATCACCCTGGGCAGGTTGTTCGGCGTGGACATCGGGCTGCACTACAGCTGGTTCCTGATCGCGCTGCTGATCACGCTGTCGCTGGTCGGCCACTTTGGGGCGACCGATCCCAGTTGGAGCCGCCCGACCGTATGGGGCTCGGCGTTTGTCACGTCGGTGCTCTTCTTCGCCTCGATCGTCGTCCATGAGCTGTCTCACGCTCTGGTGGCCCGCGCGCGCGGCGTCACGGTTCGTTCGATCACGCTCTTCGCGCTTGGTGGCGTCGCGACGATGGACACGCCGTCGCCGGATGCCAGGACCGAGTTCTGGGTCGCCGTCGCCGGCCCGATCGCCAGCGTCGCGATTGGTCTGGCCTGCTACGCCCTGGCTGCGTCACTCGGCTGGTCACCGCAGGCCGACGTGAGCCCACTGACAGCTGTGCTCGGCTGGCTGGGCTACATCAACATCTCACTGGCGGTGTTCAATCTGATTCCCGGCTTTCCGCTGGACGGGGGTCGGATCCTGCGGGCGATTCTCTGGAAGCGAACCGGCGACGCCGACCGGGCGACGATCATTGCGGCGCGTGTCGGGCAAGCCGTCGCATTCGGCTTCATCCTGCTCGGGGTGATGCGATTTTTCATGGGCGCCGGCATCGGCGGGCTCTGGATCGCGTTCATCGGCTGGTTCCTGCTGCAGGCAGCCCAGGCCACCTACGCCGAGGTGGCGGTGGTCGCCGAGCTCCGCGGCGTCCACGTCCGCGACATCATGTCGACCGACTGCGAGACCGTCAGCCCAGACATGCGTGTCCAGACCCTGGTCGACCAATATCTGCTTCGGACGGGCCAGCGCTGCTTCGTGGTGGGTGATCCCGGCGCAATCGTGGGTTTGGTCACGTCCCATGAAATCAAGGACGTGCCTCGAGACCGTTGGGTCAGCGCGGCACTCAGCGACGTCATGCGCCCGATCGCCGATCTTCGTACGATCGGACCCGACATGCCGGCCATCGACGCACTGAGACTGATGGGGCGGGAAGACGTCAACCAACTGCCGGTGATGTCGCAAGGCAAGTTCAGCGGCATGGTGAGCCGGCGGCATGTCCTGCAGCTCCTGCAGGCCCGTGCCGAGTTGAATCTGCCCGTGGCGGCGCCCGCCCGACGCTGACCGCGCCGGGCGCGGGCGCATGCGCAGTCAGGCTTGATAAGCTGCTGACCCATGCTGCAGGCTTCGCCCGATCGCATCGCCCTCGACCTCCAGGTGCTCGCTCGTGACATCGGCGTGCGCCTGGCCGGCACGCCCGAAGAACGCGCGGCCGCCGCTCACGTCCTGGCCTGCGCCCACGCCACTGGCGCCACGGCCTGGGACGAGTCGTTTCCGATGCGCGCCCGGGCCGTCACCGAGGAGCAGCTCGACGTGCGTATCGGCGACACCTGGCAGGCCTATGCGTGTTCGCTGTTCAGCAGCACACCGGGGACCGACGGGCAATGGCGCACCGCCGACCTGACCACGCTGACACCGACCGACTACCAGCGCGACGACTTCTCGTTCCTGCGCGGCAAGGCGGTGATCCACATGGGCTGCCACATCGAGTCCCGGGCCACCTACCAGCGGTTGATCGATGCCGGCCCGGCATTCCTGCTGATGGTCGATACGCGCTATCCGGCCGACACGCCCCGTGCGGACGGCATGTTTCCGGAGTACACAGCCGCCATCGGCGCGGTGCCGACCCTCAACGTGGCGCATCACGACGCCTGGCACTGGGTGGCCAGCGGCGCCACGCAGGCCAGGTGCCGTGTGGTCGGCGGCATGGTGCCGGCCACCTCACAAAACGTCGTCATCGACCTGCCGGGCACCGATCTGGCCGACGAAATCCTGTACGCGAGCGCGCACCACGACACGCAGGCCCACTCGCCGGGCGCCGATGACAACGGCTCCGGCGTCGTCGGTGTGATCGAGCTGGCGCGCCTGCTCCAGCCCCGGCCACGTCGTCGCACCATCCGGCTGATTTCGTTCGGCGCCGAGGAGCAGCTGTCGGTGGGATCGGCCACTTACGTGCGGACCCATCGCGAGGAGGTGACGCGGCGCGGCCGGTGCATGTACAACCTGGACAGCTACGGCTCGCATCTCGGCTGGCTGCAGTTGTATATGAATGCGCACGAGGACTTCGAGGCGTCCCTGCGCCCCTTCTTCCGCGCTGCCAACCTCCACTACCAGACGGTGACGTCGGTCGTGCCCTACGCGGACCACTTCCCGTTTGTGGCCGCCGGGCTCCCAGGCGTATTCCACTATCGCGTCAACTGCGATGGCGGACGTTTCTTCCATCATCGCGCCGACGACGACCTGACGCGCGTCTCGCCGCACGTGATCGCGCGCGATCTGTCGGCCGTGGCCACCTGGCTCGACGCCATGGCCCAGGCCGAGACGCTGCCCTTCACGCCGGCGCTCCCCGAGGCCCAGCGCGCCGAAGTGGCCGGGTGCTGGGACGATCTGTTCGGTGGCTGGAGATGACGCCCTCGCTCGACCTGCTGGCGTTCGGGGCGCACCCCGACGACATCGAGATTGGTCTGGCCGGGTGCGTGGCGCGACACGCGGCGGCGGGCCACCGCGTCGGCCTGTGTGATCTGACGGCGGGGGAACTCGGCAGCAACGGCACGCCTGATCAAAGGCGCGCCGAGGCCGCCGCCGCCGCACACGTCCTCGGCGCGGTGTCGCGCGAGAACCTCGAATGGCCCGACGGCGGCATCACCGGTGCCCCCGATCAGCTGCGGTCGGCCGTGGACTGCATCCGCCGACTGCGGCCTCGCACCGTCGCCATCCCGTACTGGCAGGACCGTCATCCCGACCACGGGGCGGCAAGCCAGGTGCTGTTCACCGCCTGTCATCGCAGCGCGCTTCGACGATTTGAAACCGACCACCCCGCGTGGCGGCCGGAGTGGGTCTGTTACTACTTCATCAACGACACCGCCCCGCCCTCCTTTCTGGTCGACGTCTCGGCCTGGTACGACCGCAAGCGCGCGGCGCTGGACTGCCACCGTACGCAGTTTGCCCCGGCCGATCCCGCTGCGGTCGCGACACGCCTGGTGGGGACCGGCTTCCGGCAGTTGATCGAGAGCCGTGACGCACAGTTCGGCGCGCTCGCCGGTGTCGCGTTTGCCGAAGGCCTGGTCGTGCGAGAGCCGCTGCTCCGCGGCGGATTGCTCAAGGACATGCCGTGAACGTCGGCATCGTCTGCTACGCCTCGATCGGCGGGAGCGGGGTGGTCGCCACCGAACTTGGGCGAGCCCTGGCGCAGCGCGGACACGACGTCCATCTGATCAGCCACGAGCCGCCATTCCGCTGGCGTGAGGGCGAGCCGCGCCTGGCTTTCGAACCCGTGACGGTGCCGCCCTATCCGCTGTTCCAGGAACCCCAATACCTGCTGGCACTGGTGAACACGATCGTCCGCGTTGCCCGCGCACGTCGGCTCGACATCGTCCACGCTCACTACGCAGTGCCGCACGCCACGGCGGCCTACCTGGCCGACCAGATGCTCACGGCTGCGCCCGGCGGCTCCATCCCCCGAACGATCACGACCCTGCACGGCACCGACATCACGCTGGTCGGCAGCGACCCGTCCTACTCGTCGGTGGTGGCGTTCTCGATTGAGCAGTCCCACGGCGTCACGGCCGTCTCGCAGAGCCTGGCCGACGACACCATGCGGACGCTCGGACTGACGCGCGACATCCAGGTCATCCCCAACTTCCTCGACGTCACGCGCTATCGGCGTCGCCCCGATCCCGACCTGCGGGCGCGCATCTGCGGCGAGCAGGCCGACGCCGCCATCCTGCTGCACACCTCGAACTTCCGCCCCGTCAAGCGCCTCGACGCGGTGATCGACGTGTTCCGACGGGTGCGCGAGCAACTGCCCACCAAGCTGGTCCTGGTCGGTGACGGTCCAGAGCGCCCGCGTATCCAACAGCACGTGACCGAACTCGGGTTGGCTGACGACGTCCAGTTTGCCGGCGAACAGCCTGATGCGCTGCGTTGGCTCTCCATTGCCGATCTCTTCCTGCTGCCATCGGCGCAGGAGAGCTTCGGGCTCTCGGCGCTCGAGGCGATGGCGTGCCAGGTGCCGGTGATCGCCGCGCGAGTGGGCGGCCTGCCCGAGGTGGTGACCGAAGGCGCCACCGGGCACCTGCGTGCGCCGGAGGACACCGAGGGCATGGCGGCTGCTGCGCTGGCGCTGCTCCGAGACCCCGCGCGGCGCGCGGCCATGGGACTGGCTGCGGCCGCCGATGCCCACGCGCGCTTTCAGCGCGACACCGTGGTGCCCCAGTACGAACAGTTCTACGAGGCGGTGATCGCCGCCGGCCGACGCTGAGGCGCGGTCGCGGGCCGGCACCGGCCGCCTTCCTGTAGAGTGCGTGGTCATGTCGATACGGCACGCCGCGCTGCGGCTCGTGATTGGGCTGGTGCTGACCGCGCACGCGGTCACCGTCAGTGCGGAGGGGCGTTGGACCGAGCTGCAGGCACGCGCCTGGTACGCGCGACAGGGGTGGCTGGTCGGCGCCAACTATGTGCCTGCGACCGCCATCAACCAGCTCGAGATGTGGCAGGCCGGCACCTTCGATCCGGCGCGCATCGATCTCGAGCTTGGATGGGCCGCCGGTATCGGCATGAACACGATGCGCGTGTTCCTGCACGATCTCGCGTACCAGCAGGATCCTGCTGGTTTCCTGGACCGCGTCGACCAGTTCCTGGCCATTGCCAGCAGGCACCGGATCCGCCCGATGCTCGTGCTCTTCGACTCGGTGTGGGACCCGCTCCCGGCGGTCGGGCCGCAGCGGCCACCTCGCCCCGGCGTGCACAATTCCGGCTGGGTGCAGGGCCCCGGGAAGGTGGCCCTCGAGGACCCGTCGCACTGGCCACGCCTCGAGGCGTACGTCAGTGCGGTCGTCAGCCGCTTCAAGGCCGATGAGCGCGTGCTGGCCTGGGACCTGTGGAACGAGGTCGACAACATGAACGACCCGGCCTACAGCAGTCTCGAGCCTAGGAACAAAGGCGAGCTCGTGCTCGCGCTGCTGCCGCAGGTGTTTGCCTGGACGCGCGCAGCGGGACCGTCGCAGCCGCTCACGAGCGGCGTGTGGCGGGGCGGTGACTGGTCGCGGCTGACCGAGTTGCCAGCCATCGACCGGCTGCAGCTCGCGCTCTCGGACGTAATCACGTTCCACAGCTACGACCCGCCGGCGCAGCTCGAGGCGCGCATCCGACAGTTGCAGGGCTACGGCCGGCCGATCATCTGCACCGAGTACATGGCGCGTGGCAACGGCAGCACGTTCCAGGGCGCGTTGCCCGTGCTCCAGCAGCACGGGGTCGGCGCGATCAACTGGGGCCTGGTCGAGGGCAAGGCCCAGACGCACCTGCCGTGGGACAGCTGGCGTCGGCCCTATGTGGATCGTGCGCCTGCCGTGTGGTTCCACGAAGTCTTCCGCAACGACGGCACGCCCTACGATCCCAGGGAGACGGCATTCATCACGAAGCTGACCGCCCGGCCCGTCAGCAGGTGAGGGCCGAAACTTCGATCACGCCTCGGCCGTTTCGGCAGACGTATCTTCCGGCGTCGAGGGCATGGCTGCGGGGTCCATCCAGAACACCTCCCAGTGGTGCCCGTCCGGGTCGTAGAAGCTCCAGCCGTACATGAAGCCGTGATCCATCGGCTTCTGCGCCGCGCTGCCCCCGCTTGCCAGCGCGGCGTGGACGAGCGTGTCGACTTCCTCGCGGCTCGTGGCACTGAGGGCGAACAGTGCCTCGGTGTGCCGGCGGGTGTCGCAGATGTCCCGGCTGGTGAAGTCGCGGAAGCGCGCTTCCGCGAGGAGCATCACGTAGCCATCCTCGCTCAGCACCATGCAGGCGGTGTTGTCGGAACTGAACTTCGGGTTGAACGTGAACCCGAGCGCGCGGAAGAACGTCGTCGCGCGAGTGATGTCTTTCACCGACAGGTTGACGAAGAGTTTGCGTGTCGCGGCCATCTGATGTCTCCGATGCGGCTGGCCGTGTGTCACTGGCCTTTCGTGGTTCCAATAACGCCGTCTGGTGCGGCGGTCTGACAGATAGACGACGCCACTGGTGCTACTTGATCGCACCGCCAGCCGCAGCGCCGGCCGATACCGGCGCCGGCCACTCGGGTGGCATGCCGAAGCGGGGAACTA
>Ga0136633_1001068_pt1 | contig 20388 bp, 17 predicted proteins | sample AntDrymeUQ832206_2_FD_105494 | JGI IMG/M metagenome (GOLD analysis project Ga0136633, IMG submission 105494) | Polar desert sand microbial communities from Dry Valleys, Antarctica - metaG UQ83 (22.06) | ecosystem: Environmental > Terrestrial > Soil > Desert | place: Antarctica: Dry Valley...
ACATGGGAAGATCAAGCACGGAGCGGAGCCCAGCATCGACCAGACCGAGTGTGCTGCTCGACAGGCGGCCGAGGCGGCCTTCGAGCAGGCGTTGCTCGATCACCAGCAGCCGGCTCGACCGGACCACCGATGGAAGTCGAAGTCCAGACGTCTCCCAGTCTCTTCAATCGACACGTCACCGATCCCAAGGTTCGCGCGTCGAGCCCCGCTACTCGTCACCATCGTCACAATGGCATCGGGCCCAGCGTTGTACGCCTCGGAGGACACGACGCACACCGGCCGACGCTTCATCCCCCGCAGGTCCGAGTACGGAAACGGGGCGAGCAGCAGGACGCCCCTCTCAAGCGCCACTACCGGCGGCTGGTCGAGCTCGGCTTGTCGTAGACCGAGTCCTCGTCCGAGAACCAGTCGGCGGTGAACGCAGCGCTCGGCGCCCAGGACGGGCGCTCCCATCCGAGAAGCTCCTCACGAAGCGCCCACAGCTCCCGCTCCGCCGTCTCGACAGCATCCTGTTCCCTCGCCACCTGATCAGCCGGATGTACCGACACAGTGGAGCCTCGCCGGGGCTCGCCCACCAAGGGCTCGTACTCCTCCACGGCCTGCCGCAATCGCCGATGCGCCGCCGCGAGTCGCTGCTCATCGGCCGAGGTCAGGACGACTTCTGCGGTCGGTGGCGTGGGGACCGAGCTCACGGTGCTGATCGTACCGTCGGCTTGCTCACGTCATACCGACCTGCCCCGGGGCTAGTTCCTGCTCGTTGTGTCAGGCTCGCTGTGTCACTTCCGGTCGTTGGGCTCGGAAATCGCCTCTGATCTAGGGAACACGATGATCGTCCACGTGGTCGACGGCACCTACGAGCTGTTCCGCTACCACTACTCGCCGGCCAACAAGGACCCGCTCCGCGGGGCCACCCGCGGAGCGGTGGGGTCGTGCCTCATGCTGCTGGAGCAGGGAGCCACCCACGTGGCGGTGGCCACCGATCACGTCATCGAGTCGTTCCGCAACGACCTGTGGGCCGGGTACAAGGACGGTTCCGGGATCGACGCCGACCTCAAGGCACAGTTCCCCGTCGTCGAGGACGCCCTGCGCGCCGCCGGGTTCCCAGTGTGGGCGATGGTGGAGCAAGAGGCCGACGATGCGCTGGCGGCCGGCGCCAAGGTGGCAGCCGCCGATGACCGGGTGGAGAAGGTCGTGATCTGCACCCCCGACAAGGACCTCGGCCAGTGCGTGGGCGGCAAGGTGTGGCAGTGGGACCGGCGGCAGGACAAGTGGTTCGACGCCGCCGGCGTGCGGGAGCGGCTCGGCGTGCTGCCCCCGTTGATCCCCGATCTGCTGGCCCTGGTGGGCGACGCCGCCGACGGGTTCCCTGGCCTCCCCGGCTGGGGCGCCAAGTCCGCCGCCGCCGTACTCGACCGGTGGGGCCACCTCGAAGACATCCCCATGGATCCGCTCGCCTGGGACGCCGGCGTGCGCAGCGCCGCCAAGCTCAATGCCACGCTCCGCGATCAGTTCGAGCTCGCTCTACTGTTCCGACGCATCGCCACCGTCGAGACCGACGCCGACGTGGGCACGGTCGACGAGTGGAGGTGGACGGGCCCGAAGGCGGGTCTGGCCGAGATGGCGGCGACGCTCCAAGACGACCGCCTGCTGGCTCGCGCCGAGAAGCTGGCCCTCGCCCGGCACTGAGCTCGGCGCTCAGGTCCGGGTCGCCCAGACAGCAAACAGCGGGTCGCCTCGATGATCCATCGAGGTGCGCCGTGCGACCGTCGGCGGCTCGAAGCCGCGTGACCGTCGGAAGTACTCGGCCACGATGCCCAGGCGATCCGCGTCCGACGCTTGCAGCCAGGCCCGGATCACCTTGGTCGGGAAGACCCGGTTACTGAAGGTGCAGACGAACCGACCACCCGGGCGGAGGATGCGCGCTACGTCACGGAAGACCTCGACCGGCTTCGTGAGGTAGTCGACCGATACGCAGCAGACGACGTCGTCGACGCTCTCGTGCGGCAGCGGGATGGACGGGTTGGCGTTGAGGTCCTGGAGGATCAGCTCGACCGCCGACGGGTTGGCGCGCAGCTCCGGCTCGCTCATCCCGAGCACGCGGAGGTGCCTCGGGGCCCGCCGGAAGTGAGAGACCCACGAGGCCATGAGGTCGAGGACATCACCGTCGATCTGCAGCTCCTCGTACAGGTCCCCGACCGCCATGATGGCGGCGTCGTCGATGTGCGTCACGAGCCGAGGCGCTCCGTAGAACCACGCGTCGTCCGTCTCGTCGGCCCGGTCGAAGAACCCGGCCGGGAACTCGAGGTCGGCGGCGTCATGCACGGCGGCGACCGTAGACGGGAGGCCCAGTGCGGGCCGCTACCTTGCACCGTCATGACGGACTACGTGATCCCCCCTCCGGAGCCCAAGCCGATCGACGAGAAGAACTGGCTCGAGCTCAAGGACAAGCTCGAGCGCGCCACCCTCAAGGGCAAGCCGATGGGAGCGGAGAAGTGCGACAACTGCCTCTACTACCTCAACGTGGACGACGACATCTCGTACTGCTGGCACCAGCAGGTGCGGGTCCTGGTGGGAGCCGAGTGGTGGTGCCAGTGGTGGGAGGCCATCCCCAACGAATGACGCCCAGCCCCCGCGTCGGCTGCCGAGCCGGAGGGACGCGGACGACGGCATGGGTCTGCTCCGACTGTCGGGCAGAATCTCCGGATCCACGAGTGGTCGCTGATCGTCACAAACGCGCCGCGCTAGGCGTTCTTGGGGAGGTCCTTGAACGCCGCCGTCTTGTCGCTGTTGGTCTCCTTGGGGAGGCCGAGGACGCGCTCGCCGATGATGTTGCGCTGCACCTGGTCGGTGCCGCCGTAGATCGGCGGGGCCTGGGCGAACAGCGCCATCCCGGTGACCATGGCGGAGAACGGGTTCCCCGTCGCCTCGTTGAGCGCGCTCTGGTCTTCGGGCTTGTAGGCGTGGAGCGTGCCGTAGGGACCGATGATGCGAAGACCGAGGTCGCGCTGCTGACGCACGATCTCGCTCATCGACAGCTTGGAGATGTTGGGCAAGCCGGGCACGTCTTGCCCGATGGCCTTGGCCGCCTTGGCCCGCAGGCTGTTGAAGCGACCCAGCTCGTTGAGCGTGTGAAGCCTCATGAGGTCCTGGCGCACGGTGGCGTCGTTGATCTTGCCGTTGCCCTTGGCCAGGTCGACGAGGAGGTTGTAGGAGGCTCCGAACATGCCGCCCCCACCGCCACGGCGACGTCCGCCTCCACCGCCGTCTGACACGAAGTCGCCGGCCCGCTTCACGAGGTCGTTCACGACCGTGCCCGGCGTGGCTGCACTGGCGGCGGCATGGCCACCACCGGAGCCGAGGCCGGCCCGCTCGTTCATGAGGGTGGTGTTGGCGACGGCCCACCCGTTGTTCAGGCCCCCGATGAGCGAGCTGTCGGGGGCGATGGCCTCCTCCATGAACACCTCGTTGAACATGGCGTGTCCGGTCATTTCCACCAACGGCCGGATCTCGACGCCCTTCTGGTGCATGTCGATGCCGAAGTACGTGATGCCCTGGTGCTTGGGGACGTCAGGATCGGTGCGGGCGATGAGCATGCCGAGGTCGGCCACCTGACCACCGGAGGTCCACACCTTCTGCCCGGTGACGATCCACTCGTCGCCGTCCTTGATGGCGCGCGTCTGCAGGCCGGCCAGGTCGGAGCCGGCGCCCGGCTCGCTGAAGAGCTGACACCAGGCCTTCTGGCCGGTGACGATGTCCCGGACGTAGAGGTCGATCTGCTCCTGCGTGCCGTGGGCGGCGATGGTGGGAGCCGCCAACAGGAGACCGAGGCCGCCGGGGGCGCCGAGCGCACCGAAGTCGGCGATGGCGCTCTGCACGGCCACGCTGTCGTTGCGGTTCAGGCCCTTGCCGTAGGCGTTCTCCGGTAGGCCGGGAGCGGCCCAACCCGACAGGCCCAGGCGTTCCCACCACTCGGCGACGGTGAGCTCCGGGTCCCAGTTCTCCTCCAGCCACTCCTTCACTGCCTCCACGGCATCGGTGGGCTGGCTGGTGCGCTCGGCGATATCAGTCATCGCTCTCAAGCAGAGCGGATCTTGACCCGCGGGTCAAGTTGTGCGAGCCCGGCTGGGGGCCACCCGTGGCGGCTCGTTGGGCTGTTTCGGGTAGACGGGCGGCCAGGGTGCATCCATCAGGCCGTTGGCGAGGTCGTGCTCCGAGCGCTCCAGCAGCGGCGTGAGGTCCTGCGGACGGTCGTACATGCCCGCCCAGGCGTTGCCGCGCTCGGCCAGTCGGGCAGGGACGGTGGCGATGGTGAGCTCGTCGGGCTCCACCGTGCCCAGCTCGTCCCATGTGATCGGCGTGGACACCTGGGCGCCAACGCGCGGGCGCGCGCACCACGCGCCGAACACCGTCTTGTGGGGCGCGTTCTGGTTGAAGTCCACGAACACGCGCGAGCCCCGCTCCTCCTTCCACCACTGCGCAGTGATCTGGTCGGGGTGACGCCGTTCCAGCTCCCGGGCCAGGGCCACCGCGGCCGCTCGCACCTCGTAGCTGTCCCAGCGCGGCTCGAGGGCGGCGTAGACGTGGAGCCCTCGCGACCCAGAGGTCTTGACGTAGGCCCCGATGCCCAGCTCGACGAGGAGGTCGTGGGCGAGGACGGCCGCCTCCTGCAGCTCAGGGAACCCGATCCCAGGCGAGGGGTCGAGGTCGATGCGGAGCTCGTCGGCCACCTCGAGATCGGGGAGGCGGTTGGGCCACACGTGAAACCCGAGGCACCCCTGGTTGACCGCCCACACCAGGTGGGCCAGGTTGGCCGCCACGAGGGCGTCGCTGGTGGTGCCGTTCGGGGTCGATACCTCGGTGGTGGTGAGCCAGTCGGGCGCGGAGGCCGGCACCCGCTTCTGGAAGAACGACTTGCCGCCGGCACCCTCGGGGAACCGCTGCAGCAGCACGGGTCGGTCACGGATGGTCTCCAACAGCGGCTCGGCCACGGCCAGGTAGTAGTGGACGAGGTCGAGCTTGGTCTCGCCGCGGGTGCTGAAGAACACCTTGTCGGGATGGGTCACCGACACCTCGGTGCCGTCCACGTCGATCACGGTCGCCTCGGCCACAGGTCCTCCAGTCTGGTCTAGATGCTCGCCGCGATGGCCCCATTGGGCCTTCGCCGGGCAGACTTGTCGCTGGCCCTGAACGGGTCCGACCAGATGGCGACCTCTCTACGCGACATCCCCGGGGCCAACCGTGCCCGCAAGAGCCGACGGGCCGACCGCGGCCTGTGGGCCCCCGCGCGCCCCACCACCCTCGACCTCACCCCCGGCTCGCTGCGCCTGAACCGGTCGAAGCCATCCCTCTTCAGCAAGCTGCCGAGCCAGATCGATGTGTTCCTGCTCGTCCTCGTCCTCGGAGCCATCGGCGTGGTCGTGTGGCTGGCCATGGCCTTCTGGGGTGCGACCCGAGTGGACGTGAAGGCCACCGGCATCGACGACGGACGGGCCCTCACCCCCGACGCCGCCGCCGAGCTCGACATCGCCATCACCCTCGAGTCGAGCGACGAGCTGTTCCGCGCCGACCTCACGGTGGACGGCGTGCCCGTGCTTGCGGACCTCGAACCGGAGACCGACGGCACCACCCTGCGCATCCGCCCCGCCCAGCTCGTGGAGTCCGAGCTGGTGGACCAGGCGCTCGCCGAGGGCGAGCACAAGATCGAGCTGTCGGTGGGCCGCCCGTTCCTGGGTGCCTCCTCCTTCAGCTGGAGCTACGTGGTGGACAGCATCGCCCCCACCCTCAAGCTCCCCCGCGCCCTCGACCCCGTCCCGATCGCGGGGGATGTGACGGTGAGCGGCACCGTCGAGGACGGCGCCGAGCTGCAGTTCCGCGGCGAGCCAGTCGACGCCGAGGACGGCGAGTTCGCCGTCGACTTCGACGCGCCCCCCACCGGCGCCCTGGAGTTCACCGCCGTGGACGAGGCTGGCAACCGCACGACCGCCCACGTCGTCGTGCCTGTCGTCTATCCGGACAGCTCCAGGGCCATCCACGTGAGCGGCGCGGCGTGGGCTAACGACGAGTTGCACGCCGGGGTGATGGACCTCATCGCCCGCGACCTCATCGACACAGTGGAGCTCGATCTCAAAGACGAGGCCGGGGTGGTGAGCTACGACTCGCAGGTGCCCAAGGCCCTGGAGATCGGCGCGGTCTCCGCCGACTACGACCTCGGCTCCGCCGTTCGCGTGCTCGAGGGCAAGGGCATCCGGGTGATCGGGCGCCTGGTGGCCTTCCGCGACCCGATCTACGCGGAGGCGGCCTGGGCGGCCGGGCGCCAGGACGAGGTGCTCCAGACCCCCACCGGCGACATGCTGGGCACCTACGGCGGGTTCGCCAACTACGTCAGCCCGGCCGTGCGCCAGTACAACCTCGACATCGCCCTCGAGGCGGTCGACCTCGGCGTGAAGGACATCCTGTGGGACTACATCCGCCGGCCGGAGGGCAATCCCGCCACGATGGTGGTGCCTGGCCTGGTGGGCCCCAGCTCGGCCTCGGTCGCCGACTTCCTCGGTGAGACCCACGCCGCCCTGCGTTCCGCGGGCGCCTTCCAGGGTGCGTCGGTGTTCGGCATCGCCGCAGCAGCCGGAGACAGCATCGCCCAGGACATCCCGGCCATGGCCCGGGTGGTCGACTACCTGGCCCCGATGGTCTACCCGTCGCACTGGGGTCCGGGGCAGTACCGGGTGAAGAGCCCGATCAACGAGCCGGCCGCCATCGTCAGCAAGTCACTGGCCGACTTCCAGCGCGTGGCCGCGGGATCCGGCGTGCGGTTCCTGCCCTGGCTCCAGGACTTCACCCTCCAAGGCGTGACCTACGGGCCCGACGAGGTGAGGGCTCAGATCGACGCCGCCGCCGCGCTGGGCATCGACGGGTTCCTCCTGTGGAACCCGAACGTCCGCTACAGCGGCGACGCCCTCACCCCGATCCGGTGAACAGGGCCGCCAGCTCGGCGGGAGCCACCTCCTCCAGCTGGGCGTAGGTGCACGAGTCGGGCGTGCGGTCCGGCCGAAACCGCACGAGCCGCCCGCCGTGACGGAAGCGACCACCGAGCACGTGCTCATAGCGGACCTCCGCCACCAGCTCGGGCCGCAGCGGTTCCCACGACAGGTCCTTCTGGGCGTTCCAGCGACTCACGCCCCCCGGCATGCGGCCGGCGTCCTTGGCCTGGCTGGCCGCCTCGGCCCAGTCGCGCCACGGGTGGCCGTCCAGAGCCCGCTCCCGGAACGGAGCCAGCTCGCCCTTGAGCTCGCGCCGCCGGACGGCGGTGAAGCTGCTGGCCACCCCCACGTGGTGCAGGACCCCGTCGTCGTCGAAGAGGCCAAGCAGCAGCGACCCAACGCCCTCGCCATCCTTGTGCACGCGGAACCCGGCCACCACGCAGTCGGCGGTGCGCTCGTGCTTCACCTTCCACATGGTCCGCTTGTCCTCGGCGTAGGGCAGGTCGGAGGGCTTGGCCATGACGCCGTCGAAGCCCGCTCCCTCGAAGCGGGTGAACCAGTCCTCGGCCAGGTCAGGATCATCGGTCATCGGCGTGAGGTGCACGCGCGCCAGCGCACCATCGAGGACGCTCTCCAGCAGCTGGCGGCGCTCCCGAAAGGGCACGCCGCGCAGGTCGCGGTCATCTAGGGCCAGCAGGTCGAACGCCACGAAGCTGGCCGGTGTCTCCGCGGCCAGCCGTCGCACCCTCGATTCGGCCGGGTGGAGTCGCTGCTGCAGCGTGTCGAAGTCGAGCCCGGTCCCAGTGACCACCACGATCTCACCGTCCACCACGCAGCGGTCGGGCAGCGCGGCGCGCAGGAGCTCCACGAGCTCAGGAAAGTAGCGGGTAAGGGGTCGATCGTTGCGAGAGCCGAGCTCAAGCTCGGCCCCGTCCCGAAAGACGAGGCAGCGGAAGCCGTCCCACTTCGGCTCGTACAACAGCCCCGGTTGGCGAGGCACCTCGTGGACCGCCTTGGCCAACATCGGCTTAACCGGCGGCATCACAGGCAGGTCCACGGTTTCGACCGTAGCCCGGGGTTCTGTAGACGCTCAGCACCGCATTCGGGTCAGGCGCGGGTCCAGATGGAGCCGGAGGTGTAGCGGCGCAGGCCGAGGGTGAAGGTGGCGGCCGCCGCGATGGCGAAGACGGCCGCCGCACTGCCGAGCGCCACGGCCCGGCCCGCCTCGAAGTCGTCGACGAGCCGGGCGGGTACGGCGGAGACGAACGCCGCGGGCACGACCGTGAACAGCAGGATGCGGATCGCCCCCGCGAACAGGTCGACGGGGTAGGCGCCGAGCAGAAGCATGGCGTGGAAGCCGAGCTCGCCCGACTCGCTCCGTCCGATGAAGAAGGCCAGCGCGCCGGTGAGGACGAGGAACCCGGTGAGCAGGATGGTGGAGGCCAGCACCACGAGGACGAACACGAGCGTGCGGCCCGGCGTTGGGTGGCAGGCCACGGCGAACAGGCCGACGCCGAAGGCGAGATCGCCCAGGTTGACCGGTTCGATGCGGCGGAGGAGCACGAAGGGCAGCGGTGCGACCGGCAGGGCGAGCACGGCGTCGAGATCCCCGCCGACCGCCATGGCGCCGATCCGCCGCGCGTTGGCGAACAGCCCGAGGGAGAGCCCCCCGGCAGTGGTGAGGACAGCCTGCAGGAGGATGATGCTGTCGCGGTCCCAGCCGCCCAGCGTCCCGACCCTGTCGAAGAAGAGCACCCAGAACACGACCCAGACGAAGTCGTTGATCATCATCACCGCCATCTGGGCGGCGAGGGCGCGCGGCTTGGCCAGCACCTCAGCGAAGGCGTTGCGCACGGTGGCCCAGAGTGCCCTCATCCGCCCACCACCTGGAGGCGGCGCTCCCCGGCGCCGAAGGCGGCGTTGGCCACCACGGCCAGCACCGCGATCCAGAACACCTGCTCCAGCAGCAGGGCCGGCTCCCAGTAGCCAGCCGCCAAGCGGGCGGGCACGTAGGCCATGGCCCGGAACGGCATGAACAGCGACGCCGTCTGCAGCCCGTCTGGCAGCAGCTCCATCGGGATAATCATGCCGCCGGTGATGAACACCGCCTTGAGGTAGAGGAACCACACCGAGCCGGCGTCACGGATCCAGAAGGCGATGGCGGCCACCGTGTGCTGCGCGAACAGGTTGGCGGTGATGGCCAGCACGAGGCTGGGCGCCGCCAGGAGAAGCGCGGCCGGCCGAGGGGGAGCGCCGGCCACCACGGTGGCGACGACCGCCCCGGCCCCCCACAACACCACCACCTTGGGCAGGCCGCGGCCGACCTCCGTGGCCATGCGGATGCCGAGCACGGACGCCGGGCGCAGCATCTCGACGGCGACGGTGCCGTGTGCAATGTCGGTGCCGATGTCCTCGATGTGGCGGGCGTTCACCGAGACGATGGCCGCCTCCGACGTGATGATGTACCAGGTGAGGGCGACGGCGCTGTACCCGGCCAGGTCGCCGCCGTTGGCGTCCACCGCGACGCGCCACAGGCCCGACAGCGTGCCGACGATGACGACATAGAACGCCACCGATACCACCAGCCCGCCGCCGTCGCTGGCGCTGCGGTGGGCGGCGGCCCGGACGGCCTCCACGACGGCGCGATGTGTCATCGGGCGGGGAGCTCGTAGATCTCGGCGATGACCTGCTCCAGGGGCGGGTCCACCACCGAGATGTCAACCACCGACGGCCCGTCGAGGAGCTGGTCGAGCACTGCCCGGATGGGTGTCAGATGGGTGTCGACGACGAGGCGCATCGCCTGGTCGGTGTGCTCGAGCACTGTCACCCCGGCCTGCCGGGGCGCGACGATCGGAGCGACGAGGCCCACCTCCACGACCTTGGTGGCGAGGAGGGTCCGATGCATGGCTGCCACTTCGTCGTCGTAGATGACCTCGCCGTGATTGATGACGACGGCCCGCTTGGCGACGTGCTCGATGTCGGCCACGTCGTGCGACGTGAGGAAGATGGTGGTGCCCTGCTGCTCGTTGAGACGCACCAACAGCTCGCGGAGCCGCTGCTTGGCCACCAGGTCGAGCCCGATGGTGGGCTCGTCGAGGAAGAGGATCTCCGGGTCGTGGAGCAGGCAGGCGGCCAGCTCGCAGCGCATGCGCTGGCCCAGCGAGAGCGTGCGCACCGGCTGTTCGAACAGGTCGGCGGCGTCAAGCAGGTCGCCCAGCTCCGCGACGCGCCGGGCCTCAGCGGCGCGGTCGAGGTCGTAGATGGCGGCCAGCATCCGGTACGACTGGCGGGGCGTCAGCTCGAGCCAGAGAAGCGACCGCTGCCCGAACAGCGTGCCGATGCGACGGGCCAGACGGCGGCGATCCTCCCACGGGGTGAGGCCGAGCACCGTCGCCTCCCCGGCCGTCGGGTGGAGGATGCCAGTGAGGATCTTGATCGATGTCGACTTCCCCGCACCGTTGGGCCCGATGTAGGCCACGCGCTCACCGGCCGCCACCGAAAGGTCGAGGTCCCGCACGGCCTCGATCCGCCGACGTGTGCGGCGGCGCCCGGTCTCGAACACCTTCGTGAGTCCCCGCGCCTCGATCGCCACCCCACCAGCGTTGTCGACCCGGCCGCCCGACGGGTGCGATTTTCGATCAGGCGGGTCTGGAGTCTGGTTCCCCGATCAGAAGCGGACCAGCCCGCCGGGACGCACACCGGTGGACTCGCCGTGCTCCATGATGACCTGGCCGGCGACGAGGGTGGCGACGTAGCCATCCGCTCGCTGGATGAGGCGGCGGCCTCCGGCGGGGAGGTCGAAGGCCATCTCCGGCGCCCGCAGGCGCATGCCGTCGAGGTCAATGAGGTTGATGTCGGCCCGCTTGCCCGCGGCGAGGACGCCGCGATCGGTGAAGCCGTAGGCAGTGGCGGTGCGGGAGGTCTGCAGGCTGATGGCCTGCTCGAGGCCGAGCCGCTCACCGCGGGTGCGGCCGTTCACCCAGTGCGTGAGGAGGTAGCTCGGCATGCTCACGTCACAGATGAGGCCGCAGTGGGCGCCACCGTCGGAGAGGCCGAGCACCGTGTTCGGATTGGTCATCATCTCCCGGAGGGCCTCGTGATCGTGATCGTGGTAGCTGGCCAGCGGCGCGAACAGGAAGGCAGTGCCGCCGCGCTCAAGCAGCCAGTCGAGGGCCACCTCCTGGTGCGGGCGGCCGTAGCGCTCGGCTACCCCCGCGATGCTGGCCGAGCGGGGCGGCTCGTAATCGGGCGGATCGCCGAGCGGGAAAATCTGCTCCCACCTCTGCATGAGCCCGCGGGCGATGGGGTTCTTGGTGGCCGGCTCCTCGGCGAGGAGGGCGGACCGCACCTCCGGCTGCCCCAGTCGCGCGAGGCGCTCGGTGAGCGGCAGGTCGGCCAGGGCCCGGTAGGTGGGGTGGGTGGAGAACGGGTGCAGCGACGACTGCAGGCCGAACAGCATCCCGGTGGGCCGGCAGGCGACCTGAGGGATGATCCGGCGGCCGGCGGCGCGGTCCTCCACGGTGGCCGCCAGCGCTTCGCGCCAGGCGTCCGGCGCGTAGCCGGCCTGCGCGAGGGCGTAGGTGGCGGTGGCGCCCGTCCGTTCGACGAGGTCCACCAGCCAGGCCCGGTCGCCCGCACCACCCTGGTGGTCGGACACGAGCTGGAAGACGCCGTGGCCGGCCCGGCCGATGGCGTCACCCAGTGCGAGGAGCTCCTCGGGCGGCGCGTCGGTGCCGGGCACGAGGCCGTGCTTGGAGCTGTGCAGGATCGTGCGGCTGGTGCTGACGCCGCAGGCACCGGCCCGCAACGCCTCCTCGGCCAGCTGCGACATCTGGGCTATCTCGTCGGCGTCGGCGTCGCGCTCATGAGCCCGCTCCCCCATCACGTAGGCCCGCAGGGCGGCGTGGGGCACCTGGGCGGCGATGTCGATGATGCGCGGGGTCCTGTCGAGGGCGTCGAGGTACTCGGGGAAGCTCTCCCAGTCCCAGTCGATGCCCTCGTGTAGGGCGGTGCCCGGGATGTCCTCCACGCTCTCCATCAGCTCGATGAGGAAGTCGTGGCCGTCGGGCCGCACTGGCGCGAAGCCCACACCGCAGTTGCCCATCACGACGGTGGTGACGCCGTGCCAGCTCGACGGCGTGATCTCCGGATCCCACGTCACCTGACCGTCGTAGTGGGTGTGGATGTCCACCCAGCCGGGGGCCACCACCAGGCCGTCGACGTCGAGCTCCTGCTCGCCACGTCCGTCGACTCGGCCCACCTCGGTGATGCGGCCGCCGTCGATGGCGACATCGGCGGTGATGGCCGGCGCGCCGGTGCCGTCCACGACCGTCCCCCCGCGGATCACGAGCTCGTGCATCTCGACCATCCCCCGTTCTGTGGACGCTCACGTCCGCATACCGAGCGCGAGCGTCCACAGATCCTGTCGCGGTCTTGACCGGGCGGTCTAGTTTTCGCCTTGCGGGGCCCGGAACTACCGTGACCGGCGTGAGCGAGCACACCATGAGCGAGCGCCTGTCCGAGCTGGCCAAGCGCAAGGAGCAGGCCCTCCACGCCGGATCCGAGCGGTCGGTGGAGCGGCAGCACGCCAAGGGCAAGATGCTGGCCCGCGAGCGCATCGACTTCCTGCTCGACGAGGGATCGTTTCACGAGCTCGACATGCTGGCGCGCCATCGGGCGCACGACAGCGGTCTGCTCGAGCGGCCCTACACCGACGGCGTCGTCACCGGCTGGGGCACCATCCATGGCCGCAAGGTCTTCATCTTCAGCCAGGACTTCACGGTGTTCGGTGGCGCCCTAGGCGAGGTGTTCGCCGAGAAGATCCACAAGGTGATGGACCTCGCCATCAAGGTCGGCGCCCCGCTCATCGGCCTCAACGACGGCGCCGGTGCCCGCATCCAGGAAGGCCCCGTCAGCCTGGCCAGCTACGGCGGCATCTTCCACCGCAACGTGCTGGCCTCCGGGGTGATCCCCCAGATCAGCGTGATCCTCGGCCCGTGCGCCGGCGGGGCCGTCTACTCCCCCGCCATGACCGACTTCATCTTCATGGTGAAGGAGCACTCGCACATGTTCATCACGGGTCCGGACGTGGTGAAGACGGTGACGGGCGAGGAGGTGACGCTGGAGGAGCTCGGTGGAGCCATGTCCCACGCGTCGAAGTCGGGCGTGTGCACCTTCGTGGGTGACGACGAGGAGAGCGTGCTCGAAGAGGTGCGCTACCTCCTCAGCTTCCTGCCCTCGAACAACCTCGAGGAACCGCCCCACGTCGCCACCGACGACGACCCGAACCGCGAGTGCCCCGAGCTGCGCGACCTCATGCCCGCCAGCCCCAACATCCCGTACGACATGAAGAGCGTCATCGGGGCGGTGGTCGACGACGGCGACTACATGGAGTACTTCCCCCACTGGGCCGGCTCGATCACCTGCGGCTTCGCCCGCATGGACGGGCACCCGGTGGGCATCGTGGGGAACCAGCCGATGGTGCTGGCCGGCGTGCTCGACATCAACAGCGCCGAGAAGGCGGCCCGCTTCGTGCGCACCTGCGACGCCTTCAACATCCCACTGCTCACCTTCGTCGACGTGCCCGGCTTCCTGCCCGGGGTCGACCAGGAGTACGGCGGCATCATCCGTCACGGCGCCAAGCTCCTCTACGCCTACTGCGAGGCCACCGTGCCCCGCATCCAGATCATCACCCGCAAGGCCTACGGCGGCGCCTACGTGGTGATGAACTCCAAGTCGATCGGCGCCGACCTCGCCTTCGCCTGGCCCTCAGCCGAGCTGGCCGTGATGGGCCCGCAGGGGGCGGTGGAGATCGTCTTCCGCAAGGAGCTGGCGGCGGCGGACGACCCCGTGGCCAAGCGCATCGAGCTGGTGGACGAGTACACGGAGAAGTTCTGCAACCCGTATGTGGCGGCCGAGCGGGGATTCGTCGACGACGTCATCGACCCCGCCGAAACCCGCATCAAGCTGGTGGCCGGCCTGGAGCTGCTTCGCTCCAAGCGCGAGGAGCTCCCCAAGCGCAAGCACGGCAACGTGCCGCTGTGACCGTTTCGCCACCGAAGCGGAGCTTCGGCGCCGAGCTGAGCGGTGCGGCTGGTCTGATGGACATCCGGCCGGTGCCGACGGACGAGGAGGCGGCCGCCATCGCGGCCGCCATCGAGGTGTCGTGGCCACGAGCCGTCGTCGCTGGCGAGGTGGACACCCCTCCGCGGTGGCGCTTCGCCGGGCGCTGGTGGACCAGGCCCATCCCGGTCCGTCGCGACCGACCCTGGTGACCCCACCCGTGGCCGAGCTCACCACCGTCGCCGACGACGAGGCCGTCATCCACGACGGCCCCGAAGTCCGCACCTACGGCGACCTCGCGCCCGACGCCGACCATGAGATCGACGGGTTCTCGTTCCGTACGTTGCCACAGCTGGGCGAGCGCCTCGCCACCGTCGCCACCGTCAACGACGTGCACTTCGGCGAGGAGGCCTGCGGCATCGTGGCTGGCATGGACATCGGTCCGGTGTTCCGCAGCGAGCCGGGCGCCGACCCGTATCCCGAGGTGATGAACCGGGGCGCCGTCGAGGAGATGGTCGCCCTCGGCCCGGACGTGGTGGTGGTCAAGGGCGACCTCACCTGCAACGGCACCCTCGAGGAGTACGCCGCCTTTCGCTCCGCCTATGAGCCCGCCTTCGGTGATCGGCTCGTGCACGTGCGCGGCAACCACGACGGCTACCACGGCCAGTCCTATGCCGCGTTCCCCACCCAGCGGGTCGACCTGCCCGGCGTGACGGTGGCGGTGCTCGACACCACGGTGCCGTTCCAGACACCGGGGGGCGTCACTGACGAGCAGCTCGAGTGGCTCGACGACCTGGCCGGCACCGCGGACCGCCCGGTGCTGCTCTTCGGCCACCACCATGTGTGGAGCCCCGACTCCAATCACCGGCCGGAGGGCTACTTCGGCATCCTTCCGGATGCGTCGGAGCGCCTCGTCGACGTGGTGGCCCGGCACCCCGGCATCCTCGGCTACTTCGCCGGCCACACCCACCGCAATCGCGTGCGGCGCATCCGTGCCACCAGCGACCGTCCCTGGGTGGAGGTGGCCTGCGTGAAGGACTACCCGGGCACCTGGGCCGAGTACCGGGTGTTCGAGGGCGGGGTGCTGCAGGTCCACCGCCGCATCTCCACCCCCGAGGCACTTGCGTGGACCGAGCAGACCCGCCACATGTACGAGGGCACCTACGCGCCCTATGCCTTCGGTTCGCTCGACGACCGCTGCTTCGCCATGCGTTCCCCCGCATGAGCACGGCAGGCCCACTCGCCGGGATACGGGTGCTCGACCTGGCCACCGTCATCGCCGGGCCGGGAGCGGCCCGCTACTTGGCCGACTACGGCGCCGACGTGCTCAAGGTCGAGCGGCCGGGCACGGGGGACAGCACCCGCGAGATGGGCGTGCCCGATCCGGCCGACGGCACCTCGCTGTACTGGAAGTTCGTGTCGCGCAACAAGCGCTGCGTCACGGTGGACCTCAAGTCCGACGAGGGGCGGGCCACGATCCTGCGACTCGTCACCGATGCCCACGTACTCGTGGAGAACTTCCGGCCCGGCACCCTGGAGCGGCTCGGGCTGGGGCCGGAGGTGCTGCTGGAACTCAACCCGACCCTCGTGGTCCTACGGGTCACCGGTTTCGGACAGGACGGGCCCTACGCCGCGCGGGCCGGCTTCGCCACCATCGCCGAGGCCATGTCGGGGTTCGCCGCCATCAACGGCGAACCCGATGGAGGCCCGCTGCTGCCGCCGATCGCCCTCACCGACGAGGTCACCGCGATGGCAGGCGCCTTCGCCACCATGGTCGCCCTGTGGTCCGGGGTCGGTCAGGTGATCGACGTCAACCTCCTCGAGTCGCTGTTCCAGTGCATGGGTCCGCTCCCCGGCGCGTACGCCGCCACGGGCTACCTGCAGCCGCGCCTCGGCTCGGGCATCCCCTACTCCGTGCCGCGCGGCACGTGGCGGTGTGCCGACGACCACTGGGTGGCCGTGTCCACCTCGGCGGAGTCCGTGGCCGGCCGCGTGATGGCCTTGATCGGCTTCGGTGACAGGGCCGACCTGCAGACCTTCAACGGCCGCATCGCCGCCCGTGAAGAGGTGGACGAGCGCATGGCCGAGTTCTGCGCCGCCCGATCGCGCGACGAGGTGCTGGCCGCCTTCGAGGAGGCACAAGCGGCCGCCGCCCCCATCTACGACATGGCCGACATCGCCAAGGACCCTCACTACGCGGCCCGCGGGACGATCGTCGAGGTCGATGGCGTCACCATGCCCGGCCTGCTGGCCCGCCTCAGCGCGACACCAGGAGAGGTCCGCTGGCCCGGCCGGGCGCTCGGCGCCGACAAGGCTGAGTGGGCCACCCCACGACCTTGACTGGCCGAGAGCGCCACTTCGGCAGGTCTGTGCCACCGGCAAAGGTCAAGGGCGCGGCGAGGGCGGGCGCGGAGCCGCTGGCCTCCTTTGCCCGAGGAAGCCGGGCTCACTACGGCGAGGACGAGGAACTTGGGCTCACATGTGAGCCCAAGTTCCTCAGGCGCCAGCAGATGAGCCCTATTTCCTCGGATCGAACTCCGCCAGACGACCCGCCAGCCGGCGTGGGAGCACCGACCACACCGCTCCGCCTCGCCGCGCCTTTGCCCTTGACCTCTCTGGCCGCTCAGGGAGTGACCGGCGCCACCTCGATGCGGTCCTGGGGCCACTCCCTGGCGGTGGCGAAGGCGGCCTCCGCCGCGGTCACGACGTCGGTGGGGGTGAGGGCGTGGCCGGGGTAGCAGGCGACGCCGGCGCGGAGGACTCGGCCGCCGGGGCGGGTGGCCAGTGAGCGGCGAAGCCGCTCGGCGGCCCAGACCGCGCCGTCCTCCGGGGTGTACTCGAACATCAGGCCGTAGGTGCCGTCGGCCAGCCGCGCGCCCACGTCCGAGTCACGCAGCGTGGCCCAGATCATGGCGCTGACGACCCGTGGAATCGGACGGCACCACCGGTCCGTCCGGCAGGCCGTCGACCACCGCGAGGTGGGCGAAGGCCAGCGGGCGCAGCACCCGGCGGCAGGCGATCACCCGCCAGCTCAGCGCGGCCAGGAAGTACGGCTGGGCGAAGAGTCCCGAGGAGGGGTCGAGCAGCGACGTATCGACTCCGGCGCACTGTCGTCCCCCGCCTCCTCCGCCACCGCCGCCGTGCGCCGCTAGCGGTCAGCCGCGACGGGCGACGGCTAGGTCGACGATCTCGCTCATGATCTTCGTCAGCTCGAAGTCCTTGGGCGTGTAGACAGCGGCGACGTCGGCGGCCAGGAGGCGGGGCCGGTCGTCCTCCGGGATGATCCCGCCCGCGATCACCGGAGCCGTCACGCCCCGCTCGCGGCAGAGGCGCACCACCTCCGGCACCAGCTCGAGGTGGCTGCCCGACAGGATCGACAGCCCGATGACGTCGACGTCCTCATCCAGCGCCACCGCAGCGATCTGCTCCGGCGTGAGTCGGATGCCCTGGTAGATCACCTCGAGGCCGGCATCGCGCGCGGCCACTGCGATCTGCTCGGCCCCGTTGCTGTGACCGTCGAGACCCGGCTTGGCGACGAGGAGCCGGGGCGGTCCGCCGGCCAGACCCTTCACGCGCTCGGCGATGGCCCGCAGCCCGTCGCTGCCGCCTCCCCGGCCGGCGGCCGCGGCCACGCCGGTGGGTGCCCGGTACTCGCCAAAAACCTCCCGCAGCACCCCGGCCCACTCCCCGGTGGTGCCACGGGCGTGCGCGAGGTCGATCGTGGCGGGCATGACGTTCTCGCCGGAGGCGGCGACCCGCCGCAGCTCATCGAGCGAGCGCTTGACGGCATCGTGGTCGCGGTCGGCCCGCCACGCTTCCACCCCGGCGATCGTCTCGGCTTCCAGGGCGGGATCGACCCGCATGATGGCCTCGTCGCCCTCCAACGGTGACGGCAACGCCTCCGTGAAGCGGTTCACGCCCACGACGGCAAGGTCGCCCGACTCGAGTCGCCGCATGCGTTCGGCGTGGCTGGATACAAGACGGCCCTTGAGCTCGTCGATGGCTTCGAAGGCGCCACCCAGGGCGAGCACGTCCTCCAGCTCGGCCCACGCCCCGTCGGCCAGCTCGTCGGTCAGCCCCTCCACCACAACCGACCCCTCGAAGAGGTCCGGGTACTCGAGCAGGTCGGTCTCGTAGGCCAGCACCTGCTGCATCCGCAGCGCCCACTGCTGGTCCCACGGACGGGGGAGGCCGAGGGCCTCGTTCCACGCGGGCAGCTGGATCGACCGGGCCCGGGCGTCACGCGAGAGGGTGACGCCGAGCATCTCGAGGACGATCCTCTGCACGTTGTTCTCCGGCTGAGCTTCGGTGAGCCCGAGGCTGTTCACCTGCACCCCGTAGCGGAACCTCCGGGCCTTCGGGTCGGTGACGCCGTAGCGCTCCAGCCCGATGCGATCCCACAGCTTGGTGAAGGCGCGCATCTTGGCCGTCTCCTCCACGAACCGGATGCCGCTGTTTACGAAGAAGCTGATCGAGGCGAAGACAGCCGGGAAGCGGTCCTCGTCGACCTGGCCCGACTCCTGCACCGCGTCGAGCACGCCGATGGCGGTGGCCAGGCTGTAGGCCAGCTCCTGCACCGGCGTGGCACCGGCCTCCTGCAGGTGGTAGCTGCAGACGTTCATCGGGTTCCACAGCGGTACCCGCTCGGCGCAGAACGCGACCATGTCCACGATCAGCCGACGCGACGGGAGCGGCGGGAAGATGTAGGTGCCGCGCGACAGGTACTCCTTGACGATGTCGTTCTGCGTGGTGCCGCGCAGCTCCCGGCTGGGCACGCCCTGGTTCTCGGCGTTGGCCACGTAGAGGCCGAGCAACCACGCCGCCGGGGCGTTGATCGTCATCGACGTGTTCATCTCGCCCTGCGGGATGCCCTCGAGCAGCTCGCCCATGTGACCGAGGTGCACCACCGGAACGCCGACCTTGCCCACCTCGCCTCGAGCGAGCACGTGGTCCGGGTCGTACCCCGTCTGGGTCGGCAGGTCGAAGGCGATCGAGAGGCCCGTCTGCCCCTTGGCCAGGTTGGAGCGGTACAGCGCGTTGCTGGCCTTGGCCGTGGAGTGCCCCGAGTAGGTGCGGATCATCCAGGGGCGATCGGGGTGCTCCAGGTGCTGGGACGTCATGGACCCATGATCCCCCGCACCACTCTCACCGACAAACCCCCCGGCCGCCGGCGCGGTCAGGCCCAGATCGCCGGGAGCGGCAGCGCGACGGCCTCGGCCAGCAGATCGGCGTAGCGGGCCCGCAGCACGGTCACGACGCCGAGCGACCCCAGGTGGTCGGTGGCCCATTGCACGTCCAGCAGACGACCTGCCACCCCGGAGCGGAGGTGGTCGACCAGAGCGACCAGCGCCACCTTCGAGGCGTCCGGACGATGGTGGAACATCGACTCCCCTGCGAAGAGGCCGCCGATGGCCACGCCGTACAACCCGCCGGCCAGGCCGGAGTCGTCCCACGCCTCCACGCTGTGGGCCCAGCCCAGGTCGTGCAACCGCCCGTAGGCGTGACGGATGTCGGCGCTGATCCACCCACCCGGTCGCTTCGAGTCGGCGCACGCGTCCACGACCTCAGCGAAGGAGGTGTCGATGCGCACCTCGTAGCGGGCGCATGAACGTCGCAGCGAGCGGCTCACCCGCAAGCCGTCGAGGGGGAGGACCGCCCGCGGGTCGGGCGACCACCACGCCATCGGACCGCCCTGGTGCAGCGGCATCGGGAACAGCCCGTGGCGGTAGGCCGCCAGCAGCGTCCCCGGCTCGAGGTCGGCGCCCAGGCCCACCACGCCGTGCTCGTCGGCGTCCGCGAGGTCAGGGAACCGCCACGGGGAGGGCGGCGGTTCGACGGGCACCGCTACTTCACCGAGCCGAGCCGCCAGGCGAGGCGACCAGGCCGCACAGCGGCGAATCCATTGCGGTCCAGCGGTGAAGCAGGCGTCTGTCGGCTACTTCGTGGTGGCGATGCCGCCGTCGACGGGGATGATCGTGCCGGTGAGGAAGGCCCCCGCCTTCGAGCTCAGGAAGATGGCGGGACCGGCCATGTCCGCGGGGCGCCCGATCCGCTTCAGCGGCATCATCGAGGCCATCCCCTCACCGGCCGCTTCGAGGGTCGCCCGCATCATGCGCGACTGGAACGGACCCGGCGCGATCGCGTTGACGGTGATGGCCGGGGCGAGGTGCTTGGCCAGGTGGCGGGTGAGCTGGTGCACGGCCGCCTTCGACGAGGAGTAGGCGAAGGTCTCGAAGCCGGGCACCTGGATGCCGTCGACCGAGCCGATGTTGATGATGCGGGCCGGCTCCTCGGCCGTGCCCGCCGCCTGCAGCAACGGCAGCAGGAACTTGGTGGTGTGGAACACGCC
>Ga0136633_1001069_pt1 | contig 20387 bp, 19 predicted proteins | sample AntDrymeUQ832206_2_FD_105494 | JGI IMG/M metagenome (GOLD analysis project Ga0136633, IMG submission 105494) | Polar desert sand microbial communities from Dry Valleys, Antarctica - metaG UQ83 (22.06) | ecosystem: Environmental > Terrestrial > Soil > Desert | place: Antarctica: Dry Valley...
CTTCAACCTCCACCTGACCGGCGACGTCCATGCGATCGGGGCGGCCCACAACCTCGCCGCCGCGTTCCTCGACAACAGCCTCCACCACGGTAACCCGCTCGGCATCGACCCCCTGTCGATCCTCTGGCCGCGGGTCGTCGACATCAGCGACCGAGCGATCCGGCGGGCGGTGATCGGCCTCGGTGGTCGTGAGAACGGCGTCCCGCGCGAGACGGAGTGGCAGATCACCGTCGCGTCGGAGGTGATGGCGGTGCTCGCTCTCGCCTCCGACCTGGCCGACCTCCGCGCTCGCCTCGGGCGAATCGTCCTGGCGACCACGACCGATGGCCGGCCCGTCACGGCGGAGGACCTGAAAGTCGCGGGCGCGATGACCGCACTCCTCAAGGACGCGCTGAAGCCGAACCTGCTCCAGACGCTCGAGGGCGGACCCGCGTTCGTCCACTGCGGCCCGTTCGCGAACATCGCCCACGGCAACAATTCCGTCCTTGCCGACCGGCTAGCGCTGGCAACGAACGAGATCGTCTGCACGGAGGCGGGCTTTGGCGCAGATATGGGGGCGGAGAAGTTCTTCGACATCAAGTGCCGGGCGTCCGGGCTCCGGCCGGACGGCGCGGTCGTCGTCGCCACGATCCGGGCGCTGAAGATGCACGGCGGCGTCGGGAAGATCGTCGCCGGCAAGCCGCTCGATCCGGCGCTACTCGCCGAGAACGTCGACGCGGTCCGGGCGGGCGGCGCGAACCTGACGAAGCAGATCGAAAATGTCCTGGCGTTTCACGTGCCCGCCGTCGTCGCGATCAACCTGTACCCCACGGACACGCCGGCGGAGATCGCCGCAGTTCAGGAGGTGTCGCTGGCGGCGGGCGCGCGCGCCGCGGTCGTCTCGCGCCACTTCACGGACGGTGGTGCCGGAGCGGAGGACCTGGCCCGCGCGGTCTGGGACGCGACGAGCGAGGGCGCTCCTGACTTCGAGCTGCTCTACCCGGACGACGCGCCGCTCCTCGCGAAGATCGAGGCGATCGCGCTCCGGATCTACGGTGCGAGCGGGGTCGACGTCCTCCCGGCCGCCGCGAAGGCGCTCAAGCAGTACGAGGCGCTGGGCTTCGGGCACCTCCCCATCTGCATGGCGAAGACCCAGTACTCGCTGAGCCACGACCCGGCGTTGAAGGGCCGGCCAACGGGCTTCCGCGTTCCGATCCGCGAGGTCCGGCTGTCGGCGGGAGCGGGCTTCATCACGCCACTCGTCGGGGAGATGCGGACGATGCCGGGCCTGCCGTCGAAGCCGGGCGGCGAGAACATCGACGTCGACGCCGATGGGAATATCGTCGGCCTGTTCTAGCCGGCGGTCTCACCCCGCACGTCTGGGTCCCCCCGCAGAACGAACTGCATTTCGTCCGCCAGCTTCACCCGGATCGCGACATGGCCGAGATCGTTGATCGACACCGGATTGAGGGCGAAGTCGACGATCGTCGAGCCGAAGAGGGATGTGCCCAACTGGAGGAGGCAATCGCGTCGCGGGTCGGGCCCAGTGAAGACCCCCAGCTCTCCGCCTCTTGGCGTGGCGTAGAAAATCACGTTCCCGGCGTGGTCAAGTAGCACTCCCCGGAAGCTCTCGAAGGCGCTGCTCGTATCGATGATCGTCGCGATCTCTCCCGCTGACGCGCTGAACACTCCGGATCCTCCGCCCTGGAGACTGGCACAAAACGCCACCGTTCCTGCATCGTTCATCGTCGGAAATTGACCGAGGCCGCTGAAGAACTCGCCGGTCTCGGCGACCGGGGTGAGCGGTCCGCCCTCGCCGACATAGATGCCCTGGCCGCCCGCCTTGAGGTCGGCGCGAAACACCACCGCCCCCCGGTTGTTGATGACGGGGAGGCCATGGAGCGAGGTCAGGACGGCGCCCGTTTCGGCGATCGTGGTGACGAGCCCGCAACTCCCCTTGAAGATGCCGGTCTGTCCGGCTCCTGAGCCCGCTCGAAAGGCCACGGCTCCGGATCCGTTCATGGTCGGCCCCAGCGGGCCCGCGTTCTCCGCGAGGACCGTGGTCTGGTCTCCATGGATTAGAACGACCCGACCACCCGACTCGCCGCATGCGTAGAAGCACGCTGCCCCGTCCTCATTGATGTCGGGGTGGCTGCAGGGAGTGCCCAAGGGACTCGAGATGCGTTCGAAAAGCGTCGAGATCGCGCCGCCGCTGCCCGTGTACACGCCGGATCCCCCGCCGTGTACAGCGGCCTGGAAGGCAACGATCCCTTCATTGTTGAGGGAGGCTACGTACGGCATGAAGTCTGCGAATCGCTCGCCCGTCTTCGCGACGGGGGTCAACATGTACGAGCCGGTGCGAAATGGATAGGTCACGGTTTCCTTTGGGGGCCGCGGGCAACCGGGGCATCATAGATCCATTGACAATGCATCAGATGTTGATATAGTCACCCCATGGAAGCCATCGATCAGCCCCAACCCGGGCCATCCTTGTCGCGAACCGCAGTCCTCGTCCTCCTGGCCATTGGCCCGGAGGAGCGCCACGGCTACGCGATCATCGCCGAGATAGCCCGGATCACGAACGGTGCCACTCGCCTCGGGCCCGGCGGCGTCTACACGACGATCAAGCGTCTCCTCGACGACGGCCTGATCGAGGAGTCAGACGAGCGTCCCGATCCAGAGCTGGACGATCAGCGCCGACGCTATTACCGGCTCACGGGCACGGGACGTGCTGTCGCCTCCGCGGAGGTCCGGCGCCTCGATTCGCTCGTCCAGGCGGTACGCCCGTGGGCCCTCGAGACAGTCGGATGACCGAGCGCCTCTACCGGGGGCTCCTCCACCTCTACCCAGCCCGATTCCGGGCTCGATTTGCCGACGACATGGTCCAGCTCTTCGGCGACCAGATGCGCAGGGCCCGAACCGAGGGACCGCCTGTCGCGGTGGCCGGGACCTGGCTTCGCGCGATCGCTGACCTCGCCGCGACAGCCGCATCCGAACACATCCGGAGGGACCGAACCGTGGGCCATTCACTGACCGTTTCGCCGTCGATCTCGAGCCGAGTGCTCGGCCTGATCGGGATCCTTGGAGGCCTCGCCCTCCTCTTGCCATTCCTGCCCGTGCTCTCGCGATCGGGATGGACCGCCTCGAGCTGACATCCGCGACGAACCCGACGATCTTCGGGACATTCGCACTCGCCGGCGTCGCCCTCAACGGGCTCGGCTGGATCCTCCTTGGGCTTGATGTTGCGACCCGGCGGCGCGCGACAACAGGGCAGCCGCAGGAGGCCCGACCGGAGGGTTAGGCTCGGCTCACGCCCGGACGTTGCCCGCGGCGACGATGAAGCACATCGCGACGAGGAGCCCCAGCAGGACTCCGACCGCGCCCGCGGTCCATGCCCGGACGTCGGGCGGGCCCGGTGCCAGGGTCGCGTGCGGATCGTGCTCGATGACCACGGGCTCTTGATCGGCAGGGTGGGCCTGGTCGGCCGGGTGAGCTTGGTACGTCATCGCGGTTGCCTACCTCCGCGACGATTCTCCCACGCCGGGCGGGCCGCCGCGTAGATTCCGCGGGGTGGATCTCGGACTGAGTCGCGACGGTCGGCTGCTCTTCGCCGCCCGCATCCTGCGGATGTTTGGCTACGGCTCGATCGCCGTGATCCTCGTCCTGTACCTCGCCCGCCTCGGGCTCGACGGCGTGGCGATCGGCCTCGTCCTGAGCCTCACCCTCGTCGGCGATACGGTCATCAGCCTGTGGCTCACGACGCACGCGGACCGGTTCGGGCGGCGCCGGATCCTCGTGATCGGGGCGATCCTCATGGCGATCGCCGGCGTGGTGTTTGCCGCCACGGACGCGTTCGCGCTGCTGCTTGTCGCCGCGACGATCGGCGTCATCAGTCCGTCCGGTCACGAGGTCGGCCCGTTTCTCGCCGTCGAACAAGCCTCACTCAGCCACACGATCGCCGACCGGCGCAGGACGCACGTCTTCGCGTGGTACAACCTCGTCGGCTCGGTCGCGACCGCCGTGGGAGCGCTCGCGGCGGGGCTGCTGGTTGGCGGGTTCGAGGCCGCCGGGTTCGACAACCTCACGGGCTACCGGTTCGTGATGCTCGCCTATGCGGCGATCGGGATCGGCCTCGCGCTGCTGTTCAGCCGGCTCTCGGGGGCCGTCGAGGTGGATGCCCCGGCCGACACGACAATCGTGGGCCGGCTCGGGCTCCACAAGTCGCGGAACACGGTGCTGGGCCTGTCCGGCCTCTTCGCCCTCGACGCGTTCGCCGGCGGTCTCGTCATGCAGAGCATCCTCGCGTTCTGGTTCTACCAGACGTACGGCGTCTCCGAGGCCGTCCTCGGCGGAATCTTCTTCGCCGCAAACCTGCTCGCCGCCGGGTCGGCGCTCGCCGCGGCCCGGATCGCGGCCCGGATCGGCCTCATCAACACGATGGTCTTCACCCACCTGCCGTCGAACGTCCTGCTGATCCTCGTGCCGCTCATGCCCAACCTGCCCCTCGCGATCGGGGTGCTGCTGGCCCGCTTCAGCATCAGCCAGATGGACGTCCCGACCCGCCAGAGCTACACGATGGCGGTCGTCGCCCCGGACGAGCGGTCGGCCGCGGCGGGCGTGACCGGGATCGCACGGTCCATCGGCGCGGCGTTGAGCGCCAACCTCGCCGGCCCGCTCGTCGCGACGCCGGCCCTGGCCGCGTTGCCGTTCCTCATCGGCGGCGGGTTGAAGATCGTCTACGACATCGCGCTCTGGGTCGCGTTCAAGTCCCGGCCGCCGCCCGAGGAGACCGCCGAGCAGCGCTGAATCAGGCGGGTCGCCGGCGGCGCGGGCGAACGATTCGGAACCAGATCCAGGCGAGCACGATGACGGCGAGGACCGCGATCACCACGTATTCGAACTGCTTGATCACCCCGCCGATCGTCTCCCAGTTCGCGCCCAGCTGCTGGCCTGCGAGCACGAGCAGGAACGTGAACGGCAGCGATCCGAGCGCCGTCCACACGACGAAGGGGCCAAGCGGCATCCGGGCGATCCCCGCTGCGAACGAGACGAGCGAGCGGATGACCGGGACCATCCGACCGAAGAAGGCGGCCTTCGTCCCGTGCCTGGCAAAGAACTCGTCCGCCCGGTCGAGATCGGCCGGAGAGATCCCGAGGTAGCGGCCCCAGCGCTCGATGATGGGCCGGCCCCCGAAGTAGCCGATCGCGTACGCCACGAGCGCGCCGACCGTCGCCCCGATCGTGCCGGCGATCGTGACGAGCGCGAGGTTCCACGGCTGGCCCGTGAGCGGTTCGATGCTGGTGCCCTGGCCGACGAGGAAGCCGGCGAAGGGGAGGACGAGCTCGGAGGGGATCGGGATGATGACGCTCTCGATCGCCACCCAGAGCGCGACGCCGAGGTATCCGACGGCGTTGTAGACATCCGTCACGAGCGCGCGAACGGGCCCGTTCAGGAAGTCGAACACGACGGCCAGCATAGCCGACTATCCTCCGGGCGTGACCCAGCCGCCCGATCGGCCGACTCCCGCGGACGACCCTCATTTCACGCCTGCCCGATCGGCCGCCGCGGGACCCGATGACACCGTCGTCCTGACCGGCGCGGACCTGACCGTCGAGGACGTCGAGGCGGTCGCGCGGCGCGGCGCACGGGTCGCGCTCGACGTCCACGCCCGGGAGCGGATGCAGGAGGCTCGGGCGGTCATCGAGGACCTCGTCGCGGCCGGCGAGGTCGTGTACGGCGTGACGACCGGGTTCGGCGACCTCGCCTCGACGTTCGTGCCGGCACAGGATGCCGAGCGCCTCCAGGAGAACCTCCTGATGAGCCACGCCGCGGGCGTGGGGCCGAGCTTCCCGCGCGAGGTCGTCCGCGCGATGCTCCTGCTGCGGGCGAACACGCTCGCCCTGGGCCACAGCGGCTGCCGGCCGCTGATCGTGGACCGCCTGCTCGCCTTCCTCGAGAAGGGCGTCCACCCGGTCGTCCCCGAGCAGGGGAGCGTCGGGGCGTCGGGTGATCTCGCGCCGCTTGCCCATCTGGCGCTGCCGCTCATCGGCCGCGGGCAGGTGGAGCGCAACGGCCAGGTCGTGCCGGCGCTGATCGCCCTCAAGGAGGTGGGTCTCGAGCCGCTCCGACTCGGCCCGAAGGAGGGCCTCGCGCTCCTCAACGGGACCCAGATGATGAGCGCGATCGGGGCACTCCTCGTGGCGGACGCGGAGCGCTTGTCGCGGACGGCGAGCGTCGCGGCCGCGATGAGCGTCGAGGCACTGCTCGGGACGGACGTCGCGTTCGCTGCCGCCTACCAATTGGCGCGGCCGCATCCGGGCCAGGTCGCGGTCGCGGCGGAGATGCGCCGGCTCCTCCGGGACTCGGCGATCCAGCGGAGCCACCACGGCCACGCCCACAAGGTCCAGGACCCGTACTCGCTGCGCTGCGTGCCGCAGGTCCACGGCGCCGTTCGCGACGCGATCGAGCATCTCCGAGGCGTGCTCGACATCGAGCTGAACTCGGCGACGGACAACCCGCTCGTGTTTCCCGGCGGCGGGGTCGCGGACGAGGACACGGTCGCGACCGGCGGCGGGCGCGTGATCAGCGGCGGAAACTTCCACGGTGAACCGGTCGCCCTCGCCCTCGACTACGCGAAGCTCGCGATCGCCGAGCTCGGCTCGATCAGCGAGCGGCGGACAGCCCTGCTCGTCGACCCGCGCTTGAACGGCGGACTCCCGCCGTTCCTCGCCGCGAGCTCGGGCATCGAGTCCGGGATGATGATCTACCAGTACACGGCCGCCGCCCTCGCGTCCGAGAACAAGGTCCTCTCCCACCCGGCGTCGGTCGACACGATCCCGACGAGTGCGAACCAGGAGGACCACAACTCGATGGGTTCCATCTCGGCCCGCCTTGCGCGGCGAGTCCTCGAGCACGTCGAGCAGATCCTCGCGATCGAGCTGGTCGTGGCGGCCCAGGCGCTCGACCTGCGGATGGGCCTTCTCGACGGGACGGCGCCGGGCGTCGGCGTGGCCGAGGCGCTCACGCGCGTCCGCGCGCGCGTGCCCCATCTCGACCACGATCGTGAGCCTGGGCCGGACCTCGCGGCCGCCGCCGAGCTCGTCCGAGCGGGATCGCTCGCCGATCTGGCCGCCCCGTAGACTCCGGCCATGGCCGGCATCCGGATCGTCGACGTGACCGACGAAGCGAGCTTCGTCCTGATCCCACCGTGCGCCGATCCCTCCTTCGATCACCGGACGTGCGACTACTGGGAAGACGCCGACCGCGGCTTGAAGGCCGCCCGCCCGTCCTGGCTGGAGCCTGCCCCTCCGCCGGCGGAGCGGCCCCGGACCGGCAATCCGTTCCTCGACGACGCGGCAGAAGCGGCCGCGAACCCGTTCGCCCCGGCGTCCCGCGCGCCCGCCGTCAACCCGTTCGCGCGCGATGACGATGCGCTTGCCGAGAACCCGTTCGCGCCGTCCCGGACCGCCCGACCGCGCGTGGCGGCCGGCGCCCCGCGCAAGCTTGGCCTGCTCGGTCGCGGACTCGGCGTCTTCGGAAGCTACGCAAAGGTTCTTCTCGTGGACGACGTGCCGGCCGCGTACGCCCAGTTCGGTCCGCTGTCCGCCTACCCGCGGGCCGGACGCCTTCGGGATCTCTACCCGCAGCTCCCCGAGGCGCCACTGCCCGCCGTGATCACCTGTATCGCCACGACCCGCGAGGCCCGCCGGCAGGGCCGCGCGCTCACCCTCGTCGCGGCGGTGTGCGACGACCTGGCGGGCCGCGGCTTCGCGGCGGTCGAGGCCTACCCCGAGCGCGGCGCCCCGGAGGACGCGACGAGCGCCGCGACGCCGGAATTCTGGCTCGCCGCCGAGTTCGCGATGGCCGTCGAGGACGACCGGTTTCCGGTCATGCGGCGGGAGTTGTAGGGAGGTACCGTGTCGGCATGGCGATGATCCAGGCGCTCGGCAACGTCACAAAGGTCCGCGGCGCCCTGATCTTCGTCGAGGACATCGAGTCCGAGCTCAAGTTCTACCGCGACGTCCTCGGCCTCCGACTCCTCTACCGAACACAGAAGTTCGTCCGCTTCGACGCGACGCAGGGAACCAGTCTGTCGCTCATCGCGGGTGGCCACGCGAGCGCCGAGCCGAAGGACTTCCGCCAGGGCGGCGTCGTCCCGGAGATCATCGTCGACAACCTCGAGCTGGCGGTGCGCCGCCTCGAGGCCGCGGGTGTCCGCCACGAGGACGAAGTGCGGACCGCGTGGGGCCAGTTCGTCTTCTTCTGGGACCCCGAGGGCAACCCAATGCAGTTCTACGAGTCCGCCTTCGTCCGGCCGGACGCGGACCCGGAGGGGATTTCGCGGTAGTGCGGGTCGGGCTCGCCGTCGCGGGCATCGTGTTGGTGCTCGCGGGCTGCGCAACAACGGCGCCGACCACGAGCCCGACCCCGCCACCGACCGCCACCGCCTCCCCGATTGGCACCACGCCAACCGCGTCTCCCGGGCAGCCGGCCTCGAGCGGAGCGGTCGCGATCGACCCGTCGCTGCTCGACCACATTCCGGCCGAGCTCGACGGTCTCGACGTCATACGCCGGCCGGAGACCGACCTGGCGGCCGCCGCCGACCCCGTCGTGACCGAGTTCGGCGAAGGCGTCGTGACCGCCCTGGCGATCGACCCGGTTTCCGCGGACTTCGCCTACGCGACCCTCGTTCGCCTGCGTCCCGGTGTCTTCACCGAGGACCTGTTCCGGAGCTGGCGGGAAAGCTTCGACGAGGGAGCCTGCTCGCAGGCGGGCGGCGTCGTCCGGACGGCCGTCACCGAGATCGCCGGGCGGGAGGTCCACATCGACTCCTGCGAGGGCGGCCTTCGGACGTCCCACGTCTGGCTGGGGAACAGCCGGGTGCTCGTGTCCGTCTCCGCGATCGGGGAGCGGCGGCTGGGCGAGCGCCTCGTCGAGGAGCTCCAGGACTGAAGGGAGAGTGACGGATGCGAGTCCGCTGGCGTTTCGCGACGATGATCCTCGTCCTGGCGATCGGCGCCGGCGCCGCGGCAGTAACCATTACAGGATTGGCGATCGCCGCGATCGTGCTCCTGCTCCGCCGACGCGCGACGTAGCGACTCGACCGTCCGTGTAGATTTCGGTGGCGGCGCGCCGCGCCATCAAGAAGGAGATGCAGATGACCGTCGAGCAGCGACCGACACCGGCGCGACCATTGGGAGTCACGATCCTCGCGATCCTGGCGGCAATTTCCGGCGTTCTCGGACTCCTTGCCGGGGTCGCGGCCGTCGGACTTGGCGGGGCTGCCGGCGCGGCTGCCGGGAATCCCGGTCTCGGTGGCCTCGTCTCGATGTTCGGGCTCTTCCTCATCGTGACGAGTCTGCTGTCGATCGCCTTCGCCTACGGTGCCTGGACGCTCAAGCCGTGGGCGTGGACCCTCGGGATGGCGGCTGCCGTCCTCGGGATCATCGGCGCGATTCTCGGCTTCGTGAATGACTCGAGCCAGCTGATGAGCACGATCTTCTCGATCGTGATCAACGGCGTGATCATCTATTACCTCAACACGCCCGCCGTCAAGGCGGCATTCCGCCGGGCCTGACACGGGTATGTCAACGATCGGGGCGCGCGCCGTCCGCGCGCCCCGCGGGACCGAGCTCTCGTGCCGCGGTTGGCAGCAGGAAGCCGCGCTGCGGATGCTCATGAACAACCTCGACCCGGAGGTCGCCGAGCGGCCCGACGACCTGGTCGTCTACGGCGGCACCGGCAGGGCGGTGCGGAGCTGGGCAGCCTTCGACGCGATCGTCCGCGAGCTCCGCCGGCTCGGCGACGACGAGACTTTGCTCGTTCAGTCGGGGAAGCCCGTCGGGGTGTTCCGGACGCACCCCTGGGCGCCGCGGGTCCTCATCGCGAACTCGAACCTCGTCGGGAAGTGGGCGACCTGGGAGAAATTCCGGGAGCTCGAGAAGGCTGGGCTCACGATGTACGGCCAGATGACCGCCGGGTCGTGGATCTACATCGGAACGCAGGGCATCCTCCAGGGCACGTACGAGACGTTTGCCGAGCTCGCGCGCCAGCATTTCGACGGGACGCTGCGCGGCCGGGTCGTGCTCACGGCGGGCCTCGGCGGCATGGGTGGCGCGCAGCCGCTCGCGGTGACCATGAACGAGGGAGTCGCGCTCGCCATCGAGGTCGACGAGGAGCGCGCCCGAAGGCGCCACGAGATGGGCTACGTCGACCGGCTCACGCAGTCCGTCGAGGAAGCCCTGGGTTGGGCTCGCCGCGCCGCCGCGGCCGGGGAGCCGCTCTCGATTGCGCTTGTCGGGAACGCCGCGGAGATCGAGCCGGAGCTCGCGCGCCGGGGCGAGCGATTTGATGTCGTGACCGACCAGACGTCGGCCCACGATGCGCTCGCCGGGTATGTGCCCTCGGAGATCGGGCTCGAGGACGCGCTCGAGCTTCGGCGGGCGATGCCGGACGAGTACGTCCGACGCTCGATGCGCTCGATGGCCGACCACGTTCGGGCGATGCTCGCCTTCAGGTCGGCCGGCTCGGTGGTGTTCGACTACGGCAACAACCTGCGGGCGATGGCTTTGGAGGCCGGTGTGGCCGACGCGTTCGACTACCCAGGGTTCGTGCCCGCCTACATTCGACCCCTGTTCTGCGAGGGGAAGGGGCCCTTCCGTTGGGCGGCGCTGTCAGGCGACCCGGCGGACATCCTCCGGACCGATGCGGCGATCCTCTCGTTGTTCCCGGAGAACGCGGCGCTGCACCGGTGGATCGAGATGGCCCAGGCGAAGGTGCCGTTCCAGGGCCTGCCCGCGCGGATCTGCTGGCTCGGCTACGGAGAACGAGCGAAGGCCGGCCTCGAGTTCAACCGGCTCGTGGCGTCGGGCGAGGTGTCCGCCCCGATCGTGATCGGTCGCGACCATCTCGATGCGGGCTCGGTCGCGTCGCCGAACCGCGAGACGGAGGCGATGCGCGATGGGTCCGACGCGATCGCGGACTGGCCGCTCCTCAACGCGCTCGTGAACACGGCCGCCGGCGCCACATGGGTTTCGATTCACCACGGCGGCGGCGTCGGGATCGGTTACTCGCAGCACGCGGGCATGGTCGTCGTTGCCGACGGGACGCCGCTCGCGGCGGAGAAGCTCGAGCGTGTGCTGACGACGGACCCGGGGATGGGCGTGATCCGGCACGTGGACGCGGGCTACGAGCGGGCGATCGAGGTTGCGCGCGAGCGTGGCGTCCGCGTGCCGATGCTGGACGAGGGTTAGAGGGGGGCTCTGCTCACGATTCGGGCTGGAGGTCCTCGATCCGGCGCAGTGATCTGACCGGCGACAGGAGGACGGGCAGGAACGCGAACAGCCCGCCGATCGTGCCGATCCAGATCGCCGTGATCGTGCCGAAGGCCGTCGCGATCAGGCCGCTGATGACCTGTCCGATCGGGATCGTGCCCCACACGATGAACCGCATCGTCGCGTTCATCCGGCCCAGCATCGGCTCCGGGGTGATCGCCTGACGCAGGCTCACCTGGTTGACGTTGTAGACGACGTTCGCCCAGCCGGACACGAGCCCGCCGCCACCCATCAGCACCAAGGCCGTCTCGCGGCTGGCGAGCGGCACGAGGAGCGACGCCGGGGCGCTGATGAAGCTCGAGGCGACGATCACCCTGCCGACTCCGAACCGATTGGCGACCCGGCTGGCCGTGACGGCCCCGAGCAGCGCGCCGGCGCCGAACCCGCCGCCGATCAGGCCCACGACCTCCGGCGTGAGCCCGAGGTCGCGGTAGGCGAAAACCGGAAGAATCGCGAAGGCGATGTTGTTGAACAGGTTTGCCGAGCCCGTCGTGGCCGCGATGCTCCGGAGGTAGCGGTGGCCGAGCACGAAGTGGATGCCCTCGGTGACCTCCTGCCGGACGCTCGCCCGCGCCAGTGGTGCTTCCTTGCGCGCGGCCTCTGCCTCGACCGCGAAACTTGGCACCCCGATTTGGGGTGGCGTAGCCTCGTCCGCAGGCACAGCGGCCGCTGGATCGGGGCGGCTGGCACGCTCCGTTCGCCGGATCGCGAAGATCAGCAGCGCGGAGACGATGTAGCTGATCGCGTCGAGCGCGATTGCGATCGGGGCGGTGAGGAAACCGACGATGCCGCCGCCCAGCGGCTGGCCGACGACCTGGGCAATGGAGTACGACGCCTGGAGCTTGGCGTTTCCGTCGACGAGCTCCTCCTTCTCGAGGACCGTCGGCAGGTACGACTGGTCGGCGATGTCGAAGAAGACGGTGAAGATCCCGTTGACGAAGGCCACGATGAACAGCTGCCAGATCGAAAGGAAGCCGAAGAAGAACGCGACGGGGATCGTCGCCAGCAGGACTGCCCGGCCCACGTCGCCGGTGATGAGGATCCGCCGTCGCGGCAGGCGATCGACCCACACGCCGGCCGGCAGGGTGAACAGGAGGAACGGCAGGAATTCGAGGGTGCCGATGAGCGCGACCTCGAAGGGCGTCGCGTTGAGGATCAGCACCGCGATGACGGGGATCGCGATGAACGTGACCTGCGTCCCCAGCAGCGAGATCGTCGCTGCCGTCCACAGCTTGACGAAGTCCGGTTGGCGGAAGGCGCTGCGCGACTTCGCTGCGGGCGTGGGTCCTTCGGGCGCGGCGGTCACGACGGGTCGATCTCCCGGGCGGTCGCGGGGAAGGAGTGGGCGAGGCGTGTTAGTTTATCGTCTAACGTCTGTTCGTCAAACACTGTGATGACGATGCTGTCCACCGACGACGCAAAGCGCTCCGTCTGCCGCCTCGAAACGATTGGCCGCACGAGCGGCCAGCCACGCGAGCTCGAGATCTGGTTCGCCGCGGACGGCGACCGCGTCTACCTCCTGTCCGGTGGCCGCGACGACGCCCACTAGGTACGCAACCTGCGCGCCAACCCGAGCGTGCGAATTCGCGTCGGTGGTCGATGGCTCAGTGGCACGGCTCGCGAGATCGAGGGCCAGCCCGAGGACCCGAGGGCTCGGCAGCTGCTGGCCGCGAAGTACCAGAGCTGGCGCGAAGGCCGGCCGCTCAGCGAGTGGGCCGCGGAGTCGCTGCCGGTCGCGATCGACCTTTCGGGCTAGCACACGCGCGGCGCTGGGCGCCGCCACGCCATCATCGGCGCCATCCCATCCTGTCAAAGTAGGCTCGTGGCCGGCCTCGTCGAATCCGTTCCGAACTTCTCGGAAGGCCGCCGCCTCGACGTCGTCGAACGGCTGGCCGGCGCGGTCGAATCGACGCCGGGCGTCCATCTCCTCGACCGGACGAGCGACGCGAGCCACAACCGTTCGGTCCTGACCCTCGCCGGCGAAGCCGACGCGGTCGCGGAGGCGCTCGAGCGCGCCGTCGCGGTGGCGGTCCGCGACATCGACATGGAAGCTCACTCCGGGGAGCACCCCCGGATCGGAGCCGTGGATGTCATCCCGTTCGTGCCGCTCGCCGGCACCTCGATCGACGACTGCGTCGAGCTCGCGCGGGGATTCGGAAGGCGGATCGCCGAGCGCTTCGACCTGCCCGTCTACCTCTACGCGAACGCCGCCACGAGAGCGGAGCGGGTGAAGCTCGCCGACGTGCGGCGCGGGCAGTACGAGGGCCTCAGGGCGGAGATCCAGCAGCCCGGCCGCGAGCCCGACTTCGGTCCGGCCCGGATGCACCCCACCGCAGGGGCGGTGGCCGTCGGGGCACGGCCGTTCCTCATCGCGTGGAACATCAACCTCGCCTCATCCGACCGCGATCTCGCCATCCGGATCGCCCGCCGGGTCCGGGAGTCGGGCGGCGGGCTGCCGAAGGTCCAGGCGAACGGCTTCATGATCGAGGAGCTCGGCCTCGCCCAGGTATCGATGAACCTCCTCGATTTCTCGGTGACGCCGATGTGGGCGGTCTGGGAGACGGTCCGCGACGTGGCTGCCGAGGACGGCGTCGAGCTCGCTGAATCGGAGCTGATCGGTCTCGCTCCGCTGGCGGCGCTGCTTGACGTCGCCGACCGGGCCGGTGCCCCCGCCGATGATCCGGTCGAGCGCCGGCTCGCGGCGGCTGCTGCCTATGTCCGGCTGCGCGACTTCTCGCGGCTCCAGGCGCTCGAGCTGCGGCTGGATGCCGCCCGCGCGCGGTGACACTTCGGCTCATCGCGGGTGGCAAGGATCCGGCGACGGCCGCCGGCCTGCTCGTCCACGGCGCGGGCCAGATCGTCACGATGGCCGGCGGCGTGCGTGCCGGCTCGGCTCAGGGCGATCCGGCGATCGTCGCGGGCGGCACCGGCGATGCCGAGGTGGTGGTCGCCGCGTGGGACGGCCGGATTGTCGCGGCCGGCCGTCGCGCCGACGTCACCCGCGCCCTCGAGGCCCAGGGCCTGCCAGTGGCGCGCTTCGCCCGACTCGATGCCCGGGGCGGGACCGTGACCCCGGGCCTCGTCGATCCCCACACACACCTGCTGTTCGCGGGGACCCGCGAGGGCGAGCTGGAGCTTCGGCGGGGCGGCGCGGGCTACCTGGAGATTCTCGCGGCGGGCGGCGGCATCCTCTCGACGGTAGCCGCGACGAGGGCCGCGTCGGCGGACGATCTCGCCGCCCACGGCCGGCGCTGGCTCGACGAGATGCTCGACCACGGGACGACGACGGTCGAGGCGAAGTCCGGCTACGGCCTGGACACCGCCACGGAGCTGCGGCTGATCGAGGTCGCGCACCGGCTCGGCGTCGAAGGTCCAATCGACGTCGTGCCAACATTCCTCGGCGCACATGCTGTCGCGCCCGAGTTCCGGGGCCGCCCGGACGCGACGGAGGGATACGTCCGCAACGTTCTCGATGAGCAGCTCCCCGCAGTCGCCGCCCAGGGTCTTGCCCGCTTCTGCGACGTGTTCTGCGAGGAGGGCGTGTTCTCGGCGGACCAGTCGCGGCGGATCCTCGGGACGGCGATGGACCTCGGGATGGCGGCGCGGCTGCACGGGGATGAGCTGCAACCGAGCGGCGGCGCGGAGCTCGCGGCGGCGATCGGGGCACTGTCCGCGGACCACCTCGCGGCCCCCTCGCCGGCCGGGATCGATGCCCTCGCCGCTGCCGCGGCGGCGGGCCGGCCGACCATCGCGACACTTCTCCCGGCAACGACGTGGTTCCTCATGTCGGACCACTACGCCCCCGCCCGACAGCTCATCGATCGTGGCGTGCCGGTCGCACTCGGCACGGACTTCAATCCGGGAACGTCCCCAACGGCCAGCCTGCCGCTCATGATGACCATCGCCTGTCTGGCGCTGAAACTCAGCCCGGCGGAGGCGCTGGCCGCCGTGACCGTGAACGCGGCGCATAGCCTTGGATTGGGCGATGAGGTCGGCTCGTTGGAGGCCGGGAAGGCCGCCGATCTCGTCGTGTGGCGTGTGCCGTCCGCGGATCAGATTCCGTACTGGCCGGGGGCCGACCTCGTCCGCACGGTGGTGAAGCGGGGTCGCATCGTCCTCGACCGCGACTGACGCGAGGTCTCAGACCTTGCCGCGCGACTCCAGCCTGACGGTCGTCGTCTCGGTCGGCAGGCCCGAGATCGTCACGGCGAGCTTCGGCTGGGCGGCCGGCGCACCGCCCATCTCGTGGAAGAAACGCGCGAGCGCGTCATCGCAGTCGGACTCGTTCTCGCAGACCGGCATCGGGACGACGATCCGGGGATCGATCTGGGCGATGAGCTCGGCAGCCCTCGTCGCCGTCAGCGAGCCACCGATCGGAACGCAGGCGATGTCGACCGGCCCGACGTCTGCGATCTCCTCCTCGGTGAGCAGGTGGCCGATGTCGCCCAGATGGATGGTGTGCATCCCGTCGAGTTCCACGACGAACGACGTCTGCTTGCCGCGCTGCGCGCCGGTGGCGTCGTCGCGATACGTGCGCACGCCGGTCAGGAGGACCTCCTTGACCTCGTACTCGCCCGGGCTGTCGAGGACGAACGCCTCATCAAGGCTCGACGGGAGAATGGTGCTGCCGTCGCGTGACCGCTTGGCTTTCGCCTTTGGTTTTGCCAGGGGCTTGTCGTCGGGATGGCTGAAGGTGACGACGTCGGCGGTGATCCCCCTGCCCGTGGGCCCGACGATCGCGGGATAGGGATCGGCGACGACCACGGCATCCTTGCCCCGCAGGCGAATGCACGTCTGCCCGTACCAGGTGACTTCCATCACCTTGATTCTACAGAAGGGCCACCCTCAGCGGTTTACCGCCACCCACTCTCCGAGGTCCAAGGCCGAGCCCCGCGAGGCCATTGCCCGAGGATACGAGGACCGGAGGCGCCTGCCCAATCGGCGCCTCCGGTCGAGGGAGGGAGGATGGAACCTTGGAAGGTCCGGTCCGACTCCTACGCTAGGTGCCCTACGTTCATCGACGAGGCGGCAAGCGGTTAAGAAAGCGACATTCGTCCCGCTTTGGTCGGTACTACCGGCGGACCGTCCGTCCCATGGGTCGGGCGGCGTCTCCATGCGACAATCGGGCAGATGCGCGTTCTCAACCGCAACCCCCTTCGCCGGCTGCCGGCGCTCCTCGCGGCTCTCGCGCTGGTCGCCGCAGCCTGCGGCCCGGCGACGCCCACGGCCACCGTTCGGCCGAGCAGCACCGCGACGTCCGCGCCATCCCCTGCCGCGAGCCCGCCCGGGCCGGCTGCCTCTCCAACTGCTACTCCCGACCCCGCGACCGTGTACGCCGCGATCGAGGCCCAGGTGGTCGAGATCCGCGGGATCACCCCGAAGACCGACGTGGAGCCACAGATCCTCGACGAGGCGGAGCTCAAGGTCAGGATGGAGAAGTCGTTCCACGAGGACAACCCGGCGGAGCTCGTTACGGCGAACGAGCTCCTGCTCAAGGGGATGGGCCTGTTCCCCGAGGACGCCTCGCTCAGCGGGCTGTACCTCGAGCTCCTCGGCAGCCAGGTCGCCGGGTTCTACAGCCCCGAGGACGACGAGCTCTACGTCGTCTCGAAGACCGGGGGCCTCGGCGTCGGGGAGCAGGTGACGTACGCCCACGAGTACACCCACGCGCTGCAGGACCAGACGTTCGACCTTGAGTCCTTCGACCTCGGGGAAGTCGGGCAAGGCGACCGCAACCTCGGCCGGTTGTCGCTGATCGAAGGCGATGCCACCCTGGCGATGAGCCTGTGGGCGCAGCAGCACCTCACCCCGGAGGAGATCCTCAAGCTCATCGAGGTATCCAGCGATCCCGAGGCCCTCGCGATCCTCGAGAAGATGCCGCCGATCCTCCGCGAGTCGCTGACCTTCCCGTACGAGGCCGGGCTCCGACTCGTCATGGGGATCTACGGCCAGGGCGGCTGGCCGGCCGTCGACGCGGCGTTCGCGCGACCGCCCGCGTCGAGCGAGCAGGTGATGCACACAGAGAAGTACGAGTCGAACGAGGCGGCGGTCGTCGTCGACCTTCCGGACGACCTGGCCACGAAGATGGGCGCCGGCTGGAAGGTCGGCCTCGAGGACACGTTCGGTGAGTTCCAGCTCGGCGTCTGGTTGCGAGGCGCGCTCGACCGGGTCGAACCCGCGAACGCCGCCGCCGCAGGGTGGGGTGGCGACCGGGTCGTGGTCCTCCAGGGTCCCAACGATGCATGGGCCATCGCGCTCGTGACCGAATGGGACACCGCTGCCGACGCGACGGAGTTTGCCGACGCCGCCGGCCGGGCGTTGACGACGCTCCAGGCGCAGACGGGGCTCGGCCACCAGTCGGGCACGAAACGGGTGGGCCTGCTCTTCGCCTCCGATGCCGCGTCCGCCGTTCAGCTCGATTCGATCGTCGGCCTGACGGGGACCTGACCGCTACATCGACTCCGGCGCGGAGATCCCCAGTAGCCCCAGGGCATTGGCGAGTGTGATCCTCGTCGCGGCCGCCAGTGCGAGCCGGCGCGCCGAACGCTCGGGCTCAGAGGCGTCCACGACACGAGCATCCCGGTAGAACGCGTGGAACGTCGTCGCCAGCTCGGTCGCGTAGGCCGTCACGCCGTGTGTCTCCTCGGCGGCGACCGCGTCCTCGACGACCTCCGGCAGGCGAGCGATCGCCCGCGCCAGGGCAGCTTCCGGCGCATCGCCGAGCGCCCCCTCGACCGACGGCGCCGGCGCGAGGCCGGCATCCGCGGCCTTGCGCAGGATCGACGCGATCCGGGCGTGGGCGTACTGCACGTAGTACACCGGGTTCTCGTTCGACTGGCGCTTCGCCAGCTCGATGTCGAAATCAATCCCGGTCGTGGCCGCGCGTGAGGCGAAGAACCAGCGGGCGGCATCGACGCCGACCTCGGCCAGCAGCTCGTCGAGCGTGATGAAGTCGCCGGCCCGCTTCGACATCGAGATCTCGACCCCGTCGCGAACGAACCGGACCCAGGAGTAGAGGAGGACCTGGACGCGCTCCTTCTCGTAGCCCATCGCCTCGGCGGCGTTGCGAAGCCGCGCGACGGTGCCGTGATGGTCGGCGCCCCAGATGTAGATGAGGTGGTCGAAGTCGCGGCTCAGCTTCTCGGTCACGTAGCCGATGTCGGCCGCGAAATAGGTCGGCTGCCCGTTCGACCGGATGATCACGCGGTCCTTGTCGTCGCCGAAGGCCGTCGATCGGAACCACAGCGCCCCGTCCTGCTCGTAGGCGTGGCCGCGCTCCTTGAGCCGCTCGACCGCTCGTTCAACCCAGCCCTCCGAATGGAGGGAACCCTCGCTCTTCCAGACGTCGAAGCGGACGCCGAGGCTTTCAAGGCTGGTCTCGATCCCTTCGCGCACGCGCCCGGCCGCCCAGCGGCCAGCGAGGGCGGCCGCGTCGGCGCCTGTGGCAGTCGCCGCCGACCAGACGTCATCGGGCAGCGCATCGGTGAGCTCCCGAACGTAGTCGCCGTGATAGCCGTCTTCCGGGACCGGTTCGTCCCGGCGGAGTGCCACGACCGACGCTCCGAGTTTCGCGATCTGGGCGCCCGAATCGTTGAAGTAGTACTCGCGCGTCACCCGCTGGCCGCCTGCTTCGAGGACGCGGCTCAACAGGTCGCCGATAAAGGCTCCGCGCGCGTTTCCGATGGTCAGCGGCCCGGTGGGGTTCGCCGAGACGAACTCGACATTGACCGACCGCGGGCGCACCGGCGCGACCCGGCCCCAGCCGGCCGGGTCGGCGATGATCGAGCGGACGATCGCCTCCAGCGCGCGATCGGCGAGCCGCAGGTTGATGAACCCCGGGGCGGCGACCTCCGCGCTCGCGATCGGGCTGTCGGATCCCGTCGCTTGCGACTCCGCCGTGAGCTCAGCGGCCACCGCAGTCGCGATCGCCATCGGCGATCGACGATATGGCCGGGCGAGCTTCAAGGCGAGGCTCGTCGCAAGGTCGCCATGCTCCGGGTGGGCGGGTCGGGCGACCTCGACCTCGGTCGCCGGCTCCCCGACCGGGAGCGGCGGCAAGGCACCCGATTCAACGGCCCGCGCCAACGCCCGTTCCACGGCCGCGCGCACCTGTGAGCGCAGTGGCAGGGGCGCGGCGGCGGCGTCCGGGCGGGCGGTGCTGACCACGAAGATCTCCACTCCTGGCGGGGACGACATCGTAGCGGGCGGGGGCATGCGATCGACCCGATTCGGGCCCACTGACTGGCCGGTGCGAGTTTGCAACGAAACCTGTTCGGCCGGAGTGCGGTCTGGTGCGGTGTGGTGGGGTCTGGCGTACTACCAATGGGGGAGTCACTGGCCGTACTATCAGGGCCAGCCGTCGATCCCAGGGGGCACCGCGCCGGCGATCGAATGGAGAGCCGCCGAAGAGCGGCCGCGGAGGAGGGCCCGCCAGGCCCACCAGCACTACACAGGGAGTAGATCGATGCGCGCGTTGGGATCTTCACGGTCGCGGGTCATGCGACTTCGCGCAGTCGGGTGGCTGGTTGTCGCCAGCATGCTCGCGCTCGCCATTGGTGGCCCGGCGGCTGCCACTGACGACCAGCCCAGCGGTCCGCCCGGCAACAACGGAACGCTGAAGATCCACGAGCAGGGGACTCCTTCGGGCACCGAGAGCAACGATCCGAAGGTCTGTGTCTTCAACGTCGAGGGCTTCGGCTTCGATGTCGGACAGACCGGCTACATCATGTTCGATGTCCAGGGCGGCGACGGGCCGACCGGGACCGCGGCTGGACCGTATGACTTCGGTCCGACGACCGCGTCCGTTGAGCACCTGAGCTACTACGAGACGCAGTACTTCAACCTCACCCCCGGCCATTACAAGGCCACCCTGTACGGCAAGGACACCGCCGGCACGGGCCCGAACCTCGCCGACGAGAAGGCCAAGTCGAAGGTCTTCAAGGTCGAGTGCGCCGTGCCGTCGACCCCGCCGTCGACCCCGCCGTCGACCCCGCCGTCGACCCCGCCGTCGACCCCGCCGTCGACCCCGCCGTCGACCCCGCCGTCGACCCCGCCGTCGACCCCGCCGTCGACCCC
>Ga0136633_1001070_pt1 | contig 20384 bp, 21 predicted proteins | sample AntDrymeUQ832206_2_FD_105494 | JGI IMG/M metagenome (GOLD analysis project Ga0136633, IMG submission 105494) | Polar desert sand microbial communities from Dry Valleys, Antarctica - metaG UQ83 (22.06) | ecosystem: Environmental > Terrestrial > Soil > Desert | place: Antarctica: Dry Valley...
GTGTCGATCCGGCCGGTGCGGACTCCGTACTGCATCAGCCGCTCGAGGTCGTGCCACATCGCGTCGAACTGTCCGCGTCGCAGCGTGTCCCCCGGACGCAGGGGATGGATCCGTTGCCGGAAGAGGACCTCGGCGCGGTAGACATTGCCCACGCCGGAGAGCACGTTCTGGTCCATCAGCAACGCGCCGATCGGCGTCTTGCTCCGGCGGATCCGCGCCCACGCGTTCCCCGGGTTCGCGTCGTCGCGCAAGGGGTCTGGTCCGAGTCGGTCGATGACCGCTGTGCGCTGCGTCTCGGTCAGCAGGTCGCAGGTCGTCGCACCGCGTAGGTCGGCGTACGACGATCCGCCCACGATCCGGAGCCGGACCTGTCCGACAGGGGCAGGCGCGGGGCCGCCGTACACGTCGAACTTGCCGTAAAGGCCGAGGTGCACGTGGACGAACCTGTCGGCGGCGAAACCGATGAACAGGTGCTTGCCCCACGATTCGGCGCCCACCAGTTCGGTGCTGTCGACAAGTCCCGCGGATTCGGCGAACCGGCCCTGGGGGCTGGACACCTCCACAACCTCGCCGCCGAGATGGTCGCTGATCGACCTCGCCAGACGAAACAGCGTGTGGCCTTCTGGCATCTCAGGCTTGCGGCTTCATTGCGGAATCGGGCAGCGGCGGGAGCTGCCCGGTCGCCTCGTAGTCGGTGAGCATGCCGATGCGTCGGGAGTGGCGTTCCTTGTTGCTGTACGGCGTGTTGAGGAAAACCTCGACGAACCGCGTCACCTGCTCGATGGTGTGCATCCGACCGCCGACCGAGATCACGTTGGCGTCGTTGTGCTCTCGGGCGAGAGTGGCGATCTCCTCGCTCCACACCAGTGCCGCGCGGACACCCCGCACTTTGTTCGCTGCCATTTGCTCCCCGTTGCCGGATCCGCCGATCACTATGCCGAGACTGCCGTCCTCATCGGCGACGGCGACGGCTGCCCTGATACAGAACGGGGGGTAGTCGTCGACAGCGTCGTACACGAAGGGCCCGTGGTCGACTGCCTCGTGACCCTGGTCAACGAGCCAGTTGAGCAGGTGGTCTTTGAGCTCTAGTCCTGCATGATCGGAGCCAAGATGAACGCGCATGCGGCAAAGGTTATCCGCAGGCCACCTCAGCCCGCGGGTGCAACGCCATTCATCCGCCCAAGCGCGCGAGTTCTTCGTCCACCACCGACACGTCGAGCTTCGTGAACACCGGAGTCGGCTTCTCGATCGGGGTTCCCACCGTGACTGGTTTCCGTTCCCACGCAGGAACTTTGGAGTACTCCCCGGTGATTATCGGGTACGACGGGCCACCGTCGAGATCCTCGACTTCTTGGATCACCGGCATCGGCGCGAGCTCACCTGCACCACCGAGCACCATGTCGACGGCGTTCGCGCTGTGCGGTAGGAACGGCGACAGGATCAGGTTGCAGTCGGCGACCGCCTGCACAGTGACGTGCAGGATCGTCGCGAGCCGCTCCCGCTCCGACTCATCTTTCAGCTTCCACGGCTGCATGTCGGAGACGTACTTGTTGACCTCGGCGACAGTCTTCATCGCCTCCGAGAGCGCCTGCTTCTGTCGGTGCTGCGCGATCAGGCCGCCGACGGTGTCGAAGGTGCTGGCCACGGTGTCCAGGAGCACGCTGTCCTCGGCCGTCAGCTCACCTGCAGCCGGGATCTCCCCGAAGCTCTTCGCGATCATGCTCGCGCTGCGATTGACGAGGTTGCCCCACGCGGCGACGAGCTCGTCATTGGTCCGCCGGACGAACTCGGCCCAGGTGAAGTCGCTGTCCTGGTTCTCCGGACCGGCCGCACAGATGAAGTAACGCAGCGCGTCGGGCTGGTAGCGCTCGAGCATGTCGCGGACAAAGATCACGACCGCCTTGCTTGAGGAGAACTTCCGGCCCTCCATGGTCAAGAACTCAGAGGAGACCACCTCGGTGGGCAGGTTCAGCCGGCCGTAAGCGCCCGGCGAACCGCCGCGATCACCCCGTCCGTCGTACGCCAGGAGCTCTGCGGGCCAGATCTGGCTGTGGAAGGTGATGTTGTCCTTGCCCATGAAGTAGTACGTCAGCGCTTCAGGGTCGTTCCACCAGTCGCGCCAGCGGTCGGGATCACCGGTTCGGCGGGCCCACTCGATGGACGCGGACAGATAGCCGATGACCGCGTCGAACCACACGTAAAGCCGCTTGGTGGGCTGCTCGCGCCACCCCTCGAGTGGGATCGGGATGCCCCAGTCGATGTCGCGGGTCATCGCACGCGGTCTGATGTCCTTCAAGATGTTCTGGCTGAACTTGATCACGTTCGGTCGCCACGTCCCCGAGCTCTCGCGCTCGTCGAGCCACGCCTTGAGCGCCTCGGCCAGCGCCGGGAGGTCAAGGAAGAAGTGCTGGGTCTCGACGAACTCCGGCGTCTCCCCGTTGATCCGCGAGACCGGGTTCTTCAGATCCATCGGGTCGAGCTGGTTGCCGCAGTTGTCGCACTGGTCGCCGCGCGCGCCGTCGTACCCACAGATGGGGCAGATGCCTTCGATGTAGCGATCGGGCAGCGTGCGACCGGTCGACGGCGAGATCGCACCGTGCGTGGTCTGCTCGATCATGTAGCCGTTCTCGTGAACGGTCTTGAACATCTCCTGCACGACGGCGTAGTGGTTCCGTGTCGTGGTTCGCGTGAACAGGTCGTACGACAGTCCGAGCGCGGCGAGGTCCTCGACGATGATCCGGTTATTGCGGTCCGCCAGCACACGCGCGGAGACGCCCTCGGCGTCGGCGGCGACCAGGATCGGGGTGCCGTGCTCGTCGGTGCCCGAGACCATGAGCACGTCGTGACCAGCCATCCGCATGTACCGACTGAACACGTCGGACGGGACCCCGAAACCGGCCACATGGCCGATGTGGCGAGGGCCGTTGGCATAAGGCCATGCGACGGCCGACAGAACTTTGCTCATGCCCTCAGCCTATGGGTCGGCCGCCGAGCAAGCCCAACGAGATACCAACGCGGACTGACAGGTCGGCGGTCAGGAGAAGTCGGGGTCGCGGTCGCGGGTGCGCTTCAGCTCGAAGAAGCCCGGAGTCCCCGCGACGAGGAGCACGCCGTCCCACAGCTTTCCTGCGGCCTCGCCCTTCGGGGCCGGGGTCACGACGGGGCCGAAGAATGCCACGTCCTCGACGCTGATCACTGGTGTGCCGACGTCCATCCCGACCTGGTCCATCCCCATGTGGTGCGACTTTTTGATGTCTTCGTCGTAGTCGGTACTGTCCATCGCGTCAGCCAGCTTCAGCGGGAGGCCGACCTCCGCAAGCGCCTCTTCGATGGTCGCGCGGTCCGTCGGTTTGCCTTCGACGTGGAAGCGGCGTCCGAGGGCGGTGTATAGCGCAAGGAGCACGTCGTCACCCTCGGCCTGGGCGGCTGCAATACAGACTCGCACCGGACCCCAAGCCGTTTTCATCATCTCGCGGTAACCGTCCGGGAGGTCCTTGTCCTCGTTGAGGTAGGCCAGGCTCATCACGTGAAACGACGGTGTGATCCGACGGACCGCCTCTGCCTCGAGCAACCACCGGGAGCTCATCCACGCCCAGGGACAGATCGGGTCGAACCAGAAGTCGACGGGGGTCCGCTCGGCGCTGTCGCCCATTCGAGATGCTCCTTTTGAGGTCAATTGCGTGATGGGTACCGATACGTACCAACAGTGAATCCGCGTGACTTGTTCCCAACGCCGGGTGCAAGGATGCTCTTATGCCTGGAACGAACCTCACACGTGAAGAGGCGCGCGATCGCGCCGAAACCCTCAGCGTCACCTCCTACACCGTGGATCTCGATCTCACTAGATCGATCGAGCCCGGCAAGGCTGAGACCCAATTTGCCTCGACGACGGTGATCCGGTTCTCCGGCTCACAGCCCGGAGCCTCCACGTTCGCCGACCTGGTCGGCGCGACCATTCACGAGCTCACGCTCAACGGCCGATCACTCGATCCGGCGGTGGCGTACAAGAACAGCCGGATCCTCCTGGAGGACCTCGCGGAGGTCAACGAGCTGCGCGTCGTCGCCGACTGCACCTACAGCCGCACCGGCGAGGGTCTGCACCGGTTCGTCGACCCCGCTGACGACCGCGTCTATACCTACACCCAGTTCGAGGTCCCCGACGCACGTCGGGTTTACACGACGTTCGAGCAGCCGGACCTGAAGGCCTCGTTCACTTTCAACGTCACCGCGCCGACCGGCTGGAAGGTTGTCTCGAACGCCCCGACGCCCGAACCTGTCGACGCGGGCGAGGGCACGTCTATCTGGCATTTCCCTGCCACAGAACGCATCTCGACCTACATCACCGCAGTCGTGGCCGGTGAGTACCACGAGCACCTGGACAGCTACCAGGGCAAGCACGGTGAGATCCCGCTCGGACACTACTGTCGCCAGTCGATGGTGGACTTCCTCCATGCCGAGGACCTGCTCGAGATCACCAAGCAGGGCTTCGCGTTCTTCGAGGAAGCGTTCGACTTTCCCTACCCCTTCGGGAAGTACGACCAACTTTACGTTCCGGAGTACAACATGGGCGCGATGGAGAACGCGGGCTGCGTGACGTACCGCGACGACTACCTCCCCCGCAGCCGGGAGACACACTCGTTCTACGAGCAGCGCGCGAACACGATCCTGCACGAGATGGCGCACATGTGGTTCGGCGACCTCGTCACGATGCGATGGTGGGACGACCTTTGGCTCAACGAGTCGTTCGCCGAGTGGGCCTCAACGCACGCGTCGGTGCAGGCCACGCAGTACGTCGAGGCGTGGACCGGCTTTACGAACTCCCGCAAGAACTGGGCCTATCGCCAGGACCAACTGCCCTCGACGCACCCCATCGCGGCCGACAACCACGACCTCGAGGCGGTTGAGGTCAACTTCGACGGCATCACCTACGCCAAGGGCGCCTCAGCCCTGCGCCAGCTCGTTGCCTGGGTTGGGGAGGACGACTTTCTCAAGGGACTGCGCGCCTACTTCAAGAAGCACGCGTTCGCCAACAGCGAACTCAAGGACCTGCTCGGCGCACTCGAGGAGGCATCGGGTAGGGATCTCCATGCCTGGTCCGAAGAGTGGCTGCAGACCTCTGGGGTGAACACGCTGCGCCCCGAGTTCACGGTCGATGCTGACGGCATGTTTGCCTCGTTCGCCGTGAAGCAGACTGCGCACCCGGACTTTGCGACGCTGCGTCGACACCGGATCGGCATCGGCCTGTACGACGCGGTGCTCGATTCGGAAGGCAACAATCACCTCGTCCGTCGTACGTTCGTCGAGACCGACATCACGGGCGAGCACTCGGACATCGTCGAGCTGGTTGGCCAGAAGCCGGCGCACCTGGTGCTCGTCAACGACGGCGACCTCACTTACGCCAAAGTCCGGCTCGACGAACGCTCCCTGGCCACCGTCGTGTCCTCGATCGACACGCTCGAAGACTCGCTTGCGCGGGCCCTGTGCTGGGGAGCTACCTGGGACATGACCCGCGACGGCGAGATGTCGACCACCGACTTCGTGAAGCTGGTGCTCCAGGGCGTGGGCTCTGAGTCCGACCTCACCGCGGTCGGCGCGCTGCTCGGCTACGCGCAGCTGGCTGTGGACACATTCTCCAACCCTGCGACCCGGGACTCCCTAAAGAGCGCCTGGGAGGAGGGCTTGCGCAAACTCCTGGAGAACGCCGGACCCGGCAGCGACCACCAGTTGGCCCTCACTCGCGCCTACGGTTCGGCCGCGCTCAGCGACGCCGGGCTCACCTTCGTCCAAGGTCTGTACGACGGGTCGATCCAACTGGACGGCCTCGCCATCGACACCGATCTGCGCTGGACGCTGCTGAAGTCGCTGGCCCATGCCGGACGTGCGGACCGTGATGCGGTGCTCGCCGAGCGCGAGCGCGATCGCACCATCTCCGGCCAGGAGCACGCCGCGGGTGCGATGACGGTGATCCCGACGGCGGAGGCGAAACAAGAGGCCTGGAACGACGCGGTCATTCGAGACGATGTACCCAACGAGACGCAGCGCAACATCGCGTTCTCGTTCCAAGTGCCCGGTCAAGAGGAACTGCTCGAGCCGTACGTCGCCAAGTACCTCGAGGTCGCCTCGACCATCTGGGAGGACAAGGGTGTGCAGCGTGCCACGACCGCGCTGAAACTGCTGTTCCCGCGGGCGCTCGCCACCCGCAAGACACTGGACGCCGTTGACGCCTGGTTGGAGTCCTCGGATGCCAACCCGGCTGCCAAGCGCTACGTGCGAGAGGGTCGCTCCGGCATCGAGCGCGCACTTGCCGCCCAGGCAAAAGACGCCGGCTGACCCATCGCCATTCGGACTATTCGGCGTGCAGCATCCGGGGCTTGCGGGCGTGGTCGGCCAGCATCATCACGCCCTGCTTGATGCCACCGACCAGGTCGCCGGCAGCGAAGGCGATCTGCATTGACAGCGCCGCCAGGCGTACCTCTGCGTCGTCAAGGTCACGACGGACCTCAGACCCAGTGACGATCTGCACGATCCGCGCCGCTGGGTCGACCAGCACGAGCACGGAGCGGTCCGGGGCGGTCAGCGTCGAGTGCAGTCGCGCGGCGAACGGACCGGTCTCGCCCTCCGACGCACCGACGAAGACCGAGAACTCGTAGCGGCACATGGTCTCGGCGTCACGGATCGACTTGTCGATCTCGTGCCGCTGGCTCGACGTGAACCCCTCACCAACGTGCACTTGCGCCACCCGTGTGTCCTTCCTCAACTGCCTCGATGGCCTTCGGGTCTGGCTTGTCTGCAGCTTCGACCCCGCCGCTCGGTCCACCGAACCACTCGTTCTGGTGGTGCCAGGCTAGCCCCGGGGTGTACTCCTCGTGGCGCGCCATGGACGGCACATGGACCAGCAGGGTGATGAGCGCGAAGAGCCCCAACGGGATGGCCACCAAGATGAGCAGTGCATGGAGGGTGGAGACCGGTTCGGCTTGAGGCCACCCTTCCGGAGGGGCAGCGATCGCGGGTGTCGCCATTGCGCACAGGAGGATCGCCGGTATCAACGCGACGGCTCGGGTGAGGCGTCGTACGGTGGGAGCTTTCTGGTCGGTGATCACGCCGCCAAGGATACCCATCATGGTTTGGTGCCTGCGACAGCATCTCGTAGCCTCCGAGGATGGATTTCTTCAAGGACACCACGGTGTGTCAGGGCGTCGATAGCAACTCGTGTGACCTGGTCTGGAACGTCACCGGCAACGAGACCCTCGCCCTCGGCGCGGAGTGGCTGATCGGCAAGCCCCTGGCCATCCTCGGTCTCATCCTGCTCGCGCTCACCGCCCGCTGGATGCTGCACGGGTTGATCGACCGTCTGACGAACCGCGCCGCTGTAGGCGGGCTACCGACCAAGATCACCAAGCGCAGGTTTGGTCGGTCCAAGGGCGAGGCGGTCGTCGCCGGTTCCCCCGGTGCCGCGCGGCGCGGTCAGCGCGCAAAGTCGATGGGATCGCTGCTGAAGAACATGGTCACCGCCGTGATCTTCGCCATGGTCACGATCATGGCAATCTCCGAGCTCGGCTACGAGGTCGCGCCGCTGATCGCCAGCGCCGGGATTCTCGGTTTGGCCCTCGGTTTCGGCGCGCAGAGCCTGGTCGGGGACTACCTCGCCGGCATCTTCATGATCTTCGAGGACCAGTACGGCGTAGGCGACGTGGTGGACGTGGGCGAGGCCTCCGGGACTATCGAGGCGGTGAGCCTTCGGGTGACGCGGCTCCGCGACGTCGACGGAACTGTGTGGTACGTCCGGAACGGCGAGATCGTCCGGGTCGGCAACATGAGCCAGAACTGGGCCCGCACGGTCCTCGATGTCACGGTCGCCTACTCCGAGGACCTCCACCGGGTACAGGCAGTGCTGGGCGAGGTCGCCCACGGTCTGTGGGAGGACGAGGACTACAGCAAGGTCATCATCGAGGAGCCCGAGATCTGGGGCGTTCAGTCGCTGTCCGCCGACGGTGTTGTCGTGCGCGTGACCATGAAGACCGCCCCGATGGAGCAATGGGACGTCGCGCGCGAGATGCGCGAGCGGATCAAGGCACGTTTCGACTTCGAGAAGATCGAGATCCCGCTGCCTCAGCGGGTGGTGTGGCACCGGGACGCCCCCACCAGCGCGGCGCCCCAGTCGGAGTCCGACTGAGGCGCCCGGTTTGCTCAGGCGAGCGAGGCCTCGAGCGTGATATCTGCGGTGCCGCCCTTCAGGGCCTGCGACACGGGGCAGTTCTCCTTAGCGCCCTCGGCAGCCTTGGTGAAGTCCTCAGCACTCATGCCTTCCACGGAACCGACCACAGTGAGGTGGATGCCGGTGATGCCCTCGCCGGGCTGGAACGTGACGTCGGCCTTGGTGTCGAGCGCCTGCGGTGGTGTGCCGGCCTTGGCGAGTGCACCGGACAGGGCCATCGAGAAGCACGACGAGTGAGCCGCTGCGATCAGCTCCTCGGGGCTGGTCTTCCCGTTCGGCTCCTCCGAGCGCGCCGGCCAGGAGACGTCGTACGTCCCGATCCCCGACGACAGCAGGGTCACCTTGCCGGCACCCTCTGTGAGCGAGCCCTCCCAGTGGGTCTTTGCGGTGCGGGTCGTAGCCATCTGAAAACTCCTTCGTGTCATGGATATTCGACTAAGACTCTTGCCCGGATGGGGATAATAGACAAGTGAGCCCGAAAGGATGAACCCGAAGATGAACACCCAGCAGACTTTCTACGAGGCCATCGGCGGGTATCCAACGATCGCCAAGATCGTGGACCGCTTCTACGAAGGCGTGGCCACCGACAAGTTGCTCCGGCCGCTGTACCCCGACGAGGACCTGGCTCCAGCAGCCGAGCGATTCACGATGTTCCTGGCGCAGTACTGGGGCGGCCCGACGACGTACTCCGAGAAGCGCGGCCACCCGAGACTGCGGATGCGACACGCACCGTTCGAGGTGACACTGGCTGCGCGCGACCGATGGCTTGTGCACTTTCGGTCCGGGCTCGATGCGGCGAACCTTCCCGCCGATCTGGACCAGCAGTTCTGGGACTACGTCACGCATGCCGCTCAGTTCATGGTCAACACCTTCGACGAGTTGTAATATCCGAGGAGTCATGGGCGACGTTTACAGCGCCGGCGGCGCAGACAGCCAGATCAGGTCTCTTGCGGACGCAGAGGCCTATGTGGCGACGATCTGCTTCAAGCACGGGCCACCGGAACGGGTCGGGGTCGAGCTCGAGTGGACCGTGCATCACCGCGATGTTCCGGAACGACCACTGGCCCCCGCACACCTGGCAGACGCACTCGGCACCCACGCACCCACGACACTCGTCCGCGACAGCAACCACACAGCTCTTCCCAGCGGCTCCCTCCTCACGGTTGAGCCCGGCGGACAGGTCGAGATCTCCAGCCAACCGAGCACTTCACTCGCCTCCCTGATCGCTGCCGTCGACGACGACATCGTGGCGCTCGATGCCCTCCTCGAATCCGCCGGGCTTGTTCGCGGGGAGACGGGCATCGACCAGCACCGCTCCCCTCGCCGGCTGCTGGACCTCCCGCGCTACGCAGCCATGCAGTCGTTCTTCGACCGGATCGGCCCCTGGGGGTCGTCGATGATGTGCAGCACCGCCAGCGCACAGGTGTGTTTCGATGCCGGCGACGTCAACGAAACTCGCTCCCGGTGGCTCGCGCTGCACAGCGTGGCGCCGGCGATGATCGCCCTCTTCGCCAACTCCCCCACGATGGCCGGAATCGACACTGGGTGGGTGTCTAACCGGTTCCGGGCGACGCTCAGCACCTGCCCGCCGCACACACACCCGCCGTCGATGAGTGGTGATCCCGCACAGAACTGGGCCGCTCTTGCGATGACCGCACCCGTGCTCTGCGTTCGCCGCGAGAGCGAATGCTGGGACGCTCCTGCATCGCTGACCTTCGCGGACTGGGTAGCCGGCGCCGGCACTGGCGAGGAGCGCCCGACCTTTGGCGACCTCGACTACCACTTGAGCACGCTGTTTCCTCCTGTTCGCCCCCGAGGATATGTCGAGGTCCGGTACCTCGACGCGCAGCCGGCCGACAGCTGGCACTACCCCGTGGTACTGCTCAGCGCGTTGATGTCATCGCCCAAAGCGGTCGACCGAGCCATCGAGATCTCCGAGCGGTGTTCCGACAGCTGGCTCACCGCCGCCCGCGACGGCCTGGCCGACTCGACCCTGCTCGACACAGCCCGCGATCTCATCCACCTCGCCGCCGGCAACCTGTCCGCGTTGGACCTCCCCGCGGACATCGCCGGCGAACTTGTCGAGTCGCTCGAACGCCGTACGTCAGACCCGGCCCTGAGCGGGCACATCGCATGATGCACCAGGGCGTGTTCGATCCGGAGCAGCTGAGAACCCACGCAGCCGACCAACTGATTCGCGCGCGCAACCGCAGCGTCGAGCTCACCGAGGCAGTCGACGACGACGACCTCGTCAAGCAGCACTCCCCGCTGATGTCGCCGCTGGTCTGGGACCTCGCGCATGTGGGGAACCAGGAGGAGCTGTGGCTGGTCCGCGACGTGGGCGGACGGGATCCGCTCCGCAGCGACATCGACGAGCTGTACGACGCGTTCAAGCATGGCCGCGCCTCCAGGCCAGCCCTTCCGCTGCTCGGGCCGGCCGAGGCACGCAGCTACGTCGCGAAGGTCCGCGACAAGGCGCTGGACGTTCTCGATCGAACCTCGTTCAACGGTCGCCCGCTCGTCGCGAACGCGTTCGCCTTCGGGATGGTTGCCCAACACGAGCAGCAGCACGACGAGACCATGCTCGCCACGCATCAGCTGAGGGTCGGAAGCCCGGTGCTGCGGGCCAGCGCACCTCCGGGCCCGGCCGTCGAGCTTCGCGACACCGAGGTGCTGGTCCCAGCGGGCCCGTTCACGATGGGCACCTCGACCGAGCCATGGGCGCTCGATAACGAGCGTCCCGCGCACGCGTCGTACGCCGATGCGTTCTTCATCGACACGGCTCCGGTGACCTACGGCGACTACCTGCGTTTCGTCGAATCCGACGGGTATGACCAGCCACAGTGGTGGTCCGAGGCTGGTTGGCAACACCGTCAGGAGGCGGACCTGAAGGCGCCGAAGTACCTCACCCGCGACGGCGACCGGTGGTACCGATTGAGGTTCGGTTTGACCGAGCTCGTGCGCGAGGACGAGCCGGTCACCCATGTCTGCTTCTTCGAGGCCGAGGCGTACGCCGCGTGGGCGGGCAAGCGATTGCCCACGGAGACCGAGTGGGAGAAGGCCGCGAGGCACGACCCGGCATCGGGCAGGTCGCGCCGCTATCCCTGGGGCGACGAGGATCCAGACCCCGAGCACGCCAACCTGGGCCAGCGCCACCTGCGCGCGGCTCCGGTCGGTGCCTACCCGCGCGGCGCATCACCGCTGGGCATCCATCAGCTCATCGGTGACGTGTGGGAGTGGACGTCCAGTGACTTTGCGCCCTACCCGGGCTTCGAGGTTTTCCCCTACCCGGAATACTCCAGGGTCTTCTTCGGCTCCGCCCACAAGGTTCTTCGCGGCGGCTCTTTCGGGACCGACCCTGTGGCCTGTCGGGGGACTTTCCGCAACTGGGACTACCCGATCCGGCGGCAGATCTTCGCCGGGTTCCGGTGTGCCCGAGATGCACGCCCCGAAGAGTTGGGCTGATCCGATGTGCCGCCACCTCGCCTACCTCGGTACCCCCGTTACGCTCGCCCGGATTCTGCTCGACCCGGAGCACTCGCTGCTGCAACAGTCGTGGGCGCCGAGTGACATGCGCGGGAGCGGGACTGTCAACGCGGACGGCTTCGGCGTCGGTTGGTACGACGGAGGTGGCCGGTCCGTCCGATACCGCCGAAGCGTTCCGATGTGGGCCGACCCGTCGTTCGCGGACCTGGCACAAAGCGTGTCTACACAAGGGCTCCTCGCCGCGGTACGCAACGGAACGACAGGCATGCCCGTCACCGAGAGCGCGTGCGCGCCGTTCCGTGAGGGCCGGTGGCTGTTCAGCCACAACGGCGTAGTGGCGGGGTGGCCGCAAACGCTGTCCGACCTCGCCGGCAGTCTCGACACTAGCGACCTGATGACCCTTGAGGCACCGACGGACAGCGCCGTCTTGTGGGCGTTGTTGCGCCGTCGACTACTCGAGGGCGATGACCTCGTCGAGTCGGTGGAGAACCTGACGAACGCGGTGGCACAGGCCGCACCCGAGTCGCGTGTCAACCTGCTCGCGATTGACGGCGAGACGATCGTCGCGTCGACCTTCGGCCACAGCCTGTCGGTGTTGCGAGAAGCAGACGGTGTCGTGGTGAGCTCCGAGCCGTTCGGTGAGCCGAACGAAGACTGGCAGTCCGTGCCAGATCGCCATCTGGTCATCGCCACCGCTTCGAGCCTGAAAATTCAGCCCCTGCACACGAAAGGCAATCACCCATGAGCACGCCGGCAGTACTCGACGTACATCTCACGCCAGACCACGCCGCACGTGCGCTGCGCGCCGACGCCCTGGCAGGCCTGGGTTCATCGCCCAAATCGCTGCCGCCGAAGTGGCTCTACGACGCCAGGGGTAGCGAGCTTTTCGAGGAGATCACCCGGCTACCCGAGTACTACCCCACCCGCGCCGAGCGCGAGATCCTGGTGGACCGCGCCGCGGAGCTCGCGGAGCGTACGTCGGCACGATGCCTGGTCGAGCTCGGGTCGGGTTCCTCAGAGAAGACCCGACTGCTGCTGGACAGCCTCCGGGAGCACGGGACCCTCGAGGAGTTCGTTCCGCTCGACGTCTCCGAGTCGGCACTGGCCGAGGCTGTGCAGGCGATCATCGCCGACTATCCGGGGCTACGCGTGCACGGTGTGGTCGCGGACTTCACCGAGCACCTCGACCGCCTCCCTGGCCGGACTCCTCGACTGGTCGCGTTCCTGGGCGGCACGATCGGCAACCTGCTCCCCGAGGAGCGCACGGAGTTCCTGTCCGGGGTTCGGACTGTGCTGGAACCCGGAGAGTGGCTGCTGCTCGGGACCGACCTCGTAAAGTCGCCCGAGACACTGGTCCGGGCGTACGACGACGCCGCGGGTGTCACAGCACAGTTCAACCTCAACGTCCTGCAGGTGCTCAATCGCGAGCTGGGCGCGGACTTCCCGGTCGACGGTTTCAGTCACGTCGCGAGATGGGACGCCAAGCGGGAATGGATCGAGATGCGTCTTCGGGCGGACCGCGCGATGACCGTACGGGTTCCCGCGATCGACCTGGAGCTGAACTTCGAGGCCGGCGAGGAGGTCCGAACCGAGATCTCCGCGAAGTTCCGCCGGGAGCGGGTCGAGTACGAACTCTCGAAGGCCGGCTTCGCCCTGGACGCCTGGTGGACGGACTCCGAGGACCGCTTCGCGCTCTCGCTTGCGGCCGCCTTCTAAGGGTCCACCAGTGAGGGTCCACCAGTGAGGGTCAGACCTCGAGCACGTCCGTCAGGATCGTCCGCTCCTGGTCGGTCAGAGGACGTGATTTCTGGGTCTCGATGTCCCAGGTCACCAGAACCGTCTCCGCCCGTGAGAGCACCTGGCCTCCGTCCCTGATCTCGGACTTCATTCCGAACGAGGAGTTGCCGACCCGGGTGACCCACGACTCGACGACGTACGACGCCGGCCGGAACAGGATCGGACGCTTGTAGTCGACGTTGACGCGAGCCACGACAAGCATCAGGTTGCGCTCGTCGCGTCCGAGTGAGGTGAGGAAGGCCAGCCGCGCCTCCTGGTAGTACTCGAAGTACTTCACGTTGTTCACGTGGCCGTAGATGTCCACGTCCGAGAACCGGACCCGGCAGTCGTACTGGTGGCGGCTCACCGGGAACCCTCCTGGGCCGGCTCGAGGAACTTCTCGAGCACCGCGCGTTCCTCCGGCTTGATCCGGCGGGGACGTTCCTGGGAGAAGACGTACGGCGTGAGCACGGTCGACGCTCGCGTGTAGACCCGGCGCTGACCATCGGGCAGCTCGTCGAGGATCTCGTATGCCATCGTGAACGACGCTGCCCGGATCTGGGTGACCCAGGACTCGATGCGAATCGGCTCGAAGCGAAACACCAGCGGGGCCAGGAACTCGACTTCGTGCCGGACGACGACCACACCCTCGCCGAGCTCCTCGCCGCCGGTGGCCGGTGCATGGACCGAGAACATGTCGACCCTGGCCTCTTGGAGGTAGTCGACATAGACCACGTTGTTGACGTGTCCAAGAGAGTCCATGTCGGCCCATCGCATGGGGCAGTAGTAGACGTGGCGCATGCGGCGATCCTGCCAGAGGCCGCATGTGGGTTCGGCATGGGTGTGGCTAGGCTGTGAACACCCCTTCGCCCACTCGAAATGAATCGGAGTCCTCCCATGCCCGAGGCAGTGATCGTTTCCGCAGCCCGTTCCCCCATCGGTCGCGCGAACAAGGGCTCGTTGAAAGACGTGCGTCCCGACGACCTCACCGCTGCGATGGTAAAGGCGGCCCTCGACAAGATCCCCGAGCTCGACCCGTCGGACCTCGAGGATCTGTACCTCGGTTGTGGCCTGCCGGGCGGCGAGTCGGGTTTCAACATGGGCCGCATCGTCGCGGTCATGCTCGGCTACGACCACCTGCCGGGCGCCACCATCACCCGCTACTGCTCGTCGAGCGTGCAGACCACCCGGATGGCGTTTCACGCGATCAAGGCCGGCGAGGGAGACGCGTTCATCTCCGCGGGTGTCGAGACGGTTTCTCGGTTCCAGAAGGGCAGCTCGGACCACCTGCCCGACACCCAGAACCCGGCCTTCGGCGACGCCGTGGCCCGCACTCAGAAGACTGCGGAGGGTGGCGCCGACTGGCACGACCCACGCCAGGACGACCTGGTCCCGGACGCCTACATCGCGATGGGGCAGACCGCCGAGAACGTGGCAAAGTTACGCGGCCTGAAGCGCGAGGAGCTCGACGAGTTCGGCGTACGCAGCCAGAACCTGGCCGAGAAGGCGATCGCCGATGGATTCTGGGCCAACGAGATCACGCCGTACACCACCCCCGACGGCACCGTTGTCAGCAAGGACGACGGCCCTCGTGCCGGCGTGACCATGGAGACCGCCGGCGCCCTCGACCCTGTGTTCCGTCCCGATGGCGTGGTGACCGCGGCGAACTGCTGCGCGCTCAACGACGGGGCGGCCGCCGTGGTGGTCATGTCTGACACCAAGGCCAAGCAGCTCGGCCTCACCCCGTTGGCACGGATCGTGTCCACCGGGGTGACAGCGCTCTCTCCCGAGATCATGGGCCTCGGTCCCGTCGGAGCGAGCCAGCAGGCCCTCAAGCGCGCGAACATGACCATCGACGACATCGATCTCGTCGAGATCAACGAAGCATTCGCGGCGCAGGTCGTGCCGTCGTACCAGGATCTCGGCATCGACATCGACCGCCTGAACGTCAACGGTGGTGCGATCGCCGTGGGTCACCCGTTCGGGATGACGGGTGCACGGCTGCAGAACACGATGCTGAACTCACTGAAGTGGCACGACAAGCAGACCGGACTGATCACCATGTGCGTCGGTGGCGGTCAGGGGATGGCGCTCATCCTGGAGCGGATGAGCTGAGTTACTGCTGGAGAACCGCCTGAGCCACGATGGTGATGGAGATCTTGTCGCCGACGAGGAGCCGTCCACCGTCCATCGGGACGTTGAAGTCGACGCCGAACTCCTTGCGGGAGATCTCTGCGGTGGCCTCGAAACCGACGCGGGTGCCGCCCCACGGGTCGGACTCGGAGCCGAGGAACTCGACGTCCAGCGTGACCGGCTTGCTAACACCCTTGATGCTCAGGTCACCGGTTACGAGAAGGCCCCGTCCACCCTGCGCGACGGCGGTGCTGGTGAAAGTCATCGGGCCGGACTTCTCCACGTCGAAGAAGTCGCCGGAGCGCAGGTGCGCGTCGCGGTTCTCGTCGCGGGTGTTGAGCGAGGTCAGGTCGATGGTCGCGGTGGCGGAGTTTTCCTCACCGGTGACGATGGTGCCCTCGAACTTCTCGAAGAGTCCGCGGACCTTGCTCATCAGGTGGCGGGCAGTGAACCCGACCTCGGAGTGGCTGGGGTCGATGGTCCAGGTGCCAGTCGGGATGGCGGTGTTCTGCGCTACGTCGGTGGTCATGGGTTCTCCTCAGAAATGGTTGTAGTTTCAACTTCAGGAGAAGCCTATCAGGGCTTCATTGAATCTTCAACTATGCCCTCGCTAGACTTGTTCCATGACCGACGACTCCCTTGACATGAGGTGGCTCGACGAGGAGCAGCAACGCTCCTGGCGCGCCTTTCTCGTGGGTACGACGCTCCTCATGGACCGCCTCGACCGGGACCTGCGCGAGCACCACAATCTCTCGATGCCTGAGTACGAGATCCTGGTCCGGCTGTCCGAGGCCGGCGAAGGTCGGCTACGGATGGCGGTGCTCGCCGACTCGGTCAGCCACTCCCGCAGCCGGGTGACGCACACGATCGCCCGGCTCGAGAAGGCAGGTCTCGTTGAGCGTTCGGCGTGCGTGTCCGACGGCCGCGGCGTCGAGGCCGTAATCACCGACCAGGGGCTCGCGTCCCTGAAGGAAGCCGCGCCGACCCACGTCGCCGGCGTACGCCAGTTCATGGTCGACCTGGCCGAAGCCGACGACTTCGCGGCCCTTGGACGCGTGTTCAACGTGGTCACCGACAACCTCATCGCCACTAACCCCGCGGCCGACATCCGCTGACCGGCACGGCCGATGCTGCAAGACTCGGCAGCATGACGACCTGGCATCGCCACAATCTCGACCCCGTACACACCGTCGCTCCGACCTCGAGCCCGCACCTGACGCCCGAGCGACGCGCGCTGCAGGAGACTGCACGGGCGTTCGCGATGGACGAGGTGCTCCCCGTCGCCAACGACCTGGACCCACGGCACGCGGACATCCCGGGGTCTCTGCTCGACCGGATGGGTGAGCTGGGCTACTTCGGGATCCTCATCCCAAAGGATCAGGGCGGACAGGGTCTCGGGGTCTTCGAGTACTGCCTGGTCTCGGAGGAGCTTGCCCGGGCGTGGATGAGTGTGTCGAGCATCATCGCTCGCGGGAACGGGACCGGGTGCGACAGCGCCGACCCTGACCGGCGACTAGCACTCCGCCGGCAGAGTGCGGCCGGAAAGCGGATCGGCGCGATCGCGTTCTCCGAACCCCAGGCGGGCTCCGACCTTGCCAGCGTCGCCTGCGCGGCCGAACGCGACGGTGACGGCTGGCTGGTCAACGGCACCAAGCGCTGGGTGGGCCACGCGTTGTCGGCAGACTTCATCCATCTCCTGGCACGCACCCGCCCACCACGAGACGAGCGCGGGCCGTCCGACGGACTCGAGCTGTTCCTGATCGAGAAGGAGCGCGGCACTTTCCCCGACGGGATCTCGGGAACTCCCATCGACAAGATCGGCTATTTCGGGCTCACCACGTGGGAGTTGGAGATCTCCGGGCTGCGGCTACCACTCGATGCGTTGCAGGACACCGGCGAGGAAGAGGGTCAGGGGTTCAAGCACAGCCTCGGCTGGCTCAACGTCGCGCGCGTACAGACCGCAGCGCGCGCTGTCGGACTGGCTCGCGGCGGCCTCGAGGACGCACTCGCCTACTGCCAGCGGCGGGTTCAGTTCGGGGAGCCGATCGGCAACCAGCAGGCCATCCGGCACATGCTCGCGGACATGTCCTGCGAAATCGAGGCGGCCCGGCAGCTCTGGCAGTACGCGGCGTGGCTCGTGGATTCCGGAGAGACCGCCAACACCGAGACTTCGCAGGCCAAGCTGTTCGCCTCGGAGATGGCCGAACGGGTCACCAGCGAGGCACTGCAGATCTTCGGCGGCAACGGCTACACCACGGAGTACGCCGTCGAGCGCTACTGGCGCGATGCCCGACTGACCAAGATCTTCGAGGGAACCTCACAGATCCAGCGCAGGATCATCGCCGACAACCTCCTGAGCGACTGAGTTGTCAGGGTGTAGTGCTCCCTGGGCGTTACTACACCCTGACAACTCGGGTCAGTCGCGCGTGAGCTTGCGGTGCGTCACGCGGTGCGGACGGGCGGCGTCAGGCCCGAGACGTTCGACCTTGTTCACCTCGTAGTCGGCGAAGTTCCCTTCGAACCAGAACCACTTCGCGTCGTCCGTGTCGTCGCCCTCCCACGCGAGGATGTGGGTGCACACGCGGTCCAGAAACCAGCGGTCGTGCGAGATCACGACTGCACAGCCGGCGAACCCAAGGAGAGCATCTTCGAGGGATTGCAGGGTCTCGACATCGAGGTCGTTCGTCGGCTCGTCGAGGAGCAGCATGTTCCCGCCCATCTTCAACGTCAGCGCCAGGTTCAAGCGGTTGCGCTCACCACCGGAGAGCACACCGGCAGGCTTCTGCTGGTCCGGTCCCTTGAACCCGAACGAAGCGACGTACGCGCGGCTCGGCATCTCGAAGTTCGCGACCTTGATGTGGTCGAGGCCGTCCGAGACGACCTCCCAGACGTTCTTCTTCGGATCGATGCCGCCGCGACTCTGGTCGACGTAGGAGATCTTGACCGTCTGGCCGACCTTGAGCTCACCACTGTCCGGCTCCTGCTCACCGAGGATCTGACGGAACAGGGTGGTCTTGCCTACGCCGTTGGGACCGATGACGCCGACGATGCCTGCCCTGGGGAGTGTGAACGACAGGTCGCGCATCAGTGTGCGGTCGCCGAACCCCTTCGTCAGGTGGTGCGCCTCGAGCACGATGTCACCGAGCCGCGGCCCGGCCGGGATGTTGATCTCGTCGAGGTCGAACTTGCGGTTCTGCTCGGCCTGGGTGGCCATCTCTTCGTACCGTGACAGCCGCGCCTTGCTCTTGGCCTGGCGAGCCTTCGGGTTCGACCGCACCCACTCGAGCTCCTGCGCCAAGATCTTGGCCCGTTTGGCATCCTTGCGCCCCTCGACCTGCAGCCGCTGCTGTTTTGTCTCGAGGTAGGTCGTGTAGTTGCCTTCGTACGGGTGTGCCTTGCCCCGGTCGAGCTCGAGGATCCAGCTGGCCACGTTGTCGAGGAAGTACCGGTCGTGGGTGACAGCCAGAACAGCGCCCGGGTAGCTCGCGAGGTGGGCCTCGAGCCAGTTCACGCTTTCGGCGTCCAAGTGGTTGGTCGGTTCGTCGAGGAGCAGCAGGTCGGGTTGCTGTAGCAGCAGCTTGCACAGGGCGACACGACGTCGCTCGCCACCGGACAGGGTGTCGACAAGCATCTCGGGCGGGGCACAGCGCAGGGCGTCCATGGCCTGCTCGAGACGACTGTCGAGATCCCATGCATTGGCGTGGTCGAGGTCAGTCTGCAGATCGCCCATCTCGCCGAGGAGCTTGTCGTAGTCCGCGTCAGGGTGAGCCAGCTCTTCAGTGATCTGGTTGAAGCGGTCGAGCTTCCCCTTGGTCTCAGCCACGGCCTCCTCGACGTTCTCGAGCACCGTCTTGCCCTCACTCAGCGGCGGCTCCTGCTGCAGCATCCCCACCGTCGCACCAGGATCGAGCATCGCGTCGCCGTTGGAAGGCCGCTCGAGACCGGCCATGATCTTCAACATGGTGGACTTGCCGGTGCCGTTCGGGCCGACCACGCCGATCTTTGCGCCATGCAGGAAGGACAGGGTCACGTTGTCGAGGACAACCTTGTCGCCGTGGGCTTTGCGCACATTACCCAGCGTGAAAACATACTCAGCCATAGTCGGAGAGCCTACGGCGCGCGCCCCCTCCTGCTCCAATCGAGCGGAGTCGCCTGCATCACTTAGGCCGCCGAGCTCACGTCGCCTGTCGTTGCAGTCGGGTTGCCCCAGCTGTCCAGGTGTGTCAGGTCGGCCGGTTCGTGGTGAATCATCTCCTTGAACTCCTGGTCGTCCTCGACCTCGTTACGATCGGGCCGCGTCGACTTGAGGAACACGCTGGTTCCCCGGCTCAGGTCGTGGCCCACGAAGCTGGCCTCGACGAGCAAGGTGTGCGAGGTCTGCCCGTCCTCGCGCGTCCAGTTGTCGGTGCGCAGCCGGCCGTGCACCACCATCGCGTCGCCCTTCTTGACCGAGTCCCGGATGTTGTCGGCGAGGCCACGCCAGGCGCTGACGGAGTACCACGTCGTGTCACCGTCGCTCCACTCCCCCTTGCGCTTGAGCCGGGGTGTGGAGGCCACCCGGAAGTTGGCGACGTTCCCGTCCTTGGTGTCCCGGTAGATGACGTCCCCGCCGACCCAACCCTGAAATGTCACAAAAGTGTCGTTCATGTTGTGCTCCCTTGCCTACGGTGTCAGCGCCGAGGTGTCAGCGCTGCGTTGCCTGACTGCGTTGTCTCACTGGTTGTCTCGCTGGGTTTGTGAGTACGACACAAGGCTGCCGCTCGACGTCGACAAA
>Ga0136633_1001071_pt1 | contig 20364 bp, 19 predicted proteins | sample AntDrymeUQ832206_2_FD_105494 | JGI IMG/M metagenome (GOLD analysis project Ga0136633, IMG submission 105494) | Polar desert sand microbial communities from Dry Valleys, Antarctica - metaG UQ83 (22.06) | ecosystem: Environmental > Terrestrial > Soil > Desert | place: Antarctica: Dry Valley...
GGTACGGGCCACCCATGAGCCCGGCTTCCTTCTCGACCGCCCGGCTCATGGAGTACTGGGCGCACGGTCAGGACGTGGTCGACGCGCTGGGGGTCGAGCGGGCTGGGACCGACCGGCTCCGGCACATCTGCCACCTCGGCGTACGCACCCGGGGATTCGCCTACGCCAACCGCGGACTGCCCGTGCCGACGGAGCCCGTCGCCGTCCGGCTCACGTCGCCGACAGGACAGACCTGGTTGTACGGCGACCCTGACGCGACCGAGCAGGTGGCGGGCACCGCGTTGGACTTCTGCCTGCTGGTCACGCAGCGCCGACATCGCGACGACACCGCGCTCGTTGCGCAGGGAGCGTCGGCCGACGAGTGGTTGTCGATCGCGCAGTGCTTCGCCGGTCCGCCCGGCGGCGGACGACCCGCGCGATGATCGACCGCTGGAGCACTCCTGAGCGACTCGCGCTGCGCGCGCTGGCCAGGCAGGTCGTGGCGAAGGAGATCACACCGCACGTCGCCACCTGGGAGCGCGAGGGGCTCTTGCCGCGATCGCTGCACAAAACCTTCTCGGAGGCGGGGCTGCTCGGCGTTTCGTTCCCCTCCGAGGTCGGGGGTGGTGGCGGCGATGCGATCGACTCGGCGGTCCTGGCCGAAGAGGTGATGTACGGCGGCGGATCGGGCGGCATCATCGCCTCGTTGTTCACCCATGGCATTGCCATACCGCACATCGCTAAGCACGGCACGCCGGACCTGGTCGACCGCTACGTACGGCCGACGCTGGCCGGAGAAATGATCGGCTCGCTGGCGGTGACCGAACCCGGCGGCGGCTCGGATGTCGCGCGGCTGCGCACGACGGCAGTGCGCGACGGCGACGACTTCGTCGTGAACGGCGCCAAGACCTACATCACCAGCGGGGTGCGAGCCGACTTCGTCACCACCGCTGTCCGCACCGGAGGTGACGGGTACGGCGGGATCTCCCTGCTCGTGATCGACAAGGGGCTGCCGGGGTTCACCGTTTCGGCGCCGCTCGACAAGATGGGTTGGCGCGCGTCCGACACCGCCGAGCTCTCCTTCGTCGACGTCCGGGTGCCGGCCGGCAACCTGGTCGGGGCCGAGGGCAGCGGCTTCGTGCAGATCATGGAGAACTTCCAGTCCGAGCGGCTGGGCCTGGCCGTGCACGCCTATGCGACCGCACAGCGGTGCCTGGACCTGGTGCTGGCCTGGGTGCGAGATCGCGAGACGTTCGGCCGGCCGCTCGTGTCCCGTCAGGTCGTGCGCCACAAGATCGCCGAGATGGCCCGGCAGACAGACGTCGCGCGCACGTACACCAGGGCGGCGTACGAGAAGTGGCTCGACGGTGACGCGATCGACGCGGCGGTGCTCGAGGTCTCGATGGCCAAGAACACCGCGTGCGCAGCGTGCGACTACGTCGTAGACGAAGCCGTTCAGCTCTTCGGCGGCTTGGGCTACATGCGGGAGTCCGAGGTAGAGATGCACTACCGGGACAGCCGCATCCTCCGCATTGGCGGCGGCACCGACGAGATCATGAACGAGGTCATCGCCAAGCGGTTAGGCCTCTAGGCCAACTCGTCGCCGTCCGCCTTCGCGGCCTCAGTGTCGGTCGCGGCGCCATCGGCCTCGCGCTCGAAGACGTCCTCGGCCTGAAGGTCGCTGGAGGTCTGCTCGCCGACCTGCTCGGCCAGCTCGCTGTCGTCGACCCCCTCGCCTGCGGGTCGAGTTGTTCCTGCGTCCGTTGCCGGCTGCTCGCTCATGGGGGCTCCTCAGATGTGGGTTCGAGCAACCCTTACCCACGTCAGGCCGTGCCGCACGCCCGAGCGATGAGCATCACCAACGACCTGGTGACGGTGATCAGGTCCTCGACCGGCACCGACTCGTCCGGGCCGTGTGCCTTGCGGACGTCACCGGGACCGTAGTGCACAGCCGGTACGCCGCCGAGGTCGGCCAGCAGGCGGATGTCGGAGCCCCACGGTGCGCCCAGCACCGCGGGCGCGCGGCCGGTAACCCGTCGGTGCGCGCCGGCGACCAGTCGGAGCAGCGGGTGGCCGTCGGGCAGCAGGCTGCTGGCGAACTGGCCGCCGACCCACTCCACCCGGACAGCGTTGGCGGCCAGCCAGGGGTCGGTGGAACAGACCTCGGCAACGGTCTGCTCCAGCTCGGCCCGGGCCGCCTCGACCGGCTCGCCGAGGGCTACGCCGAGCCGCCCTTCCGCCACCAGCAGGTCGGGGACGCTGCTGGCCCAGTCGCCGGCCCGGACGGTGCCGACCGACAGCGGGTACGGAAGCGTCAGGTGCTGCATCAGCGGGTGCGCGTCACGGTTACGCCGGGCCTCGAGGTCGCGCAGCGCGACGTGCAGCAGGAGGTACTTGTCGATCACGTCGACGCCTTCGTTGCGGACGCTCGCGTGCACGGCCCGGCCTGCCACGGTGAGGCGGAAGGTGAGCGCGCCGGCGTTGGCGGTCACGACGTTGGTCGAGGTCGGCTCGCAGACGACGGCAAGGTCGCCCCGGTAGCCGCGCCGCAAGGTGGCGAACGTGCCGAGCCCGCCGTCCTCCTCACCGACGACGCTCTGCAGCTGCACCGAGCCGCGCAGCCGTACGCCGGCGTCGCGAAGCACCTCGAGGGCGACGATCTGACAGGCCAGCCCGCCCTTCATGTCGCAGGCGCCGCGGCCGAGGACCGCGCCGTCGCGCATCGTCCCCTGCCACGGGCCGGTCGTCCAGGCTGACGGGTCCCCCGGCGGGACGACGTCGATGTGGCCGTTGAGCACGATCGTCGGACCGTCCGGATCCGTGCCGCGCCAGCTACCGACCAGACCCCAGGCCTCCTCGCGCGGCGCCTCGAGGCCGGGGAACTCCGGGTCCGCGGTGGTCGTGGCGAGGTCGATCTGCCACAGGTCGGTCTCGAGCCCGAGACCGTCGAGGCGCCGGGCGACGAGGTGCTGAGCCTCGCTCTCCGCGGCCGAGCCGGTGATGCTCGGAACGGCGAGCAGCTCCTGCAGCAGCGCCACCAACCGCTCGGGCGTGACGGCATCGAGCGCTGCAGTCACCGACGTAACCGGTACGGAGCGCTGTCCCGGGATGGTCGGGATGAGGTGCTGGAGGTCGGTCACTCCTCATCGTCCTCTGCGCGAGGCGCCGACGCCATCCTCCGACCGCATCATTGCGTGCTTCCGACTCACCCAGCCGGGCCGCGACCGGACCAGGACCAGGCGTAGTCCGGGTCCTCGCACGCCGTCCCTCCCTCGCCGAGCTCCAGCGGCCGGAAGGTGTCGACCATGACGGCGAGCTCGTCGAAGAACTCCGCGCCGAGCGAGCGCTCCACAGCACCTGGCTGTGGTCCGTGCGCGTGGCCGCCGGGGTGCAGAGAAACAGATCCCTGACCGATACCGCTGCCCTTGCGTGCCTCGTAGTCGCCGCCGACGTAGAACATCACCTCGTCACTGTCGACGTTGGAGTGGTAGTACGGCACCGGCACCGCGAGCGGGTGATAGTCGACCTTGCGCGGTACGAAGTTGCAGATGACGAACCCGCTGCCTTCGAACACCTGGTGCGCCGGTGGTGGCTGGTGGATGCGACCGGTGATCGGCTCGAAGTCACTGATGTTGAAGGCGTACGGGTAGAGGCAGCCGTCCCAGCCGACGACGTCGAAGGGATGCCGAGGGTAGACGTACGTCGTTCCCGCGATGCCGCCGGAGGCCCGGTGCTTCACCAGAACCTCGACGTCCTCGCCCTCGACGACGACCGGGTCACCCGGTGGCCGTAGGTCGCGTTCGCAGTACGGCGCGTGCTCCAGGAGTTGCCCGTACTTGGACAGGTAGCGCTTGGGGGGAGCGATGTGCCCGCTCGCCTCGATCGCGTAGACGCGCAGCGGGCCGGGGCCGGTCGGCACCCAGCGGTGGGTCGTCGCCCGCGGCACGATCAGGTAGTCACCCTGGCCGACGTCCAACGGACCGAACTGCGTCTCGACCGTCGCCGAGCCGGCCTCGACGTACACGCACTCATCGCCGACGGCGTTGCGGTACAGCGGGGATGCGGTGTCGGCGACGGCGTAGGAGATCCGCACGTCGGCGTTGCCCAGGACGAGCCGCCGGCCGTTGACCGCGTCGCAGCCGCGCCAGCTCTCCGAGGGGAACAACCCATGCAGCTTCAGGTGCCGCGGCAGCAGGGGTGAGTTGGGCGAGACGCTCTGGTCGGGCAGCTGCCACGGCCGGGCGTCGACGATCGCAGACGGGATGTCGCGGTGGTAGATCAGGGCTGAGTCGGAGGAGAAACCCTCCTCACCCATCAGCTCCTCGTAGTACAGCCCGCCATCGGGTCGTCGATGCTGCGTGTGCCGCTTGCGCGGAACACTTCCGACCGAACGGTAGTACGACATCTAGAGGTTCCCTCGGCGCGCCTGTTCCCGCTCGATCGCCTCGAACAGCGCCTTGAAGTTGTTCTTGCCGAAGCCCAGCGAGCCGTGCCGTTCGATCAGCTCGAAGAAGACGGTCGGCCGGTCCTGCACGGGCTTGGTGAAGATCTGCAGCAGATAGCCGTCCTCGTCGCGGTCGGCCTGGATCTTCAACTCACGCAGTGTCTCCAACGGGACGCGCACCTCGCCCACCAGGTCGGTGAGGGTGTCGTAGTAGGAGTCGGGCGTGGCGAGGAACTCGATCCCCATCTCACGCATCGCTCGGACACTGCCGACGATGTCGCCGGTCGCCAGCGCGATGTGCTGCACGCCCGGTCCGTCGTAGAAATCGAGGTACTCGTCGATCTGGCTCTTGCGCTTGCCCAGGGACGGCTCGTTGAGGGGGAACTTGACCCGGTGGTTGCCGTTCGTGACGACCTTGCTCATCAGCGAGGAGTACTCGGTGGCGATGTCGTCGCCGATGAACTCCTTCATGTTGGTGAAGCCCATGACCCGGTTGTAGAACCCGACCCACTCGTCCATCTTCCCGAGCTCGACATTGCCGACACAGTGGTCGATCGCTTGGAAGTAGCGCTTGGGGTGATGCGCCGGCTTGGCCCCGAAGGCGGTCGTCGCCGCCTCGAAGCCGGGCAGGAACGTGCCCGTGTAGCGCGAGCGGTCGACGAGTGTGTGTCGGGTCTCGCCGTACGTCGCGACAGTGGCCAGCCGGACCGTGCCCTCGCCGTCGCTGACGTCATGAGGCTCGACGAGCACCGTCGCGCCCTTGCTGCGCGCGTACGCGATGCCGGCGTCGACGTCGGGCACCTCCATCGCAAGGTCGTAGACCCCATCCCCATGGCGGCTTACGTGCTCGCCGATCGCGGTGCCACCGTGGGCCTCGCCGGTGAGCACGAACCGCGCCTTGCCCGACGTGAGGACGTACTCGACGGCGTCCCGCGACCCGGTCTCCGGCCCGCGGTACGCGACGACGTTCATGCCGAACGCCGAGGAGTACCAGTGCGCGGCTTGCTTGGCGTTGCCGACATAGAAGCGGACGTGGTCCATGCCCTTGACGGGAAAGGGGTCGGTGGCGACGTCGTGGTCGACGGCACCCACCAGCTCGTCGTCGATGGCGTCGTTGCGGTCGAGCATCCCGGTCACGCATCCTCCTCGTCGTACTGCATCGTCCAGCATGCCCCTGCCGCTGCGCTATGCGCTGGGGAAGGGGACTTTCTCCGCGGCGGTGCAGGCCAGGGCCATCGGGTCGGCGCCGGCCAGGGCTGCGACCCGAGCAGCGGCCTCGTTGAGCCGCGCCTCGGGCAGAGCACCGGACTGCACGGCCGCGACCAGTGCGTCGCGCATGCGTCGGGCCTGGTTGCCATCGGTAGCCAGCGCGGCGTCGGCCCCGGCGGTGATGGCGCGCACCGCCGCCTCGGGGAAGTCCCAGCGCAGGTTGACCGCACCCATGCCCAGGCTGTCGGTCATGGCGACGCCACGAAAGCCCATCGAGCGCAGCAGGCCGTACGCCGCGGGGGAGAGCGAAGCCGGCAGGTCCGGGTCGAGGGCGGTGTAGTCGAGGTGGTTGAGCATGACGACGGGAGCCCCCGCGTCGATGAGCCGCTGGAAGGGCGAGAGGTCGCTAACCTGCAGCTGCCCCAGGTCGGCGTCGACGGTCGCGCGGCCGGTGTGCGTGTCGCCCGGTGAACGGCCCTGGCCGGGGAAGTGCTTGACCGTAGGGGTCACGCCGCCGTCGGCGAGCCCCTCGGCAAAAGCCCGGCCGAACTCACTGGCGATCTCGGCCTGCGCACTGAACGACCGGTCGCCGACCACGCCCTTCGCCGGCCCGTCATCGAGGTCGATGACCGGAGCGAGGTCAAGGTCTATGCCCAGCTCCTTCATGCGGGTGGCCAGATCCGCTGCGAACGTGCGCACCTCCGCCGGTGTGCGGCGCTGGGCCAGGCGGCGCGGCGACGGTCCGCTGCCCAGGACCGCGCGGGTTGTGGCCACGCGGCCGGACTCCTCATCGGTCGAGACGAGCAGCGGTCGCCCGGCCCGTGCCCGCAGGCCTGCGGTCAGGGCGGTGACCTGCTTGGCGGTACGGATGCTGCCTTGGGCGAGGAACACGCCTCCGACACCGACGTCGATGACCTCCCGCGCCAGCTTGTCGTCCGCACTGGTGACGCCAGGCATCCCCACGATCAGCACCGCCCCGGCCCGCTGCTCCAGCGGCGCGGGTGTGCAGGTCGGCGCTGGCGGGGTGGGCTCCGTCCTTGCGCTCGGGACGGTGCTCACCTGGTCCGCGGCAGCGGTCGAGGCCGGCGTCGCGGGCGACTGCGTCAACAGCAGAACGGGTACAGCGACTCCACTGGCGAGCAGCAGGCTCAGGCCGCGAGCGTGCGGACGAGGGGAGGACACGGCACCCACGGTACGTAGGAAACCGCCGATCTGCCTGAGGCGGGCGTATATCACGCTCGGCGAGAAATCGGACATGCGTGTAGGTTGGGGCCCTGGGTTGAGCGCACTTGGTCCTGAAGCGAGAGGCCCAACGATGCCCCCCGTTCTCGACATGAGCGGCACACCGAGCATCGGCCTGCTGAGCACCTACCCGCCGACGCAGTGCGGACTGGCCACGTTCACTGCTGCGCTGACGCATCACCTCGGTGCCTCGGCCGACGTCGGCGTCGCACGCGTCCTCGACGAGGTCGATCACCGGTACGGCGACGAGGTGGTGGCCCACCTGATGAACGGCTCGGCCGACAGCGCACTGCGCGCGGTCGAGAGGTTGAACGCCTATGACAGCGTGATCATCCAGCACGAGTACGGCATCTACGGCGGGCCGGACGGCCGGGACGTGCTCGCCCTTGTCGAGGCACTCGTCGTTCCGGCGGTGATCGTCTTCCACACGGTTCTGCAGGAGCCGACCGCTTCGCAGCGGCACATCCTCGTGCGACTGCTGGACCTGGCCGCTGTCGTCGTCACGATGACCGAGACCGCGCGACGACGTCTGCTCGACGGCTACGGAGCGCGGCCTGACCAGGTCGTCGTCATCCCGCATGGCGCGGTCGATCACGGAGCGGTGCGCACCGGTCGTCGTACGCACGGTCGACCGCTGGTTCTGACCTGGGGCCTGCTCGGTCCCGGCAAGGGCATCGAGTGGGCCATCGACGCCATGGCCGGGCTGCGCGACCTGGACCCGCGCTACCTGGTGCTCGGCAAGACGCACCCCAAGGTGTTCGAGCAGCACGGGGAGCAGTACCGAGACAGCCTGCGGCAGCGCGCCGAGGATCACGGTGTGGCCGACCTGGTCGAGCTGGACGACTCCTACCTGGCCGTTGCGGAGCTCGCGGATCTGGTCGAGACGGCGGATGTGGTCCTGCTGCCCTACGACTCGCGCGAGCAAGTCACCTCGGGTGTGCTCATTGAGGCAGTGGCCGCAGGTCGCCCGGTCGTCTCCACCGCCTTCCCGCACGCGATCGAACTGCTCTCCGACGGACCCGGGCTCGTCGTCCCGCAGCAGGACTCCGCTGCCATCGAAGCCGCGCTACGACGCGTCCTCGTCGAGCCGGGCCTGGCTGACGAGCTCGCAGCACGAGCTGACGAGAAGGCCCCTGAGCTGCTCTGGCCAGCGGTCGCCGCGCGCTACTTGGCGCTGGCCAGTCACTTCACCGCGCGGCGATTCGCGCCGAGGTTGGCCCCGGCGTCATGAGGGTGCCTACCCCGTCCTTCGCGCACCTCGTCCGGATGACCGACACGGGGGGTCTGTACGAACACGCGGAGGGGACAGCGCCGCGCCCTGAGCATGCCTACTGCGTCGACGACGTGGCCAGAGCCCTCGTCGTGCTGTGCCGCGAGGGCAGCGACGAAGCTGACGTCGTCCGGCTACGTGAGCAGTACCTGAGTTTCGTCCTTGGCGCGCATGACGGCGACGGTCGTTTCCACAACCGGCGCGGTAGGGACGAGCGCTGGCACGACGATGCCTCGGTCGAAGACTGCTGGGGTCGTGCCCTGTGGGGGCTCGGTGCCGCAGCTGCTTGCGGCGACGTCAGCCGTCGGATCGAGGCGCTGGCGGCGTTCAACATGGGGGCGTCGCGCCGATCGCCGCATGTGCGCGCAATGACCTTTGCCGCGCTCGGTGCGGCCGAGGTCTTGCGCGTCGTCCCTGAGCACCCGGCCGCGGTCGCGCTGCTGCACGACGCCGCCGTCATGATCGGCCGACCCTCCGGTGACGTCGCTTGGCGTTGGCCGGAGGCTCGGCTGAGCTACGCCAATGCCGCGCTCGCAGAGGTGCTGCTCGTTGCTGGCGAAGCCTCGGGCGATCAGGGCCCGCTCGAGGACGGGCTGCTGATGCTGCGCTGGTTGTTTGAGCTGCAGACCGCCGACGGGCATCTTTCGGTCGTGCCGGTCGGAGGACGTGGTCCGGGGGACTCCATTCCAGGATTTGACCAGCAGCCGATCGAGGTGGCCGCCTTGGCGGATGCCTGCGTTCGTGCGCATGCCATGACCGGACAGTCCTACTGGTTGCACGCCCTCGACCGCGCGGTCGGTTGGTTCCTGGGAAACAACGACGTCGGCATCGCGATGTACGACGAGAGAAGCGGCGGCGGTTTCGACGGTCTGGAGCGCTGCGGTCGCAACGAGAACCAGGGCGCTGAGTCGACCCTGGCCGCGCTCTCGACGCTTCAGCAGGCTCGTCGCTTGACCCTCGCGGTGCGATGACCAAGCTGGTCACGCGGAGCTCGGTACGGCTGCACGCCGATGCTGCTCGCGTCCTGGCTCGGCTGCACGTGCCCGGACACGAGCAGCTGACCGACGGTGAGTCGCGCGCGACGGGGGTGCTTGCCCGCGTGACGGCGATCCCAGAGGAGCAGGTGGTCGCGACGCTGCAGCGGGTGCGTGACCGGTTCGCCGATCGACACCGTGATCTCGATGCGGTGCTGACCGCGCACTACGACGAGATCGCCCACCGGGTGCCGGACGTGGCCAGCCTGTCCGCGGCTCGCCGCGACCTGGTCGGCGCTGTCTTCACGAACGAGTTCTCGGTCGAGGGCGCAGCGCTGTTCAACCCGTCGGTGGTCGCGCACCCGGACCAGGCCGGGGTCGGGGAGGGCTCCTGCCGGATCGTGCTCAGCTTGCGGGCGGTGGGCGAGGGGCACATCTCCAGCGTTGAGTTCCGCACCGGTGTGGTCGGACCGGGGCGGACGCTCCACATCGACGAGCCCGGCCGGCACATCGAGACCGGGCGCGTGAGCACTGCGCGACACCACCGCGATCTGTTCGCCGCCAAGCTCACCGAGTCAGGCGCGGACGCTGAGAGCACGCGCTACCTGCTCGGCCGGCTCAAAGCCCAGTTCGACCAGCCAGAGTTGGAACGGGCGCTGATCGCCCTCACCGGCCAGCGGGTCACCCGGCACGGCGGGGAGCGCACCGCCGAGCTGGCCCGGCGCATCGCCCGTTGCAGCTACGAGGTCGAGTTCTCCGTCGACACGAGCATCGCGGAGCGGGTGCTCTGGCCCGAGGCACCCACCGAGTCGCGCGGCATCGAGGACGCGCGGTTCGTGCGCTTCACCGACGACGACGGGACGGTGTCCTACCTCGCGACGTACACCGCATTCGACGGCGTACGCATCGAGCCGCAGCTGATTCGTACGACGGACTTCCGAACCTTCTCGATCTCCCAGCTGGCTGGTCCGGCCGCGAAGGACAAGGGAATGGCACTGTTCCCGCGCAAGGTGGGCGGCCGGTACGCCGCGCTCACCCGGTCCGACCGGGAGAACAGCGGAGTCGCCTTCTCCAAGGACGGGCGCCGCTGGGCCGCGCCCACGACGGTGCTCGCGCCCACCGAGGCCTGGGAGGTCATTCAGACCGGCAACTGCGGTGCTCCGATCGAGACGGCAGCTGGCTGGCTGGTGCTTACCCACGGCGTCGGTCCCATGCGGGAGTACTCCACCGGTGCGCTGCTGCTCGACCTGGCCGATCCCACGCGAGTTCTGGCGCGGTTACGCGAGCCGCTGCTCATCCCGGCCCCGCACGAGCGTGAAGGCTACGTGCCCAACGTCGTCTACTCCTGCGGCTCCCTGCTGCACGGGGACCAGCTGCTGCTGCCCTACGGCGCGAGTGACGCGTCCGTCCGCTTCGCCTTCGTCGACGTACCGGAGCTGCTGGCGCGACTCGCGGCGGATGGTCCGCCCTCGACGATCGATGCGAAGAGCTCTGCGTAGTCGGCGACCATCCGCGACGAGGTGAAGCGCGCCTCGGCGTCGTCGCGGCAGTTCCGGCGCGACAACCCCTCGACCTGAGCTACTGCGTCCACCGCTTGGTCAACGTCCTCGACCAGAAACCCCGTCCGTCCGTGCTGGATCAGCTCGGGCATCGAGCCGAGTCGGTAAGCGATCACCGGGGTGCCGGTCGCCAGGGCCTCCACGACCGACAGCCCGAAGGGTTCGGCGAAGTCGATCAGGTGCAGCAGCGCCGCTGCACCGCCGAGCAGTGCGTCCCGCTCGGCAGCAGCGACGGGCCCGACGTAGGTGACTCCCGCCTGACCGACATGCGGGGCCACAGCGGTGTCGAAGTACTCCTGGTCGTGGACGATGCCGGCGATCACGAGCGGCAGGCCCGTACGCCGGGCCACCTCGATGGCGACGTGCGTCCCCTTGTCGGGGTGGATCCGCCCCAGAAACAGCAGATAGCCCTGGGCTTTCGCCGAGAAAGTGAAGCCGTCCAGCTCGATCCCGTGGTGGATCGTCGCGGCGTACGTGAGATCTGGGTGTCGATCGGAGTCGCTGATCGCGACGTAGTGACCGATGTCGTTGTAGGCGCGGTACGTCGGCACGATTCGCTCGGACGAGAAACCGTGGATCGTGGACACGACTGGCGTCGGGACGAGGCGGCTGTAGGTAAGCGGTAGGAAGTCGAACTGGTTGGACAGCACGTCGAAGTCGCCGGCTCGCTCGAACGCCGCTGCGATGTGCAGCGATTCGAGCACCTTGACGTCGTACCCCGGCGCCTCGTCGTAACCGTGTGGCGCGACGGCATGCAGCCGGCCGGCCGTTTCCGAGTCAGCGGTGGCGAAGAGCGTCACCTCGTGGCCGAGTGCGACCAACCCCTCGGCCAGCGTCGAGGCGACCTGCTCCCATGGCCCGTAGCCCCAAGGAGGGGTCCGGTGGGCGATGGAGGCCAGCACCCCGATGCGCAGGCTCATCTCGAGGTCACGTGCTCATCCCACCAGAGCCTGGCTTGAACAAAGGGAATCTGCGCGAAAAATACGTTTTCAGATCCTCGGGCTCTCTCTACGCTCCCGCCATGGCCAAGGGCTCGTACGACGGATACACCTTCACCGTGACCGATCCGCGATCGTTCTCGGACCACGAGATCGCCGAAGGGGTCGAGCTGTCCAACCTGCTTCTGGCCGAGATGCTCCCGGACGAGACGCCGAGCGCCGTGGCAACTCGCATCGCTGCCATGCGGGTGATGCCCGCCCGATATGGCCTCTGGAACATGCGGGTCCGCACAGCAGGCGGGCAGCTGGTCTGCGGCACGTCGGCGTTCAAGGACTGGGAACACGACGACAACCCGGATCTGACTGGCTTGTCGGTGGATGTGCACCCCGACCATCGGGGGCGGGGGCTCGGCTCAGCGATGCTGGCCTATCAGGTGGCCTTCGCACGGGCGCTCGGCCACACCCGCTTCGTCGGCAGCACGCTGGACTGCCAGCCGTGCGGTGAGCCACTCGCTCGATCATTGGGCGGCTCGGTCAAGGCCAGCTCACACGTGAATCGCTTGGTTCGGGCGAACGTCGACGAGGGCCTGCTCCGCGAGTGGACCGACGAGGCGGTCACCCGATCTCAGAGCTATGAGCTGCTGGCCGTGGATGGTCCGATACCGGACGACATCGTCGACGCCTATGTCGATCTGTTGCTTGTCATGAACACCGCGCCGCGCGATGACCTGCAGTGCAACGACTTCTCGCTAACAGTGCAGGAATGGCGGGAGAACGAGGAGCGGATGGCCGCCGTCGAGGCGGAGCACTGGACCTTGATCGCCCGGCACCGCGGTACTGGTGGGTTGGTGGGGCTGCACGACGTCATCTGGTCACCCGTCGACCCTGAGATCGTCAACGTCGGCGTCACCGGCGTCGAACCGAAGCACCGCGGGTCGTCACTGGGGCGGTGGATGAAGGCCGTCATGACCCTGCGCGTCCTCGCTGAACGGCCCGCGGTGAGGGAGATCCGCACCGGTAATGCGGACTCGAATGCCGCCATGCTGGCCATCAACGAGCGGATGGGCTACGAGCACTGGCTTGCCGAAACGACGTGGGAGGTCAGCCGCGAGCAGGTCGAGACGTGGCTCGCACAACGTCGGATCCCCATTCCGGATCTCCGTGCTGAGGTCGACGCCCAACGACCGACAGTGGCCCTGTGACGGCTTAGCTGGTCAGGGTCACGTCCTTGGTCGCAGTGACGCCAGCGGTCCGCCCAGGCGCTGCGTGGTGCTTCCAGTACAGGTTGGTGTGGGCGATGACCTTGTCCGGCGTCGGAGCTCCCCACTCGGTCTGGTCGTCCGTCGTGTGCGCGTCACCGACCAGCGTCACGTCGTACCCCCGAGCGAAAGCACCATGGATCGTGGACCGGATGCAGGCGTCGGTCTGCGCGCCGGTCACGACCAGGCGTCCGACCCCGGCGGCGGCTAGGACTTCTTCCAGGTCGGTGTCCTCGAACGAGTCGCCGAACGTCTTGTGCACCAAGGGCTCGGAGTCGACGCGCACCAGTTCGGGGACGTACTGCCAGCCGTCAGACCCCTGCGGCAGGTCCTCGTCGGAGTGCTGGACCCAGACCACGGGGACACGCGCGTCGCGTGCCTTCTCCACGAGCGTCTTGATGTTGGCCACGACCTCGTCGCGCTGGTGCGCTCCCGTCACGACGTCGTTCTGCACGTCGATCACCAGCAACGCGGTGTTGGGCCGATCTGACAGCGTGGTCATTGGCGGTCTCCTTTGCGAGCCTGTCCGGTGCTTGCCAGGTAGCACGCTAAGCCGAGTGCTCGCGTTGTCCAGCCCTCGACGTACTGCGCTCGGACACGGTTATCTGTCTCATGACCGCGATTCCCAAGACCATGCAGGCAGCACGCTTCGAGGCTGCGACAGCCAGCTTGCGGGTCGAGGACGTGCCCGTTCCCGAGCTGGCGCCGCTGGAGGTGCTGGTCAGGGTCAAAGCCTGCGGCATCTGCCTGTCCGATGTGCACATGATCGACGGGTCGTTGCCGACGTCGCTACCCGTGGTCACGCCAGGACATGAGGCAGCTGGCGTGATCGCCGCAGTCGGGACGGCGGTGACCTACTGGCAGCTGGGTCAGCCCGTCGTCATGGCCGGAGGCAAGCCGTGCATGGCCTGCGAGAGCTGTGGTCGCGGACGGCTGGAACGGTGCTCGAGCATCCAGGTGATGGGTTTCAGCTACGACGGCGCGTGGGCGGAGTACGTCGCCGTCCCGTCCTTCGTGCTCACGCCTTTGCCCGAGTGGCTCCCGTTCGAGCAGGCGGCCATCCTCGCCGACGCGGTCAGCACGCCCTATGCAGGTTTGATCGGGCGCGCTCAACTCACCGCGGGCGAGTCCATCGGCCTCTGGGGCATCGGCGGACTCGGCGTGCATGCCGTCCAGATCGCCCGCCTGGTTGGTGCGGCCCCCATCGTGGCCATCGATCCGCTGCCGGCGGCCCGAGAGCGTGCCCTGCTCGCTGGGGCCGACTATGCGCTCGACGCGCTTGCCCCGGACCTGCTCGATCAGCTGCGAGAGCTGACTGCGGGCGAGGGCCTCGACGTCGCCGTCGACCTCGTGGGCAGCAATGTCGTCCTGGCGCAGGCTGCCTCGAGTCTGGGCCGCTTCGGTCGGGTCGTGATGATCGGACTTTCGCTGGATCCGATCGAGCTGGGCATGGGCGCGCTCTTCGGCATCAGCTCGCACAGCCTGCTGGGCCACATCGGCTACAGCAAGGCCGACCTCGACCGGGTGGTCGACCTGGTAGCGCGGAAGCGGTTGGACGTCTCTGCGTCGATCAGCGCAGTGCTGCCGCTGGCTGACGTCGCGGCAGGTGTCGAGCGGTTGCGCTCCAAGGCAGGCAATCCGATCCGCCTGGTGATCAAGCCGTAATCAAACCCACGGAGGCCACACCGGTGAGCAAGGCCAAGAAGATCGACGCGCGTTCTCCCGAGGGCCACGTTGCCGATCGCCAGGATCTGATTCGCGTGCAGGGCGCGCGGGTGAACAACCTCAAGGACGTCAGCGTGGAGCTCGCCAAGCGGCGGCTGACGGTGTTCACGGGCGTCTCGGGTTCCGGCAAGAGCTCCCTGGTCTTCGGCACCATCGCCGCGGAGTCCCAGCGGATGATCAACGAGACCTACAGCGCCTTCGTGCAGGGCTTCCTGCCGACGCTGGCGCGGCCCGAGGTCGACGTACTTGAAGGCCTGACGACGGCCATCATCGTCGACCAGGAGCGGCTCGGCTCCAACCCGCGCTCCACCGTCGGCACCGTCACCGACGCGAACGCGTTGCTACGCATCCTGTTCAGCCGACTCGGCGAGCCGCACATCGGTTCGCCCCAGGCGTTCTCGTTCAACGTCGCGTCGATCTCCGGCGCAGGGGCGGTCACCATCCAGCGCGGCGGCAGCGCCATCAAGGAACGACGGAGCTTCAGCATCACCGGCGGCATGTGCTCAGGCTGCGAGGGTCGTGGCGCCGTCAATGACATCGAGCTCACAGCGCTGTACGACGACAGCAAGTCGCTGAATGACGGTGCACTCACCATCCCCGGCTACAGCATGGACGGCTGGTTCGGCCGGATCTTCAGCGGCTGCGGCTTCTTCGACCCGGACAAGCCGATCCGTACGTTCAGCAAGAGGGAGCTGCACGATCTGCTGCACAAGACACCGACCAAGATCAAGGTCGACGGCATCAACCTCACCTACGAGGGCCTGATCCCGAAGATCCAGAAGTCGATGCTGTCCAAGGACGTCGAGGCGATGCAGCCGCACATCCGCGCGTTCGTCGAGCGGGCGGTGACCTTCATGACGTGCCCAGAATGCGACGGCACCCGACTCAGCGCGCCAGCTCGGTCGTCGAAGGTTGCCGGGATCAACATCGCCGACGCCTGCGCCATGCAGATCAGCGACCTGACCGAGTGGGTCCGCGGCCTTGCGGATCCCTCGATGGCGCCCTTGCTCACCGCGCTGGCGGACACGCTCGACTCGTTCGTCGAGATCGGGCTGGGATACCTCTCGCTCGACCGGCCGTCGGGGACGCTGTCAGGTGGCGAAGGTCAGCGGGTCAAGATGATCCGCCATCTCGGCTCGTCGCTCACGGACGTCACCTACGTCTTCGACGAGCCCACCACGGGCCTGCACCCCCATGACATCCAGCGGATGAACGACCTGCTGGTGCGGCTGCGGGACAAGGGCAACACCGTGCTCGTCGTGGAGCACAAGCCGGAGACGATCGCGATCGCCGACCACGTGGTCGACCTCGGCCCCGGCGCCGGTAGCGCGGGCGGCAGCGTCTGCTTCGAGGGAACCTTTGAGGGGCTGCGGGCCAGCGGCACCATCACCGGCCGCCATCTCGACGATCGGGCCACGATCAAGGAGAAGGTGCGGACGCCCACCGGAGCGCTCGAGATCCGCGGTGCCACCACGCACAACCTTCACAACGTCGACGTCGATCTTCCGCTCGGCGTGCTTGTTGTCATCACCGGTGTGGCCGGCTCGGGCAAGAGCTCGTTGGTGCATGGTTCGTTGTCGGGACGGGACGGTGTCGTGTCGGTCGACCAGACCCCGATCCGCGGTTCGCGACGGAGCAATCCGGCGACGTACACCGGGCTGCTGGATCCGATTCGCAAGGCGTTCGGGAAGGCCAACGGGGTGAAGCCGGCGCTGTTCAGTGCCAACTCCGAGGGGGCCTGCCCGAGCTGCAAGGGCGCCGGCGTCATCTACACCGACCTAGCGATGATGGCCGCCGTCGCCACCCCATGTGAGGAGTGCGACGGGAAGCGCTTCGAGGCCTCGGTGCTGAAGTATTCGTTCGGCGGCCAGGACATCAGCGAGGTGCTCGCCATGTCGGTGGTCACGGCCCAGAAGTTCTTCGGTTCCGGCGAGACGAGCACACCCGCTGCCCACAAGATCCTGACGCGGCTCGCCGACGTGGGGCTCGGTTACCTCAGCCTTGGCCAGCCGCTGACCACGCTGTCCGGCGGCGAGAGGCAGCGGCTCAAGCTAGCCACGCACATGGGCGAGAAAGGTGACGTCTACGTCCTCGACGAGCCGACCACCGGTTTGCACCTTGCCGACGTCGAGCAACTGCTCGGGCTGCTCGACCAGCTCGTCGATGCCGGCAAGTCGGTCATCGTGATCGCGCACCACCAGGCGGTCATGGCGCACGCCGACTGGATCGTCGACCTCGGCCCTGGTGCTGGCCACGACGGAGGTCGCGTCGTCTTCGAGGGCACACCGGCCGATCTGGTCGCCGCCCGCTCGACCCTCACCGGCGAGTACCTCGCGACCTACGTCGACGCATGACCGTCGCGCCCTCTGTTTCACGGCTCGCGTGGCAGCACGATGGCGGCGAAGGCTCGCTGCGCTGCTTTCACGTCATACATCTGCGAGTCGGCGCGCGCGAGAAGGACGTCGGCCGATGTCCCGTCGTCGGAGACGGCAAGGCCCACGCTGGCTGTGACGTGCAACGCCTGCCCGGCGACGTCGTACGGCTGGGCGAGCGCTCGTCGCGTTCTCTCGGCGATCACCTGCACCGCTGCCAAGCCGGGGAGGTCTTCGCAGACGACGAGGAACTCGTCGCCGCCCAGTCGCGCCAGGCTGTCCTCGGTGCGGAAGATGCTGCTGTGGCGCTTCCTGCGACGACTTGCTCCGCGCTATCGATCACGAGGACCTCGGCCGAGACGAAGGGCACCGCGTTGCGCACGAAAGGGGTGAGGGGCGTGTCTCCCACCGAGAAAGCTCCGCTGAACACCCGCCGACCGCTGGGGGTCTCAAACGGCACCGCGAATCCGACGACCGGCTCGCCCCGTGCAGCCGACGCAACCACTCCGGAAACGGCGGGTGCGCCCCGGACTGCGCTACGCAGGTGCGCGTACTGGACGGTCAGGGCGCTCTTCTGACGGAGCTCTCGAATGCTTCGGGCGAGCTTCATCGCGGTGGGGGCGGTTGGGTGATCCTCCGTCACCGTGAACGCTGGGTCGCGTGCTAGTCCGAACGGCGATCATTGTCTGCGTCTTGGGTTGCGCTGCTTCCGCTCATCGGCATGACCGCGCGATTCTCGGCAGGCCCAGGCTGCCGCGTTCTACGGCATTTAGACGGCCGGCTCGTCCCGGATTCGGAAAACGTCGACGACGTCACAATCGAGTGCTTCGCAGATCGCGGTGAGCGTGGAGAACCGGATGGCCTTCGCTCGATTGTTCTTGAGGATCGAGAGATTTGCGATGGTCACACCGACACGGTCCGAGAGTTCGGTCAAAGTCATGCCTCGGTCACGGAGCACCTCATCCAGGGTGCAGACGACGCGGTGGGCTTCGCCTGTATCCGAGGGGCTCACACGAGCCCCTGGAGATCGTCCCGCATTCGTGCCGCTTCACCCCACGAGAGAGCCACTACCAAGAGCACCATCCCGGCTGCAACCGGCCATAGTGCCAAGCTGATCGGGGCCGGGTCGGCGATCCCTGTCGCGGTTGAGGACTCGACGAGCCACCGCGCGACGATCCAGCGCAGAAGTTGCGTCAACGGCATCCCGAGCGCGAGCAGGAGCCCGATGCCCGCGATTCTCCTGGCGGTTCTTGCGGTGAAGCCATGCCCGCGCCGGATATTCCGGACCATGGCGAGCAGCAACCACCAGATCAATGTCAGGCCTAGAAGCGGCGCCACCCGAACGGCCACCCACGACACGTGCTGCGGCGTCGACAATGCCCAGAACGAGAGGAAGGCTTGGTTGCCGTAGAACTCCGACGTACCGCTCCCAGGTCCTGCGCTGCCGTTTGGATCGTGGGAGGCGTCCCTGTTGGTCAGAGTTCCGTGGACCCCACCGGTAATGGCATTGGCGGCGGCGGCGGTCGCTACTCCAGCACGGCCTTGAACAACGACCGGTTCGCTCGGGACAGCGTCGACTTCTTGCACGCTGAGCTCGAGCCGATGGGGCAGCGCAGGAAGCACTCCTAATCCGTTGTACCCGGTGATCCACGCAACGGCGAGGAGCCCAGTGCTGGCTACCATCACGGCGAGGAACGACTGAACCAAGGCAAGGCCTGAGGACCTAGTACTTGCACGCATGAACGACTCCTTATTGATAAACGATAATATTGTTAAACGATAAGAAGTCAAGAGTCACCTGGCTGCCGACCTTGTTCACCGATGACCGCATCTCGGCATGAGCGGAAGCTCCCGCCCCTACTCGTTCGCACCGGGCGGACAGAAGTTTGGTTCCGCGGCAGCCACTGCCAGGCACCGGTCAGCCTCCGCTGAGCTGGGCCTCCAGTCCGGCGATGAGGTCCTCGTCGACCTCCGCGAGCAGGTGCCCGTAACGATCCATCGTCGTCACGATCGAGCTGTGACCGAGCCGGTGCTGGATCGTCTTCACCGGTGCCCCGGCCGAGATGAGCATCGCCACATGGCTGTACCGCAGATCGTGAAAGCGCGGCGGCGGGTCGAGCCCGGCTGCGATCGTCGCGGGCCGCCACACCCGGGCGTGGAAGTTGCTGCGCCGCAGCGGGTCACCGGTCTCGGAGGTGAACACCAGCTCATGGCGGTGCCCCTCCAGGTGCTGAGCCAACACCGTCACCAGCGACGGAGGCAGGCTGACGTACCGCCGGGACCGGGGCGGAACGGCAGCTGGCCACCTCGCGGGTCGATCCACTGACCGCGCGCGATGTCGACCATCGCCGCGGCCAGGAACGCCTTGGCCTTCTTGCGGTCGGGAAACGTCGCCGAGTGCCGCTGGCCCGCGTCGTCCCGGTAGACCGCGCGGACCCGCTTGGACGGCAGCGTCTCGAGCCAGCCGTTCACCGCCGTACCTCCGAGCCGCTCGAGCGCGACAGCACGGTAGGCAGCAGCTGAGCCACACCCACCCTCGGCGGCCGATCAGGTCGCCTGGTGACGCCGCATGCGCTCTGACAACCGGGCGTGTGCCCCACGCCCAGCTCGTACGCTCGACTTTGCCCCACGTTTGCCCCACGAAGTGCTCAGAAGAGCTCCCCGCGCGGCCACAGAACGGAGCGAAAACGCTCTGACCTGGGGCTTTGTGGGGTGAGTGACGGGGCTCGAACCCGCGACAACCGGGATCACAACCCGGTGCTCTACCAGCTGAGCTACACCCACCATGGTGCGGCGACGAGCATACCGGTCAGGCCGGGTCTGGCTCCGGTGCCGGGGTGCCGGCCAGAAGTGCAGCGGCGAGGGCTTCGACCTGCTCCGTCGTTGGCCCCGGCTGCGGCACGAAGACAGCCTGCCGGTAGTAGGCCAGCTCGAGCACGGATTCGCGGATGTCGGCCAGCGCCCGGTGCCCGCCACCCTTCTTCGGCGACGCGAAGTAGGCCCGCGGATACCACCGCCGGGCCAGCTCCTTGACTGAGGACACGTCGACCATCCGGTAGTGCAACCAACCGTCCAGCTCGGGCATGTCGCGGCTCAGGAACCCGCGATCGGTAGCGATGGAGTTGCCGCACAACGGCGCCTTGCCGGCCTCCGGCACCCACTGCTTGATGTAAGCGAGAACCTGCTGCTCGGCCTCGCGCATCGTGACCGTCGACGCGATGACCTGGTCGGTCAGCCCGGACGTCGCATGCATCTCCCGCACGACGTCCGGCATGCGCGCAAGGTCATCTGCGGACGCCCCGATCACCACGTCCACACCGTCGCCCAGAACGTTGAGGTCGCCGTCGGTCACGAGAGCGGCAACCTCGATGAGCAGGTCGCTCCCGACATCGA